>OBEQ010768379.1_pt1 | contig 64009 bp, 67 predicted proteins | sample 1670901 | NCBI WGS metagenome assembly OBEQ01 (sample SAMEA104232315, study PRJEB22302) | groundwater metagenome | biome: forest; feature: aquifer; material: groundwater | place: USA | collected 2011-08-07 | depth 5.4 m
CCGCCCGTGCCGGTGCCCCGGGGTAGGCGGGCCGCCCCCCGAGGCGGCGGCGGCGGCCCCGCGCTCGGCCGCCGGTGCTTTCATTCGTCAGAGAGATCGTCGTCGGTCCGTGGGGGCGCCGGCGGAACTCCATGCCCCCGCAGGGCGACAACGACCCGCCGTTGTGATCCGTCGCCCTGGCTGTAGGTAAGCACGTCCGGATTCTCGGACAGCGTCGTGTGGATGACACGCCGCTCCCGTGGCCCCATGGGATCGAGAGTGACCGTCCGCTGTTCGCGGTGCACTTGTTGGGCAACGCTACGCGCAAGATCTTCCAGCGCCCGCTGCCGCCTGGTGCGATACCCTTCCACATCGACGACGACGCGCACCTTCCCGCCAGTTCGCCGCGCCATGAGGCCGAGGAGGAGATCGATTGCATCGAGCGTCGCGCCATGCCGACCAATAAGCGCGCCCAGATCCCGCCCGCGCACATCCAAGTAGATCCCGTCCTCGCGCGCCTCGGCCACGACGGTGGGGGCGTAGCCCATCGCCCGAAACAACTGCTCAGCCAGCCCTCGGGTGAGATCGGCGGGACCTGCTTTGAGCGTGACGAGGACGCGGGCATCACGCGCTCCGAGTCCCAGCATCCCCCGGGCCCCGGCCTCCAGAACCTCGACTTGCACGTCGTCCTTCGAGACCCCAAGCGCCGCGAGGGCGCGCGCGACGGCTTCGTCCACCGTTCGTCCGGATTCCTCGACCTGCCTCATCGCTTCTTTGTGCCCTTGGGACGCTGCGACAGCACGGCGGGCCCGGACTCGCGGTTGGCTACGCCGCCCAGCACCGGAACCGGCTGGGCTCTGCCGACCACGAGGTAGTACTCACCCACTGAGATGAGCGTCGACACGATCCAGTAGATGGAGAGCGCAAACGGGAAGAGCAGCGATGACCACGCGATAATCACTGGCATGAACATCATCATCTTCGCTTGCTGCGGATCGGTGATCGAGATGTGCTGCTGCCAATACATCGTCGACCCCACCAACAATGGAATGGCGAGCAGCAGCGGCTCCTGCAACACGCTTCCGACCCCTGGGATCCGGTCCAACGGCAGCCCCAGGAATGTCGCCGTGGCGACGGCGCCTGGCGCAACAAACGCATTTCGGCGCCGGAGGACCGCGAAGAGTCCATAGAAGACCGGGAGCTGGGCGAGCATCGGCAGGCAGCCACCGAACGGATTTACCCCGTTCGTCCGATACAGGTTCATCGTCTCGGCCTGCATTGTCTTCGGGTCATCTTTGTACTTTTCCCGGAGGACTGCCATCTGGGGCGCCAGTGCTTGCATTGCCCGTGTGGACCGGAGCTGTTTCCGTGTCAGCGGATGCATGGCGATCTTGATCGCCACCGTCAGCAGGATGATCGCAACCCCGTAACTCCCCGTCAGCCCGTAGAACCACGCAATCACTTGCGCGAGGACATCACCAATCGCGTTGATCACACTCACGTCTGCCCTTGCCTCCTTCTCGGTCTTCTCGAGCTTCGGGACGCGCTGCTAGGGCACCGGATCGTACCCGCCAGGATGGAACGGGTGACATCGTAGCACCCGCCGCGTCGTCAGGTAGAGTCCTCGCCACGGGCCGTACCGGCCGATCGCCTCGTACGCGTAGACCGAACAGCTGGGGGAAAAGCGACACCGGGGGCGAAGCAGCGGGGAGAGAATTCGTTGGTACCCGCGGATCAGCGCGCGGAGGATCTGTCCACCCAACACGTCGATGGCCCCCATCGCTAGCCTCCACCGCGCCCGATAGTCCGATCGCGCCCGGTGACGACGCCCATCAACGCGTGGAGTGCCGCCGCTAGTTCGGGGACGGTTGCGCTGGCAGCCGGGGCTCGGGGGATGACGACCAAGTCGACGCCTGCGGGGAGCGCTTGCCGCTGCCACTGACACGCCTCGCGCACCCTGCGCCTGAGGCGATTTCTCCGCACTGCTCGACCAAACTGCTTGCCAACCGAGAACCCCACGCGGGGCCCGACTCGGTCACTGCGCCGCGCGTAGACTACCAAGAGGTCGTTGGCGTATCGGTTCCCTTCGCGACGCGCCGTGCGGTGTTCCCACCTAGAAAGTCTCCCAAAGCTCTTCGCCACGCTCGCTGAAATCGTCTCTCTCGACCCTGCACTCTCCAGCTACTGGACGTGCCCACTTACCCCTGCGTCGACCTAGACCGTGAGTCTCCGGCGCCCTTTCGCTATCCGCCGCCTCACGACATTGCGGCCCCCGGGGGTCCGCATACGGACCAAGAACCCGTGCGTTCTCTTGCGCTTTCGCACTCGCGGCTGATAGGGACGTCGCATTTTCTACGCTCCTCCGCTGGACCGTTCCCACTATAGCACACGCCCAAAAACACGCACAATCTCTCCAGCAAGCTTCGGTGTACGTTCAAGGCAGCAGCCCGGGCTGTGGATAACCTGGGTACAACTGCCATGGTTATCCACAGATTTCCCTCCCCCTTTTCGCGGACGTGGCCGGGGACGTGCGAGCGGACACCGGTCCCAAGGACCCCCCGCGTCACGCGGTCCACGCACTATCCACAAGCCGGTGGACTGTTGTGGATAACGCCAAATCCCGTTGTCATACGCGGGGATTCGCACTCACGTTCGGCAGGAATGTCTGTGGGGTTCCGAGAACCTTGGGACACTCCAACCCTGGTTATCCACACACACATCGTTTTTTCGGTCGGTCATCCGGTTTCATGAAATTAGTTCTCTGACCCCCGCCAGGGTAGGAAAACCCTGGGGCACGGCAAACTTTGGCTCTCGAGGCACAGAGGCGCACGCCCGGTCGCGCCTCGACCAAAACGCCGATGCCGCCCTTCGGGACGCCGCCGAGGTGGAGGCACATGCAGAACTTCCTCGAGTTGCTCCACACAAGTGAAGACAGGCCAGTTCGCTCTACGGTGGAACCCGCGGCTGAGGACGCGGGACTGGAAGTGCGCCTGGCGATCTACGACTCGCCGCTCGCGACGCCGCGGGTCGTTCCGCTTCGTGGGCGCGAGTTTCACCAGTTCGTCGGCGAACTCGCGGCTCGGACCTACACGTACTCGCGCGAACGGGGGGGACGGATCCCCTACATCGTGATCCGCGAGATTGTCGAAAACTTGATCCATGCGTATTTCGAGGGCGCGGTCATCAGTATCCTCAACGACGGCAACACCATTCGGATCTCGGATCAAGGTCCGGGGATCCCTGATAAAGCGAAAGCGCTACTCCCCGGGTTCACAACGGCTCCACTCGAGTTGCGGCAGTTCATCAAGGGCGTCGGGTCTGGCCTCCCCGTCGCGAAAGAACAGTTGAACTTCCTCGGCGGCGGTCTCGCCATTGACGACAACCTCTCCCATGGGACCGTCATTACCCTTTCCCTCGCGCCTGCACCCACCCCCTCCACCGTGCCTCCAGCTCAAACCCCCGCCCGCGATCGAAGCGCACCCACCGACCTTGCACCACGGCAAAAGAAAGCGTTGCTGATTATCGCGGAACTCGGGTCTGCCGGACCCTCGGCCATTGCGAAAGAACTCGCCGTGAGCCACAGTACGGCCTATCGAGACCTGCAATACCTTGAAGACCAGCATCTCGTGCGCAGCAAGGGCCGCGGGAAACGTACCCTCACCGAAGAGGGCATCGCGATCCTCGAGCGCGTCTTTACGCCATAGTCGGCACGTCCAGCGCCGGACGGGGAGCGACAGCATCCGGCGGGTAGTCCAGTGTGTACCAAGCGGGGAACGCTAGAGGGGGGTATCATGGCACGGCCCGTAGTGTCTGCAGTGACCGGCGTTTGGCAGGAAGCGCTCCGCCGCATCGAGGGACAGCTTAGCAAGCCCAGTTACGAATCCTTCGTGAAAGCAATGGCCCCGGTGGCCCTGCACGACGACACGTTCGTGTTCTCGGTCCCCAGCCGATTTGCCAAGGAGTGGGTGGAGACACGCTATGCCGCGCTCATCCACGACGTCCTCCACGACGTCCTCGCGCGACACGTCACGGTTCAGTTCACCGTGGTCGATGCGCCTGCGCTCCCCATCAGCGAACCCCTCCCGCGCGTCCCGGAAGGGCTGCACCTCAGCCCGAAGTACACCTTTGACACGTTTGTCATCGGCTCAGGGAACCGCTTCGCACATGCGGCCGCGTCCGCTGTCGCCGAAGCGCCCGCGCGGGCCTACAATCCCCTGTTCATCTACGGCGGGGTCGGGCTCGGCAAGACCCACTTGCTCCAAGCCATCGGGCACTACGTCATCCACCACAAGCGCATTCCCCGCGTCGCGTACATCAGCAGCGAAAAATTTACCAACGAACTCATCAACTCGATTCGCGACGACAAGACCTTGGAGTTTCGCACCAAGTACCGCAACGTTGATGTCCTGTTAATCGACGACATCCAATTCCTCGCCGGCAAAGAGCGCACACAGGAAGAGTTCTTCCATACCTTCAACACCCTACACGAGGCGAGCCGACAGATCATCATCACGAGTGACCGCCCGCCCAAAGAGATCCCGACCCTTGAGGACCGCCTCCGGTCCCGCTTTGAATGGGGGCTCATCGCCGACATTCAGCCCCCCGACCTCGAGACGCGCATCGCTATCCTCCGGAAGAAAGCCGAGGTCGATGGCATTGTCATTCCCGACGATGTCGCGGATTTCATTGCGCAACGCATTCGGTCGAACATCCGCGAACTTGAAGGCGCCCTCGTCCGGGTCTCCGCCTATGCCCGTCTCACCCGCTCCTCAATCACCGTCGACCTAGCGACCGAAATTCTCAAAGAACTCCTCCCTCCTACTCACACGAAACCACTGAGCATCCCGGTCATCCAGAAAGCGGTCGCGGAGTACTTTGGGATTCGGATTGACGAAATGCGGTCGAAACGACGCACGAAGGGGGTGGCGTTCCCACGACAGGTCGCCATGTACCTCTCGCGGGAGCTCACCGACGCCTCCCTGCCTCGAATTGGGGAAGAGTTCGGCGGGCGGGACCATACAACCGTGATGCACGCGTGCGAACGCGTCAAGAACGCGTTGACGCAGGATGTCCACTTGACTGCCGGCCTGAAGAAACTTGTGGACACATTCCATACTTTGGACTAGCATCCCGCCGCCCTGTGAATTGTGTGCACGACTGCCATCCATCATCCCACGGTTATCCACATGCCCGGGCCCGTATCCCGCGTGGGCCGAAAGGACTTCTGCACAGAATCCCCAAGCCTATTACTATGATTACGGTTTTTCTTTATTAGACTAAGATCCGGAGGATAGTACATGTGGATCACCTGTAGTCAGCAGGCGCTCTTTAAAGGCATCCAGTTAGTGAGCCGCGCTATTTCCACGCGGACCACGATGCCCATTCTCAGCAATATGTTGTTAGAAACGATGCGCAATGGCGTGAAACTAATTGCGACAGATCTGGAATTTGCGATTCAAGCCGACGTCGTGGCCGAAGTCCACAGCGGCGGGCAGATCACACTGCCGGCGCGGATCCTTGCGGAAATCGTAGGCAACCTCCCCGATGCGACGGTCGAACTAAAAGTGAAAGAGGGCACCGCGCAAACAGAAATCACCTGTGAAGCGAGCCGATTCGAGATTCTCGGGTTGCCGGCCAGCGATTTCCCTTCGGTGCCGCGCGGGGATGCGGACGCAATTGGCAACGTGGACGCCGAGTTGCTGCGCACCATGGTTCGGCAGACCATTTTCGCGGTGTCGCCCGACGAGACGCGACCGTTCCTTACGGGCGCGTACTTATTGTTGGACGACGCCGACATGCGCATGGTGGCCACCGACGGCGGGCGGTTGGCGTTGCGCAAAACCTTGCTCGGGACGCCCGCGAAACAGAAAACCGGGGTCATCGTCCCCGCGAAGGCGATGCAAGAGCTTGCCCGCGTCCTGGGGGCGGCGACCGGGGAAGTGGGGCTCGCGATGGCAGACAACCAGATCCTCTTCACGGTGCCCGGGGTGCGGATCTACTCGCGGTTGATCAGCGGACAGTTCCCGAACTACCAACAGGTAATCCCGCAAGAATTCAAACAACGGATCCGGGTCGGGACGGAGCGGCTGCTGCAGGCCGTGCGCCGCGCGGCCATCACAGCACGGGACTCGGCGAACGTTGTGCGCCTGGTCGCGACGGCGAAGAAGCTCACGATAAGTTCCAACACGCCAGAAGTGGGGCAAGCACGCGAGGAAGTCGAGGTCACCGCCGAAGGGGAGCAGGTGGAAGCCGCCTTCAACGCCCGCTACTTGATGGATTGTCTCAACAACATCGATGCCCCGGAACTCTTCTTTGAACTGACAGGGCCGTTGAGTCCGGGGGCGATTCGCCCGACGGCGCACACCGACTACGTCTACGTACTGGCGCCCGTCCGCGTGTATGGGTAAACGGGCGTTGCCCGCGAAGGTGTCCGTCCCGATCCATACGGAGACCGTGGAACTCGCCGCCTTGCTCAAGTGGGCGCAGGTCGTCTCCACCGGCGGGCAGGCGAAGCGGCTGATCGAGGAAGGACGAGTCGAGGTCAACGGGACGGTCGAGGGCCGACGAAGTCGCCGACTGCACCCGGGCGATGTAGTTACAGTAGGAGGGCAGGCCTTGACCGTGACGCGGAGGAGCTGAGGCATGTACCTTCGACAGCTCCGTGTGGTTAATTTCCGCAATCATGCCCGCACCGAGTTGACGCTCGGCACGGGCGTCCACGTGTTCCTCGGCGCGAACGCGCAGGGCAAGTCGAATCTCTTGGAGGCCGTTGGGGTTGCGGCAATTGGACGGTCGCAGCGTACGGGGCGGGATGCGGACCTCATTCGGTTTGGCGAGGCCTGGGCGCGCGTCCGGGCAGCCGTCTGTCGGCAGGACCGCACGACCGAGATCGACGTTGGCTTGCGGGCAGACGGGAGCGAGGCGGCGCCGGCCCGGATCTGGAAGGAAGTCCGCGTCAACGGCGTGCCGGGGCGCCGTGGGGACTTGTTTGGGCACCTCGTGGTGGTTGCGGTCTCGCCCGAGGACACCGAACTGATCGCGGGACGCCCCGTGATGCGGCGGATGATGCTGGATCTGCTGCTCGCGCAAGAGAGTCCAAGCTATTACTTCTTGGCGGCGCGGTATGCGCGGGTGCTCCTGCATCGCAACCGGGCCTTGCGATCCTCCGGGCCGCGGCACCTTGAGGGGTGGGATGAGCAGGTCGTGGCGTTGGGGGCGGCGATCACGGCTCGGCGGCGGGACCTCGTGCGCCGCCTCGTGGAGAGTGCCGGGCCCAGCTATCGCGCGCTGTCCGGAGGGACCGAAGCGTTGACGATCCACTACCACTCTGCCCTCCCGGGCGAGGACGAGACCGCGATGATCGGCGAGGGGCTCACTGCGCTGGCGGCGCGACGCGTCGAGGAATGTGCTCGAGGTATGACGCTGGTTGGCCCCCATCGGGACGAGCTGCAGGTTTGTGTTGACGGGCGAGAGTTGCGGCTCTATGGGTCACGGGGGCAGCAACAAACGGCGGGGTTGGCGCTGCGGCTCGCCGCCAGGCAGATCTTGTGCGACGCCACTGGCGAGGAGCCGGTCCTGTTACTGGATGACGTCCTGCTCGCTCTGGATGAGGAGCGGCAAGCCTACGTGTTTGACCAGGTGCGGCGGGGGCAAACCCTCATTACGCTGACGCCGCTCGCGGCCGCGCACACGATACCACGCGACGCCGCCGTCTACCGAGTGGCCGGGGGCAGCGTCGAGGGGCCCCATGCTTACCGCCCTTAAGACCATCCTCGCCGCCGCGGCGAAATCCCTAGGAGTCGAGCGCGCGGCGTATGCCGCGATGATCGAAGAGGTCTGGGCTACCGTGGTCGGGGTCGAGGCCGCGGCCGCCACCCGGCCCAGCGGCCTCCGCGGCGACATCTTGTGGGTCGACGTGGAGCCGGGGCCAGAGGCGCAGGATTTCGCGCTTCAGCGGATGAAAGTGGTCGCCGCGCTAAACGCGCATCTCGGCGGGGCCGTCATTCGGGATATCCGGGTGCGACAGCAGGTCGGCGTCGCTCGCCGGGTGCAGGCCCCGCGCCCGGCGGTGGCCCCACAGGATACGCCGCCGCTGAGTCCAGACGAGCTGGCGCGCATTGACCGCTTGGCGGAAGAGATTCCGGACGGAGAGTTGCGCGCGGCAGCCAAGCGTGCCATGGTGAGTCAATGGCGCTGGCGGAAGCGGACCCGCCGCTCGGGGGAGGAGTCACGGTAACGTGTACGTGCACTTAGGGGGAGATCTAGTGGTGGCGGTGTCGGATGTCGTCGCGATCGTGGACATCCGTCTCCTCGAGCACGCGGAGGTCAACCGCGAGTTTGTGGATCGGGCGCTCGCAGCGAACCGGGTCCATGGGGAGGGGCTCACACCTGACTGCAAGGCGCTGGTTGTGACCCCGCACGCGGTGTTCACCTCAGGGATTTCGGTGCCAACGCTGGCCCGCCGGATGGCGCGAACACGACGAGGCATGATGGCCTGGGAGGCCGAAAAGTAAGGCAGGACAAGGGTTTCCTGCGTTGACACGTCTCGCGCCTGCATGGTAAACTGAAGTGTGCTGCAGTTAGCAGGTCTTCTGCATGCACCGACATACGGTCCCTCGGAACGCGAGCCGGTTCCGGGGGCCGCAGATTGTCTACGGGGCCGCGAAGGCAGGGGCAGGCTCCGGCGATCGGCACCTCGCACCGCTCCGTAGGACAGCACTTCCCACTGCCCGACCCAACAAGGAGACAGTGAATGTCAACCGACCATACTACCACCCCCTACACCGCGGAGCAGATCCAAGTCCTCGAAGGGCTGGAAGGCGTGCGGAAGCGTCCGGCCATGTACATCGGATCCACCGGGCCCGACGGACTCCATCACCTCCTCTATGAAGTCGTCGACAACTCCGTCGACGAAGCGCTCGCGGGGCGGTCCTCGCGCATCGATGTGATCCTCCACAAAGACGGAAGCGCAACGGTCGTTGATGACGGCGCGGGAATCCCCGTCGACAACATCCCTAAGATTGGCCGACCTGCCGTAGAAGTGGTGCTGACCACCATGCACGCCGGCGGCAAGTTCGGGGGTGGCGGTTACAAGATCTCCGGCGGCCTGCATGGCGTCGGCGTATCGGTTGTGAACGCGCTTTCGGAATCGCTGGAAGTCGAGGTGTATCGCGGCGGGAAGACCTACCGCCAGCGTTTCGCCCGAGGCAAGAAGACTACGCCGCTGCAAGAAGTGGGGACGGCGAAGAAGACCGGGACGCGCGTGACGTTTCGGCCGGATGCGGAAATCATGACCGCGACGGACTTTGACTTCGAGGTCATCAGTGGGCGGTTGGAGGACATCGCGTACCTCAACAAAGGGTTGGTGATTCGGCTCGCCGACGAGCGGACCGGCACCGAGAAGGTCTTCAAGCACGCGGGGGGCATCGTGGAGCTCGTCCAGGCGCTCACGCGGTCGAAGACGAAGCTGACCGAGATTATGTCGGTGGTAAAAGAACGGGACGGCGTCGAGGTCGAGTGCGCCCTACAGTACACCGACTCGTACCTTGAGCACATGCTGACCTACGTCAACACCATTCCGACGACCGAAGGTGGAACGCACTTAGCCGGATTTCGCACCGCGGTGACGCGCGCGGTGAATGATTACGTGCGCCGTAGCGGGCTGCTCAAGAACGAGGAACTCACCCTCCTCGGGGACGATGTGCGCGAAGGGTTGACCGCGGTGCTGAGCTTGAAGCTCCCAGAGCCGCAGTTTGAAGGCCAGACGAAAACCAAGCTGGGGAACACCGAGGTCAAAGGACTCGTCGAGTCGGTCGTCGGCGATTGGCTCCAGGGGTGGCTGGAAACCCACCCGAGCGATGCGAAGCGGATTGCGAACAAGGTGGTGACCGCCGCACGGGCCCGGGAAGCGGCCAAGCACGCCCGGGAACTCGTCCGGCGCAAGAGCGCCCTGGATGTCTCGATGCTGCCGGGCAAACTCGCTGACTGCGCCGAGCGCGACCCGGGGCGGTGCGAGTTCTTCATCGTTGAAGGCCCGAGCGCGGGCGGGTCGGCGAAGCAAGGCCGCGACCGCCAGTTCCAAGCGATCCTCCCAATTCAAGGGAAGATCCTAAACGTCGAAAAAGCCCGGTTGGACAAGATGGTCTCGCACGAAGAGATCCGCGCGATCATCACCGCGTTGGGGACCCAGTTCGGCGAGCAGTTCAACTTTGAGGAGCGGCGGTACGACCGCGTGATCATCATGTGTGACGCGGACGTCGATGGCAACCATATCCGGACGCTGTTGCTGACGTTCTTCTACCGGTACATGCGCCCGCTTATCGAGCACGGGAAGGTCTACATCGCCCAACCCCCCCTCTACTTGGTGAAGAGCGGGAAAGAGCGCCGCTACGCGTACTCGGACGAGGAGCGCCAGGTCATCATGAAAGAGCTCGAACGTAAGGGCCAGAAAGCCGAAGTCCAGCGCTACAAAGGGCTCGGAGAAATGAACCCCGAGCAGCTGTGGGACACGACGATGAATCCCGCGACGCGAACGCTGTTGCGGATTGAAGTCGAGGACGCGAAGGCTGCGGACGAAATTTTCACGACGCTCATGGGCGAAGAGGTTGAACCGCGGCGCGACTTCATCATCAAGTACGCCCGCGAAGTCCGGCATCTCGATGTCTAGGGTCGCCCAGGTCTGGCGAGGCCGCCCAGGTGAGGTGAAGGCATGGCGTTAAGTGACGAGTCCCGGATCGTTCCGCAACCGATCGAGAAGGAGATGCGGACCTCCTATCTCGACTACGCGATGTCGGTCATTGTTAGTCGGGCGCTTCCTGATGCACGCGATGGGCTCAAGCCCGTGCAGCGACGGATTCTCTTCGGGATGTTGGAGGCTGGATTGCGGCCTGACCGCCCGTACAGAAAGACCGCCGCCGTCGTCGGCGATGTGATGAAGAAGTATCATCCACACGGAGACGCGCCGATCTACGAGGCCCTTGTGCGGATGGCCCAGCTGTGGGCGTTCCGCTATCCGCTGGTCGACGGACAGGGAAACTTCGGTAGCATTGACGGAGACCCACCGGCGGCGATGAGATACTGTTGCACCGGTGAGGCGCTCGTGGTGACTGACCGCGGTCTCCAGCGCATGGACCGCATCTCCTTCGATGGGTGCGAGGATATCACTATGCGCGTCCTGTCCAGGGATGGGAGGGTGAACAGGGCCACCAAGTGGTTTGATTGTGGACTGTTCCCCACCAAACGCGTCCGGACACGGCGAGGGTACGAGGTCACAGGAACGGCAAATCACCCGCTATTGACATGCGTTCCCGATCGCGACGGGAGAACGGCGTTTGTTTGGAAGATGATGGACACGATTGTTCCGGGGGATTGGTTGGTGCTCGATCGCAGCGAGGCGTTATGGCCGAACGAACCCGTGAATCTGCGATCCGTCCATCCGACACTTCCAACCGGATCCAGGCGCACTCTGCACGAGCTGCCAGCACATCTCACGGCCGACCTCGCGTTTTTGCTCGGAGCGCTCATCGCCGAGGGGTGCTTCCGCGAGTCTGCGATCACCTTTACGAATACGGAGGGAGATTTCGCTGACGCATTCCAGACCACGTGGGAGCGCGTATTCCCGACTTGCCGCCTTCACACGTTCCTGCACGACCCGGTGAGCTACGGGAAGAAGCGGTATTGGTCGATGGAAGTGGTTAGCAGGCATGTCCTCGGATTTCTAAAGAACCTGGGGCTTTTCGGCAAGTCAGCGGTCCGAGAGGTCCCAGAGGTTATGCTTCGATCCCCGCAGGCAATTGCGGCCTCCTTCCTTAGGGCGCTCTATGAAGGAGACGGCGCGGTTGAGCGATCCGGGCGCAGTCTACTCCGTGTTGGGCTCAGCGCGAAGAGCCACACGCTGTTGCATCAGGTCCAGACGCTCTTGCTGCGATTTGGCATTGCCTCGGCGCTCGGCGAGGAAAAGTCTCGTGGCTCCTATCGCCTTGGCATTGTGGGGCAAGAGAACCTGCAGCGATTCGCCGAGAAGATCGGCTTCATTTCCGAAAGGAAACGTGGGGCGCTGCAGTGTGTGCTGGCCGCTCACCGGGGGAAGGCGCTGTCGAAAACCGACTACGTCCCGTTCTTAGCTTCGTTTGTGCGAGAGCACGCGGGTCGTGGCCAGCGGGAGTGGTTGTCCAAGCACAACTTTGATCGCCCCGTCCGACTGCTCGAGGCCTTGCCCAGGTTAGCTCAGGTGTTCCCCGATGCTGACATGGAGCAAATTGAGCAGATTGCCCGTGTACACTCCTTGTTTGAAGAGGTCGTGGCTGTTGAGGACGCAGGTAAACAACGCGTGTACTCCGTCCGCGTTGACAGCCCGTGTCACTCCTTTGTTGCGAACGGGTTCATCAACCACAACACCGAGTGCCGGCTCACGCCGCTCGCGATGGAGTTGCTCGCCGATATTGACAAGGACGCGGTCGACTTCATCCCCAACTACGACGAATATGAGAAAGAGCCCGTCGTCCTCCCCGCGAAGGTGCCCCATCTCCTCATGAATGGCGCGGCGGGGATTGCCGTTGGCATGGCAACGAACATCCCCCCCCACAACCTCGGGGAGCTCGTTGATGGGTTGGTCGCAATGATCGACGACGCGCAACTGTCGACAGAGGCGCTGTTCAAGCTCGTCAAGGGACCGGACTTCCCTACCGGCGGCCAGATCCTAGGCCGCGACGGCATCAAGGCCGCGTACGAATCGGGCCGGGGGAGCATCACGGTGCGGGCGAAAGCGGAGATTGAAGAGATCCGCGGCGGGCGCGTAGCGGTCATCGTGAGTGAAGTGCCGTTCATGGTGAACAAAGCTGCGCTCATCCAACGCACCGCGGAACTCGTGCGGGCCAAGAAGCTTAACGGGATCAGCGACATCAGGGACGAGTCCGATCGCCGGGGACTCCGGATCGTCATTGAGCTGCGCCGCGACGTGAACCCCCAGATCGTCCGGAACCAGCTCTTCAAGCACACGCAGATGCAGACGACGTTTGGCGCAATCATGCTCGCGCTCGTCGACGGCGCGCCGAAGACGCTCGGGTTGCGGGAGTTGCTGGAGCAGTACCTCCGGCACCGGCGAACCGTGGTGATCCGTCGCACCCGGTTCGAGCTCGCCACAGCGGAGGCCCGGGCCCACATCCTGGAAGGATTGAAGATCGCCCTGGATGCGCTGGACGCGGTCATCGCGCTCATTCGGAAATCTTCCGACGTCCCGACCGCCCGTACGGGGCTGATGAAACAGTTCAAGCTCAGCGCGGTGCAAGCCGACGCGATTTTGGAGATGCGCCTCCAGCGCCTGACGGCCCTCGAACGCGGAAAGATCGACGCGGAGTACCAAGAGCTGGTCAAAGACATCGCGCGACTCAAAGAGATGCTTGCGGACGCGACATCCCCGCGCCCGCGGCTGATCATGGCGACGATCCGGGCCGAGTTGCAGGAGATGAAAGAGAAGTATGGGGATGCGCGCCGGACGAAGATCACCGGGCACGAGGTCGAGGAGTTTGAGGCGGAGGACCTAATTCCCGACGCCGACATCGTCGTCACGCTCACCCAGAACGGGTACGTGAAGCGTCAGCCGTTGGAGACCTATCGGCTGCAGCGGCGGGGCACCCGGGGCGTCATCGGGATGGGGACGAAGGAAGAAGACTTCGTGGCGCACGCGGTGATTACAACCAACCACGCGTTTCTGCTCTTCTTCACCGATCGGGGGAAAGTGTACCGGATCAAGGCGCACGAAGTGCCTGAGACGAGTCGCACCGCCCGGGGGACCGCGCTGGTCAATCTGCTCGCGCTCGCACAAGACGAACGCGTTAACGCGATCATCCCGCTGCGCTCGTTCGAGGATGAAGGGAGCCTGTTCATGGCGACCCGGCGTGGGGTCGTGAAACGAACCGGATTGATGGAGTTCATCAACGCGAAGCGCGCGGGGATCGTCGCGATCAGTCTGGAACGCGACGATCGTCTCGTCGGCGTGCGGCTGATCGGGAAGGACACGGAAATGCTGCTGGCGACCCGGCAAGGGAAGGCGATCCGGTTCCGGGCGGGCCAGGTGCGGGAGATGGGGCGCGCGGCGCGGGGCGTGGTCGGCATCCGACTGCGGGGGGACGATGAAGTCGTTGGCGTCGCCGATGTGACGGAGGGCCCCACGCTCCTGACGGTGACGGATCTGGGGTTCGGCAAGCGGACGCCCATCGGGCAGTACCCGGTGAAGCGCCGCGGGGGGTTCGGCGTGATCAACCTAAAAGTGTCCAAGAAGGGCGGTACGGTTGTGACGGTGCGGGCCGTGGAGGATGAAGATGAAATCCTCCTCGTTACAAGCGGCGGGGTGTTCAACCGGATCCCGGCCGCGCAGATTTCGGTGATGGGCAGGCAAGCGCAAGGCGTGCACGTGATGCGGCTCGGTGAAGGCGAACGCGTGGCCGCGACGGCACGGATTGCCGCCAAGGAATAGCACCGCAGGGGCCTGCCGCAAGCGAGGGCAACGGGGTCACGGAAGCGAGGACGGTCCTGATCCCGTTGTTCGTTTTTCGAAGCGAGGAGGAGTGCGCGTGTCCATGTGGCGACGAATGGCAACGGCGCTTGGCGTGATCGGTGCGACGGTCGCGCTCCACGAGATGGCCCACGCCCTGGTCGCGGTGTGGCTGGGGGGCCGGGTGCGGGAAGTGAGTGTGGGGTTTGGTCCCGCCCTCCTCCGGGCCAAGGTGCGCTCGGTTCCCGTGACGGTGCGCGCCGTACCGGCTGGGGGCTTCGCGGCCATCGATGTCGACCACCTCCCGCCCGCGCGGCGGATCCCGATGCTCCTGGCGGGTCCGCTTGCGAATCTCGCGGTTGGGCTTGCGCTGTCCGTCGGCCTGCGGCGACACCCGGTGGTACCCTTTGGGACCGGCCGCAAAGTGGGGTTGTCGGGGATGCTCGGAACGATGTCCGCCTTGATGCACGCGGCAGAACAGGGCCCAGGGGCGGTGGGGCGGCTGGCTGGCGCGGTCAACGTGGGGTTAGGCGTGATGAATCTCTTGCCCGTCTACCCGCTCGATGGCGGCCATGTAGCGCTCAATCTCCTGGAAGCGCGCGGCGTGTCGGTACGCGCCCGCGCCGCGTTCGCGGGCCTCACTGCGGCCGCGTTCCTCTGGTTGGCACAGGCGGCGGTGGTAGCAGACCTCCGGCAAGTGTTTGGCCAGAGGGGAACGCCACGGCCGTGAATGGTGTGCGACTCTACGGGGCAGCCCTCGGACGCAGCGGGTCAAAGGCGCGGGACCGGGCGTAGCCTGTGATGAAGCGATACCCGCTCAATCTGGCTACGTGGCTGGTTGTAGTCTTCTACAGCACCCTCGCCCTGTTCTCGCTCTTCGCCGTGGTGATCGCTCTGGGGTTCGGGTCGGAGTCCACAGACAAGTTCCCGGCTGGACTCGGGTTGCTGATGCTCCTCGTGCTCGCGCACATGTGGTACACGTATCTCCAAATCCCGCACACGATCACTTGGGGGGTCAACGGCACGATTGAATTCAAGTCCGCCCTGAAGACCGTCATGCTCGCTCCGCACGAGATCACGGCGATCGCGCCCGAGGGGTACTGGGGGTTCCTCGTGATTAGGTCACCGCACAGGAAGGTGCTCCTAGTGAACCGCTTCGATGGCTTTCACGAGTTTCTGACGCAGCTCAAAGCGGCGAACCCGACGGTCGAGTTGCGGGGGTGTTGAGGGGCGATGACGCTGACCGTTCGCCGCGCTCCCCAGGATCTCCCCGAGCTCTCCCACATCATGGGGGGGGTCGCCGCCGCACCGAGCGAGTGGGAGACGTGGGCGGAGGAGCCCGGGTCCACGCTGGTGGCGGTCGCGGACGGGGTCCATGCGGGGGCGGTGCATGTCACTCTCGTGGGACGGGTGGAGGCCTGGGTCGAGAACCTCCGCGTCCTGCCCGACTTTCAGGGGAAGGGGATCGCGCGCGCCCTCGTCGCGGAGGCCGAGCAGGTCGCCCGGCAGTATGGAAGCGCGGTCATTCGCACCGCTATTCCCTCGCATGACTACGCCGCGCAAGCTGTCGCGGCCCGGGCCGGCTATCGCGAGGTCCTGCAGGGCGTGGTCGCGGAAACAGCGGTCGACTTCGGCCCAGTGTACCTGCCCTATGATGCGCCCGTTTCCACCCCAGCGCCGTCGCGCGCCCCCGAGGTGTTTGCGCTTATCGACCAGCTCGCCGCCGTGTCCGCCTGGGCGCATCTGGTGCCGCTGGGGTGGCGATTCCGTCGCATGGTTCCTGAGCTAGTGCGCGGGTTCTTGAAAGATCAGCGGGTGGTGCTCGCTGGGACGCGAGAGGCCGTATGCCTTTTTGCGATCCGAGACGACGCCGCGGTTGTATCCCTCATCGACGGCACGCCAGCGGGTATGCAGGCAGCCTTCGGGACCGTCATCGAGCAGGCGCGCCGCGAGGGAGCGGCTCGCGCGGTCGTATTCGCCGTCGACTCCCGGGCATTGGCTCCCTTGGGAGCCGCGACATGGCAACCCCATGGCTGGTGTCCTGATGGACTGCTCGTGGTCGAAAAGTCCTTAGCGTCCTAGCACGTTTGGAAGGGCAGTGACGAATCAGTGCGGCGCGCCGTACAAGGCGAAGATTCTGGTGATCGCCAATGACGGAACTCCTTTACGTGCACGATAGTTATTTGCAGGCGTTCGATGCCGTCGTGACGGCGCACAGCGAGGGGACCGTCGCGCTCACGCGCACCGCCTTTTTCCCCGGTGGGGGCGGGCAGCCCACCGACACCGGCTGGCTGCGGTGGGGCGGTGGCGAAGCCCGGGTCATCGCACTGGCCAAGGGGGCCGGCGAGTGCTGGCATCGCCTCGAGGGAACGCTTCCACCGATGGGGACCCGCGTGCAGGGGGCGCTCGACTGGGACCGCCGGTACGCGATCATGCGCTACCACTCGGCCCTCCATGTGCTGGTGGGCGCGGTCTACCACCTCTTCGACGCGCGCGTGACCGGTGGCGCGATCTACCCCGACCGCGCGCGGATGGACTTTGCCCTAGACGATCTGAATAAGGAGCGAATTACCGCTATTGCCGCGGAAGCGAATCGAGTAATTGGCGAAGAGCGGAGAATTTCCGCCCGCTCCCTCTCACGTGCAGAGTTCGAACGCTTGGACCTGGTCCGGCTGGCGAAGAACTTGATCCCAGCAGAGCTCACCGAGATTCGCGTGATCGAGATCGAAGGATTTGACGCGCAGGCCGATGGGGGGACCCACGTCGCGAACACGCGCGAGATCGGGGTCCTCGAGATCACGAAGACCGAAAACAAGGGGAAGGTGAACCGACGATTGGAGATCGTCTTGCGCTCGGGCGCCGCGTGACCCGCGCGCGGGACCTGGCAGGACAACCCCCGAGTGAACGCCAACCCTTTGCAGTACACCGTGAGGGCATCGCATGCATTGGCAACCCGCGGGGGACATCTACCGGCGTCTGGAACGGATCATTCGTGCGCTCGGCTTGACGCACGTCGATCCCTCCCGTGTCCACTGCGTGCGAGTCCACGGCTCGAGGGCGAATGCGCTCGCTCGCATCTGGGGGTTGCCGCCGATTTTTCAGGACACGCTGCAGTTGCCCGCGCACTACGTGATCGAGTTCATGACGCCCTCGTTCGAGCGGCTCCCCGCTGATGAGCAGGATCGCGTGATCATTCACGAACTGTTGCACATTCCGCGTACCTTTAGCGGCGGGATTCGGCCAGAGCGATCGCCGTCCTTGACCATCAACAACCGCACGGTTGAGCGTTACTATCGCCAGTACCTCCAGTACTTGGCGGCAATGACTGGGCGGCGCCGGACGCGCAAAGGCCGGGTCCGATCTCGCCGCCCGTAGATCGCTGTCCCCACCCGCGCAACTGTTGTGCCGACGACCCGACTCTACCTCCTGCGGCATAGCGAGACCACCTGGAACGCGATCCAGCGGGTACAGGGGGCGCAGGACTCCCCCTTGAGCGCGACCGGACAAGCGCAGGCTGCCGCCGCCGCGCGCGCTCTCGCGCGCGCCCCCTTGGTGGCGGTCTACGCGAGCCCTCTGCGGCGGGCGATCGAGACGGCGCAACGCATCGCTAGCGTCCACCAGCTGCAGGTGACCCCGCTCCCCGGGCTGCATGAGCTTCATCAAGGCGTCTGGGAGAGCCTCACGCTGGCACAGCTCGAGACTCAGTACGGCGCGTTGTTGCAGCAGTGGTGGGATCGGCCCGAGACGGTTCGGGTCCCGGGGGGCGAGACGGTCGAGGAAGTGCGGGATCGGGCCATGGCGGCGGTGGACGACATGGTGCGTCACCACCCTGGCGAGACGATCGGCGCCGTCGCGCACGGGGGTGTGAACAAGGCCATTCTGCTCACCGTGCTCGGGGCGCCGCTGTCCAGCTACTGGCGGTTGCGCCAACGGAATGCGTGTATCAACGTCCTCGAGTTTGACGACGAGCGGGCTCGGCTCGTGGTGCTAAACTACACAAGGCACTGCGATGAGGCGATCTGATCGTGTTCGCGTGAGCGAGTGAGAATCCACCGCGAGTCCGCTCTTCCAACCCCTACGGGTTGTGCGCCGCCCGCTCAAGTGCCCCCTGGAGCGCCCCACGTTATGCGATGAGTTCAGCGCGCCAGCCCCATCGCGTGCCCCCGCGCTTTGTCCGTCGAGCCGGGGACCGCTTGCGTGCGCGCCCGCACTGCGACCTGTGCCACGCGCTGGAACAACCTGGAGAGTAGACTCTGCCGTCGGTCGGTCGGCAGCGTGATCTGTTTGAGGAGCCGCTGCTCCGCGACGGCCTGGGCAGCCTCTTGCCACCGATCCGCTGCAGGTTGGTGAACCGAGAAGTCCAACATTTGCGTCCTCCCTTGAACCTTAGGATGTGCTCAGTCTACTGGTGGCGTCCCGAAGCCGCGATTACCCATGTCACTGCGGGAGTGTGCCCTTCGTCACCGAGGGGCGTATCCGCGGTCCAAGGGCCGCGCGCACGGCTGTGGGCCTGGTCGGCGGGAACCATTGGACGCCGGGCAGGAACGGTTGTGACAATGGCGCGAACTCCTCTCAGAGGGGAGATGTCCAACACACGCGCACATGGCGGATCCCCAGATCGATGCACAGACACGAATCGTGGGAATTCTCGGTGATCCTGTCGCGCAATCTTTGTCCCCCCAGATGCATAACGCGGCGTTTGCGGCGATGGGGATGAATTGGCGGTACGTCGCGTTCCGGGTGGCACCGGGAAGGTTGGCCGGAGCCCTGCGGGGAGTGGGCGCGCTAGGGTTTGCGGGGGTGAGTATCACCGTGCCGCACAAAGAGGCGGCGGCCGCCCTGGTCGATGTGCTTGATCCGGTCGCGCGCCAGATCGGTGCGGTCAACACCGTGCGCGTCGTCGAGGGCCGTCTGGAAGGGTTCAACACCGATGTCACCGGGGTCCTCGCGGCGCTCGCGACCGAGGGGCAGACGCGGGTGGCAGGACGTGCGTGTGCCGTGATCGGGTCGGGTGGCGGTGGGCGCGCTGCGGCCTTCGGGTTGGCCAGCGCCGGGGCATCGCGACTCACGATCCTCAATCGGACCGTGGCCCGCGCGCGTGGGCTGGCCCAAGTGGTTGGGCAGGCTGCGCCCCACTGCCACGTCGAGGGCGAAGCCTTGACCCCCGCTGGGGTCGCACGGGTGCTGGAGACTGCAGAGGTCGTGGTCCAAGCAACCCCGGAAACGATGTCTGCGGCGATGGGTGGGGGCGGAGGGCGCGCCGAGTGGCTAGATGCGGTCAGCCGAAGCATGCGCCCGGAGATGACTGTCCTGGATATGGTCTACGCGCCCGTGTGGACGGGACTCCTCACCGCGGCTCGGGCTGCAGGGGCGACTCCGGTGAGCGGGCTCGCCATGCTCGTCCACCAAGGTGCCCGGAGCTTTGAGTTGTGGACGGGACGGCCAGCGCCCGTTGAGGCTATGCGGCGTGCGGTCGGGCTGTAACGCTCCTGGGCGAATCAGCGCGAATTTTGTAAGTGGAGGGTATGAATGGTTCGGTTCCTGACCGCGGGTGAGTCCCACGGCCGCGCGTTAGTCGCGGTGATCGAAGGGGTGGCCGCCGGGCTCCCCCTGCACGAGGAGGACATCAACCTCCAGCTCGCCCGCCGGCAGAGGGGGTACGGTCGGAGCGCGCGGATGAAGCTGGAGGTCGACCGCGTGGAGCTGCTTGGGGGCATCCTTGGTGGGGAAACGATTGGGGCGCCCATTGCGATGAAGATTGACAACCGGGATTGGCGGAAAGAGGAACCGCCGTTGAGTCGGCCTCGTCCGGGGCATGCGGACCTCGTCGGCGCGCAGAAGTATGGGTTCACGGACGTGCGCCGAGTGCTCGAGCGCAGTAGTGCGCGCGAGACTGCGGCCCGAGTCGCCGCCGGGGCTGTCTGTCGGCGGTTGCTCGCGGAGTTCGGCATCGAGATTTTCAGCCACGTGACAGAGATCGGGGACGTCCGAAGCCAAGCCATTTCCGCACCGTGGCAGGAAGTGGCCGCGCGGGCGGAAGCTTCCGAGGTCCGATGTGCGGACGAAGAGGCAGAGCCACGGATGCGCGCGGCGATCGATGACGCGAAGAAGCGTGGTGACACCTTAGGCGGCATCTTTGAAGTGGTCGCCCTGGGGGTGCCCCCGGGGCTTGGGAGCTATGTGCAATGGGACCGCAAGCTCGATGGGCGGTTGGCGCAAGCGATTCTCTCGATTCCCGCGATCAAGGGGGTCGAGGTCGGTCCCGGGTTTGAGATCGCCCGGACTCCCGGCTCGGTGGCTCACGATGAGATCTTCTGGACGCGCGACCGCGGCTTCTACCGTGAAACCAATCGCGCGGGGGGGTTGGAGGGCGGGGTCACCACGGGCGGGCCCGTGGTCGTGCGCGGGGCGATGAAACCTCTCTCGACGCTCATGTCCCCCCTGCGGTCGGTCGATATCGTCTCCAAAGAACCGATCGAGGCGGCGGTCGTCCGCAGTGACGTCTGTGCGGTCCCCGCCGCCGGTATTGTGGGGGAGGCGATGGTCGCGATCGTGTTGACAGACGCGTTTCAGGAGAAATTCGGGGCAGACACCATCGCCGAGATGCGGGCGGCGTACGAAGCCTATCGCCAGCAGCTCCGCAGTCGTTAGCTGTGAGGAAGCCGGATCCCGCGTGCTGTCGGTGAGCGTAGGAATGCGATGCGCAACGTTGTGCTAATCGGGTTCATGGGAACGGGCAAGAGTGTCGTGGGCGCGTTGCTCGCTCGTCGGCTCGGGTGGCGCTGTATCGATACCGATCGGTACATCGAGTCGCGCCACCACACGACGGTCGCCCGAATTTTCGCACGGCGTGGGGAGGCGTATTTCCGCGAACTCGAAGCCCGCGCGATCGCCGAGATCGCGGCGACTCCCCAGGTGATCATTGCGACCGGTGGGGGAGTGGTGCTGCGACCGGACAACATGACGCAGCTGCGCCGCCATGGGTGGATCGTCGCCCTCACCGCCCCCAGAGACGTGTTGCTTCGGCGGCTCAACGATGGCCACGTGCGGCCAGTGCTGCGCGGCGACCCGCGCGCGACGGTGCCCCGGCTCCTGGCGGAACGAGAGCGATTCTATCGGGATGCGGATCTCATTGTCGATGTCGGTGCCGCGGTGCCCGAGCGAGTGGTGAACGCGATCGTCGCGTTTCTGGGGAAACGCGAACGGCACACCACGACCGTGCGGCTGGAGGAGCGGTCCTATCCGATCCACGTGGGGGAAGGGATTGTCTCCTTGCTGCCCGCGGATCTCGTCGCGCTCGGCGCCGGGCGGGCGGTTGCCGTCCTGACGCACCCCCAGCTCGGTCGGGTGGCGAAACCCCCACTGCCGCGGCTGCTGCGGGAATGGGGCTTCGTGGTGACGGTCCTCGAGGTCCCCCCGGGCGAACGCTCGAAGAGCTTGGCCATGGCCGCGCGCCTCTTCGACCGCCTGGCGCGGGCGCGGGTTGATCGTGCCGGCACACTGATCGGGGCCGGGGGCGGGGTCGTCGGCGATCTCGGCGGATTTGTCGCAGCGACGTACATGCGGGGCATTCGCCTGATTCACGTCCCGACGACGCTCCTCGCCATGGTGGATAGTAGCATCGGTGGGAAGACCGGCGTGAACAGCGCCGGGGTCAAGAATCTGGTGGGGGCCTTCTATCAACCCAGCGAAGTACTCGCCGATGTGCGCTTGTTGGCGACCCTCCCCGAACGTGAGGTGCGCAGCGGACTGGCGGAAGCCATCAAGACAGCCATCATCGGCGACCCCGAGCTCTTCGACTACTTGGAAGAGCACCTCGAAGCGATCCTCCACCGCGACAGCCAGCCGCTGGTCGAGGTCGTGCGGCGCTGTGCGGCGTTCAAGGCCCGCATTGTGGAAACCGATGAGCGCGATACCCGAGACCGCCACGTGCTCAACTACGGCCATACGGTTGGGCACGCGATCGAAGCCGCGGCCGGGCTGGGACGGTACACCCACGGGGAGGCGGTCGCAATCGGGATGGCGGTAGAAGCCGCGGTCGCGCGCCGCCTCGGGGTCGTTGACGCAAGTACCGTCGAGCGACAGAATGCGCTGCTCGCCCGGGCCGGGCTGCCGACCACCGCGCGCCGGCTGGATCATCGCGCGCTGGCTCGCGCGGTGCGGTTAGACAAGAAGGTGCACAACGGCGTGCTGCGGTGTCCGCTCCTCAGAGGCGTCGGCAAGGTGCTACTCGAACAGGACGTGCCAGAAGCGCTGCTCCGGGAGGTGTTGGCCGATGCCCACAATCCTCGTCGTCTGCGGTCCCAACCTAAACCTGCTCGGTGAACGCGAGCCACACATCTATGGCACCGAGACGCTGGAGGAGATTTCCGCCAAGTTGCGCGCCCGCGGGGCCGCAGAGGGGGTGGAGGTTGAGGTGTTCCAGTCCAACACCGAAGGGGCGATCATCGACAAGCTGCACGCGGTCCGCAAGACGGCGCAAGCAATCGTGCTGAACGCCGGGGCCCTCTCCCACTCCAGTTATGCGCTCCGCGACGCGATCGCGGCGATTCAGATTCCGGTGATTGAAGTCCACATGACCAACGTCCTCGCCCGCGGAGAGTTCCGCACGTCGTTGGTCCTGGCTCCCGCGTGTCGGGGGCTCATCTTCGGGTTTGGCGTCGAGAGTTTCATCCTGGGGCTCGAGGCGGCGATGCGCCTCTCGGGGCCGTAGCAGCGAGGGAAACCGCGTCGGTGAACCGCAGACGCGACCAGGGGCGAGGGTAGCCGATGCACATACGAGGGATTCGCGGGGCGACGACCGTCGAGGAGAATTCGGAGGCGGCGATCCTCGAGGCGACCCGCGAGGTACTAGAAGCGATGACGAAAGCGAACAACGTGGAGCCCGATGAGATCGCGGCGGTGTTGTTCACCTGCACGCCGGATCTCACGGCGACCTTTCCCGCCGAAGCGGCACGGCAGTTGAATTGGCTGGCCGTGCCGCTCATGTCCGCGACTGAGATCAACGTCCCGGGGGCGATGCCCCAGTGCATTCGCGTGCTCCTCTTCTGGAATGCGTCGAGTTCCCAGGAGCAGATCACGCACATCTACCTCCGGCGAGCCGCAGCGCTGCGACCAGACCTCACCGGACGGCGGAGCTAGCCCGCGATGGAGCTCACCTTCTCGCCGGTCTCCCGGCTGCGGGGCCGCCTCCGTGTCCCGGGGGACAAGTCCATCTCGCATCGCGCCGCGTTGGTGGGGGCGCTCGCGACGGGAGTGACCACCATCGACGGGTTCCTTGAGGCCGATGACACGGCCAGAACTGTTGCGTGCCTGCGCGCCCTGGGGGTCCGCATCGAAGGAGAGCCGACAAGGCTGCGAGTGCACGGGGCTCCCCTCCACGCGCCCGCGGCGCCTCTCGATGCGGGGAACTCGGGGACGACGATGCGCTTGTTGGCCGGGATCCTCGCAGGCCACCCGTTTCGCTCCGAACTGACTGGCGACGCCTCGTTGCGCGCGCGCCCGATGGACCGGATCATCGAGCCGCTGCGCCAGATGGGGGCGGAGATCTCAGCGCTGGGGGAGGGGCGGTATCCCCCGCTCCGTATCCGGGGGGGTCCCCTGCACAGCATTGCCTACACCCTCCCGGTCGCAAGCGCGCAGGTGAAATCGGCTATCCTGTTCGCCGCGTTGTTTGCAGACGGGACCACGACCATCACCGAACCGGTCCCCACGCGTGATCACACTGAGCGGATGCTAGCCGGGTTCGGTGCCGCGATCTCCCACCAGGGATCCAGTATCCGGCTCCGCGCGGGAGCCCTGCGCGCACAGCACGTCCGTGTTCCCGGCGATCTCTCGGCTGCGGCATTTGTGCTCGCTGCCGCGGCCGCGCGGCCCGGGTCCGATGTGACCGTGGAAGGGGTCGGCGTGAATCCGACACGCACCGGCATCCTGGACGTGCTGCGGTCGATGGGAGCCGAGGTGGAAGTCCTCGACGATGCGTCCAGTGCGGACGAACCCATCGGCACGATCACGGTCCGCGGCCGGCCCCTCCACGGGGTGACCATTGGTGGGGCGATGATCCCGCGCCTTATCGACGAACTCCCAGTCCTCTGCGTCATCGCCACCGCCGCGGAGGGCACGACGATCATCACCGACGCCGCCGAGCTTCGGGTGAAGGAATCCGATCGCATCGGGACGATCGCGCGGGGGATCCGAGCGCTTGGCGGCCAGGTCGAGGAACGACCCGACGGCTTGGTGGTCCATAGCGGGCGGTTGGCCGGAGGCCGCGTGGATAGTACAGGGGACCATCGGGTGGCGATGGCGTTCGCGGTAGCGGGGCTGCTGGCACGCTCGCCGGTGACCGTAGAGGGCGCAGAGGCGATGTCGATTTCCTTCCCCGAGTTCCCCCGCGCCGTGGCGACGGTGGCGGCGCAATGAGGGGGGCCGGGGGCGGCGATGAATAGGCCTGTTGGTGTCGTAGCCGACCTCGCCCAGCGGCTGTGTGCTAATATCGGACGCGTGCTCGTCGGTAAGGACGGCGCCATCGAGTTAGCGGTGGTGACGTTACTGGCCGATGGACACCTCCTTATTGAAGACGTGCCTGGGATCGGGAAGACGATGCTTGCGAAGACCCTGGCCCGGTCCCTCGGGTGCACCTTCCGGCGCCTGCAGTGCACGCCCGACCTGCTGCCGGCGGACATCACGGGGCTGCACTACTTCAATCAGAAAACCCAAGAGTTCGAGTTCCGACCCGGCCCCGTGTTCACCCACATTCTGCTCGCGGACGAGATCAACCGCGCGACGCCCCGGACGCAAGCTGCACTCCTGGAATGCATGGAAGAACGCCAGGTCACGGTGGAGACGGGGACGGTGGTCTTAGCCCGGCCGTTCATCGTCATTGCGACGCAGAACCCGGTCGAACTCCAGGGGACATTTCCTCTGCCCGAGGCCCAGCTCGATCGATTTCTCCTGCAACTCCCAATCGGCTATCCCGCCGATGATGACGAAGTGGCGATTCTCCGGCGGTTCCGGGTCGCCAGTCCGCTCGACGAGCTCACGGCCGTCACCGGTGCGGAGGAGATCGTGACGCTGCAGCGGGCCATCCGAGAGGTACACGTGAGCGCCGCGGTCGAGCACTACATCGTGGAGATCGTCCGCGCAACCCGGGCCCATCCCGAGATCGAGTTGGGAGCCAGCCCGCGGGCCAGTCTGGGGATGGGCCGCGCCGCCCAGGCTCTCGCCGCGGTGCGGGGAAGGACTTACGTCCTTCCTGACGACGTGAAGGTGCTGGTTCCCTACGTCCTGCCGCATCGGCTCATCCTCACGGCGCAGGCTCGGCTGCGCGACCGCGGCGCGCGCGAAATCGCGGGGGAAATTCTCCGTGCGGTCCCGGCCCCCGTCGAACGGGACGCCTGATGCACTCACGGGGTGTGGCGTAGCCCATGTACTCACGGGGCTGGATCCTGCTCGCGAGCTTTCTCCTCTTCATCGGGCTGGCGGTCCATCAGGTCCTCGTCTTGCTGCTCGGGCTCATGCTGGCCCTGGCGGCGGGCGCGTCGTACTTATGGGATCGGTATTGCCTCGATCGTATCGAGTACCGCCGCATCTTCACGCCGCGCCGGGCGTTCTACGGCGAGACTATCACCGTGACGCTCGAAGTGACCAACCGCAAACCCCTCCCGCTGGCTTGGCTTGAACTGATCGACGAACTGCCCGTGGAACTGGTGCCCCTGCGCGGCCGCGTCATGCCGAGCATCCGGCAGCGTCGGCAGCATCTCGTCAACCTCTTCAGCGTACGCTGGTACGAACGCGTCAGGCGACGCGTCCCGATACGCTGCGCTGCCCGGGGTTACTTCCATCTCGGCCCCGCGCGAGTGAGATCCGGCGACATCTTCGGATTGACCGTGCGAGGGCAGGATCTTGAGCAGGTCGACGACCTTCTCGTCTACCCGCGTGTGGTCCCGCTCGAGGCCCTGAGATTACCCGCGCTCCACCCGTTGGGGGACACGCCGCTGCGGCGGTATCTCGTCGAGGACCCCACGCGTATCGTAGGTGCGCGCGAGTATGCGCCCGGTGACCCCATGCGCCGCTTGCACTGGAAGGCGACCGCGCGCGCAGGCGCGTTGCGGGCGAAACAGTACCAGGCGACGACCAGCCATCGCGTGGCCCTGTTCCTCAACCTGGACACGCTGGGCCGATACTCGGAGTACCGGGGGTTTCGTCGCCCCCTGCTCGAGCTCAACATTCTCGTGGCTGCCTCCGTGGCCAGCTGGGCGATCGGGGAGGACTACCTCGTGGGTCTCTTCGCCAACGGCTACGTGTCCCAAGGGATGCGGTGGGTGCGCCTGCCGCCCGCGCCAGGCGTAACGCAACTGGCTGCGATGTTGGAGGCGCTGGCGCGGATCTTCCCGACGCCCATCGTCCCGCTGGGCGATCTCATGCAACTCGAAGCGCGCGCCTTGCCCTGGGGCACAACGGTGGTGGTCGTCACTGCTGTGGTCGATGCCCCGCTCGTGGCGGGTGTCGCGCAGTTGCTCCACGTGGGACATGCGGTCGTCGCGGTCGCAGTGGGTGACATTGGTGAGGCACGCCCTCTACCCATTCCTGTCTACCGCGTCTCCGCAGAGGTCGGCTGGGAGGCTCTGGACGGGCTGGAGTTTGCTGACGCGAGTGGTGCGGGCGGATGACTGCGGCGATGGAAGGCCGGAGGATCGGCAACCCGGGGCACCTGCGAGTGGCATGCCGTGCAGGACGGCGGGGGAGAGGCATGAACAGCAACGGATGAGAAAGGACGTCGTCATGCAATCAGTGGATTCATTCCGGCGCCTGACGGCAAGTCAGCTGAGTCGGTGGCGCGGCTTTCCGCTCTTGCGCGCGTGCCTGCCGCTCGCGGTCGTCGGCATGGAATTCTGTTGGGTCTACCCCTGGGTGCTCCTGCTGACGGGAATCTTCTATGGGCGCGCGCTTACGCCCCTGCTCCCCGCGTGGTCGGTGCTGGGACTGCTCGTCTTTGGGCACCTCGCAGTCGGGGTGGCGGCCTCGACGTCCCACCTTCGCACCGGACGGATCGGGGTGGTTGCCGTGGGGTTCGTCGCGGGACTCCTGGCCGTTAAGCACACCTACTACCCGGGGGCGGCGGTCTGGGACTTGCGCTGGATGTGGGCCCTGATCCAGGCCGCGCACGATGCCATTCCGGCGGTGGCGCCGCCCGTGATGGGCGCGCTGACGGCGACCGTCCTATGGTGGCGAGGCGTCGTGCTCGGCGAGCGCGAGTTCATGCACGCGGAGACTGAGCAGGCGTTCGAGCGGGGGGTAGGCTGGAGCGTCGCGTTCGTCCTCCTCGCGGCGGTCTATGGCGACTCGGCTGCCTTCACGCTGACGGCTCCTGCGGTCTCCTATCTCTTGGCATTCCTGGCCCTGGGGTTGATGGTCCTCGCGGTGGCGCGCCTCGTCGGCATTTGGGAGGAGAGTCACGCCGATGATGCGCAGGCGCTTGCAATGAACCGGCACTGGCTGCTCATGGTGGCGCTCCTGGTGGGGGCGATGCTGCTGGTGGCCACCGGGCTATCCAGCCTCGTTGGCGTCAATGTCTGGGGCCCCCTCACCTCCGCCCTCGAACCGCTTATGCCAATTGTGGAAGCGGTGTTCATCGTTCTGTTCGCCGTCGCGGGCGTGATCGCTCGGGCCATTCTCTTTGCGCTTGCGCACTTTCCCAGGGTGCGCCCAGCAGCGACCTCCGTGCATCCCCCTGACCCGTTCGGGGACTTCCTCCGGCGCCTCCAACATTTGGAGGTCTCTCCCCAGGTCACCAGCAGCGCACGCTGGGGGATGGTGCTCGGAGTGGTGATCGTGTTGCTGTTGCTGGTCGCCCTCGCCGTCGTCCGGGCGCGGCGGCGCACACGGCGTGTCGGCGACGACGAGCGCGAGTCGGTCTGGTCCGCGCGTGGGGTTCTCGGGGCTCTTGGAAACGCGTGGCGGGCTCGACGAAAGGGGGAAGCGCGGCAGGAGGGCGAGCCAGAGCCTGATGAGGTCGCTGTGATCCGGGCACTCTATCGCCAGCTGCTGCAGCTGGGCACGGCGGCAGGGCACCCGCGTCTGCGGTTTCAAACTCCGTACGACTACCTTCCGCGCTTGCGCGAGTGGGTGCCTCCGCGAGACCATGAGCTGACCCTGATGACCGAAGCGTACGTGCGAGCCCGCTATACGCCACAGGTGCCATCCCCGCAAGAAATTGCCGGGGTCCGCGCGGCGCTCGAGGTGATTCAGCGGTCCCTCGACCATTCCCCGGCCTAGCGCTGCGCGTGGCGCGGCAGGCACCGGCAGTTAGCGTTTGGGGTAAGCGCGGAAGAACTCCCAGATGACTTCGCTCGCGTCCAGGTCCGAATACGTCCAGCCCACGACCCATTCGGGGAGGTACTGAATCCCCCCCGGCCACGTGTGCCCACCTCCGTCAATCGCGAGCAACACGACCTCAGCGCCCTCCGCGCACGCGCGGTAGACCTCACGCTGGACAGTGGGGTCGACGGCGCCGCGCTGCACCAGAGCGCTTTGCGTGGGCGCGGGGGCGCACCCGTTCAACTTCGCCCACATCGCGACCGTCGCAGGCACCGACAGAATCCGCCCGCCGGCTCCGACGGGGACCGATCCCCCCTGCCAGGGGACCAAGTGATCTCGGCTGCCGTGGATGAAGAGCATCGGGACGGCACGAGCGGGGTGACAGCGGCCCGCGAGCGGTTCCGCCATGGTCGCAGCAACCTGGGCGACAGCGGCTATCCGATCTGCCCGTTCGCAGGCGAAGCGGCCCACCATGAACCCCCCATTGGAGATCCCAGTGGCATAGATGCGACGCGCATCGACGTGAAATTCGGTCGCGAGGTGCGTGACGAGCGCCGAGAGGAAGCCCACGTCGTCGATGCCCGTTCGTTCCGAGGAAGTGGTCCCGCGCCCATCCGCCCATCGTGACTGGATCGCGTTGGGGTAGACGACGACAAATCCTTGTCGATTGGAGACATCGTTGAAGTGCGTGAGGCGGGCCATCCCCTCGCCCGTCCCGACTCCCCCGTGCAAGGCGAGGACGGCGGGGAGCGAGGCGTGTCCATCGAAGGCTGGAGGGAAATGAATGTCATAGGTGCGGGCGATGCCGCCGACCTCCAGGCGGCCGTGGGAGTCCCGGGGGAGACCTCCCGACCCTGCCGCGAGCGTGGAGGTGGCTATCGCGGGTCCGACTATGGCTGCGACGACAAACAGGCAAAGCACCAGAGACCGCAGGATGTGGTGGCGCATTTCAGCAGGCTCTCTAGCCACAGTGTGTGTCCTCTTCTCGATGAACGCGCGTCTCCCTGTGCGTAGTGTTCGCGCGAGCGCAGCGATGTGGACAAACCGTGCAGGAATGAGGTTCTAGAGGTTCTTATACCCACTGCAGGCCCGGAGACCGCACCTGTAGATCCCATCGTAGGGGCCAGGGCGGACGGGGGGTTAGGCGACCGTAGCCATTTCCCGCGGTGCGGCGACGACGACTTCGCTTGGCTGGGTGACCCGTTCCATTCGATGCGCCTGGGCACCCCATCCGGGGGGGCCAGAGTGGAGGTGGTAGACGGCGATCAAGTCATAGCCTGACCGGGATTCCTCGAGAGCTTCGTACCCGCACTGACATCGGAATCGAGTGGTTGCGCCCATGACACGTCCTCCCGTCCCCTCCGGTTTCGTCCCAGCTACCAAGGCCAAGGACCAAGCAAGAGTCATGCCAGGGCTACGGGTGGTCTCCGATGGGCCCGGTAGCCGGGAGGCTCCCGGCACTGTCGACTCAACCAGTTTCAGTCAGTCTGGTCTGCGAACCACCCGGCGGCGGAGGCCGACCCTTTCTTCCTCACGCCTCCGCCGCCAGTGGTGCCCGCCCAGGGGAGGCGGGTCCCGCGCCGATTAAGATCCACATCCGGGCGGCGCGCCGTATTCGGCTCCTCGTTAGGCGAGGGTTACTCGCCAAGGCCGAGGTAGAGCACGAAGGGTTGATCCACTACGCCGTCTTCCCCCTCATCACGGAACGGCGAACCCGCGTAGGCCGAGCTCGTCAAGATGGCCAGGACTAGCGCCAGCAAGCTCACGGCGATCGATGTACGGATCGTGTTCATGGTCGATGCCTCCTTTCGCAAGATTTGGTGTACCGAACGCCGCCCGTCGCCGACCCGGTCGCTGTACTCGCTGACCGGGCCGGCTCCGACGAGCGGATCTGTCCATCTGTGCCGCATCGGTTCTTTGCCCTCATGCTTTCTGGCGAAGCTACTCGACTTCTGCATCGATTGCTCGGTCCTTGCTGTCTTCATCAAAGACCAAGACACCGGCTCCCGCTGCGGGCAGGTAGAGAATCGCGTCCTCGTTCCCGCTCACCTGCTCATCCAAGTCGCTCGCTGCTCCCGCTGCGAGGGCTCGGGAGGGGATCAACCCCACGGCCAAGGCAAGTACGAACACCACCGCGATCAGGCTCTTCATTTGAGTGTCCTCCTTTCCATAAGATTTTCTTGAACCCAAGCATATCGGAACGTCCCGTTCCCAACGATGCCCCGCGTCACAGGTGCAGTGTGATTTCGGGCACAGCCGCCCCGAAGCAATGGAGGTCTGCGTGGAGCATGGGTCCGCGCGCTCGGGCGGCGCGGGAGGTTGGCGCTGGTTGAGGGATGAACCTGACCCGAGGCGGTCGGGGAGGCAGAGCGGACCGCAAACGCGGCCTAGGGCGGGATCGTTCTCAGTAGCGGGAGGTCATTCGGGAGACGTGTACATGGGAGACCGGACTCAGTGGGTGGAGAGCGAGGAACTCGCATGAGGGGCACACGGGCGCCCGCGGCGCCTGCCGCGTGGAACGCACTAGTGCTGGTGTCGGTCGCGGAGTTTCTGGTCATGGCGCTGTGGTTTTCCGCGAGCGCGGTCTTGCCAGCCTTGACCCGCGAATGGAGGCTCGCGGCCTCGACCCAAGCCTGGATGACCATTGCGGTCCAGCTCGGGTTCGTCCTCGGCGCGCTGATGAGCGCGTTCCTCAACCTCCCCGATATCGTCGCCCCCTGGATCGTCTTCGCCGCCAGCGCAGCCATCGGAGCGGCCGTCAACGTAACGATTCCCTTGTGGGTGCACGGCCCGGAGGCGGCGATTCCGTTGCGGGTGCTCACCGGAGTCTGCCTTGCCGGGGTCTACCCCCCGGGGCTGAAAATCATGGCGACGTGGTTTGAGCGCGGTCGCGGGATCGCGCTGGGAATCCTTGTCGGTGCGCTTGCACTCGGCTCGAGCCTGCCCCACCTGATCAACGTCCTGGGGAGCGCGGACTGGCGACGGACGATGGTGGTCGCGTCCCTCCTCGGGGTCCTAGGGGCGGTCCTCGTGGCTGCGCGGATCCGCGAAGGGCCCTTTCGGGCTGCGACGCCCCCGTTTCAGTGGCAGTATGCTCTCGCGGTCTGGCGCGATCCGGCCTTGCGCCTAGCCAATTTTGGATACCTCGGCCACATGTGGGAGCTCTACGCGATGTGGGCATGGGTGCCGCTGTTCCTGCTGGAGAGCTTCCGGGTGCGTGGGCTCGCGGATCCGCAGCGCAGCGCTGGGTTGGCTGCGTTTGCGGCGATTGGGATCGGCGCGATTGGATGCGTCGTGGCGGGAATGCTCGCCGATCACTATGGGCGCACGCGCACGACCATCGTCTCGATGGGAATAAGTGGTGCCTGCTGCCTGAGCGTGGGGGCGTTGTTCGGCGGGAGCCCGGCGGCGCTCGTTGTCCTCACCGCGGTGTGGGGGTTTACCATTGTCGCAGACTCTGCCCAGTTTTCCGCAAGCGTCACGGAACTTGGCAACCCGGCCTACACGGGCACCGCGCTGACCATTCAGCTCGCCGTCGGATTCCTCCTGACGATGATCTCAATTCGCCTCTTGCCGGTGTTCGTGGAGCTGTTCGGGTGGCAGTACGCGTTCGCGACGCTAGCGATTGGTCCGTTGCTTGGCAGCGTGGCGATGTGGCGCTTGCGCGCACGCCCGGAGGCGTTCCGCCTCGCAGGCGGAAGGCGGTGACGTACTAGTGCAGAGGATCACGCAGCGGAGGGGTTCTCAGGTGGCGGAGGCTCCTATCATGTAATGTTCATATTGACTAATCTTTTCGGACACCGCCATGCGCCGTGAGGGGATGACTATGATATAATAACGGGACCAACAGCATAGCCCAATGACCGGGACAAGTACCTCGCCGGCGAGCTCAAAGAGAGTCGCGGGTCGGATGCGAGCGCGATAGCGACGAAGCGAGGGAATGGGCTCGGGAGGGACGGACCGAATTAGCGCGTAGGCTCCGTCGGCCACTCCGCCGTTATCTTCGGAGAGAGGGATCGAGCGCAGGCTCCGTCCCAACGAGTGCCGGCACATCGGTGCCGGAAGCCGGGTGGCACCGCGGGAGTTACACCTCTCGCCCCTTCGGGGGTGAGGGGTGTTGTGTTTTTCCAAGGACAAGGAGCGTGGCCATGAACTTGAAGGTGGAGTTGCCAGCATGGGCGGAGGAGAGGACAACATGATCATCGTCATGGAGTCACGGGCGGCCCGCGAGCAGATCGACGCGGTCGTCAAGAAAGTGCAGGATGCCGGGCTGGGGACCCACCTGTCGCTAGGGACCGAACGGACGGTTATCGGGGTCGTCGGCGACAGTCACACGAAAGAGCTCCTGCGCCAAGCGCTCGAAGCGTCCCCGGGGGTTGAGAAAGTCGTCCCCATCCTCCAACCGTTCAAACTTGTTAGTCGCGAGTTCCGGTCCGAACCGACGGTCGTGGACGTGCGCGGCGTGCGTATTGGCGATGGGTCGGTCGCCATCATCGCGGGGCCCTGTTCGGTCGAGAGTCGAGAGCAGATCCTTCAGACCGCCCGTGCGGTGAAAGCGGCCGGTGCCGTCATGTTGCGCGGCGGCGCGTTCAAACCCCGGACCTCGCCCTACTCGTTCCAGGGGTTGGAAGAAGAAGGATTGCGGTACCTCGCGGAAGCTCGTGCCGCCACGGGATTGCCTGTGGTCACGGAAGCGATGGACGCCCAGCAGCTCAGCCAGGTGGTCCAGTACGCTGACATGGTGCAGATCGGGGCCCGCAACATGCAGAACTACACCCTGCTCCGGGAGGCCGGTCGGACGAAGCATCCTGTCTTGCTCAAGCGCGGGCCGAGCGCGACCCTCCAAGAACTCCTCTTGGCCGCCGAGTACATCATGAACGAGGGGAACTACCAGATCGTCCTCTGTGAGCGCGGGATCCGGGGGTTCGACAACTACACCAGGTACCTGCTCGATATCGGGTCGGTGGCCGTGCTGCGGACGCTTACACACCTCCCCGTTATCGTCGATCCAAGTCAAGGCACCGGCAAGTGGAAGTATGTCGCCCCGCTGGGCAAAGCGGCCGTGGCCGTCGGAGCTGATGGCCTCATCATTGAAGTGCACCCCGACCCCGAGAAAGCGTTGAGTGATGGCCCCCAGCAGCTCACGCCCGCGAACTTCAGTCGGTTCATGAGCGAGCTCGAACCCCTGGCCCGCGCCATTGGGCGGCGCCTCCAGTCGCTCGCCGTGCCGCGGTGAGGCCGTGAGACGTCCCGAGACGGTCGGGATTATTGGGCTGGGGTTGATCGGGACCTCGCTGGGGATGGCCCTCCGCCAGCAGGACCGTTCCGTCCGTGTTGTCGGGATGGATGTGGAGGCCAGTGCCGTCGCTGTCGCACGCGCGCGCGGCGCGATTACGGAGAGCGCGGGGACCTTCGAGGCGTTTGCTCAGGCTGAGCTTGTGGTCATCGCCGTCCCACCCGCGGCGGTGGTGGCTGTTGCCACCGCGGTGGCGGCGGTGATGAAACCCGGTGGTGTCTTGACCGATGTCGCGAGTACCAAGGCAGCGATCGTCCAGACCCTTGGCCGTGTCCTCCCTCCCCACGTGCACTATGTCGGCGGCCACCCAATGGCGGGCGCGGAGGGCCAGGGGGCCGCGAACGCTGATCCCACCCTGTTTGTTGGGCGCCCATTCGTGCTGACACCGACCGCCCAGACGAATCGGGACGCACTCGCGACGGTGAGCGCGTTTGTCGAAGGACTGGGCATGCATCCGGTTGTCATGACCCCAATTGAACACGACGCCCAGGTCGCACAGGTGAGCCACTTGCCCTACCTGGTCGCCGTCGCGGTGCTGAATGCGGCGAGCGATGAGGCGTTAGCGATCGGTGGGCCGACGTTGGCAGCGTTTGCCCGGATCGCGGATAGTCCGGCGGCGTTGTGGACGCAGATTGCGCACGCAAACCGGACGGCGATTGTCCACGCCGTGGGCGCGTTCCGGCGCGAGCTCGAGGCGCTCGAGCGGTCGCTGGCTGATGGTCCAGCCCTGCAGGCCCACTTGGCGCGGGCCAGCGAGCGGAGCCCACTCGCACGGAGTGAACCATGACCCACGCGCTTGAGATCACGCCGACCAAACCCGAGTTCCTGAGCCGCACGCGCGCGGGAAACCTGGTCCCCGTCTCCTGCGAGCTCCCGGCAGACCTTGAGACGCCGATCTCCGCGTTGCTGAAACTCCGGGGAGCGGGTGAAGCCTTTTTGCTAGAAAGCGTAGAAGGCGGCGAGCGGATCGGCCGGTTCTCGTTCTTGGGGGCGGGGCCGATGGTGTCCGTGGTCTCGCGGGGGACGGAGATCACGGTGCGACGCAATGGCCAATACGAGATCATCAGAGGAGACGTGCTGGAGGTGACCCGCGCGCTCCTGCAATCCTACCGGGCCGTCCCGGATCCCTCGCTGCCGCGGTTTTCAGGGGGCGCGGTCGGATACTTTGGCTACGATCTCGTCCGGGGTTGGGAACACCTCCCCGCGCGCCCCCCCGACGATTTGGGATTGCCGGTGTGCTACCTCGTGGTGGCGGATACGGTCGTGATCTTCGACCATGTACGGCACACGATGAAGATCGTGGCCAACGCGCTGGTCGATAGCGACGGCAGCGCCGCCTACCGGACGGCCGTCGAGAAAGTGGAAGGGCTCTATGAGCGGCTTCGCGCGCCGCTGGTGCCCGCGAACGGCGCGGGCGGGGTCCAGCCGGTACTGGATACGGGGATGCCGGTGGCGAGCTTCCTCGGCGCGGTCGAGCGGGCCAAGGAGTACATCCGGGCCGGGGACATCTTTCAGGTCGTGCTCTCACGTCGGTTTTCCGCGGCAGTCCCCGGTGTGGATCCCCTCGACATCTATCGGGCGTTGCGGACCGTGAACCCCTCCCCGTACATGTTCTTTCTCGACTTCGAAGGCGTGAAGATCATTGGAGCGTCGCCGGAACTGTTGGTCCGGCTCGAGGGGCAGGAGGTCGAAACCCGTCCCTTGGCGGGGACCCGGCCGCGCGGGGCCACCGACGACGAGGACCTCGCCCTGCAGGCCGCGCTCCTCGCCGATGAGAAGGAGCGGGCGGAACACGTAATGCTGGTGGACTTGGGGCGCAACGATCTGGGACGCGTGTGCGAGTATGGGAGCGTGCGGGTGCCGGAGCTGATGAGCATCGAGCGGTTCTCCCACGTCATGCATATCGTCTCCGATGTCCGCGGGCGACTGCGGGCGGGGCTGGATGCCATCGATGTGCTCCGAGCGTGCTTTCCAGCCGGGACGCTGACCGGGGCGCCCAAGGTTCGGGCGATGGAGATCATTGACGAGCTGGAACCACTCGCGCGCGGTCCGTATGCGGGCGCGGTCGGCTACCTGGGCTTCTCCGGCAACATGGATACGGCGATCACGATTCGGACCATCGTGGTGGCCGGAGAGCGTGCGTACGTCCAGGCCGGAGCGGGAATTGTGGCCGATTCAGTGCCCGAGCGCGAGTATGTGGAGACCGTCAACAAGGCCAAAGCCTTGGTCCGGGCGATTGAGCGGGTGGGGCGGGCGCGGAGCCGAGTTCCGGAGATGTCGTCATGATCATCGTCATTGATAATTTCGATTCGTTCGCCTACAACCTTGTGCAGTACCTCGGTGAACTGGCGGGCCCGGTCCGCGTGTTCCGGAATACCGAGACGACCATCGAGGCGATTGTGGCGCTGCGACCTGAGGCGGTCGTCATCTCGCCCGGTCCATGCACGCCGACCGAAGCGGGGATTGCGACCCCCTTGGTGAGGGCGCTTGCCGGGCGGGTGCCGATTTTAGGCGTATGCCTCGGCCACCAGTGTATCGGAGCGGCGTTTGGCGGCCGCGTGATTCGGGCGCCGGCGCCCGTGCATGGCAAGGTCGCCGAGATTCGGCATGACGGGCGGACGATCTACCAGGGGCTGCCGTCCCCGTTGGTCGGGACCCGATACCACTCCTTAATCGTGGAGCGGGAGACGTTGCCCGCGGTCCTCGAGGTGTCTGCTGAGCTCGCCGACGGAACAATCATGGGACTCCGACACCGGGACGCCATAGTCGAGGGCGTGCAGTTCCATCCGGAGTCGATCCTGACGACGGCCGGCAAAGCGCTGATCAACAACTTCCTGTCGATGGCGGGCGCACGCGCATGATCACCGACGCGATCAAGCAGGTCGTAGAACGGCAATCGCTCACGGAAGCCGCGGCGTGGGCAGCGATGGGCGAGGTCATGGAAGGGCAGGCCACCCCCGCGCAGATCGCCGCGTTCGTGACCGCCTTGCGTATGAAGGGCGAGACGGTCGCCGAGATCGCCGGGTTCGCCCGAGCGATGCGGGAACGGGCGCACCGGATCGCGCCGCGCGCCGAGACCTTGATCGATATCGTGGGCACGGGCGGCGATCGGCTGAGTACCTTCAATATCTCGACCACGACCGCGTTCGTCGTCGCGGCCGCGGGCGGGTACGTCGCGAAGCACGGGAATCGAGCGGTCTCGCGGCTCTCGGGTGCGGCGGACGTGCTAGAGGCTTTGGGGGTACGCATCCAGGTGCCTCCCGACGCGGTACGACAGTCCATCGAGGACATTGGGATCGGGTTCATGTTCGCCCCCCTCTACCATGCGGCGATGAAGCACGCGGTCGCGCCGCGCAAGGAGATCGGCATTCGGACAATCTTCAACATCCTGGGGCCGCTCACCAACCCCGCTAATGCGGGCTACCTCGTTGTGGGGACGTACGCCCCCGCCTTGACCGAGGTCATGGCTGAAGTGTTGGGAGAAATGGGCGCTCGCCGAGCGATGGTAGTCCACGGGCTTGACGGGATTGATGAAATCTCGACCCTTGGCCCGACGCGGATCTCGGAGTTGCGCGATGGGCAGGTGCGCACGCGGGAACTCACGCCCGAGGAGTTGGGACTTGAGCGGACGACGCCGGCCGCAATTGCCGGTGGTGGGCCAGACGCAAACGCGGCGATCACCACGGCGGTGCTCCAGGGGGAGGCGGGCCCTCCACGCGACATCGTGCTGGCGAACGCCGCCGCGGCGCTGGTGACCGCGGACCTCGCGACCGACTGGCAGGACGGCATCGCGCTCGCCCGCCGGGCGATCGATTCGGGGGCCGCCTATGAGAAACTGGAGGCGCTCCGTGCTCACACGAAAGCGGCCGTGTCGTGATTCTCGACGAGATCGTGGCCTACAAGCGCACCGAAGTGGCAGAACGCATCGCGCGCCGACCGGCCGCCCACGTGGCCGAAGCGGCCGAAGCGGCCCCCGCGCCGGCCATTTTCCGCGATGCCCTCACGGGACCCGGGCTCGCGTTCATCGCGGAAATCAAGAGCGCGTCGCCGTCGAGCGGGCTGATCCGGGACCACGTCGACCCGCTCACCCAAGCGCAGGCCTACGAACGGGGAGGCGCGAGCGCGCTGTCGGTGCTCACGGACGGTCGGTACTTCCATGGGTCTTGGGAGCAGCTTGCGACAGTCGCCCACGCGACGCGGCTGCCTGTGCTCTGCAAGGAGTTCGTCATTGACCCCTACCAGATCGATGAGGCGCGCGCCGCTGGGGCCGCCGCGATTCTGCTTATCACCGCCATTCTCGGCCGGGATCGCTTGCGAGACTACCTCGCACACGCACGTCGACGCGGCCTGGCCGCGTTGGTCGAAGTGCACACCGCAGACGAGGTGCGTGACGCCGTGGCGGTGGGGGCGGACATTGTGGGGATCAACAACCGGAACCTCGCGACGCTTGCCGTGGATCTGGCCACGACAGCCCAGCTCCGGCCGCTCATTCCCGCGGGTGTAGTGGTCGTCAGCGAGAGTGGGTTTGCCCGAAAAGAGGACGTCGATCAAGTCCGAGGGCTCGGGGTCGATGCCGTGTTGGTCGGTACGAGCCTGATGGCGAGTCCGGACCCGGCAGCCAAACTGCGTGAGCTCAGAGGGGGTCTGCATGCGTAAAGTCGACACGCAACCGCGTCAAGGCCAGGAGCCGGTGCCCACCACGGCGGCGAGAATCTTCTCTGGGATCCAGCCCACGGGCGTGATTCACCTCGGCAACTATGTCGGCGCGATGCGCCAGTGGGCGGTGCTCCAGCGGGAGATCGAGTCGCTGTTTTGCATCGTGGATTTGCACGCGATCACCACTCCCTACGAGCCCGCCGACCTTCCCTATCAGGTGTTGGACGCTGCGGCGGCCAACATCGCCGCGGGCATTGACCCGAATCGGTCGATTCTCTTCGTGCAGTCCCATGTGCCGGAACATTGTGAGCTCATGTGGCTGCTCAACGTGATCACCCCCGTGGGTCAGTTGGAGCGGATGACCCAATACAAGGATAAGAGCCGGCGCACGAAGACGGGGATCATGGCCGGACTACTGAACTACCCGGTACTCATGACGGCGGATGTGCTTCTCTACAAGGCGTCGCTGATCCCGGTAGGGGACGATCAGGTGCAACATGTCGAGCTCCTCCGGGATGTTGCTGAACGCTTCAACAAACAGTTTGGAGAGACGTTCCCCCTGCCTGCGGCGCGGCTGACGAAAGGCGCCCGGATTCTGGCGCTCAACGACCCCACGAAGAAGATGAGTAAGAGCGAGCCCGGCAGTTATGTCGGATTGGCCGATTCTCCCGAGGCGATTCGCAAAGCGGTGCGGGGGGCGGTCACCGACCCCGGGCCTCCCACGCCGGGGTCAAAGGTGGAAGACGCCAGCGCGGGTGTGGCCAATTTGTTCACGTTGCTAGAGGTCTTTGCCCCTGACCGGTACGCGGAGTGCGCCAACGCGTACCAGCAGGGGACGATCCGGTACAGCGAGATGAAGCAAGTGTTGGCGGACGCCTTGATTGCGACGCTCACGCCCATCCGGGAGCGTTATACGGCGTTGACGAACCATCCTGATGACGTGCGGGACATCCTCGCCGCTGGAGCGCGCCGAGCGCGCCCCATGGCGCAAGCGACGATGGAGGAAGTGCGCGAGAAGATGGGGCTCGGGCGCCGAGCGTAAGGGGTGAACGGGTGGTCCGGGTGAAGATCTGCGGGATTTCAACGGTGGACGCCGCCCTGGCCGCGGCCGAGGCCGGCGCGGACGCGATCGGGCTGGTCTTTGCACCGAGCCGCCGCCAGGTGACGATTGCGCGCGCGAGAGAGATTGTCGAGACCCTGCCTCCCTTTGTGAGCTCCGTGGGCGTGTTCGTAGACGAGGAGAGGGCGCGCGTCGAGGAGATCGTCGCGGCCTGCGGGCTCGACGTGGTGCAGCTGCATGGAAACGAGTCGCCCGAGTTCTGCGCCGGCATGAGGGTTCCCGTCATCAAAGCCATCCGTGTCGCGGATGCGTCGTCACTGTCCGGCATCGGGGCGTACCAGGTGTCCGCAATGCTCTTAGATGCGGCAGTGCCCGGCGTCGCCGGGGGTTCCGGGCAATCGTTCGATTGGGATCTCGCCGCCGCCGTGCCCCGCGCGGTGCGGATTATCCTCTCGGGCGGGCTGACGGCGGAAAATGTGGTCGACGCTTTGCGCCGGGTTCAGCCATTTGGCGTGGATGTGAGCAGCGGGGTCGAGACGGGCGAACATAAGGATCCCGAGAAGATTCGGGCGTTCATCGGCCGCGTCCGAGACTGGGACGGCGTGCAGAGGGGTTCGGGCTAATGGAGACGGATGTCGCCAAGGGGCGTTTCGGTCCGTACGGGGGGCAGTATGTTCCCGAGACGCTAATGCCCGCCCTGCACGAGCTCGAAGCCGCCTACACGCAGTACGGTCCAGACGCGCAATTCCAGGAGGAGCTGGCAAGCGCGCTCCGCCACTACTGTGGTCGCCCCACGCCGCTGTCCTTCGCACGCCGGCTCTCCGAGTACTTCGGCGGTCCGCGGATCTACCTGAAACGCGAAGACCTCCTCCATACGGGTGCCCACAAGATCAACAACACTCTGGGCCAAGTCCTCCTGGCCCGGCGAATGGGGAAGCAGCGCATCATTGCTGAGACCGGAGCGGGTCAGCATGGCGTGGCGACGGCGACGGCCGCGGCGATGTTCGGGCTGCCCTGTGAAGTCTACATGGGGACCGAGGACATGGTCCGCCAAGAGCTCAACGTCTTCCGGATGCGTCTGCTTGGCGCGCGGGTCATCCCAGTCGAGAGTGGGAGCCGCACGCTGAAGGACGCCATTTCCGAGGCGCTGCGCGATTGGGTCACCAATGTCCGATCGACATTCTACGTCATCGGCTCAGTCGTCGGGCCGCACCCCTACCCCACCCTGGTGCGTGATTTCCAGTCCGTGATTGGACGAGAAGCCCGAGCCCAGATCCTGGATGCGCTGGGGCACCTCCCGGATTGCCTGGTCGCCTGCGTCGGGGGTGGGAGCAACGCGATGGGTCTGTTCCATCCATTTAAGGATGACCCCGGCGTGCGGATGATTGGCGTGGAAGCCGGTGGACGGGGTCTCGCCAGTGGTCAGCACGCAGCCTCGCTGGTCGCGGGGCGACCTGGCGTGCTGCATGGCGCGTACTCCTACCTCTTACAGGATCAGGCGGGACAGGTTCAGCCCACCCACTCGGTCTCTGCAGGACTCGACTACCCAGGCGTGGGCCCGGAGCACAGCTACTTCAAAGATCTGGGTCGTGCGGAGTATTTCGCGGTCACCGACGAGGCCGCGCTGAAGGCTTTTCAGCTGCTTGCACACCAGGAGGGGATTATTCCTGCGCTTGAACCGGCTCACGCTGTGGCCTACCTAGTGACCCTTGCTCCCACGATGGCGCCGGATCAGGCGATCATCCTGGGGCTCTCAGGGCGAGGGGACAAGGACGTCCAGCACGTTGCCGCGCTGCTGAGATGAGTCGGATCGCTGCCACCTTCACACGCCTGCGGCGGGCGCACCGGCGCGCGTTCATCCCCTTCCTCGTCGCCGGCGACCCAGATCTTCCCACCACCCTGCGGGCGCTCGAGGTGCTCACGGAGGCCGGCGCCGACCTGCTGGAACTCGGCGTGCCATTTTCCGACCCGATCGCGGACGGACCGATTAACCAGCGAGCCGCGCAGCGCGCGCTGGCCGCCGGCGTCACTCCCGCGGCGGTCCTAGAGCTCGTCAGGCAAGTCCGACGTTGCTGCGAACTTCCGATCGTCCTCCTCTCCTACTACAACCCGATTCTGCAGTACGGGCTGGGCCAATTCTGCAGAGATGCGGTGGCGGCCGGGGTTGATGGGCTCGTCATTCCGGATCTGCCTGCCACCGAAGGCGATGAGCTAATCTCCGCCGCGCGCGCGGCGGACCTCGACACGATCTTTCTCCTCGCACCGACCAGTACGGCGGAGCGAATCCACCAGGTCACCGAGCGGGCAAGCGGATTCATCTACTGTGTGTCGCTCACCGGCGTCACCGGTGTCCGCGATGAGGTCGCGGACGCGCTCCCAGCCCTCGTGGCGCGGATCCGGGCGGCGACTACCCTGCCGATCTGCGTGGGGTTTGGGGTCTCGACCCCGTCGCAAGCCAGGACTGTGGCGGAGTTTGCCGATGGTGTCATCGTTGGCAGTGCGCTGGTCGCGCTCGTGGAATCGTCGGGGAACCAGCTCGAGCCGCTCAGTCAGTTGGGGGCGTCGCTGCGGCATGCGATTGACAGCGTGCCTGCGGGAGAGGTGTCCTCGTCCTGATCTCGCTGCGGACGCTCTGTTTCGTGCGGCGGAGCACGCGTGTGCTCCTCCTCCGCCGGCGGCACCCGCCCAACGCCGGGCTCTGGAACGGCGTCGGGGGGAAGCTCGAACCCGGGGAAGATCCTTACACGGGCTGTATCCGCGAGGTCGCTGAGGAAACCGGGCTCGCGATTGCGGATCCGCAACTCCGGGCGCTGCTCGTGATCAGTGTGCGGGAACCGATCACGCTGTGGGTCATCTTCGTGTTCGCTGCCTCGGCGCCCGACGCAGAGCCCATCTCCTCGGAGGAGGGCGAGTTGCGCTGGGTCGAACTCGCGGCGGTGCCCTCGGTCCCGCTCCCCCCTGATGTCCCGTTGATCCTACCAGGGTTGTTCACCGATGATGAGGTGCAGGTTGTCCGCGCGGAGTACAGTACTGAAGATCTGAAAACCCTCACTCGTCTTGAAGTGGTGAAGTTATAGCAGCACCGTAAGCTCGCGTCGATTTGGCCGGCGGAGGCGAGGTGTAGGGAAAAGGTGCCATTGCGTTCTCGATAAGCGATAGACTCTCAAAGAAGGGTGGGATCGATTCGCTAATCGGGTCGCGGAGACCACGCCCATGACTGTCCTGTGGCACCTCCGACCGGTGCGGACGTTTCAGATCTGGCGCCTCCACCAGTTCGCGTTGCCATCTGACTGTAGATCCTCATCAGGGATGTGAGGCTGATGAGAACGTCGTGGTTGCGGAGAAGGTGTTTATCGACGACGGGGTTCGGCAGTTCTGTGCGTGCCCCGGTCCACATCGCTCCGGAGTCAGGTCCAGTTAAGACGAACTGATGCGAGTGAGCGAGGGGAATTAGATGAAAGAGCAGCGTTTTTGGCAGGCGCTTGAGCAATTGGTCGCCACGAGCAAGGTCACTGTTGATCGTCCACGGAACAGCGCCCACCCTCGATACCCTGACTTCACTTATCCAACCGATTACGGCTACCTGGAGGGAACCCAGTCGGCGGATGGAGGCGGTATTGATGTTTGGATTGGGAGTCTTGTTGGCAGAGAGGTCACGGGCGTCGTCTTCACGCTAGATCATGAGAAGCGTGACTTAGAAGGCAAGATCCTCCTGGGGTGTACAGTTGATGAAGCCGCGGCTATTGCTGAGGCGCACAACCAGGGCCGGCAGGCCGCGATACTAATCCTTCGTACCTCTCTTCCCCCATGATGACCGGCGGGGTTCGAAGATCGAAAGGAAACACCGACGATGGCAGCAGGTTGCTCGGATCTCATGTGAGGAGTTTTTGCCGAGCCACGGACGAGTCGCGTTCCATCAAGGGAATGGGACCGACAGCTTGGGACCCGCGCACTCGCCCCGAAGGAGTCATGACGTTGACGGAGGGGCCGTTGGGGGCGTGACGGTCGGCCCAGAGAAGGATTGACTGCTTATCCCTTCCAAAGCGCGCAGACGTCGGATCCGGTCTTCGATCGGAGGGTGCGTATCAAACAAGCTGTTCATCCTTCCCCCCAGGTCGTGCAGGGGGTTCACGATGTAGAGGTGCGCTGTCGCTTTGTTGGCGGCGCTGAGAGCTTCGTCGTCGGCTTCCAGCTTGGTGAGCGCGCTCGCGAGCCCTTCGGGGTTCCGGGTGAGGCGTGCCCCGTTCATGTCTGCAAGATACTCGCGCTGCCGCGAGACCGCAAGTTGGATCAGCTGCGCAATGATCGGGGCGAGGATGGCAAGGACAAGCCCCACGACCATAAAGATCGCCGAGCCGGTGTCGCGTTCGCGCCGCCCGCCGTACCGGAGGTCGCGCCAGAAGAAATCACTAAGTAGGGCGATGGTCCCCACGAGCACGACGACCAACGTCGAGAACCGGATGTCGAAATTCTCGATGTGCGACATCTCGTGGGCGAGGACCCCTTCCACTTCTTGTCGGTTCATCTTGTCCAATAACCCTTGCGTCACGGCGATCGCGGCGTGCGCGGGGTCGCGGCCGGTCGCAAAGGCATTGGGAGCAGGGTCGTCGATGATGTAGATGTGGGGTTTGGGGATCTGCGCGGCGATGGCGAGGCCCTCGACGGTATTGTGCAAGAAGGCGTTCTCCTCCGCGCTCACTTCGCGCGCGCCGCTGATCGACAAGACGACCGCATCGCTGTAGTAGTAGGAGGCCCACGCGGATCCGAGTGCCAGTGCGACGGCGAACCCAACGCCCAGATACCCAAGAGAGAAAAGCCGCCCGGCCACATAGCCCAGCGCGACAATGAGGATGATGAAGAACCCCAGTAAAATCCAGGACTTGTGGACGTTGCTCTCAATCGCGTCAAACATCCTGCGACCTCAGAACTGGACCTTGACCGGTTGCCGGGCGACGTCGTCCATCTCGAAGTACGCGTGGGGACCGAAGCCAAATGTGTTCGCGAGCAAGTCGGCCGGGAAGGATTGGCGAAGGTTGCTGTAGGTGAGCACGCTGTCGTTGTACGCTTGACGGGCAAACGCGATCTTGCTCTCCGTCCCGTCGAGCTCCTCTTGGAGCTGCTTGAAGTTGTCGCTCGCCTTGAGTTGCGGGTAGTTTTCGCTCACGGCAAAGAGGCTGCGCAGCGCTGTCGTGAGCGTGTTCTCGGCTTTCCCCTGGTCGCCCACCGATCCCGCGGAGATCGCTTGGGCGCGCGCTTGGGTGACCTGCTCGAGGACCTCGCGCTCGTGGGCCGCGTAGCCCTTGACCGTTTCGATCAGGTTCGGGATCAAATCGTACCGTCGCCGGAGTTGGACGTCGATCTGCGACCACGCGTTGTCAATCCGATTCCGGAGTGTGACAAGGCGGTTGTACGTCACGACGAGGTAGAGGACGACGACCACCAGGACCGCGATGAAGACCGTTCCCATCGGGCTCCTCCTTGCATTCCGCTGCCGCGCGGATTTCGGGGCACCAATTCGGCTCGTGCCCGATGGTGCCCTGTTTGAGACCCCCCCTATTTTCCCCCGACTGAGGCGTCTCGACCGGGGGGCGAAACCAACCGGGCGCGTGGTTCTAGAGGTCCGCACGCCGTATACTGGGCGGGGAGCCAACTGGAATGCGCACCGCGGCGGAACCCGTGAGTCGACTCGACGAGATCCTGCCAAACTATCATGTCCACACGGTCCATGCGACCGACGTTCACGGATCGGTGGCGGAGGTCTTCGCTGCGGTGAAAGCGGTGACGGCACAGGACGTCTTCCTGTTCCGCGCCTTGATGGCGGTGCGAGCCCTCCCCGCCCGACTGCGCGGGAAGGCAAGTCTCCGCTTGACGGCGGGGACCCCGCTGGTCGAGCAGCTTCTCACTGGCGGGTTCCTTCTGCTCGCCGAAGTGCCGGACCGAGAACTCGTGATCGGGAGTATTGGACAGTTCTGGAAACTGTCGGAAGGCACGTCCCCGCGCGTCACCACGGCTGACGAGTTCCGCGCGTTTGCCCAGCCGGGCTATGCGAAGGCAGCGGTGAACTTCCTCGTGGTGAGCCGTGAAGCGGGCGTCCGGCTGAGCACGGAGACACGCGTGTATGCGACCGATCCCGGTGCACGACGGAAGTTCACAGCGTACTGGCGGGTGATCCACCCGGGCAGCGCACTCATCCGCAGGATGTGGTTGCGGGCTGTGAGACGTCACGTGGCATCCTGGACTGCCCGTTCCTATGTGGGGGGTCTCGGTGGGCCGCCGTGATCGGGGAAACCGTGGAGGAAGTCTTAGTCGTTCCGCGCGTAGCGCTGTTCCACCAGCGGAGGGTGAGCGGGTTCGAGACGCATGACCTTAGTGGGTTTCTCGCCGCGATCGCCCACCACAAGTCCTTCCGTCCGCGGGCGCAGGTCGAAGAGGACGCCTCGCTCAAACAGATCATCCCCTACATGCTCGTCCGGCACCGCACGCAGCTGTTCCTGTTCCAGCGCGCCCCCTCCGGAGGCGAGGCGAGGTTACATGGGAAGTACAGCATCGGCGTCGGGGGCCACATCAACCGTCGCGATGTGGAAGGGGCGGCGGACCCCGTCGCGGCCGGGTTGCGGCGCGAGCTTGGGGAAGAGCTCCGCATCGAGGCGCAGTGGCAAGCCCGCTTGGTTGGGGTGCTCAATGACGAGAGCAACGCGGTGGGCGAAGTGCACTTTGGGTTGGTGCATGTCATTGAAGTTGAACGCCCGGCTGTGAGCGTGCGGGAAGCTGGGGCCTTGAGTGGTCGGTTGGTTGATCCGCAGGAGGTACGCGCATTGCGCGACCGGATGGAGACATGGTCGCAGCTGATTCTCGATGCGGCGGACCCGATGGCCCTATGACGGTGCGAAGCGTGGTCGACCGGCTTGTGGTGCGGACCCCCCTGCTGTCCGTTGCCGCGCCCTATGATCTAGGGCGGACGCTTACCTGCGGGCAAGTCTTTCGCTGGCAGTGGAGCGGCGCCGTCGCGACGGGTCCCTTCGACGGCCAAGTCGTCCAACTGACGCAGGATACTGCGGGGATCAGGGTCGAGGGGACCAGGGGTCTCGAGGAGCTCGGCCGACTCCGGCGCTATCTGGGTTTGGACGAACCGCTTGTCAAGATCGAACGCCAACTCAAACGTGACCCTGTCCTGGCGCAGATCCTGCCCACGACGACCGGTATTGCCCTGATGCGCCAGGACCCGTGGGAGTGTCTCATCAGCTTCATCATCTCCGCGTTCAACAACATCCCGAAGGTCGAGCAGTCGATTGGGAGGCTCATCGCTCGGTTCGGGGAGCCCAGGGGCGGCGCGGGCGCTCCATTCCCACGCCCAGAGCGCCTGGCCGCCGCCCCGCTGCGAGCCCTGCAAACCTGCTTGGTGGGGTATCGAGCGCCCTACCTCCAGCAGGTCGCCCGACAAGTCGTGGATGGACGCGTTGATCTGGCTGCGATCGGACGCTTGCCCACGGAGGAGGCGCGGGCCGCCCTCATGCGCCTGCCCGGCGTGGGCGACAAGGTGGCCGACTGTTTACTGCTGTTCGCCTACGGCAAGGGTGAGGCGTTCCCGATCGACGTGTGGGTCAAACGTGTGGTCGAGCGGCGGTACTTTCGAGGCCGCCCGCAGACAGACCGAGCGATCCGGGCAAGCGCCGCCGAGCGGTTCGGCCCGCTCGCGGGCTACGCGCAGCAGCACCTCTACCACTATGCAAGAACATCGACGCGATTTCGCGGGAGCCGGGCGCGTCGTGCGGAGGACCGGCGATCGCCATAGTCACGGTGAAAAATGCCAAGAAAAGTACCTCGAGGATCCGGGGGTAAGATCCGGCGGAATAGTTTAAGGCAGGGGCACCGGAGAGATCGTGGGTCGTGTTTGGGGAGTGGATTACAGTGTGCTTTCCGCGCTGCGCCGGGGCGACTTGGGTACGCGGCGGTCCATCATAAATTTGCTCCCGGGCGTACGCTTGGCGTAGGCTTTCAGTTCCGCTGCGATCTCACCAATGCTGAGAGTAGTCTTGTGGTTCCCGTCGACGACAGTCCCTACAATCGTGAGGCTGGCGAAGGGCACCCGAACCTCCCGGCCCTGACGGTCGTGGGTCGTGATACTGGCGTGTTGGCGATCAAGCGTATCATAGTAAGTCGGCACCCCTAGGTCGAACTGATGGATCGCCTCCCGTGCAGTTGTCTCTGCTCGGGTGATGTCTACGACCAAGATGAAGTCATCGCCGCCGACGTGGCCGAGGAAATCGCCAGCGCCGCCGCGCAACCTCAGCGCTTCCTGTAACGTCGCAGCGGTGAAGCGCAGGATGACATCGCCCCGATCGAAGCCATACCGATCATTGAAGGCTTTGAAGTCATCGAGATCAGCGTACAGGACCGCAAACGCGCTTCCTCCGTCGAGCCGTTGACGCAGCACGCGATCGATGGCCAGGTTTCCGGGGAGACCGGAAAGCGGGTTCTGGTCTTTCCATAGGGCACTGAGCTCGCGCAGCGAGTCCCGTGTCCGGGTTAGCGCCCGACCAAGTTGGTCGACCTCCTCTACGCCCCCGGGGGGGAACTCGACTGAGAAGTTCCCGCGGGCGAGCTCCTGTGACAGACTTGCGAAGTGAGCGACAGGCCGAACGACAATCAGGTTCAACAACCAGAGGAGCATGAAGGTCGTTGCCCCCGCGACAATGATGGCCACGACGAGACTGCGGCGGATGAAGGTGGTGAGGTCAGCGCGATTGGCGCTGAGGTCGAATCCGAGCTCCAAGCCGCCAACGAGGCGTTCACCGTCCCGAATCGGGACGGCGACACGGAGGATCGAGGGAACAGGGTTGCCCACAAGGCTTGTGGCCACGGTCCCATGTTTCGCGGCCTCCTGGAGATCCCGGTCGGGACCGGGGGTGCCCACGGCGCCCTCGGGCGCCGTCGCGATGACGGAAAAAGTGCGATCGATCACTTCCACGAAGGCGATCCCGGAAGTCCCGACCAGATCGCCGATGACCGCACGGACTTGCTCCGGGTGTGCCAGCGCACTTTCGCGCGGGATGACGTTGGCCATCGCTGCGGCGAGGAGGAGGCCTCTCTCGGTTTGGTCGGCGAGAAAACTTTGCTGATCTTGGATCGCGCGGGCGATCGTTGCAACAATGAGGATGGCAAAGATTGTAACCGTGAGGGTGATTGCCACTTTGGTCCGCAACGTCCGCGTTGACAGATGACTCCATCCCCTTATGCGCTGCAGCACAGATCGACTCACGCGATCCTCCGTTTTGATCACCCTAGCACTTCCGCGAACTCATAGCAGTGATGTGCCCCAGCCAGTACGATTGTACCCAACGGCACTAGAGACTCACGGCAACTCGGCGGCGAAGCCAGGAGGCCAGGGCAATCCCTGTGCGGGGGGCGTCCTTAGACCATGCAGATGGAGGTGGGAAGCCGCCGAACCTGTCCGGGGCAAGATACTAGGGGACGACCTGGATCCGGCCGTCTCCCTCGCTGGTGATCTCCCCAATCTGTGCGACCGGGTCGACTTGACGCCGACGGAGAGCGGCGATGAGCGCGTCCACCCGGTCGGCCGGGACGGCCATGAGCAACCCCCCCGAGGTCTGGGCGTCGCAGCAGATGAGACGATCGATCTCGTCAAGGCCCTCGAACGTGGCCCGGGTCTGCAGGTAGGCAATATTGCGGGTCGTGCCCCCCGCGATGGCCCCCCCGCGAGCAAGGACTCGGGTCTCGTCGAGCACGGGGATCCGCGAGAAGCGCACCCGTGCGAGGACACGGCTCCCCGAGGTCATCTCATACAAGTGTCCGAGTAAGCCGAAACCGGTAATATCGGTCGCCGCGTGGACTCCGACCTCCACCATCGCGGCGGCGGCTGCGGCGTTGAGGCGACTCATCACCGCGATGGCCGCATCGGCCGTTCGCGCGGATGTCGTGCCCTGTTTGATCCCCGTCGTGATGATCCCGATGCCGAGTGGTTTGGTGAGGATCAGCTGATCGCCTGGGCGGGCGCCGACGTTGCGGACCACCGCGCGGGGATGGACGAGCCCCGTGACCGCGAGCCCGTACTTCGGTTCGGGGTCATCGATACTGTGGCCCCCGGCGATGGTCACCCCGGCCTCGCGCGCCTTGTCCGCCCCACCCCGGAGGATCTCGTCCAAAATGCTCAGAGGTAATAGGGTTCGAGGAAAGCCGACGATGTTGAGGGCGAGGACCGGCCGTGCCCCCATCGCGTAGATGTCCGAGAGGGCGTTAGCCGCCGAGATCGCCCCATACTGGTAGGGGTCATCCACCACCGGCGTGAACACGTCGACGGTCTGCACCAACGCGAGGTCGTCGGTCAGCCGATAGACGGCGGCATCGTCGCCGGTCGTGATCCCCACCAGGAGGTTGGGGTCGGCACTGGGTGGGAGACGGCGCAGGACCTGCGCCAGGTCCTCAGGACTCAGCTTGGAGGCTCAGCCCGCGCAAGCGACCATCGTGGTAAGGCGAATGCGCTCTCGGTCGGTCACGTCCTCCCCTCCTTTCGTCGTAGCCCTAGTGTAGCATAGGCTAAATTTGGGCCTGGGCGACCCGCAAAGAGCCCCCGCGAGAGAAGAGGGAGCAGCGATCTCATCCCGAATCTGTGGAGGTGACATGCGGACCGTACAGCGCTCGGCGGCTGGCGGTATCTTGGGCGGAACACTGCGTGAATCTGCACCAACTTAGGATCTTCTCGACAGTCGCCCGCCTCGCGAGTTTCTCGCGCGCGGCAGAAGCAATGCACATCAGCCAGCCCTCCGTCAGCATCCAGGTTTCGGATCTCGAACGATCGCTCAGCGTGGAGTTGTTCGAGCAGCTCGGAAAGCGCATTTACCTCACGGACGCGGGGCGTGTGCTCGAAGACTACGCGCAACGGGTCCTCACCCTTGTGGACGAGGCGCAGGAAGCGGTCGCGGAGGTCACGGAACTGCATCGGGGCCGTCTCGCCGTCGGCGCGAGCACGACGCCCGGGACGTACCTTCTGCCCCGGGTGCTCGGCCGCTACGAGGAGCGCTTCCCAAAGATTGCCGTGACCTTGGAGATCGCGAACACCCGGCGGATCCAGGAACGGCTGTTGCGCAGTGAACTCGACGTTGGCGTGGTGGGCTGGGTGGCGAGTTCGCAGAACTTCGTCACCCAACCGTTGCTTGACGACGAGCTGGTAGTCGTCGTCGGGCCCCGCCACCCGTTGGTGGCGGCAGGGGGCATGCCGGTGGCGGCGCTCCGCGACTACCGCCTCATTCTCCGCGAACGCGGCTCCGGGACGCGCGAGGTGATTGAGACGGCGCTCCGCCGCGTCGAACTTGAACTCACGCCCGCGATGGAGCTCGGGAGCATGGAAGCGATCAAAGAAGCGGTCGCGGAGGGGTTAGGGATTACGATCCTCTCGCCGCTGGCGGTGGCGAGCGAGATCGCCGCCGGGCGCCTCGCGATCGTGCCCCTGACCGACATGGTTCTCAAACGGGCGTTTTCGATCATCTATCATCGGGACAAGCGCCTCAGCCCCGCGATGCAGGTGTTCCTCGAGATGCTCCGGGCATCCGTCATGGCGGCGACCAACAATTGACTCGGCGGACGCGGGTGGGCGGGCGCCCTTTGAGGTGTTCGACCACACCGCAGATGTGGGGATCGTGGCGCGCGGGCGGTCGCGTGAAGAACTCTTTGAGCACGCGGCGACCGGCCTGCTGCACTTCCTCATCGACCCGCAGGCCGGACGCATTCGCGACCGGCGCGAAGTGGTCGTGGAAGCCGACGACCTGGAAGGGTTGCTGGTCGCCTGGCTCAACGAATTGCTCCTCCTGCTAAACGCGGACGGGTTCCTCCCTGTCGAGTGCACCGTCCGCGAGCTCACCGATCAGCGGCTGCGAGCCGAGGTAGCGGGGGAACCCGTGGATGCCGCGCGACACCGGTTCCGGCTGGATGTGAAGGCGGCCACGTACCATCAGCTGCAGATCCACAAGAACGATGAGTGGCAGGCGCGGGTGATTTTCGACGTGTAACGTCAGCCCGGCGGCGTCCCCGGTCAACCAAGATGCTGGATCTCAAACTGCTACGCGACAACCCCGAGGCCGTGAAGGCGGGCATCCGGATCAAGCACCGGGATGCGACGCTCGTAGACCGTGCGCTCGAGCTCGATAGACGCCGCCGGGAGCTGATCCAAGACGTTGAACGGTTGCGGGCGGACCAGAACCGCGTCTCGACCGAAATCGCGAAACTAACTGGCGACGCTCGGGCGCGGCGGATCGAAGCGATGCGAGAGGTCGCGACACAGCTCAAAGCGCTTGAGCCCGAGCTGAAAGCCCTGGACGACCAGCTCACCCGCGTGTTGCTCGCCCTCCCGAATCTGCCGCATGAGAGCGTTCCCCCTGGCGCTGACGAGACCGCCAACGTCCTGGTGCGGTCTTGGGGGAACCCGCCCCAGTTCGAGTTTCCGCCTCTCGATCACCTCGCACTGAGCGCGCGCCTGGGCATTCTGGACGTGGAACGCGGGGCCAAAGTTGGCGGCTCGCGGGCGTACTATCTGCGTGGGGGAGGCGTGCTGCTGGAGCAGGCCCTGGTTCGCTTCGCGTTGGATGTCCTCGTTGCCGAGGGGTTCACGCCCGTCATCCCCCCGTTTATGGTCCGCCCCGATGTCTTGCTGGGGGCCTATGGAGGAGCGGAGCTTGACACGCAGCAAGTGTACCGTATCGACGGAGAGGACCTGGTCCTCATTGGGACTTCGGAGCAGAGCTTGGCGGGGATGTACAAGGATGAGACCCTTGAGGAGAAGCTCCTCCCCCTGCGGCTGGCGGGGGTGTCCTGGTGCTTCCGCCGGGAGGCGGGCAGCTATGGCAAAGATGTCCATGGGATCTACCGCGTCCACCAGTTTGAGAAGGTCGAGATGTTTTCATTCAGCCTCCCGGAGGCGTCCTGGGCCGAGCACGAGTATCTGGTCTCGGTCGAAGAACGCCTCATGCAGCGCCTCGGACTCCCGCACCGCGTCGTGACGCTGTGTGGAGGAGAGACAAGCACGCCGGCGGCGAAGACGTACGATCTGGAAGCGTGGATGCCCAGTCGGCGCGGGTACGGCGAGACCCAGTCGTGCAGCAACTGTACCGATTTTCAGGCCCGACGCTTGGGAATCCGGGTGCGGCGGGCGAAGGGCACGTCCTACGTGCACATGCTCAACGGCACGGCCATCGCGACCCCGCGGGCGCTCATTCCTCTGCTTGAGAACTACCAGCAGCGCGACGGCACAGTCCGGATCCCCCCCGCCTTGGTGCCGTACATGGGGGGGCAGACGGTACTCGTCCCGCCGTCCTAACGAGCGCAGGGGTCCCTGCGCGAGCCGGGCATCGCCCCCGGGACTCGGAGGCACGTCGTGGTCCTCAAGATCGTTGTCTTTGGCGCGGGTGCCGTCCTGATGGCGCTTGAGATCGTCGGGAGTCGCGTCTTGGCGCCCTCCTTCGGGAGTTCCGTCTACGTCTGGGGGAGCCTGATCAGCATCTTCCTCGCAGCGCTGAGCCTCGGGTACTACCTGGGGGGGCAAGCGGCGGATCGGTGGCCGCGCGCCGATGTACTGGCTGGCGCGCTTACGGTCGCTGGTCTCGGGATTTTGGTGCTTCCGATTGGGTCGCCGCGGGTGCTCGACGCCTTTACGAGTTGGGATCTCGGCCCGCGCCTGAGTCCGCTCCTCGCGTCGGTGGTGTTGTTTGCCCTCCCGAGCATCCTGCTGGGCACGACCTCCCCCTTTGCCGTCAAGCTTGCCGCCACGGAACTGGCCACGGTTGGGAACACGGCGGGCTTGCTCTACGCCATCTCTACCGCGGGCAGCATTGCGGGGACCTTGCTTACGGCCTTCGTGCTGATCCCTGCCTTGGGGGTGCGGGCGATCCTCTACACACTCGGCGTCGCACTTCTCCTCTTCGCCGCGCTCCTAGCGGTCGGTCTCCCCCGTGGCATTGCGCGCGTCGTTGGCGTAGGGCTCCTCATCGGGGTGCTGGCTCTGCCTGGGCGGGCGGCCACCCCAAGCTTGCGGTTGATCTTTGAAAAGGATTCCATCTACCACCGGATTCGCATCTATGAGGACGCGACATATCGGTACCTGCGGTTCGATCGGTCCATTCAAGGCGGGATGGTGCTCCGTGATCCGCTCGTGAGCGTGCTGCGTTACCCGGATTACATCCAGCTTGCGTGGCTGGTCACCCCAGACATCACGCGCGTGCTCGTCGTCGGGCTCGGGGCAGGCTCCATTCCTAAGCGGCTCGTGCAGGACTACCCGGCTCTGACGGTCGATTCCGCGGAGCTGGACCCGGTCGTCGTGGATATCGCGAAGCAATACTTTGGCGTCCGCGAAGACCGGCGACACCGCATCACAGTGGCGGATGGTCGGCAGTTCCTCCGGCGCAGCGAGGCGACCTACGACCTGATCGTGATGGATGCATACTTCGCCGAAGGTATCCCGTTCCACTTGGTGACGCGGGAGTTCCTCCGGCTGGTGAAGATCCACTTGCGGCCTGGAGGGGTCGTCGCGGCCAACATTGTGGGCGCCCTGGGAGGCGAGAACAGTAAGCTGTTCCGGGCGATCTACAAGACCTATGCGACCGAATTTCCTGGCCTCTACCTGTTCCCCGTGGCGTACCAGTACGGACACGAAGATGAGACCACTCGGACGATTATCCTCCTCGCCACCGATAAAGCCGGGATGACGAAAGCGTCGTTGCAGGCGGCGTTCACCAAACTGCGGCGCGACCGCCTAATCTCGCCGGTGATCGTCGCGGGGTTTCTAGAGGACTATTACCCGCGGCCCGTTCCTACTGCAGACGTGCCGGTGCTGACGGATGACTACGCGCCCGTCGATATTCTCCCAGTCTACGGCTGGGAACCCGAGCGACGATAGGCGCTCCCGACAGCCACCCGGTTAGTCTGTGTCTTGCGGTTTCGTCCCTTTGCTTGCGGTGTTCCGTTAGTCGACGTCCGTGCTCATCTCGGCGACGATCGCAGCAAGCGGCTCGGGCAGCAGGGGCCCAGTGCCTGTCTCGCGAGTGATGCGTGCGAGATTTTGCCATGCAAGGCGCCGCACATCTTTCACCGCGAGGCCGTACAGCTGCGCGACCAAGTGCTCCACCCACCCGATCTTGTACGGGATCGCCGCTGGTGGATCGCGGCAGCTAAGATCACTTTCGATCAGTACACGCTCGGGCGGGACCACCGCGCGAAACTTCGAGTGCCGAACGACGGCTGAATGGATCGAGAAGTAACACCCAAGCGAGACCGCTTCCCGCGTTTCTTGTACAGTCCCGCCCCACCAGTGAAGAACGGGTACGGCGACCGGCCGTCGGCGCAGTTCGTCGATCACGAGTCCGTGTGCGCGATAGCTGTGGATACTGACCAGTCGTGGCAATTCGGCGACAACCGTCAATGCACACCTGAAGATTCGGAGTTGCGTTTCAAGTGGGACACGTGAACCCGCATCTAGTCCGACCTCACCAACGATCGCTGTCTGCTCCACCATTTGACCAAATCGCTCAGGATCGAATGACTCCTGCGATTTGAGGTACCCCCGCGGATGACAGCCCACACCCCATGCAATGAGGGGGTCACGCCGCCCAAGCGAGAGGGCCGCTTCGTCGAGCGAGAGCGTCATAGCGAGGACCGCACCCGAATCCGCCAGTTCATCCACGGTTCGGGTCGGATCGAGGTGAGCGTGGGCATCAAGCGACGGCAGCTGCTCCATGCGGACCAGTCCACCGATGCGATTCGTTGCAGAATGTCGTCGGCCTGCCCCCCCCCATCCGGGCGAGCCTCACAGAGTTCGAATGACGCCACCCTCCCCGGTCGGGAAGCATGGGTTGAAGGCACCTCCCACGGGTAGCCGTCAGAATCTGTAAAGTAGCCGGAAACCCACCTCACTCTGCTCGGGCAGCGGCTTTGATGATCGTGGCGCCTCCACGCTAGATAGGGTGGACACTTGATGTAATGACAGTTCCGACAGATCTTCCTGGTACTTGTTCCAAATGATAAACTTCGAACCATTCATGCTTCGCTATGCGGGGAAGGATATTGCCGGGCAAGCCCTCGAGCGCTGGGGCGGCGACCCCACCTCCTTGCGTCATCTTGGCGACTCTGGCAACTCCGTGTACGCTTACGAGAACCGGGGAATGCAACACATCCTCCGACTTACGGATCCCACATATCGCTCCCGTCGCCACCTAGTCGCCGAAGCAGATTTTCTCGACCATCTGCGCGCCTGCGGCGTTCGAGTGAGCCACGCTCTCCCGTCTCTGGCCGGAGAGTGGGTCGAGGAAATCGACCCTGATGCGGAGCCGTTTTTCGCGAGCTCCTACTCTTTTGCTCCCGGACTCGCCGTTGAGAGACGGTCCCAGCACTGGACGCGTCGGTTCTTCATCGAATGGGGCCATGTCCTTGGTGAAATGCATCGCGCTGCTGAAACCTACCATCCGGCAGGACCTGAGCGACGATGGAAGTGGGAGGAGGAGGGGTGGATCGCCAACGCGCTGGTCCTCATTCCAGAAGAAGACGTCGACTCCCGGCGGGAATTTGTGGACGTCATGCGGGCGGTCCGGACCTTCGTGGAAATGCCGCACACATTTGGACTAATCCACGCGGATTTCGCGCCAGGGAACTTTCGCTTCTCACCTGAGGAGGGCAAGATTACGGCGTTCGATTTTGGAAATTGCTGTTATCATTTCTACTTGTCGGACATCGCTATTTCCCTGTCCACGTTGAGGCGAGAGGAAAATCGGGAGCAGCTAAAGGAGTGGCTCCTTGCGGGCTATAGGTCCGTCCGCCAGCTCAGTGGCGAATTTGAAGAAGGGCTTGAATGGCTCATCCGTCTTCGGATCGTGTACGTGTACCTGAGCAGGCTCTTCAAATTCGGGAAGAGCCCAACTGAGCAAGAGCGTCAAACGCTCGCCCAACTTCGATTCCGCGTGCACGAGAAGAAGGGGTGGTAGGGATCGAGGCCCGCGCATTTCCCCGTGCGAGGCTTTGAAGGTGGAGTGCACTACTTCGAGTGCTTGTCGGCTACTTTCGATGCCCCGTACGCGTCTGGTTTGATGACCGCGGTGAACCCAGAGCCGCTCACCATGCCGACGACTTCACGGACGATCCGCTTCGTATCCCCGTTGGGCCCCACGTCGAGGTGAATCTCGACCGGGAGCTCGGAATGGCCATTGCGGGCGAGTTCCGCGCTGAGATGGCCAGCCGTCTCGAGGCTGAGCGCGGTTTCGAAGAGAATCCGTTGCCGGAGGCTCTCGATCTTACGGTTGATCATCTTGCGGTAGAAATACCGCCCACCGTGGCCCACTCGGTGGACGATGATTGCGGTGACGAAGCAGGTCTGATCACTGAGCAGTGAATCCGTGCCAATGATGAGGTTGTAGTGCTGATCGGGGTCCTCGTTCATGTAGCCGACCAGATGGTCGAACATCGATCGAAATGACAGTTTCCCATGTGTCGGGCTGACGAAGTCCATCGCGCAATCTAGTATACGAGGGCCTCTGGAGGCTCGCAAGCGGCGTGCCGCCCCGGACGCGTCAGATCTCCCTCCGGCCCTCCAACGCCTTGGCCAGCGTCACCTCGTCCGCGTACTCGAGGTCACCCCCGACCGGCAGGCCATGGGCAATGCGGGTCACCTTGATGCCAAGCGGCTTGAGGAGCTTTGCGAGGTAGATGGCCGTGGCCTCCCCTTCGACGCGTGGGTTGGTCGCGACGATGACCTCGCTGACCCCCCCGTCCTTCACGCGGGCAAGCAGCTCGGCAATCTTCAGGTCGTCGGGGCCGATCCCGTCGAGCGGGGAGATCGCGCCATGGAGCACATGGTACTGTCCCCGGTATTCCCGGGTGCGTTCCATCGCGAGCACGTCGCGCGGGTCTTCGACGACACAGATCGTGGCGCCACTGCGGGCGGGATTGGTGCAGATCGCGCACGGGTCGATGTCGGTGATGTGGAAACACCGACTGCAGTAATGGATCCGGGCTTTCGCATCGAGGATGGCCTGGGCTAAGCGAGCGGCGTCTTCGGGTGAGGCGCGGAGGATGTAGAATGCCAGCCGTTGCGCCGTCTTCGGTCCGACGGTGGGCATCTTTGAGAGTTCGTCGATGAGTCGTGCGAGCGGTTCCGGGTACATGGATACATGACCGAGGTGGGTGCGAATACCCCCCGCGTGGGGGGCCGCCCTGCTGCCCCGCCTCCGTAGGGTCCCCTACATCAGCCCGGGGGGGAGCTGGACGCCCCCGGTGAGGGCTTTGATGCGTGCTTCAGCGGCCTGCTTCGCGGTGCGCTGGACCTCGTTGACGGCAGCGACAACCAAATCTTGGAGCATCGCTACATCCGTGGGATCCACCACTGTCGGGTCAATGACGATCGCTTGGAGTTCTCCATGGCCGTTTGCGACCGCGCGCACGACGCCCCCACCGGCTGTCGCCTCGACCCGACTCGTGGCGAGCTCATCCTGGAGCCGAGCGAGGTCCGCCTGCAGCTTTTGAATTTGTTTGGCCATCTTCCCAAGGTCGCGCATACTTCTACCTCGCGGGTCCGATCTCGCCCTGGAGGGCTGCAGTGGACTGAGCACGCGTCGGCGGGTTAGTCGGTGCGCCGAATCTCCACCACTTCTCCGCCGAACAGTTGCACCGCTTTCGTGACGAGGGGATCGACGGATGGCGCCGGCCCTGCGGGGGCGTCGTGGATGGTGCACTGCAGCCGTAACCGCTGGTGGAAGACCCGTTCCAGCGCGCCTTCTACGACTGCGCGGTTGTCCGGCCGCTGGAGGTTCTCGATGTGGAAGTTGTACCCGGTGCGCAGTCCGATCAGCAGCGTCGCGCCGTCGAGTTGGAGAGGAACCCCTTCGATGAGCAGGGCATGACAGAACATCTTGGTGCGTTTTACCTCGTCCAGGATCCTGGCCCAGTGCATGCGGACGTCCGCGATAGCGACGGCCGGGGGCGTAGAGACGAGAACGGTCTCAACCACCGTCGCGATCGAGGGGCCTCGTTCAGGTGGCGCCTGAGGGGGTGGACTCTCGCTCGCGCCCTTCGGGCCGGCGGAGCTTTGGCGACGCGGCTCCTCAGTGCGAGGTGCGGCCGTCGGTTGGGACGTTTCAGAGCGAGGCGCGGAGGCGGCCCGTTCTTCGAGGGCGTGCACGCGGGTGCGTAACCCTTCCAGGGTCGGGTCCATCTCCGGGCGGCACAGCCGGATGAGGGCGATTTCCAAGACCAGGCGCGGTTGTGGGTTCCAGCGGGCTTCCCCGTCGGCAGCGGCGAGGAGGGTCAACGCGCGCAACAGGGTTTCGATCGTCGCATGACCTGCTTGGTCGCGCAGGGCCGCAACGCGACTCTCGGTGGCATCGAGGACGTCTTCTGCGCGGGCGTTCGTCTTCACGATTAGCAGATCCCGGAAGTGACCCAGGAGGGTGCGCAGCACGTGGCGGAGGTCTTTCCCTTCCTCCACCACGCGGGTCACGAGTGCGAGTGCAGCCGGCACATCGTGGGTCAGGACGGCTTCCGCGACTTGCAAGGCCGTTTCCTCCGGGAGGAGGCCCAGGACCGCGAGCACATCATCGCTGGTGATCGGCCCATCGGCGAACGCGGCGAGCTGGTCGAGGACCGATTCCGCGTCCCGCACAGAGCCATCAGCACTCGCGACGATGACCCCGAGCGCCGAGTCCTCGATCGCGAACCCCTCGACCTCGGCAATGTGGCGCAGCCGGCCGATCAGTTCCGGTCGGGAGACGCGGCGAAAGTCAAACCGCTGGCAGCGCGAGAGAATCGTTGGCGGGAGGCGGTGCGGCTCCGTGGTCACCAGGACAAGGATCGCGTGGGCCGGGGGTTCCTCGAGCGTCTTCAGCAACGCGTTCGCCGCTTCGGTGGTCAGCATGTGGGCTTCGTCAATGATGTAGACTTTGGAGCGTCCTTCGGTGGGGGCCAGGCGGATCCGTTCGCGAAGCTCGCGAATCTCTTCGATGCCCCGGTTGCTCGCAGCATCGATCTCGATCACATCGAGCGAGTACCCGCCGCTAATTGCGATGCACGTGGGGCACTGGTTGCACGGGGTGGGCGTCGGGCCCTGCAGACAGTTCATGGCTTTCGCGAGGATCCGGGCGGTGGTCGTCTTCCCCGTCCCCCGGTGGCCTGCGAAGAGGTAGGCGTGCACAACGCGATTCGTCCGAATCGCATTTTGGAGCGTCCGGGTCACGCGCTCCTGTCCGATAATTTCCTCAAAAGTCGCGGGGCGCCACTTGCGGTAAAACGAGACGTGGGACATGCAGACCTCCAAAGCGGTGGGCTTCCAACGTCCTGCACTTCGCCGAAGCCGAGAAACTCTCCTTGCCCAGGAGGCCTCTGCGAGATTGCCGAATCCTTGTTGCCGTCATGGGCGTGAGCCAATTGCCGGTCGAGCCCCTCGATTTCGCGTTCGTGACGATCCCGTTCCTCATCGCCGCCGTGGCCGCGGCCGGCTGGGTATTCATTGACAGCGGCTCCAGGGGCGTCGGTGGCGGACGCCTCTCCGTGCGTCTCTCGTGGGTGCTGGCCACGTTCCTGCTCCTCCCGATCGCCCTCGCACTCTACCTGCTTGTCGGACGCCCAATCGGTGACCTAGTAACGTGTCCCACCTGCCATAGGCTCACCCTCAACACGCGGTCCGTCTGCGCGCGCTGCGCGAGCCCGATCGCGGCCGGGGCCCCGCCGACGATCTGGGGGTTTGGCGACGTGCTGGGCGTGGTTCTCCTCTTTGTGTTCTTCATTGTTGTGGTTTTTGATGCGACGGCGCTTTATGGGGAGCTGGTCTCGCTCAAAGCAATCTCGCTATTCGTGCTGGTCCAGAATGCGCTGCTTACCGCGCTGGTGCTCTACGTGGTCCGGATGCGGTACCGGCAACCACTGACCGCGCTCGGAATGCAGTGGGCGCCCACGCCGCCCATCATCGCGTTGGGGGTGGTGGGCAGCGTAGCCGCCCTTCCACTGAGTGCCCTCGCTGAGGGGGCGGGGAGGTTCATCATCGGTCGGTTTATTGGCCCTGCGCAAGCCGAAGCTCTTGCGGCTTCAGAACAGGCGAGGAACCATCTGCTGGCGGTCCTGCGGACGCCGCTGACGCCCGGGGAGATTGCGTGGCTTTTCGCGCTCGTATGTGTGATCGTGCCAATTGGAGAGGAAATTTTCTTCCGCGGGTTCATCTATGGGGTCTTGCGGGCTCGCCTCCGGCTGCCGCTTGCAGTGGGTTCTTCAGCGCTACTGTTTGCGGTCGTCCATACCACTTGGTTCCACTTCCTCCCGATCCTCATCCTGGGGCTGATTCTCGCGATCCTCTACGAGCGGACGCGCACGTTGCTCCCCGGAATCGTGGTCCACAGTGTGAACAACGTGGTCGCGCTGCTCGCCGTGCTCTACCGATGGGATCTCTGAGCCGCCTCACGGCGTTTTGAGGAACTGCAACTGGCCGTGCACCCACCGTCGACGTCCATCTCCCAAGCGGTATCCGCGTCGTTCGCTCGGGCCAGGCGCCCCTGCGGCACACGAGAGCACTGACGTACCGTTGCTTCCTTCCGGACCTCGCGGGATTGGCCAGATCTCGTTGCGCAGGACCCAACCGTCGTCACTACGTGCACAGGCCGGACCCTGAAAGACGGGGCCTCAGATGGGAGTTCAGCCCCGCTACAGCGGATTGCGGGTTACAGGGAACCGCTAGCTCCCCGCCTAGCACGGCCATGCCTATTGTAGCACGCATCCGGATACGGCCCTGGGGCGTCCGCGCCACCCCAGTTCCGCGTACTGCTGGATGAGAGGTTTCGGGACCTCGACCCGCACCATGGTCGGTCGCAATGCTATTTGGTTGAGATGGGGAATTCGAGGGTCACACTGAAATCCATCGATTCGATCCACGCTCGAGAGCCAGGAACAAGGTTTCCCAGTTTCAAGTTCAGTATGACCAGCTCCCCTTTACCCATGGGAACGTTCGGTGAAAAATCGGGGGTCTTCCCTCTGTTGTATTGGTCATAGGCATAGGCCACGGTTTGGGCGTCTGCCTTGGTGAGGACAAACCAGAATTCGCGTTGCGTTTGCGGGGCGCTGACACTTCCATCGTTCGGAGCCGTATTGCGCGCATTCCTGAAATGCCATCCTTCAATCTGCAACGGGTTGACGCCGTGGTAGGGAGGCGTGGCGATACTCGCGAGGCCGTCACCATTCAGATCGCGGTACCCTGCAGGATACATCTCCACGGTCCACCCATATTCATCGGGAGTCAATCGGAAGATCAACTCCCGCGCTCCCACAGGGAAGACCCTGATCGATCCTCTTGAAATGCGGCTTTGAAAATGGAAAGGATTCGACCGGGTCGCGCCTTGTGGAGCGTCAGTGACTAGATAGAAACCCCCGTCAAGCGTTCCCACGAAATACGTGTTCGTGGTGACGCCATCAGCGTTCTTCTTGTAGTTTACCTTCAGGTGATGCGTGACTGGCAGGCTAGTGCGGTACACGAGGCCGGCCGGAGAGGAATATTCATAGATCCCTGTCGTATCTGGCTCGATGATCTCGACGGAATCAACGTCGTAGCGCAAACTGGAGCTGACATTTAAGGTGATGAGCAGTCTCGCCTGTTCATTTACGCCGTGCAGGTAGAATAAGGCGAGGACAGCATTGCGATCTCTTGCGTCGTGGGCTCTGCGATATGCGACCGCAAGATCCTGGGGTGTTTTGGGCGTGCTGATCCCTTGCGGGGTCTGCGCGCCTCCGCTTTGGAGTTGAGACGAGCGATGCGTCACATAGTATTGGGCGCTGCCACCAACGAGTAGCGCACCGATGATCCCGAGAACGAGGAGTACTATTGGGGCAAAACGTTTCCGATGCACAGATGCATTCTAACATGCGGCTCGAAAGAAGGCCCGAGGCCGCGCCTCGCAAACCCCATCCCCGACGGAGGCGTCTGAAGGTGCAGAATCTTGCAACCCCGGCACCTGGGGGAGGCGGTCGAGTAGGCGGAAGATGAGCTGGACGAGGGCTGTGCGCCAATAGATGTCATGATTTCGCGACCGGACTGGCGAAAGGAGGAGGTCATGCCAACATACGTTGTGCTCGGTAACTGGACAGATCAAGGTATCCGGAATATCAAGGAATCGCCCAAGCGCGAGGACGCACTGCGTCGCCTGTGCGAGAAGCTTGGGGCAAAGGTGAAGGACCTCTATCGCACGATGGGGCGCTATGATTTCGTGGCGCTCGTCGATGCCCCGGACGACGTGACCATGAGTTCTTTCCTCTTATCTCTGGGTGCGGCCGGCAACTCTCGGACCGAGACGTTGCGAGTGCTCACGCGCCAGGAGGCGGAACAGGCCATCGCGCGGATTGGAGAGATGGGGAACCGCTAGCTCCCCGTCGAGCGCGTCCACTGCCGAATGGACCACGTGCTCCTGGCGCAGGTTAGCGGGCGAAGAGGAGATGGACGTGGGTCGGCGGCCAGTAGATGAAGAGCGCCTGGCCAACGATGAGGTCCTTCTTCAGGGGCCCAAAGGACCGGCTGTCCTCGCTGTTGTTCCGGTTGTCGCCCATCACGAAGACAAAGTCGGCGGGGATGGTGAAGGGGCCGTAGTTGCCTTGCGGGGCCTCGTGCAAGTAGGGCTCCCGGATGATGCGGCCATTGATGTAGAGGTTGCCCTCTTTGAGCTCCAAGCGCTCGCCTGGCAAGCCGATGATCCGCTTGATGTAGTTCCGTTGTTGGTTCAACGGGTAGCGCAAGACGATCACATCCCCGCGCTGCGGGGAGCGGAATCGGTAGAGGAACTTGTTCACCAAGACGCGGTCGTGGGGGAGCAAGGTGGGCTCCATGGAGTACTGCTCGACCTGGAACGCCTGCGCAACGGACACCATGATCAACTGCGCCAGAATGAACGCGATCAGCAGTGTCTTGGCGAATTCCCATAGGCTGCTGCTAAGGCGACGCCACGGTGGCGGCGTCGGATCAGGCGTGACAGTTGGCGGTGAGTCCATCATGTCTCGTACGGTCCTACCTCTTGATGGCGGTGGGGGTGGGATTTGAACCCACGAGGCGGTGTTACCCACCTACGCGCTTTCCAGGCGCGCCGGATAGGCCACTCTCGCACCCCACCTGGCCATGTTTCATGATAGGGAAGTCACTCCACCTTTGTCAATTTGTAGTTCTGACCGGTAGCGTACGCTAGGTTGTGTACTTTCAAGA
>OBEQ010979929.1_pt1 | contig 63969 bp, 62 predicted proteins | sample 1670901 | NCBI WGS metagenome assembly OBEQ01 (sample SAMEA104232315, study PRJEB22302) | groundwater metagenome | biome: forest; feature: aquifer; material: groundwater | place: USA | collected 2011-08-07 | depth 5.4 m
AAGATCGATATCAGTTTTATTCAGCAAATCGAAGATAACCTCAAAGACAGAGAGATTGTTCAAACCATTGTAACCTTAGCCAATGCCATCGGTGCCAAAACGATTGTAGAGGGGATTGAGCGACTATCACAATACGAGATATTGAAAACAATGGGGGCAACCTACGCCCAAGGGTTTTATTTTGACAAACCTCTGTATCCCAACCAATTTTATAAACGTATCGGATAAATAGGACTATTTCACATACACTTCACACTTTTGCGCTAAAATTCGCGCTATAAATATTACCTATATAAGGATTGCATTTGCGTATGTCTCGATACACTGCACTGCTGCTATTTTTAGTTCCCAACGTATTTGCAACTTCCCTTACGATCGATGCCGCCGTTAAACAATTCGTAGAACACAATTATGATCTTCAAATTGCACGTCACACGGCTCAGAAATCTCGTGCAGACCTTATCACGGCAAAAGAGCGACCGAATCCTGTCCTACTCGGTTCGTATGAATTTATGGACCTTAACAACCGCTTCAATGCGACAGCACGGGGATCCGATGCACAACTCACCTTTTTACTTACCCACCCGATCGAAACAGCGGGTAAACGGGATCGACGTATCGATGTGGCGATGCATTCCATTACCTTCAGTGATTTAATCTATGACGAAACCGTTCGTGAACAGCTTATCTCCTTGATCGATGCCTATTATTTAGTATTGGGCGATCAGGCCGATCTTGCCAATGCACAAGAAAACACTAAAGCCTACAATAATATCGTCACCATTGCAAAGACAAAATTAGATAACGGTTTCCTCTCCCTTATCGATTACCAAAAAATTTCATTGCAATCTATCGACTACACGAAAGAGGTAGAAAATAGCCGTCTGGCATTAATACAAGATCGCGAAGTACTAGCCTCCCTGCTCGCAGTCGCTTCTTCGGATATTATCGCGACAGCACCGATTGATCCCCCCTCCTCGATCCCATCGATGGAAGAGTTTCTAGCAAAAACTGCCGAGCGCCCCGATTGTAAAGCCGCCAAACAAAACCTAGCGGTTGCCGATGCCGCGTTGAGCCTTGAAAAAGCCAATGGGGTCCCCAATGTATCGGTCGGTGCCGAATATGCCAGCTTCGGTCCTACATATGAACCTCTAGCCGGATTCAACGTCTCTATGCCCCTTCCAATTTATGACAGAAACGAAGGGGATATCGAAAAAGCCCGTATCAGTACCCTCCAAGCATCCAGTCTTTACGAAAAAACGCTCCGAATGGCAAAGTCGGATGTCATTCAAAGCTACGAAGCTGCCCAATCACGCCAAAGCGTTTATAAAGCTATGAGTGAAGGGTTTAGTGCAGCCAAAGAGCTCAAAGAAAAACAAGAAAAGATTTTCGCCCTTAAAGGGATCTCCGTGCTTGAACTCCTTGATGCCCAAAAAAGCTACCGAGAGTATCAAAAGAATATGACGCATGCCCTCATTGATTTACATATCGCTACCGCACATCTAAAATTAAACTCAGGTCAATCTTTTATTGATTCAAAAGGATATTAATGCGTTTCCCTCTTACTCTGTCGTGTACACTTGCTTTGCTTTTACTCACCGGATGTGATAAAGCACCTCCGCCCGGCTCTGAAAAAGTGGCTGAAACCCATGCTCCGGCCATCACCTTGGTTTCACCGGAATTCGGCACTTTTAGTACTGAAATTTCAACAACCGCTTCCATTCAGCCTTCTCCTGATGGCATTGTATCGATCACAGCACCCGTGGATGGAACCATCAATAAAATTCATGTTAACATCGGTGATAAAATTTCTTCCGGCTCACCCCTGATCACCATCCGTTCATCCGACATCAGTGATGTACAAAGCGATCAACTCTCTGCAAAAGCTGCGTACACCCAAGCTAAACATGTCTACACTATGAATAAAGAGCTCTTTAAATTGGGTGCGATTACGGCAAATGATCTTGCCCTCTCACAAAGCAATCTCGCACAAGCCGAAGCTATGGTTAATGGCTTTTCCGAAAAACTCAATTATTTCGGTGCCGCTTCCAATCAAACCCTTACCCTCCATTCTCCTATCAGCGGGGTAGTATATGAAATAGCGACCCATTTGGGGGAAAAAATCAGCAATGACACAACACAAGCGTTGATAAAAATTGCCAATCCTCATAAAAAAGTGGTGGTTGCTACCGTTTATGAAAAAGATTTATCCGCTTTTTTCGTAGGAAAACAAGTGGACATAAAACTTGAGAACAGTGAAATGGGACCGATTAAAGGTAAAGTAACCTATATCAGCGATGTTCTCGATCCGGACAATAAAACGATCAAAGTCTATATTCAGCCCTCTATCGATTCCGCTGAACTGCGAATCAATATGTTTGCCAATATTTACTCCAGTAGCGAGAAAAAAGAAGTTTTCCGTATCCCTAAAAAATCTCTTCTTTATAAAGAAGGAAAGTTTATCGTTTTTGTGAAAAAAGACACTAAATTCGTCCCTCTCACCGTTACCCTAGTCAGTGATGACCCGAAAGATAGTTTTTCACTGGTTAAAGGTCTCCCTGAAAATACCCAAATAGCGCTTGAAGCTATCGCGTTGGAGAAAGAATAATATGCGCAGACTTGCCAATTTTTTCATCGATAACTTTTTGGCGGTGTTGATATTCACCGCCATTACCGTTATCATCAGTATCGTCGTTGTACGTGATTTGAACATAGAAGCGTTCCCCGATCCGGCACCTCCGATTCTAGAAATTGTTACGACCAATGAAGGGCACTCCGCCGAAGAGATCGAAAAACAAATTACGACCCCTTTGGAAATTGCTTTGGCAGGTATGCCGGGGCTAGAGAACATCAACAGTGTTTCTCTGTATGGCCTTTCCGACATCAAATGTAAATTTTCCTATGATGTTTCGTATAAAGATGCCCGACAAGAGGTCTTAAACCGTCTGGCACAAGCTGAAATCCCAACCGATGTGTCCCCTCAAATTATCCCCAATGCCATTGGCGAAATTATGCGTTATCGGGTGGTAGGAAACCGCAGTATGAGTGAATTGCGTACCTATCAAGACTGGGTAGTATCGCGCTATCTTAAAACGGTCCCCAACATTGCCGATATCGGAAGCTACGGGGGAGCGATCAAAGCCTACTCGGTGGTAGTCCATCCCGAGGACCTTATCAAGTACAAAATTCCGCTCAGTGACGTTATCCAGTCTCTCTCAAAAAGTAACGTCAATGTCGGCGGTCGCGTATTGGAATTCGGAGACCAATACTATACGATTCGAGGGATTGGTCTGATCAAAACAACCGGAGATATTGAAAATACCATTGTTGCCACCATCAATGATCGTCCGATCTATGTCAAAAATCTTGCCGATGTTTCGATCTCAACGATGCCACGCACCGGCCTCGCAGGTCTTAATGAGACCAATGACATCGTTATGGGGGTGGTTGTTCTTCGTAAAAATGCACCGAGTGTCTCGGCTATGGAAGAGCTACACAAAAAAATCGACGAACTCAACAACGGAGTCCTCCCAAAAGATATCAAAGTCGTCCCGTTCTATGACCGCCAAGACTTACTTCATACCGTTGTAGATAAACTTAAAGAGACCGCATCGATCGGGATGATTTTGGTATTCTTCATTATTCTTGTCTTTTTGGGCGACCTTCGTGCAGCGTTTATTGTCGCAGCTATTATCCCGATGTCACTCCTTTATACGCTGGCACTCATGGCGAACCAGCACGAATCGGCAAATCTCCTCTCCCTGGGAGCCATTGACTTTGGTATCATTGTCGATATTCCCCTCATCGTTATTGAGAATTATTTCCGCCTTAAGCATCAGGGACGCCAACATATCCCCGCCATTCAGGAAACGGCAGCCGAAGTGGGCAAGCCGATTATGTTTTCGATACTTATCATTTTCCTTGCTTTCATTCCTCTATTCGCGATGAAAGGTGCCGAATCGCAAATATTCCTCCCTATGGCAAAAACCTATGTCTACGCGATCAGTTTTGCATTTATCCTCACCTTTAGTTTTCTCTTGGCGAGTAAATACACTTTTCTACTCCACTCCCATGAAAAAGTTTTACCGTTTTTAGATTGGGCCAAAGCAAAATACATGCAGATCATTTCTCGTATTACGAGTAAAATGGCGGTTATGGCAACAGGAGTCATTCTTGTGCTAACACTGCTCATTGCCGGTACACTCGGTGCCGAATTTTTACCAAAAATGGATGAGGGAAATCTCTACATCCGCGCTATTTTTCCCTATTCGATCAGTCTTAATAAAAGCTATGAAAACTCTAAAAAGATGCGTGATGTGTTGGCAAAATATCCGGAAGTGCAAACCATTGAGTTTCAAGCCGGACGCCCTGAAGACGGTACCGATCCTACCGGACCGTTCAATACCGAATATTTTGTGAAACTTAAAGATTATAAAGATTGGCATCGCGGTATTACAAAACCAGAGCTCGAAAATGAAGTCCGAAAAGCACTGAGAGCCCGATTCCCTAATGCCGACATAAGCGTATCCCAATACATCGAAGATAATCTTGCCGAAGCAATGTCCGGAGTCAAAGGGGAAAACTCCGTCAAAATTTTCGGCGATGACCTTTACGAACTTGATCGTCTCGCAAAAGAGGTCGAAGCTAAAATCAAAAAAATTGACGGCGTAACGGATGTCGGTATTTTCAAAGAGACCGGACAGCCGAGTCTGATTGTCGAAGTTGACCGGGAAAAAGCAGCTCTGTATGGTGTTAATGTTGTTGATTTGATGGATGTCGTCGCCTCATCGCTCGATGGCCGTGCTATCACTAAAATCATTGAACAAGACAAACGTTTTGATCTTGTCGTCCGCTTTCCGGATACATACCGAAAAAGTATTGAAAATATCAAAGAGATTCCTATCGTTTTGGACAACGGCGGGGTTATCCCCCTCTCTAAAATTACGAAAATTTACTACGATACAGGTGCCTCATTTGTTTACCGCGAAAACTTCAAACGATTTATCCCCATCAAGTTTGCGGTTGCTTCGAATGATTTGGCCGGAACGGTAGCCAAGGTGCAAGCCGCAATCGATACGGTTAAAATGCCCGATGGGTATCTAACCACTCTATCGGGTCGTTTCGAACAGATGCAAAGCGCATTCGGTCGGCTTAAAATCATGACTCCATCAGCGATGTTTTTGATCACCTTGGTCTTATTTATCTATTTCGGATCAACCAAAAACACCCTGATCATCTTAACAGCAGCACTTTTCTCCGTATTCGGAGGACTCTCTTTCCTCCTGCTGTTGGGTGAATCGCTGAGCGTATCGGCATCCGTAGGATTTATCTCTATTTTAGGGGTCAGTATCCTCAATGCCTCCATCTTCGTAATCCATTATATGAAATTGCACCGTTTGGGGGTAGAGACCGAAGAAGCTATCCGCCAAACCGCTTCCGATAAATTCAGAGCTATTCTTATGACGGGGCTAACGGCATCAATCGGTTTATTACCGGCCATGCTCTCAACCGGTATTGGCTCACAGGTTCAAAAACCGCTAGCGATCGTTGTTGTAGGGGGAATGCTGATCGGAACCTTTATCTTGCTGTTGTTAATGCCGCCGTTATTGCGTTTTGTTAAACTGAAAAGATATTAAGAGTTGAAGATTTCCCGCTACAAGCGGGAAATAAAATGAAGATAGAAAAAAACGTCCTAGTGTAAGAAGTGGCGAGTTCCGGTAAAGTACAACGACATACCGTGTTCATCCGCCGCCGCGATAACTTCCTCATCCCGTACCGAACCGCCCGGCTGAATAACCGTTTTAACCCCTGCACCCGCTGCCGCATCAATCGAATCACGGAACGGAAAGAACGCTTCAGACGCCAAAGCTGAGCCGCTGACATCAAGACCCATCTCTTCTGCTTTACGCAATGCACAACGCGCCGCATCAACACGTGATGTCATCCCCATACCGACCGCAACCATTGCCGCATCTTTAACATACACAACACAGTTTGATTTGGTCAATGATGCCACTTTATACGCGATCTCAGCATCTTTGAGGGCTGATTCGCTCGCGGTGTGTTTGGTAACCAATTTAGCATTTTTCACTTCATCCGCAGTTACACGGTCAGCATCTTGAAACACAAATCCGCCGTCGATGTGTTTGAAATCGATGGCGTCGTTGCTAAGGAGAATACGATCCGCGCCGTATTCAAAAAGCTTAAGACGTTTTTTCGGTTCAAACACCGCGCGTGCTTCCTCATCGATTGATCCTGCGATGATCACTTCGAGGAACATTTCGTTCATCTTCTCGGCAAGCTCTTTCGTCACGACACCGTTAACCGCAACCACACCGCCAAATGCCGATACCGGATCGCATTTAAGGGCTTCGTTATACGCATCAAGAAGATTCTCACGGATTGCAAAACCGCACGGGTTACCGTGTTTGACGATACAGATCGCATTTTCATCCCCGAACGCCGCTGCGATTTTTACCGCACCGCTGATATCGGTAAGATTGTTGAAGCTCGCTTCCCCTTTGAGGGTTTTGAAGTTTTTAGAGAAGAACGATTCGAACTCATACAATCCACCCTTTTGGTGAGGGTTTTCGCCGTAACGGGTATCCATCACTTTGTTTCCAACAATGAATTGTTTCGCACCCATGCCGTTATTAAAACGTTTGTTCATATAGTTAGCAATCATAGAGTCGTATGCCGCTGTATGCTCATACGCTTTGATCATCAAATCACGACGGAATTCAACACTGTTTTTATCATTTTGAATCGCATTAAGTACCAATGAGTAATCACTCGGATCGGTAACGATCAATACGTCGTTAAAGTTCTTCGCCGCAGAACGAACCATTGCAGGGCCACCGATGTCGATGTTTTCAATGATCTCTTCGAAATCGTCGGTTTTCTCGATTGTCGCTTTGAACGGATAGAGATTCACACACACCAAATCGATCTCAACGATACCGTACTCCATCGCCATATTCACATGAGAGTCCAAATCACGGCGAAACAAGATACCGCCGTGAATATAAGGATTCAGAGTTTTTACCCGTCCGTCGAACATCTCAGGAAATCCGGTGACATCATCAATTTCGATTGCATCTACCCCTGAATCGCGTAACATTTTGTACGTTCCGCCCGTTGAGACGATCTCATAGTCCAAACCGATAAGAGATTTGGCGAATTCAACGATGTTGCTTTTATCGCTGACACTTAGCAGTGCACGCTTCATGCAGTTCCTTTGATTGGGTCATACGCCCATAAATTAATGGCGGAATTGTAACAAATGGTGGTTTAGGGGAAGGTAAATTGAGTTAAAATAAGTCTATGGAATTCTATAATCATCCTTTCCCTCCGATCATCAACGCATCTACTCGTATCCTCTTTTTGGGAAGTTTTCCCAGTATCGCGTCATTCGAACAGTCGTTTTATTATGCTCATCCACGAAACGCCTTTTGGCCGATCATCGAAGAAATTTTCGATGTACATTTGGAAACCAATGAGGCGAAAAAAGCGTTTTGTCTGGAAAAGGGAATCGGGTTATGGGACGTCATCGGCTCATGCGAGCGGAGCAATTCGAGCGATACGAATCTCAAAAACTGCATCCCTAACGATTTTAAGACACTGTTAAAAAACTATCCGAATATCAAAGCACTCGCCTTTACAGGGAAGAAAAGCTACGATCTGTTTTTGAAGTATTACAAGGATGCGAGTGTCGAGAAGGTACTTCTCCCCTCCACTTCACCCGCCCATGCGGCGATGAAGCGTGAAGAAAAAACACTTATTTATAAAGAATTTTTAAATAGGTTTCTAACTGTTTAATACTTGCTCAAAAATATTTTTCGCCGTTTTCCAACGATCCACTTTGGCATGCATCATCACGATGACACAATCATGCCCGTCTTTTTTAGCTCTGGCGATTAAACACGCACCCGCTTTCGCCGTATACCCTGTTTTGATCCCTACCGCGTATTCATATCGGTTCAAGAGGCGATTATGGGTATATGCAAAAAACTTTTTATGGGCATTGAGGGAATAATAGGTATATTCGTTCAGTTTGCCGATAGCATTAAAGGTCGAGTTTTTAATCGCGTATTCGGTTAGTTTGAGCAAATCGTTCGTCGTGGAATAGTGCTCTTTATCATCGTATCCGCATGGGTTAGTGAAATGAGTATGTCTCAATCCGATTTGGCGTGCTTTGGCATTCATCATTGCCACAAATTTTTCTTCATCACCCCCGATGGCAATAGCAATTGCCATCGCAGCATCATTATCGGACTGAATCATCGCCGCCTTCACCAAATCGCTCAGAAGTATCACGTCTCCCCTCTTATATCCCGCTATCGTCGGCTCGACATGGGTCATTTCACGGGTAATCGTCACATACTGATTCATTTTCCCGCTGTTTATCGCGAGCAATGCTGTCATCACTTTGGTCAAACTTGCCGGTTTTAACTCTTTTAGCGGCTCTTTTGAATACAAAATATGTTTGGAGTTTAAATCTTTTACAACCATGGCATCAATGTTCAATTGGTTCAATTCTTGTTTGTTAATATCGGCGAATAGGCTCACGCTAAGCGTTAAGCACAGCCCTGTAAATTTTTTAATCATACCAAAACCTTTTATATCATCTGCACAGCGTCTAGCAAACAATATACCAAACCGAGACAGAGTATGCTAAAATTCGCAAAAACAAAGGGGGGATAATGCGACGCTTTCGACGATTTTTCGCGCTGTTATTTATCCTTTCCCTCTTTGCAGGGGTGGTTCATGAGCTAAGCCATGCCCATCATCACGGCGATGTATGTGAAGTGTGTCTTCTTGCACATACGCCTGCATTGGTGAGTGATATTCCCGCGTTAGTATCGCTCGAACAATCATATGAGCCTTTTGCCTCTCCCAAAGTGAGCCGACCGATAGCATCAGCTATCATAGATCGAAGCCGCTCCCCCCCTCTCTCCTAATCGTTTTCATTACCACTTTAACATTTTTTATTAAACGATTAGGATATTTCCATGAAAAAGACCCTTTCACTCGTTGCCTGTGCAACACTCTGCACGTTTGCCTCAGCAAACGATCTTCAGCTTAATACCATTATGATAGAAGGTTCAGACACCCCAGCGCGTCAACCTAAAGGCACCCTCAAAGACCTTGTCGAAACAACCGAGGTCATCGGTAAAAAAGAGATTAGCCAAACCCAATCCGCCACCCTTTCCGAAGCCATTTCAAAACAAACAGGGATCAACGTTACGACTGGATGTTCCATCTGTGGACTCAAACGGGTTCAAATCAATGGGCTAAAAGGGGAACATACGACCGTATTGATCGATGGAATCCCTTTTAACTCAACCGTATCAAGCTTTTACGGGATGGACGCCATCAGTACTGCCGACATTGAGCGTATCGAAATCACTCGCGGTTCGGGTGCTTCGCTTATCGCCCCCGAAGCGATTGGCGGAACTATCAATATCATCCCCCGTAAACCGCGCACTAACGGTGCAGAAGTGGATATCTCTATGGGGACGCAGGGGACAAAGAATTACGCAATTCTCGGTGAAGCGGTAAGCACGGATCAAAAAACAGGTGTTTTGGTATCGGCGTCACTTCATAATCAAGGTCAAATAGACAATGACCACAACGGTGTCAGTGAATCACCTTCCATGGAAAATCAATCGTTTTCCCTTTATCTCACCCATGAATTCTCACCGCACGATTCGATTGATCTTAAAGCCGCCCATTTTACCTCCAATGTTTTCGGCGGAACAATGGTCTCTGAGAGTTCTGCATTTGCCCATTATAATCCGCTCAACAATGACCCCTCTTTTACAGGAGGAGATGTTAGAAATCCCCTCATTTCTCAACCCATGTCGGTATTAGAACGGATCAATACCACCCGCGATGAAGTCTATCTTAAAGAGCATCATGTGCTCAATAATGCGATGAATCTCCAAACCACCGTTGCTTTTGCCCAGCAAGTCCAAGATTCACTCTATGAGGGGGCGGATTACAAAAACAAGGATAAAACCTATTTTGGCGATCTTAAAATCGATCAGGCCCTCAATAATAACCATTTTTTGACCTACGGTATCGATGCTAAAATCGAAACGGCACGCTCACAATCCAAAGTCTACTTTGAGACACAGGGGAGAGACAAAGACGATTTCGACTATACCGCGTTGGGGATCTATGCCCAAGACGCTTGGATGATTGACTCGTCCAACGAACTTACCCTCGCCCTGCGTGGAACCAAAATCACCACCGACTGGCGCGCTAAAACCGCTCAAAAAAATGAAATCGACAAAACACTCCTTGTTCCCCGCTTCCATTTTCGTCACAACCACACCGATGCCCTCACCTCACGCTTAAGCGCGGGGATGGGGTACCGCTCTCCTCTCACCTTTTTCGAATCCGAGCACGGCCTGCTCAATAGCGGATTTGATATGGCCATCACCCAACTCGAAAAATCCAGAGGGGCCAATTATACCCTCTCTTACGATGCGAATAAACTCACCATCACCGCATCTGCCGCATATACAAAAGTCAAAAATCTTGCCTATATCGACACTGCACCCGCGACACCGGTTCTAAAAAACTATGATGGAGAAGTGAGTGTAAAAAACGGTGATATCGTCATCGGCTATGAACTCTACGAAGGGTTAAATCTCTCCGGTGCGTATGAAGTGTACGACTATGATGATGCCTATAAATCCCATCTCTCCCTCGCTGCCATCGAACAACGTGCCCGTTTTAGCGTCGATTACGATGTGGCAGGATGGGAACTCTTTAGCGAAGCAACCTGGGTCGGAGCACGTAATTTAACTCCGTATGGCTATGGAGACCGTTACAATGACGCTCTAGCATCCTCCCCAAAAAGCACTGATGCTCCGGCCTATACCACCGTCGATCTAAAACTGTCCAAAAATATTACCAAAAATATTACGGTGTATACGGGAGCCAAAAATCTTTTTAATACCATCCAAACGACACGGGAATCTCCCCTTTTCTACGATGCGACGGGAGCCTTTGATTCGGCACATGTTTGGGGACCTCTGCGCGGACGTATGATGTATGCGGGGCTAAAAGCGACATTTTAAAACGTATCTGCGTTATAATAGAGGATGCAAAGCACTGATCCTGCCACCCTTAGCATTGTTAGTGATTCGTCCCATACGCTGATACGATGCAGTGGTGCATGGACAATTACCTACCTCAAAGAGGTTGCGATTCAACTGGAATCCCTTCAGCCTGCATCTCCTTTAATATGGGATATAAGCGGTGTCAGCAAAGTCGATTCTGCCGGTATTGCCCTGTGGCATCTTCATAAAAGTGCTTTTGAAAAAAAAGGGCTTTCTACCGAGGTCATCGGGGGTAAAAATGAGCACGTGCGCCTCTATCGCCTCCTCTATTCCAACAGCCATCAAGATCAATCGCTCCAGAAACGACCCGGATGGCTCTATACTCTGGGACGTGAAACCTTTTTAGCCTCACAAGGGATCAAAGATTTTCTCCATTTTCTGGGAGAAGCATTTGTCCTTCTCTTCTACACCCTTCGCCACCCTTCAAAAATTCGTACCCGCGCCATTGTCGCCCATATTTTCACCACCGGCATCGAAGCCCTCCCTATCATTGCCATCAGCGCTTTTTTGATCGGTGTCGTTGTCGCCTACCAAAGTGTCGTACAGCTTCAAAAATTCGGTGCCGACATATTTATTGTAGATACCATCGGCATCTCTCTTACCCGTGAGCTCGCCCCCCTTATAACCGCTATTGTTGTAGCAGGACGGAGCGGATCAGCCTTTACCGCTCAGCTGGGAGCCATGAAAATGACCCAAGAGATTGATGCGATGAAAACCATGGGGTTCGATCCGTTTGTTTTTTTGGTATGGCCTCGGATTTTTGCACTGATGATAGCCTTGCCTTTGCTCATCTTTTTCGCCGATCTTGTCGGAATTTTCGGGGGGATGGTAATCGCTCAAACCCAATCGCACATCTCGTTTAGCGAATTCACCCACCGACTGCAAGGGGCATTGCCGATCAAACATTACATTATCGGAATTGCAAAAGGGCCGTTTTTCGCCTTTTTGATCGCAACCGTGAGTACCTACCGTGGATTTCAAGTATCGCTCAATACCGAAAGTATCGGTCGGTATACGACAAAGAGTGTCGTTAATGCCATCTTTTTGGTCATAGCGTGTGATGCGCTGTTCTCCATTTTACTGACGGAGCTTAGTCTGTGAGCCGCACAATCATCCGTGTGGAAAACGTCGTTACCGCATTTGGAAATACCCTTGTACACGATCACGTCAGCTGTACGGTAAAAGAAAATGAGATCTACGCCCTTTTAGGGGGGAGCGGATCGGGAAAATCGACCTTGATGCGAGAGATGATTATGCTCAACCGTCCGCATAGCGGCACCATTGAAGTGTTGGGACATAACCTTGAGTTTATTACCCCTGTAGAGGCACACGACTTACGGCGGAAATGGGGGGTTCTCTTTCAATCCGGAGCCCTCTACTCTTCTCTTACCGTAGGAGAAAATATCGCTCTGCTCTACAAAGAGTACGCCGATCTTCCCTCAACACTTATTCAAGAACTTGTGGCGCTAAAAATCGATCTCGTAGGTCTTCCTCGGCATGCCATAGACCTCTACCCAAGCGAGCTGAGCGGCGGAATGATTAAACGTGCCGCACTGGCCCGTGCCCTCGCCCTCGATCCGACGCTGTTATTTTTAGATGAGCCGACGTCCGGTCTTGATCCTCTCAGCTCTCGCCAATTTGATGCATTGATTCAGCAGTTACGCGACCTGCTAGGGCTAACCGTGGTCATGGTTACCCATGATTTGGATACGATACACCATATTGTTGATCGTTTTGCCCTTCTGGGCGAGAAAAAAGTAGTTGCGGAGGGGACACTCACCGAAGTACTTTCGATTAAGCATCCCCTTATCGATTATTTTTTCCAAACGGAACGCATCTCACCCCATCCGAAGGAGACACATGGAATCCAAGGTTAATTATCCCCTCGTAGGCCTTTTTGTCCTGCTCTTTAGTGCTGCATTGCTCGCTTTTGCCTTCTGGCTGGGAAAATACAACGATGATGAGAGCCAATACCGGCGCTATAAAGTCTATATCACCGAATCGGTTTCAGGGCTCTCTCCCGAAGCATCCGTAAAATTTCATGGTGTTGATGTCGGCATGGTAGAATCGATGGAGATCAATCCGAGTAACAGTGAAGAGGTGGAACTCATCCTTAAAATCCAAAAAGACACCCCCATAAAAGTTGATTCAACGGCGACATTAAAATTCTTCGGAATTACCGGATTGGCGTTTATAGAGATTAACGGCGGCGCGAAAAATGCTCCGCTATTAAAAACTTCTCCCTATGCACCGGGTGTTATACCGACCACCCCCTCCATTATTAAGCGGATCGATGAATCATTGAGTCAAGTTGCGGTAAGTTTGACCGATACACTTGAACATATCAATCGCGTATTAAGCACAAAAAACACCCAAAATATCTCTGAAACTTTAGAAAATTTGAAAAATTTTACCCATAAAGTGACTGATTATCAGCAGCAGATCGATGTGTTACTCAAAAATTCTGTTGAAACCGAAAATAATCTAAATCAAACAATGATCAAAGTTAGCGATTCTGCCGACAGCGTCAATCACTCTGCTGATACCTTCAAAATCGTCATGAGAGACAGTATGGCACCTACCCTTAAATCGATGCATGAAACATCGGAAAAAAGCCGTGTCCTCATACAAAAAATCGAGCACTCTATAGATCGCGGAGATTATGATTTCAATTCAATAGCCTCTCCCACTACAACAGAGCTCAATGCCCTGTTAGAGCAAACTAAAATTTTGAGTGCAGAGATGGAACGCACCCTGCAAAGCCTTAGAAACAGTCCATCAGACATACTGTTCAAACAATCCAAACCTACACCCGGACCAGGAGAATAATGATGAGAAATACCCTAATAGCAATGATACTCACGCTTCTCTTTATGGGATGTTCAACTATGACGCCGGCTATCAATGAGTACACGATTGTACCGCCGTATTGCACTTCGGATAATCTCTCCGCTCCAGCCGACCTAACACTCAAACTCACACCGACTAAAAGTATTGCCTCCCTCGCATCGAAAGATCTCTATTATCTTCGCGAGACAACGCACATCGGTTCCTATCTTTACAGCCGATGGGCGGATACCCCTGCGAATATGATCGACCGAGCATTAACCTCTTCACTCCAAAGCCGCCGTCTTTTTGTGACACTCCTTCCGACAACATCAAGTGCCGCTGCTGATCTTGCACTGGAATCGGAGCTCCATGCCTTTTATCATCGCTTTGCTAATGACTCTAAAAGCGAAGGGCTCATCGACATTACCTATCACCTTATTGATTCTAAAACGAAAAAAACACTCGCATCAAAACGCTTTGTCATTACTGCACCGGCACCTACCCAAGATGCTGCAGGTGGGGTAAAAGCCCTCAGCAGTGCTACACAGCAACTGAGTGAAGAGACGACCCTTTGGCTAGAGAGTATCGCAAAGGAAAAACAATGGATAAAATAGCCATCCTTTGCTCCGGCGGCGATGTATCAGGGATGAATCCCGCCCTTAAGCGATTTGTCGAGTATGCTTATGCAAAGAATCTTCAACCCTATTTTATATACGACGGGTTTGAAGGATTAATCGAAGATCGAATCATTTCAGCATCCTATTCAGACGTTGCCGGAATAATTACCCGAGGGGGGACAAAAATCCGTTCAGCCCGTTCACCTCGATTCCAAGAGGAGTCCTATCGAAAGATTGCGGCAGAAAATCTTTCGCGTCGCGGTATCAGCAAACTAATTGTATTAGGGGGAGATGGAAGTTTTAGGGGGATGGAGAAATTTTACCGAGAAACAAACATCACCTTCTGCGGTATCCCCTCTACGATCGATAACGATATTCACGGTACCGACTATTGTCTAGGGGTCGATACGGCCCTTAATGTTATTAAAAATGCTATCGACCAACTGCGGGATACCGCCTCCTCATTTCGTCGCGCTTTTGTTATTGAAACCATGGGACGTAACTGCGGCTATCTTGCTTTGGTCTCAGCTCTGACCTCCGGTGCAGAGCTCTGCCTCATACCCGAAATACCAATCTCTCTGGATGATTACAGCGAATGCTTTCAATCCCAAATTGCAAAAGGGCGAGATTATTTTATAGCCATCAGTTCCGAAGCACTCCAAAGTTCCGAAGAAACCGCCAAATGGTTTGAAAAAGAGTTAGGATTTGAAGCACGGATTACGATACTCGGACATACGCAGCGAGGGGGAAATCCAACGGTCTATGATCGCCTGATGGCGTATCAATTTGTTACGCACGCGATTAATGCACTGATAGAGGGAAAAACCGATTCCGTTATCTGCTATACCAAGAGCCATTTTGAATTCAAAACGATTGACGAGGTTGCCCTCACCCCTCACCGTGTAGATGAAGCGCTACTTACCCTTGCTCGTGAGCAATTTGCTCCATTGCGCTGTCAAATGTAGGGTAGCGAAAAACAAATCCTGACTCTTGCAACACTCTAGGATAAACCTCTTTGGAGTCGAGCATCACCGATGATCCCTCACCAAAAGCAAGTTTAACGATCCATGCAGGAAGGTCTAGGAAAGTCGGCCGATTCAAAATATGCCCCATCGATTTGGTTTGTTCCAAATTACTGATTGGTTCAGGAGAGGTAAAATTCACAACCCCTTCTATGGTGTCATGTGTAATCAAGAACGCGCACGCTTGAACCAAATCTTCGAGATGAATCCATGAAATCATCTGAAATCCGTCACCCATTTTACCGCCAAATCCCAGTTTAAACGGGGGGATCATTTTTTCCATTGCACCCCCGCCGTGAGCATATACGACACCAAAGCGCATCATACATACACGGGTTTGTGTCGATTGAGCTCTCTGTGCCGTATTTTCCCAATCCAGAACCAATGACGATAAGAAATCCCCCGCATAATCGTGTGAACGCTCATCATGCTGATGATAACTGTCATATACTCCGATTGCAGACGCATTAAGTAAGGTGTGGGGAGGGGTTGAGCACTGCTTGAGAGCAGTAACAAGTTTGTCGGTGGTTTCAAGACGACTTTTCCGTAAAACATCTTTGTAGATTGATGTCCATCGTCCTAAAATACTCGCACCCGCAAGGTTAATTACGACATCCGCATTTTCTAAAATAGTAACGATATCGTGTATCGAAGTAGAGGAGCGAATACTTAACCCGCTAACCTCATACCCCTCTCCCTCAAAGTGATGCTTTAATGCACTTCCTACAAAACCACTCATACCGCAAATAACTATTTTCATCGAATCCCCTTGAAAAAAGTAGATTGTAGCCTATGTGTATCTTGGAAGGTTTTAAAAATCGATATGGATAAAGGGTTAAAGGAAGAATTAAAGAGAAAGAAGGATTTTCACCCCTTTTGAGGGTGAAAAAGGGGCTTTAGCCGCAAGAAGGGACGTTGCCTGAATCTGAGCCGTACTCTTTCGCGAAATCACCGACTTCTTGAAGTTTGTCTTTCATCTCAGGGTTCGTCAAAACCGGCAAAGCCGCAGGAAAACGGGTACCGTATTCTTTGATAAATCCGGCAGCACCGTTAGCAAAAAGGTCTTCCCATTCAGCAACCGTATGCTCAGCAGCAAACTTGGTCCCGTTCATGTTGAATTTCGCTTTGAGCGTTTTAAGATACACTTTTTGACCGTTTTTTGCATCAGCAAAAGCAGCTGTACCCATCAAACTTGCAGCAACAACTGCCGCAAGAAAAAGTGACGTTGATTTTGTCATGTAATTCTCCTTAATTTTAGCGTTAAGACACCTTCACCATTTTCGAAAAAACAGTGAAGGTGCCTTGAGACTCTTAAATGATATCTCACAAACAATAAACGAACGTTTAATAACAAATAGTTTTTTTGATATTTCAGCTTACTTTATCAAAAATGTATCAATTATTCCTCATCACCCTCTGTCACTTCTTCTTTTAAAATACCGCCGGTAACTTCGCGACGAATTTTATCCTGACGAATTTTTCGATACGCTTTATATTGAGCTTTTTTAAGCTCTTCACCCTCTAGTCCTACCTCTGCACCGATCTCATCGGCACTTAAACCCGCTTCATTCATCATGATCATACGGAACTCTTTTTTGGTCAAATGACGTTTAAGCGATGCATACAATTCGCGTTCGTCCTCATTGATCTCAACCGCACTGCATTCATAAATACGTGCCAAGACTTCGCGCATTGTTTTGGTAGGGTTGTAACGCAACCATAAAGAATTTTCGAGCATTAAAACACCTTTGTAATAATTTGAGTGAGGTCTTTCGTATCGACGATAACATTAGCCTCTTTTTTGAGAATCTCTTTGGCACAAAAAGCCACACGGGTTCCGGCATGAGCAAACATCGAGCGGTCATTCGCACCGTCACCGACGACCATCGTCTCCTCTTCGGTGATTCCGAACAACCCTTGCAGGCGTTTAAGCATATCCCCTTTGGAAAAATCGAACATCATATCGCCGCCAACAAGCCCCGTGAGCTTTCCATCCTTTGAATGCAACACGTTTGAAAAATCGGCATCATATCCTAGGATATTTTTGGCGTACGAGGTGGCGGTACGAAATCCGCCGCTAAAACAGACCACTTTAATACCGCGCTCTTTCAGTGCCGCTATCGTCTCTACCGCGCCGGGCATATACGGCAAGTTTTGGCAAATCTCTTCGACCAAACCAAACTCCAACCCTTTTAAAAGGCTGACACGCTGTTGCAAACTCTCAAAAAAATCGAGCTCACCGTTCATCGCCCGTTCGGTAATAGATGAGACCTGTTCACCGATTCCGAGTGCTTCAGCGAAAAAATCGATCGTCTCCCCATCCATAAGGGTTGAATCAAAATCAAATACTGCTAATTTTATCAAAATAGATTTCCCACATTTTGTTATAATGACGCAATTATATCCAAGGGTAGCTTTTGTTCGAATCATTTATCCATAAACTCCGTCACGGAACCTATATCACCTTAGAGACGACTCCGTCTCGTTCAGCGCAATTCGTACCCACAATCGAAAAAATTGCTGCTTTGGGTCTCGATAAACTTGTCGATGGATTCAGCACCACCGATAATCCTCTCGCCAAACTCAAATACAATGCCCTCTTTGCCGCAATGAAGCTCCAAGATCGTTTCGGACTCCCGACACTGGCAACGATGAGTATGCGCGATCGCAACCGTATTGCACTGCAAAGTGATCTTCTCGGAGCCAACGAAGCCAATGTCCGCGCCATCCTTGCCCTCACGGGTGACAGTGCCCATAATTCCGATCAACCGCACGCTAAAGGGGTGTTCGAGGGGAACAGCAAACTCCTCCTCGACATTATCACAACCCTCAACAACGGAACCGATTTTGCGGAGCAAAAACTCATAGCTCCCGTACAAAAGATTTATCCGTTCGCTGTTATCGATGCCTATGCCAAAAGTTCCGCCACATTGCAGAAAAAAATGACTAAAAAAGTGGCTCACGGAGCCATCGCTATCATCTCCCAGCCCGTTTATGATCTTGAAAATGCTAAAAAATTACTCGATATGATGGCGGAAGCCAACCGTGAGAATAATTCCGAGTCCGTTCTGGTTCTGGGCTATTTCCCGATCACAAAACTCCGCACTGCCCGATTTTTGGATGAAAATGTTCCGGGGATTTATGTTCCGACTGCATGGGTTGAAGCACTCGAAGCAGCTTCGCTGATCAGCCCCGAAGAAGAGTACCGCATCGGATTTGAACTGAGTAAAAACCTTTTTGAAGAGCTCAAAACCCTCCATCCGAAAATTCACATCATGACCGCCAATCAGTTTGAGTTAGCCAAGGCAATTTTGAGCTAATTTCAGCCTCTTTTGGCTATAATCGATCACTATATAATTGCAGGAATGACCCTTTATGATCGATGTAAAACTTCTCCAGAAAAATTTTGACGAAACCGCAACAGCACTTATGCGTAAAAAAGTAGACGCATCTGTAATCAACGAACTTAAAATCGCCAATGAAACCCTCAAAACCGCAAAACTTGCCTATGAGACATTGCAAGCCAAGCAAAACGAACTCAGCCGCCTTTTCGGTCAGTACAAAAAAGAGGGAAAAAGCACCGACGAGTTGAAAATCGAAGTTGATGCGAACAAAGTAATCCTCAACGACCTTCTCGAAGCTCAACGCACAGCCGAAGAAGCTCTCGATGCGATCATCATGCGGGTTCCGAATATCCCCGATGCAGACGTTCCCGACGGTGAAGATGAAAACGATAACATCGAGATCAAAAAAGTGCTTACCCCTCCGACATTTACGTTTACCCCAAAAGAGCACTGGGAACTCGCCGAAGCTAACGGCTGGATCGATTTCGAAAAAGGTGTCAAACTCGCCAAAAGCCGTTTCAGTGTTGTCAGCGGAATGGGTGCACGTTTAGAGCGCGCACTTATCAACTTCATGCTCGATTTCAACCGTGAGCGCGGTTTTGAAGAGTTTAGTGTTCCGATGCTCGTCAATCGTCGTGCCTTGGAAGGAACAGGTCAGCTTCCGAAATTTGAAGAGGATCTGTTCAAAGTCGAGGATGAAGAGCTCTATCTCATCCCAACAGCGGAAGTCCCTCTTACCAATCTCTATCAAGACGAAATCCTAAACGGTGCTGAGCTTCCGATTAAAATGACGGGATACACCTCATGTTTCCGCAAAGAGGCAGGTTCAGGCGGACGTGACGTACGCGGAATGATCCGTCAGCACCAATTTCACAAAGTCGAACTCGTCTCCATCACCCGTGCCGATCAAAGCGATGCGGTATTTGAAGAGATGGTTGCGTGTGCCTCTGATCTTCTCGCAACGCTGGGACTTCCACACCGTCTTGTCACTCTCTGTACGGGTGATTTAGGATTCGGTGCGGCGCGTACCGTGGATCTCGAAGTGTGGCTTCCGGGACAAAACACCTACCGTGAAATCAGCTCCGTTTCTAACACACGGGACTTCCAAGCCCGCCGTGCGAAGATCCGATACAAAGAAGAGGGGAAAAACATCCTCGCTCATACCCTAAATGGTTCAAGTTTAGCGGTCGGACGGACGATGGTAGCTATTATGGAAAATTTCCAGCAAGAAGACGGATCGATTCAACTTCCCGATGTGTTGCAAAAATACCTCTAAACCCTAAAGAGAGCTTATGGCTGACCAAGAAGAGATAATTATCATTGAAGAGGCCGATGCCGCCGGTGTCGTTAAAGTCTCTTCTGAAACTACTGAGCCGGTATCATCCGGTTCAAGTATTTTAAAAAATAAAAAAATCCTTATGATCGGCGGAGCACTTCTCTTACTTATCGGTGCCGGCAGCGTGACATTCGCCCTCCTATCAGGCCATTCTGAAGATAAAAATGCGATGGTAGAAGAAAAACCCGTCGCTGCAAAACCGCAGGAAGATTCTGATGCGGTAATTGAGCCGAGCGAACTCGAAAAAATGATCCAAAACGCCAATTATCTTTACGCCAACGGCAATCAAGCCGAAGCACTCAAACTGTTTGAAAAAATAGCCCTCTATTCCGAAGCCATCTCTCAATACAATTTAGGAGTCGTACAACTTAAAGAGGGTGAGTACAAAGGAGCCTTGGAAAACTTCAAACGCTCTATCGACAGCAGTGAAAATCAATGTGTCAGTGCGATCAATGCCGCCGTTTGCAGTCTCCATATGGCGGATGAAAAGAACTTTAATCTTTATATCGATAAAGCGGCCTCTTTTTTACCTCAAGAGTCAGCTTCACCCCTTTATTCATACTATTATTCCCTTATCAATTATTATAAAGGGCATTATCTCGAAGCCCTCAGCGCACTCAAGCACCCTAAAGGTGATGAGTATACAAGTACAAGAAATAATCTCAAAGCTAAAATAGACGCTCTTTTCGGAAATTACAAAGATGCCATTACCTCCCTCGAAGATCCGGTTCAAGAAGAAGACTCCTTTACCCTTGGTCTCCTCTATGCTAATATCGGAAATATCCCTTTAGCCAAGAAATACCTCAATGATGCCACGATTCAAAATCCTAAACCGGTACAAGAAAACCTGGCATTAGCCTTTCTCAATCTAAAATCGGGATTCCAGGAAGATGCGGCCAAATCGATTAAAGCGGTAACCGATAACTACCCGGATCACGTCTATATCCCCTATCCTCTTCGCGTATTTTTGAAACCTACCCTTTTTGAACCGGACAGCGTACAGCAGTTTTACCGGAATCAAAAAGCGGAACACCATTCCAATACGTATCAAACCATACTATATTTTGCACCGTATAAAATTTTTAATGCCGATCAAACCGTCAACTTTATCCGTAAAGGAAATGCTAATATCTATATCGATGACATCAGCGGTGCCAAAGAGTATCTTCAAAAAAGTACCCGTGCGTCAAGTGTCGATTACGGTATTGCCCTTGCTATTCAAAAAGCACTCAATTTCCGTCTTAGAGATGCCAATCAAGATCTAAGTGCCCTGCTCAAAACTAATCCCGATCACTCAGTACTCCACTACAACGTTGCCCTAACCTATGCACAGTTAGGTGATTTTGAAAATGCGTACACTCACTTTGTACGGGCATATCATCTTGATGCGGACAATTATCTAGCAGGTATTTTTGCTATCATGAGCAGTGACATCATCTCTAAACCGAATCCAAAACTCACATCGATCCTGACAGACAATCTTAGCAAAGAAGCAGATAGCGAAGAGTTTAGACTCTATCGTTCTCTGCTTGATATGACCCAAAATAATTATGCCAGTGCCGGTAAATGGCTAGACAATAACTATAAAGTACGACCGCTCTATGTCGCTCTCAATATTTTAATTGCCTCCGAATTAGGATTCGATGATCAAGCACTTAAATCGTCTGAAAAACTTGTCGCCCTTCAGCCCAAAGATCTACTTCCTCATTTAATCTATATTGACACCCATTTTAAAGATCAAAAGCCAAAAGTCTTTGCCTCTTCCGCCATTAATTATCTTAAAAAACATACTTTCCAATATGATGATCTCTACTTCGGCCCTCAAATCACACGAGACCGCGCAATACTGATGGGGATGATGAGCGGTCAACTAATCCCGATGATCGAGCGGCTTCAAACCAAACTGGAGACAACCACGGATAATACCGCCGATATCACCGCAGCACTTGCCCAAGCGCAGTTTTATAACCGAAATTTCGAAGAGGCCTACACCCTCTACAACCAGCTCATTGATGTCTATAAACTAAGAGATGAAAAGACCCTCTTCTTGGGTGCAGCATCCTCTATCGGGGCACACCACTATGAAAATGCGATCGCCCTGCTGGAACTTTCAAAAATTAAAAATCAAAATTACAATGAGAGTCGATACGCACTCGGTCTTCTCTATTTACAAGCTCAAAATAACCCCGGTGCCGTCGTGCAGTTTAGTAAAATGGGGAATACCGGATTTGACTCCCGCTATTTCGATTTCGAGGTTGACACCGATAAACTAGCAACTGAGCCCAAAAGATATCATCCTCTTTGACCGGCCAATCGTCGGAAAAGATAATAGGCGGCGCGAAGCAGTCCATACAATAGATATCCGGCTCCCAATAATGCCATTCCCTCTATCGGGTAGATAAAAATACCCAAAGCGCTAACAATAACCATCACAAGAAAGCGCATAAAATGAAACGTATTGAAATTGATCTTTTTAAAACTCGGATAGCGGATATTGCTCACCATCAATAACGCCAAAACAACCGCGAAAGGGAGCATGAATACTTTGTATTCGCTCATATGAGGGTATTGTTCCGAAACCAATATGGCCAGAGAGATCATAACAGCAGCGGTTGGGATCGGCAGCCCGATAAAAACATTCGGCTCGATATGAGAGGTGGTGACATTAAAACGGGCAAGCCGTACCGCGCCGAATATAATAAAAAGGGCACTCACAACTATACCGATTCGTCCATATCCCTCGCCAATATACAGATAGAGCAGGAATGCCGGAGCCACTCCAAAAGCAACTATATCGGCCAATGAATCAAATTCTACCCCGAAATGACTCGCGGTATTTGTCATTCTCGCAACACGTCCATCCAAGCCGTCAAAAATGAGGGCTAAAAATATAAACCAGGCCGCCGCGACAAACTCGTGATGATATCCGAGAGAAATCGCATAAAATCCGGTAAAAATTGAAGCTGCGGTAAAAAAATTGGGGAAAAGATACGCGATGGGAGGGGGAGGATCTTTACGCATAACACTCCTTGAAGATTCTAAATATTAAGCCGCCAAATAGCCGATCAAGCTCTCACCGGCGCGTACCGTTACTCCGATATTGACAGAGACGGTTGAACCCTCAGGAAGATAGATCGCACTGCGTCCTTTTGCCATAAAACCGTATCGGGTCCCCTCTTTGAGTTTTTGATTTCGTTGCAGCTCAATCCCTATTGGAAAACAGCTTTGTTCACTTAAATGTTCCACAAAAAGCTCATCCCCTCTGGAAGTACGAAAAGAGATAACAGCTTTTTCATTCAACATATTGGATAAAGGGTTATAAAGCGGTAAAGATACACCATGACGAATTTTAAATCCCTCGATCATACTATCGAAGGGAGCACGTAACATTGATACATCCCAAAGCGAATTGAGAACCGTCACTTTAGTCATTTTCTTCTCATCCACTAACGTCTCTTCAATGGATAGAACAACCCCATCGACACAGCTGATAATAGACCCTTGTTCATTCTCTGCGGTATTACGCTCAGGATTTCGGAAAATAGCTAAGACGACCAATAACATCGCACCGCTAATAAACTGAAAAAGATGTAATCCCGTCATGGTAAAAAACAAAAACACTGCGGTAATTACGGTTATCAACAACCATCCGCGTTTAGATAGGATGAAGGTATCGTTTTGAACTGCCATGACGTACTCCTTAGGACTTTCTGTTATTCCGAAATCACTCGTGTGGGTGTCGGTGAACCATGCTCTTTACGTGGTTCAAGTTTGGTTTCAATACCATTTTCACTCTCATACGCTCCGATAATTTCACGTACTTGATCACCCGTAATATTCTCTTTCGCATAAAGAAGTTCTACGATTTTTTCTATCGCACCGCGATACTCTTCTAGCCGAATTTTAACTTCATTATAGCGCTCGGTAAGAGAGTTTTTGATAAATTGATCCATCTCTTCGGCCATACGTTCACTGTACTCTTTTGGAGGAGCCATACCGCCGCCGAGGAAACTGCTGCGTTGTCGCTCCAGCACCATCAAACCAGCTACATCGCTCATACCGTACATTTGCACCATAGCTTTTAAAATATCCGTAGTCCGTTCCAAATCGTTCGCAGCACCCGTAGAAATTTCACCGATAAAGACCTCTTCAGCTGCGCGTCCGCCGAGCAACACATCGATTTCTGCAATCAACTCATGACGCTGCATAAGGTATTTGTTCTCTTCAGGGGTATTAAGCGTATAGCCCAATGCCGCCAAGCCGCGAGGGACGATGGAAACTTTGGAAACTTTTTTAGCTCCCTTTGTCGTTTCGGCAAGAAGAGCATGCCCGCTCTCATGATACGCAACAATCCGTTTCTCTTTTTCATCAATACGGCGGCTCTTTTTCGAAAGTCCCGCAATCGCGCGCTCTACCGCTTCACGCAAATCGGCTTGGCGAACGGTTTTTTGGCTTTTCCGTCCCGCCAACAATGCCGCTTCGTTGATGATATTGGCAAGATCGGCCCCCGCTAATCCTGCGGTGAGGCGAGCTATCTCCTCGATATCGGTATCGGCATCTTTCTTGACCCCTTTGATATGAACATGCAAAATATCAATTCGTCCCTGGAAATCGGGTTTGTCAACCAATACCTGACGGTCAAATCGACCCGGACGCAACAATGCCGGATCCAAAATTTCAGGCCGGTTAGTAGCTGCGAGAATAATAATCGGCGTATCGGTCCCAAATCCGTCCATCTCGGCAAGGAGTTGATTGAGGGTTTGCTCACGCTCATCATTTCCCCCCATAACACCGCCGGCAGCACGGCTTTTACCGATAGCATCGATCTCATCAATAAAAATGATTGAGGGAGCATCTTTTTTTGCCTGTTCAAACAAATCACGTACCCGCGCGGCGCCCACACCGACAAACATCTCGATAAAACTTGACCCCGATACCGAGAAAAACGGTACTTCCGCTTCTCCGGCTACCGCTTTTGCCAAAAGGGTTTTACCGGTTCCCGGGCTACCGACAAGCAATACCCCTTTCGGAATTTTTGCCCCTAATTCAACATAACGGTCGGGAAATTTTAGAAAATCTACAATCTCCAAAACCTCTTCTTTGGCTTCTTGTACACCGGCAACATCATCAAATTTGGTTTTAGGTTTTTCAGAATTGACCAGTTTTTTAGAGTTACCCATCCCTAAAATTCCGCTTCCCATACTTTTTTGCATTCGTCCGGCAAAAAACATCCATATAGCAATGATGATTAAAAAGGGAAAGAGCCATCCGAACATTTCGGTGAACCAATTGCTTTCACTAAAGCCGATGTAATTGATCCCTTGCTTATCCAATAACGGGATCAACGTCGTATCCGGCCCGACAATACGGGTTGTATACGCTACTTTGCCATGTCCATCGTTTCCGATAGCTCGGATATAGGTTTGACCTATAGAGACTTTTTCAACTTGTTTGTGTTCGATCAGTCGCTTTAAATCCGCATAGCTTATCTCTTGTACACGAGTAGCATTTTGTCCGCTGATTTTGCCGCTCAGATCCCCTTCATCGCCTAAAAATGCTTTAAAGAGGACAATTACAACAATTGAAAAAAGTGCAAACGTGATAAGGGGGTTTTTGTTAAAAAAATTTCCGTTTTTATCCGGCGTGTTCGGCTCGGGTTGACTCATGTTATTCATTTCCTTTTTGGGTTAGTACCAAGCTGACCCACTCATTTTCAACAATCCGTTCAGTCAGTTCATAATTTTTGTAGGCTCGAAGAACTTTTTCTTCATATTTATCCATGATTCCCGAAAGGATCAAAATACCGTTTTCTCGTAACCGTTTTTTCAAATCGCTTGCAATAAAGACTAAAACATCAGCAACAATATTAGCTACGATAACATCGTATTTTTCGTCTGTTTCGTTGATCGGTCCTTCCCATAAACGTCGATAAGAAAGGCCATTTTGTTCCGCGTTGACACGGGAATTCTCAACGGATAGGGGATCGGTATCGCATGCATCGACAATAGCGCCTTTTTTAATCGCTGCCATTGCTAAAATGCCGCTTCCACACCCGACATCCATCACGTCGTCACCCTCTTTAACATACGCGGCTATTGCCCGTAAACAAGAAGCGGTTGTGGGGTGATGGCCTGTACCAAAGGCAAGTGCGGGATCGATTGCTATGTTAAGCATCCCCGATTTGGGCGCTTCCCATGTGGGGTGAATGTAAAACGGTGCTATTTCAATCGGAGTAATACCTTGTTGATATTGTGCAATCCAATCGTCATTTTTCTCTTTGGTTAATGTCAATTCTACATCAATAACCTGACCGAGAGCACGTTGAAGAGCTTCTGCAAACTGTTCAATTCCCCAACTGATAGTCTCTAGGTCTTCTTCACTGCGGATAATAAATCCCTCATCGGTCTCTTCGAATCCGACGGGGATAGCATCTACTAAAAAATCGCTAAATAATTCAGCATGCGATGATGGTTTAACCACCAGCATGTAATAGTAATCTTGCATCAGCCCTCAGTGCCTAAAACAGCTGCTAGTTTCTCTTTGAGGACTTGAGGAGTAAACGGTTTGACAATATAGTTATTGACACCGGCTTTAAGTGCGGTAATAACCTCTGCTTTCCCACCTTCCGTCGTGACCATAATAATCGGAAGGTCTGCGAAACGGGCATCAGCACGCACTTTTTTCACCAATTCCAAACCGTTCATTTCGGGCATATTCCAATCCGTAATAAGCATACCCATATCCGGGTTTTCATCTAAAACTGTCCATCCTTGGACTCCGTCTTCACCTTCTAGAACCTCTTCGTAACCGAGTCTTGAAAGTGTGTTTTTGATAATACGGCGCATAGTCGAGCTATCATCTACAACCAATAATTTCAAAGTGCGTCCTTTTTTAGTTTATAGCAGAATAAGTACCTAATAATAGCCTAACGATCTTTGTGTGAAGTTTAAAAAAACTTTTTGAGGTCAATTGTCCCCTCATAAAAGGCTTTTCCGACAATAACACCGGCAACTTCACCGCTTTGCAGCAACGCTTCGATATCGTTGTCATCTTTCACGCCGCCGCTTGCTATCGTGGGAATACCGCAGGCTCTGGCTATCTCAAGGGTAAAATCGACATTTACGCCGCTAAGTGTACCGTCACGTCCGACATCGGTGCAAATGATCGCTTCAACGCCTGCATCCGCGAATGCGCGGGCCAAATCGGTAGCCTTCATCGTACTCACTTCGCCCCACCCTTCAACGGCCACGTACCCGTCAATCGCATCTATGCCGACGACGATCGGATATTTAGCGGCCATAGTTTTTACAAATTCGGGATCACGAAGGGCGATTGAACCTAAAATGATCCGATCGATACCTAACTCTAAATAGCGTTGAATCGTCGCTTCATCGCGTATACCGCCACCGAGTTCAAGTTTGACATTACAGTTTTCACGAATACTGCGGATCTCTTCTAAATTCTTCGGTTCTCCGGCAAACGCACCGTTTAGATCGACGAGATGGACCCATTGCGCCCCCATCTCTTCAAAGGTTTTTACCAACTCCCAGGGAGTGTCCGAATAAATTTTTGCACTCTCCATAAGACCTTTGGTAAGGCGGACGGCTTTACCGTCTTTAAGATCGATTGCGGGGAAAATAGTCATTGAAAAATTTCCTTTTATAAATTAATGAAGTTTTTTAAAATCGAGAGGCCGTTTTCATGGCTTTTCTCCGGATGCGGCTGTATACCCATCACATTGTTATGCGCGACCGCACTGGTAAAGCGATACCCGTAAACACTCTCTCCGATGCTATCTTCTTCATCGGTACATACGGCATGATACGAGTGGACAAAATAGAGATAGTGGGCTTCGTCCAACCCTTCAAACAACGGATGTTTTTTGGTGAACATTCGATTCCACCCCATATGCGGCACTTTGAGCGGTGTATGAAAACGGCTGCTGTCGAAAGCTACAACGCGTCCTTTGATAAGTCCAAGACCTTCGGAGATACCGAATTCTTCACTTGATTCAAACAGCAGTTGCATTCCCAAACAGATTCCCAATAAATATTTACCGCTTTGTGCGTATTGGCGTACCGCTTGATCCATGCCACGACTTTTCAAATGTTCCATTGCATCGGCGAAAGCACCGACTCCCGGCAAAATAAGCTTGTCATACGTATGCAATTTATCGGGATCGGATTCCACGACAACTTTCTCTCCTAACAGATCAAAAGCATTTTTAACACTGGCTAAATTCCCCATGTTATAATCAACAATTGCTATCAACGGCGCTCTCCCAAATTGGTAAAACGGATATAAATTGCAAGCCCGACTAAGAGCATTGAAACCCCTCCGATAATGTAAATCGCATTCACGAGCATATCCGGCTCAGTCATCGCAAATTTAAAGACCAGCATCAATGCCTCTATCGAGAGGGCAATAATAATCGAGCCCAAAAAGCGAACCATCGTTTTGTGAATACTCGAATCGGGATCGTGTTTGGGACGACCCAAGACTTCCTCTTCAAAGAGCGTTTTAACCAAATCGAGTATCGCCAGCGATAGCGTCAGCAAAATGGTCGCTTCAAATACATCTTTGATTTCAATCTTATCATACTGTCCTAATCCGTACGCCAAAAATCCTTCTATCCCTTTCACAAAAAGGAGTAAAGAGACCAGCGCAAGAACAAGGGTAAATGCACCGTATGCTACTCTGAAAAAGCGCCCTGCCACCGATTCGAGTGCCATCGGGTGGGCAATTTTCAAAACCTCGGCTAACGGCATATCGATACAGGCGACATAAACAATCTCACCGTTCTCATCAAAGATAGGTTCGGATGCCGTAACGGTGAGTTCATCATTCAGCAATGAGGGATACGGGTCAGTAATCGTGCATCGGCGCTCATGCATGGCACGGTAATAATAAGCGCGAGTTGAGCGGCTCGCCCCAATGTCTTCCTCACTTTTTCCGTTTTTAAGATACGTTGGGGAGACCTGATTCCCGGCTGCATCAAGCAGATAAGCCGCTTCAAGGCCTTGAAGATCACCCCGTATTTTCAACAAACGAGCTGTTAGGGAATCAAGCGAAACGGATGGAAGGTGATTCGGAAGATTTTTATGAAACAGATAACAAAAATAGGCACGCGCTTTCGGACGGATTTCGGCAAACTGCTGAATATCTTGAACAACCATGTTTTGTAGCCCCTTATCCCTTATTTTGATGGTGATTGTAGCTTAGTTGCGCTATAGTTATGCTTATGAATTCCGCTAAAATCCGTATCGCTATTGTTCGTCTCAGCGCATTGGGCGACATCATTAACACCGCCGTAGTCTTGCAAATTATCCGTAAATATTACCCCGCAGCCGTTATCGATTGGTACGTCGAAGAGGCGTTTGCACCGATCTTAAACTATCATCCTCTACTTAACGAAGTGATCGCTGTTCCGATGAAACGGATCAAAAAAAACAAAAGTGTTACACTGCTCCGTGAAACCATTCGTCATCTCCGATCACGTCACCCTTACGATCAGATTATCGATGCGCAGGGGTTGCTAAAATCGGCAATCGTTGCATCAATGCTTCCGGGAAAAGTTCACGGATTCGATCGTGCAAGCGCTCGGGAAGGTCTTGCCGCATGGTTTTACGATACCACTTCCCATATCCCCTATGAAACCAGTGTAATCCGCCGTAATGTTATGATAATCACCGAAGCATTAAATATCCCCTTTTCTGATACGCTGATAGAGCAAAAAACTCCCGTATTTTTGAGCCGATCAGCCCCGCATGAAAATAAGATTTCCCTCGTCATCGGAGCCTCATGGCCAAGCAAATGCTATCCCAAAGAGCACTTTGCAACACTATGTGATTTACTCCCTTACCCCTGTTATCTCATTTGGGGAAGTGAGCGTGAATATGATGATGCCCAATGGATTACACAACACGCTTCCAATGCCCATATTGCTCCGAAAATGTCTCTGAGTGAGCTGGTATCCTTTATAGACCATTGCGCTCTTGTTATCGGTAATGACACGGGACCGACCCATATGGCATGGGCGATGAACCGTCCTTCTATTATCCTCTTTGGCCCTACCACCGAGAGGATGATCTATCCGACCCCAATAAATATAGGGATCAAATCCCCCTCAAAAGTCGATATTTTTCATATCAACCGCAACGATTTTTCCATAAATCAAATCGATCCGCACCTCATCGCGGATAAAGCCAAGGAACTTTTATAATGCTCTATCGTCTTTTTTTACTCTTTGATTCATTCGTAATGCTATTGCCGCGAAGCTGGCGCAAAAGTATCTTCACTTCCCTCTCATCCTTCGCCCATATCCTCGCATTTTCACGGAATCGGATTATCCAAGCCAATGTAAAATTTGCTTTCGGTGAAGAGCTGACTTCCGATCAAAAACACGAAATTGAATACTACTGTTACCGCAATTTAGCCCTAAATTTTTTACAAGTCATGGAGAATCGACGCAATAGCGCTGAAATATTAAAAACTCAAGTAACCTTTGAAAACCGTGAAGCTGTCGATGCCCTTTTAAGGGAAAATCGCGGGATTATTTTTGTCTCAGCCCATTTTGGAAACTGGGAACTTGGCGGTGCGGCGCTCTCATCGCTTATTACCCCCGTATCCTCCATTTATAAAGAGTTCAGCACCTCTGCTTTTGACCCCTATTTGCTTGAAGCACGTACCAACCACCAAATGAAACTTGCGGAAAAAAACGGTGCACTTAAACATATTGCCAAAGCGCTTAAAGGGGGACGATCCATCTTATTAATGATCGATCAGGCAAGCAATGAGCGTACGGGGGTTAAAATCAATTTTTTCGGCCATGAAACCTACCAAACTTCAACGCCCGCTCAATTGGCTCACAAATTTAATGCCCCCATCGTCGGGGTTTATATTGTCTCTGACGATGAGCAACACTACACGATTACGTTTGAAAAACCCATTGAAGTGAGCGGTAATGATGAAAAATCGATCATAGAAGCAACGCAGATGCAGGCGGATCAAGTTGAAAAGGTGATTCGCACCAATCCCAAACTTTGGTTTTGGTGCCATAAACGGTGGAAAGGGGAATATAAAGATATTTATGCCGGATAAGCCGCTTTTAATGCTGAATACAGCTCGGTTGGAGTCATCTCCGGATTGTTTTCCCATGCAAGTTTCATCACGGCATTGTCTTCTACTCCGTTCCACATCTTGATGTAGTGTCCCTCTTTGTAGCCGTGATCCTGGCGAAATTGATTGAGAATATTTTTCCCGACGTACAAACGATACAACTGAGTCGCGTTCAACGCTCCCATATGTGCCAGTTCAAAGAACTCTTCGATCATCGCACCGATCATCTCCGGTGATATCGGGATGAGAGAGAGGCGCATGACGTTTTCAATTTTGATCATAAGCAGATCATCATTGCCGAATGGGAGCGGCGCATCGCTGTTGATTTTCTGATATTCCGGTGTTTTAGAGATGCGCTCCGCCAATTCACCGATGCTCTCAGCACCATTCTTGTGGGTAAATTCCAAAACCAAACTCATCACAAAATGCCACACATCTACGATTTCGATTTGCAAATTCGCGTAATCGGTCTCCTGTGCGATACTTTTCCAATGTTTCCATCCGAAAGAATCGATCATTTCGGCAGACTCCATCGTAATACAGCGGCGCCAGTTGATTGTTTTATCGTGTTTGGTAACTCCGTTCTCCCACCCTTTTCCGTTAGTGGAATCATTAAGCTGCTGTTGTAGTTCTAACATACAGAGTAATTTATTCATGTCAATCCTTTAAAAAGTTTCAAATTATAGGTAAAATTCCCTATGCAAAAAATCAACTGTCATAAATGTATCTATTATTTTGTCACATGGGAAGCCCATCAGCCCCACGGATGCAAAGCGTACGGCTTTAAAGCGAAATTCCTCCCCTCTCAAATTGTTCTAAGTTCCAGCGGAAAACCGTGTAGTTTATTTTCTCCTAAAGTTCCCGTTTCCAAGTAATCTTTTTTCCGAATCCCAAAGTGTTATCGGTCATTTTGACCTCATCGAGCCGAATACTCCACAGAGTAGGATTCATTACCCGAGCATAGGGGAAGGCTTCAAAATAGAGTTTTTTTAAACCCTCTGGACATCTCTCCATCACCCCTGTAAACTGTATCCCCTGAATCTTCCCTACCGTTTTGGTCTCTAATGCCACCGTTCCGGCAATATGAAGATTTTGAGCCACATTGTTCATATGTTCCGTTGTCTCATCCGAAGCAACGATAAAGGATACGGTTTGTGCATCATACGCATAAAACATCGAACAGCACCATAGCCGCTCCCCTAGCGTTGCCAAGGATAATAGATGATGCTTGCCCATAAAGGATTCAATTTTTTCAAGCATCTCTCAGAGCCTTCGATAACCCAGTGAGCGCGTTTTCCAACACCTCTGTAGAGACGGCAAAATTGAGCCGCATAAAACCTGACCCCTCACGACCGAAACTCAGCCCCGGGCTTAAACCCAAACCCGCTTTATGGACAAAAAAATCGCGTAATTCACTGTTCCCTATCCCCAATACCCGACAGTCAAGCCACGCCAGATAGGTCGCTTCGGGTTTATGAAATACAATGGTAGAGTAATCGGTTAAAACACCCTCTATCATTGTTCTGTTACGGGTTAAATGTGCCATTACCTCGTAATACCACTCTCCGGCCTCACGGTAGGCCGATTCAAAAGCGACGTGCGATAAAACGGCACCCTCCCCCCAATGGAGACGGTGAGCCTCTTTATTATACGCTTCTCGCAATTCTTCCGACGCAATACATACGGTAGAGATTGAGAAACCCGCCATATTGAACGTTTTCCCCGGCCCCATCAACGTCACGGTATTTTCCAGCAATTCCGGCGACAAGGAGGCTAGCGGGATATGGCGATACGGTGCATAAACGATATCCGAGTGTATTTCATCGCTGATAATACGGATATTATGCTCCAAACACAATCGTCCTAACGCCTCTAACTCGTTATGGCTCCATACCCGACCAACTGGATTATGGGGTGAGCACAATAACAAAAGCTTGGTTTTAGGGGTAATTTGAGACCGGAGCATGTCGATATCAAAACGGTATTTTCCATCCCTATCTTGTTTCAGAGGATGAAGTATCAACTGTCGGCCGTTATTACGCACCTGTGAATAAAACGGGGGATAGACGGGATCCATCACGATCACCTCATCGTTCTCTTCACTTAATGCACGAATCGCACATCCGATCGAAGCGACTACCGAGGGGGAGTAACTAAGCCATTCACGCTTGATGCTAAACCCGTGGTGATCATTAACCCATTGCATCTGTGCTTCGAACGCGCTATCGCGCATAATCTCATATCCGAATACAGGATGAATCAACCTCTCTTGGATGGCATGGATTACACACTCAGGGGTAGCGATATCCATATCGGCAACCCACATCGGCTCTACCGTTTCGCTCCCAAACAGCTTTTTACGCAGAGTGTATTTTTCGGCATTCGAATCGCTTCGATCGATATATCTAAACCGATCCATACCGTTTTTTCCAATCCTCATACATGTGCTCGATACGGGCATACTTTTTCGCCTCGTTCTCTCCATCTCCCACCACATACCTAAAACCGGCATGTTGAATAAAATGGCGACGAAAAGCATAACGCGAAGTGAAGACGATTTCATTCCCCGTGGAGATCCATGATCCCCCCTTCATAAGGTTGTGCTTCCCGTCAAACGTAGGCTCAGAAAAATCGTCATACCACGGATGGGTCTCAAATCCCTCATATGCATCCGTCTGTGTTTGCGTCCATTGCCATACATTCCCGACGACATCGTATAACTTTCCGTGTGCGAACGTATCCACCGGAACCGATGAGGCGAAATGGGCAAGATTGATATTTGAGCATTGATCATCAAAAATCTCCTCTCGCATCCCCTCCTCGTGCGCCATAACCATCCATTCCCCCTCGCTGGGGAGTCGATACAGCTCACCCGCTTGGGCACTTTTCCATCGGCAAAACGCTTCTGCTTCAAGGGCATTTACCTCTACCGGCCAATTATACGGCATCGGTATCTCTTGTCCCAGGGCGCGATAAGTATAGCTTCCATCCTTGTTCAGTATCCAAAAAGGGGGAGACGTAACTTGACGTATTTGAAGGTATCTCAACCCCTCCTCATCCCACCAACGGGGTGTCGTGTAACCATCGGCCAAAACAAAATCCAAGTATTCTCCGTTACTCACCAGATATTTGGATGTTTTGAAATCGTCAACACTGTAGCAAGTATTACCATACTCATTATCCCAGCCGTATAAGCCGTTATCTTCTCCCCCTTTGCCCAGACAAACCTCTCTCCCCTCAAACTCGACCATGCTATTTTCTAGCATCTCCCCTTGTATCGGACAAATAGGGAAATCTTCATGTGGACGGATAAACTCAAGAGGCATCTGACGATGCAGGACGCTGGAGGTTTCTATATGGATCCGTTCATGCTCGATCCCCATCCATATCGCCCAGAATGGGTCCTCTTTCGTAATCGGAAGCTTCATCGGTAAGGTTGTGATAAGCTGATCCACCAAGCTGCGAACCTGCTTACGATATACACGCACCTCATCAATACTCGGCCATTTGAGTGAATCGCTGCTCGCATCCCAGGTCATTTCATCAACACCGACAGCAAAAAGCTCTTCAAAATGGGGATTAATTCGTTCGCTAAGTGAGCCTGAAGCAATAAGTTTATTGATATAAAAAATGGCAGTATGACCAAAATAAAAAATCATCGGGTGGCGTGTCGGTTCGGATTGGCGATAAAACACCTCATCAGAGGCTAAAAGATCGAAAAGGGATTCAAACAGAGCAAAACTTTGGTGAAAATAGTTTCGAAGTTCCTCGCGTTTGGATTGGGTGTCATTCCCCTCTAAACCGAGTGATTTCATCTGTCTGTGCAACACGTAGTATCCTTATCACATTTTGAGTATTGTATCAAATTTGCCTAAAGGGAAATATAGGGACACTTATCACCTATAAAACTTCTTCACATATCCTTAGATAACCATTAGAATAAATTATCAATCTTTATCAAATAATTATCAAAAAATGGTATAATCCCCGCCCTTAACTTCAAATTTCATCATAAGGATTTTTTATGCTCAAACAAACCTTGCAAAAACTCAGCATTCGTAAACAGATGAATTATCTGGTTGCAGCGGCTACCCTATCCGTCATCGGTGCTTCCGTTTTTGTCTTTTTTGCTTTTCAAAGTGTCGAAACCGAATACGAAGATTTACAGAAATACTCCACCAGCGGAGCATTACAAGCACTTGAGATCGAAAAAGATCTAAACTATATCAGCCGTACCAGCCGTGACATCATGCTGGGGGGTGATTATGATAAAAATATTGTCAAACTAAATGATCATGTTGTTAAAATTAAAAAAACATTTGCCGAACTGGAACAAAATCCGGATCCGATTTCCCAACCTCTGATTAAGGATGCCAAAGAGAGCACTATCGCCTTTTTAGATAATACGATGACTATGATGCGCTCGCTTGATAAAACATCCATCGCATCCCAAAGCGGAACGATATACGCTGAATACAAGAAAAAGCTTACCCCTTATGCCGATGCATCACGCGAAAAATTTGAAAAAGTGGTCAAACAAAAGAGAGAAGCCCTTGCCTCCGCTTCACAGAACCTTCACAGCGAAATTACGTTTTATAAATTATTCGTCTTGATTATGGGGATAAGTGTCGCTATTGTCATCTTTATCTTCGCGGCAATGGTTCAACGCTCCATTACCGGTGCAGTCGAAAATTTTACGTCGATCATTAAAACAGTTAGCAACGGAATTTTTTCCAATACTGAAGTTGATACCAACCCCGCAACAGAACTGGGGATAATGGGGAAAGCCTTGCAACAGCTTATAACCCAAATCGAAGAGTTCATTCACCGTATTAATATCTCCATTACCGACGCAACCAAAGGGGAGTTCTCTCGTAAAATTTCCGACAACGGAATGGAAGGGGAATTCATCGATGCAATCGGCCATGTACGAGACAGCATTGCCATCATGGAAGAGGAGGAAGCTAAAAAGCAACGTGATGCCCTCAACTCAGAACTCAGCAAACTAAGCGTCCAAGTCACCGAAAGCCTTAGTGTTATCCAAGACGATCTTAATCACAACATCGAGGGGTTAAAAGAGGTCACTTCCGCAACCAGGGATGCAGCTACCTTAGCAGATGATAGCCGTAAAACGATCACATCCATTATCGACGAGCTTAATCACTTAACGGAAAAGGTAAGCAGCAATCACGATTCTATCAATCACATCGCTTCGCGCACCAACGAAATATCTTCTGTGATACAGCTCATTACCGATATCGCCGATCAGACTAACTTACTGGCCTTGAATGCAGCAATCGAAGCGGCACGGGCCGGAGAGCACGGACGAGGATTCGCTGTTGTCGCCGACGAAGTGCGCAAGCTTGCAGAACGTACCCATAAAGCGACCGGAGACATCTCCGTTTCGATCAACTCACTGCAACAGGATATGAGTGAGATTCAAACCAGTGCCGAAGAGATGAATGCCGTTGTCGACCGCTCCAGTGAAATGATCCATAACTTTGAGGGGACACTTGTCCAGCTTAATGAAAGTTCATCCGGAATCGTTACGTCATCGTATAAAATGGAAAATAATGTTTTTATTGTATTGGCAAAAATAGACCATATCCTCTACAAATCACGTGCCTATACCAGTGTGATGCTCTGTGAGCCGCAGCTCTCCGCACAAGATTCCCACCAATGCCGAATGGGGAAATGGTATGACAATGAGGGAAAACGCCGATTCGGCAAAACCCTCAGCTATCCACGCATGAGCAATCCGCATGCATTGGTGCACCAAAAAGCGAACATAAATCTCGAACTTGTTCAAACAAAAAAAGAGAATTGCTTGAATCATGCTACTGAAATTATTGCTAATTTTGAAGAGATGGAAAAAGCGTCTCAAGAGTTATTTACCCTCATGGATTCAATGCTGGCTGAATCCTAATCTATCATCAAGGGTTCCTATCCCCAGAATGACCTGTCCAAGACAGGTCATCTCCCTCTCCCACACTATCAAAAATCGCATTCAGCCCCATACAGTTGGGGTTCGCTAAAATACCTTTACCGTATACGGCTAAGCTGTAAAATTTCAACATGAAATTGTATTAAAACTAGCGAGAAAAACAATGAATAAAACCATCCACTCTTTGCAACATCATGAACCACTCATTTTGACAACCCAACAGCACTTAAGCACCCTTTTACATGAGGCTTTTCATCACAGCGATAAAGAGAACGCAATTATTGTGTATGACACACGTTGTCTTATTGCTACCATTTTGATGGAGGGGTACAGACGCGCCCTCCCCCATGCGCGGTTAATCGATTTTGATGCGCACCAGCCCGAAGAGATTCGAGCTTTGTTAAAGGCTCTTAACCCCTCAAATTTGGTGGTGTTGATCCAATCGACCAACTTCCGCCTCGATGCATTTCGCTTGCGTGTCGAGCTGTTTAAACTCAAATTAAAAGTGATAGAACACCCTCATCTGAGCCGTATGTCGGATGATGAGGCGTCATTCTTCATCGATTCATTGGCATATGATAAAGAGTATTACCGGCATGTCGGTCGTACACTTCAGTCCAAAATCGATCAAGCACCCATGGGGGTACTCGACAGCGGCGGGGAGCTTTTAATATACGGTTCTCCTTTTGAGTCTGCCAAAGTCAATATCGGAGATTACACGGGGCTACCCAACTGGGGCGGTCAGTTTCCGCTGGGGGAAGTGTTTACCGAAGCGCAGGATCTTAGAGCCGTTCACGGACGGGTAAAGATTTATTGTTTCGGTGACGTAACGTACAAAATTAACACCCCAGAAATCCCCATCACCCTCATTATCGAGGAGGGGCAAGTCGTGGCATGTGAAAACTCAACCCCCGCTTTTGACCTCATCTTATCGAATATACGCCGAGATGAAGGGGGCGTGGTTTGGATACGAGAACTCGGATTCGGACTCAACAGAGCCTTCAGCAAAACACGCACGGTAGCCGATACGGGAACCTATGAGCGGATGTGCGGAGTTCATATCTCACTGGGGGCTAAACACGGCACCTACGGCAAACCGGGATTTAAGCGGCGCGATGGCCTATATCATGTCGATGTCTTTGCCGATACCAATACGTTTTCACTTGGGGATGAAGTGGTCTATAGAAATGGTGCGTGGGTGGTTTAATATATCGCTCGCATTCAATATATATTATACTTTGATTATCAAATCAAAGTATAAAAAAATAAAATAATACTTCACACTAACTTCACACTCAGATCGGTATAGTTTCAAATACTTAAAATAGGTGTATTTTCATTACACTTGTTAAATCCATTTGAATAGAGCCAAGTGAAGTCCAATATAAAAGAAAAAGTTTTTTTTAAAATCGAAGATAAGCAGTTTGTCATTGAATATACATTGTTTACATTAAATGATTTAAAATGCTGCCATGTTGAATTTGGTCAACGGGTGGGTCCATTTATCGCACAATTTACGATGAATAATATGTCAAAACATCATGCTCTGTTAGTGCTTAGACAAGTGGTGCGTGAAACAGTGGAGAAATACAGCCATTATGACATGGCCATATTTACCTCTTTGGATGGCAATATTAAACGTGGGGCTATTTATGAACGCATCGCAAAAGATATGACGAAACGTCAACATTGCCAATTAAGTTATGCCCAAAAAGGGACTCATGGAAAAATCTTTATTTTGCACCGAGGATGCTATAGTAAAACAATTAATAATGAATTATTGAGCTATTTATCTAAAAACGGACTTTTTGCTATTGGCGGTAAACTATTGACTCTTTATTATGGAATGACTAATTTGTTTCGCAGAATAAAAAAAATGATAGCCCGCTAAATGTTTCTGTTAAAATTATCATTTATTATATTTTTGCTCAGTATCACCTTGTATGGTGAATCTACCGGCTATATTGAAGTAGGGGGAATGGCCATGTCGCAAAAAAGCAACACGGAACCCATGTTGTTTCATGCGGATAAAACATTAACTTCTCTTGATGGCAGACCTATAATCCAAAAAGAGATAGACCCCTACATAAGTTTTCAATATATCAAACCATTGCAGGATGTGACCTTAACTACAACGCTCAACGAAGAGGATAAATTGTCTTTACGAGCCGAAGGTGACACCCTAGGTACAGAAGTATTTATCAGACCTTCCTATGAATTCAAAAATCCCTATCAGCTGTATACAAAAAGGGCTACAACGCTGACGATTGAAACGGGTATCGGAGGGATTTATAAAGTTCCATTAAAGCATAATTCTTCTTTGGAATTTGCCTATATACTTTCAAAAAAAAATGTACTAGATGATGAGTTAGGACGGCAGATACCCGCTCTTGCACGTGATGGCTATATCCATAGAGCCGAATGTTCTTGGACAAATAACTTTTTTAAGCTGACAACAGGAGCATTCACAACGCAGAATATGGGTAATGCCGAAAATCACAAGGGTGCCGATATTAAACTCACCAGTGTTTACACCATTGATAAAATACAAGTTTTTGGGACAGCGACCTATTCGCATATACGATACAATGATATAAATCCATTTTTTGAAACGACTCGTAATCAAAACAATTTAAAAGCTTCTTTATCTCTGGAATATGATTATTCGAGTGCAGGGTATTATACGATTATTGGAGTGATGAGCAATCATCAATTTAGTAATATAGCGTTTTTTAATGAGTCTACAAATGCTCTGTTTATCAGTATGGGTAGAAACTTTTGATAGAAAAAGGACAATGATGCAGGCATGGTTACTGTTAGCCCTGGCGATTATGTTAGAAGTTGCCGGAACAACATCAATGAAGCTGTCAGACGGTATGCATAAAATTTTTCCCACCATTATGATTTTTGTCTTTTACGGTTTGACTTTTGCCATTATGCCCTTTGTCATCAAGAAGATCGAGATGGGAACCGTGTATGCGATATGGGCAGGCGCAGGAACCGTTCTTGTTACATTTATCGGGATATGGTATTTTAAAGAATCATCATCAGCAATTAAACTTATAAGTATCGGGTTAATTTGCATGGGGGTGGTTGGGCTAAATCTTGTGGAAACACCGACACGTTAATCATAAAATAGGAAAGTAACTATGAAAAAAATCATTTTAGTCGCTTTACTCGCAAGTGAATTATTAAGGGCAGACAATGGCTTTTATGTTGGCATAGACGCGGGCATTACAGAGGCGACATTCACAACCTCAATTCCTACGTTAGATTTCTATGAATCGGAAAAAAGTCATGGCAGTTCTGAAACTGTAAAAGTGGGGTATTATCTAAATCAAAATAATCGCATTAACGGGTTCTATCACAAAATAAATGGGACCGATGCAAAAGTGTATGGAGTTGGATATGACTATTTGTTTGGAGATAGCTCATTTAAACCTTTTATTGGCATACTAGCAGGATCTTCAAATTTCAAAGACAATGGTGACGATACTACGCCAATGACTAATCTACACGGAAATATTTATGGTCTGCAAGCAGGGATAAATTATTCTATCAATAACCAAATTTCAATAGAAGCTGGCGCACGATATTTAAAATCGTATGCCAGTCAAACCATTAATGACTCTGGAGATGATCTCATATTTAAGATTGACCCTATCCATAACGTATTTATCGGTGCAAACTACAAGTTCTAAATAGGCACTTTCATAATCTCTGTTTGTTAGCTTCACACAAAGTTCACACTTTACAAATATACTTTCTGTAATAGGTACTTTAAACGGTATCAAAAGCGCATAGGAGGATTACATGAAAGCATTAGTTATCGCCTTATCTATTTCAGCAGTTTTATCGACATTCGCACTGGCAGAGTCAGAAGATATGGGTTCTCAGCCGATACAAAACAACCAACCGCAGGGGATGCAATCAAACAGTGGATATCAATTTCACGGTGTCAGCTCTAATGGAGATAATCGTCAAGGGATGAATCAAGCTCAACGTCAAGACGGTGGTCAAGGTCAGGGGATGCAATCACACAGTGGCTATCAGTTTCATGGTGTCAGCTCTAATGAAGATAATCGTCAAGGAATGAGACCCGATGGAAATAGGGGTCAAGGTCAAGATATGAGACAGGACAGACATCAGGATATGAGACAAGATCGACGTGAAGATATGCGTGAAGTGCGCCAACAAGAACGACGTGAAGAAAAACGTGAAGATCGACGCGAAGAGAGACGTCAAGATATACAACAGGGCATGGGAGGTCAAGGACAAGGCATGAACAGACAGGAAAGACGTCAAGAAATGATGGAAAATCATGGTGGTGGACAAATGAGAAGAGGAAGAAATTAACCTTTCGCCAAAACAAAGCAGAAAATTCCGTAATTATGCCGATTACTATAGGATGGAGGCGAGAGAAGAGGAGACCTGTGGCAATTATTCAGGGGTTAAGTTCCTATTTATAGGACTTTCATATGGTCGGAGCGACCTGACTCGAACAGGCGACCTCTTCCACCCCAAGGAAGTGCGCTAGCCAAACTGCGCTACGCCCCGACATAAAAAAGTGGAATGGAAGAATAATCGAAACATAATTAATCTGACATAAAACTCTTTTTGCTTATACTCTATGCATGAACACACGCTCTGCATCTTTTTCAAACGCTACTCTTTTAGCCTGTTTTACGACTCGCCATGGCGGGATATCACAGCCACCGTATACGAGCAATAATCTCGCATTTCATGTCGGAGATAATCCTAGTCATGTGGTAGCCAATCACGATTCTCTAGCCCAAATACTCGGATATGAACGTACCAAACTGGTACATATGCAACAAATTCATTCCGACCGTATAGTCACCATTGATAATACACATGGGTTCGATACTCCCCCTCAATGCGATGCTCTGATCACAAACCGTACCGGTACACCGATAATGGTTATGAGTGCCGATTGTACCCCCATCCTATTGTACGATCCAATAAAGTGTTCTATTGGAGCGGTTCATGCGGGACGGGCAGGAGCGTTGAATGAAATTCTCCCCAAAACAGTACTCGCGATGCAACAGGCGTACGGAACGCAAATAGATGAAATTCGGGTCACATTAGGTCCCTCTATCGGGGGATGCTGTTATGAGATTAATAAGACGATTGCTTCGGAAGTGAACGCGTGCGGGTATAGTGACGCATTACGCTTTGAAAAAGAAAAAGTATTTTTGGATGTAAACACCATTTTACTGATGCAACTGCAGAAACTCGGAGTAAAAGAAGATCATATCGAGGTCATCTCTACATGCACCGCATGTTACAACGATACCTATTTTTCGTACCGTGCCGATGCACAGCATACGGGGAGAATTTCCGGAGTGATTATGCTACGACCCGTTTAGCAAGCTGTTCAGGGAGAAGTCCTAACGACTCTTCGACAAGGCGGGTATTGCCATGCTTGATAAAGGTATCGTCATACTCAAAACTCATAATACTCACATCGGTTATTTTTTCTTCCGAAAGCCATTCAAGAAGAGCACTCCCAACACCACCTATGCGACAAGAGTCACTAAACACATACCATTTTTTATGACGTATTGCCATCAATCGCAACATTCCACTGTCCAAGGGTTTTACAAAACGCAAATCGAGGAGAGAAGGTTTTTCCTCCATATGTTCCATCGTTTGCGCCGCCCGTCCGACACCGTTGCCGTATCCGATAAAGAGTTTGTCCGATTCATTAGAGATCAATAAATGGGATTTCCCCGTTTCAAAAGGGATCGAATCGGCGAGATCAGCCTTTAAAAAAGCCCCTCGCGGATAGCGAATTGCACACGGGTGATCATATCCGGCCGCATACGCTATTATTTGATGAAACGATTTCTCATCACGAGGAGCGCACAACGTCATATTGGGGATAAGACGTAAAAAACTGATATCAAATGCCCCTTGATGCGTTTCTCCGTCTTCTCCTACAATGCCCGCTCGATCAAGGGCGAATACCACCGGCAAATCCATCAAACATACATCATGGATCACCTGATCAAATCCGCGCTGTAAAAAGGTGGAATAAATGGTACAAAAAGGTTTAAATCCCTCTTTAGCCAAGGCTCCCATAGATGTTACTGCATGTTGTTCCGCAATCGCCACATCCCAAAATCGTGTCGGATACTTTTCCATCAAAGCACTGAGCCCTGTACCGCTGGGCATCGCCGCAGTTACTCCGACAATTTTCGGATTTCGTTCAGCCTCATGCATCAGTGCGTCGGCGTAAATCTGTGTGGCACTTTTAACGCTGCTAGCCGTATTAGCCGTCCCACTTTTAAGATCAAACGGTGAAACGCCATGCCATTTTTCATGCTTACCCTCGGCAATCTCATACCCTTTGCCTTTTATGGTCTGCACATGAACCAACACCGGTTTGCCCATTGCTTTTGCCATACTCAGAATATCAATAAGAGATTTTAAATCATGTCCATCTACCGGACCGATATACTCAATCCCCATCTCTTCAAACAGTATCCCCGGAGTAATAAGCTTGAATGACTCTTCAAACCGTTTTGCTAGGTAATGAGCCCCTTCTCCGAAATTATCGACAAACTGCTCTGTTTTCTTTTTAAAACGCTGATAAAAAGGGCTTGCCATCGCCGAACTGAGCATTCGGCTGATCGCCCCGATCGGTTTGGCGATGCTCATCTCATTGTCGTTGAGGATAATTACCATCGGATACTTACGATCACCAAGTTCATTGAGTGCTTCGTACGCCATCCCTGCCGACATCGCCCCATCGCCGATCACCACTACCGGAATACGGCTCTCCTGCTCATTTTTCAGTGCAATCGCTTTAGCAGCACCGACCCCAAGAGAAATCGATGTCGAACTGTGCCCTGCCACAAAATAATCACTTGGGGATTCGGAAGGTTTGGTGTAACCGCTGAGTCCGTCAAATTGTCGCAAAGTAGCAAATTCTTCCCATCGATCGGTTAGAAGTTTATGGGCATACGCTTGGTGGGAAACGTCGAAAATAAATGGATCTTTGGATGCATCAAACACTTTATGCATCGCTACGATAATTTCAGTTGCACCCAGCGTAGAGCTAAGATGTCCGCCGTTCTGGCTGACCACCTCTAAAATCCGATTCCGTATTTTTTGAGAAAGTGTTTCAAGCTCGGGCAAAGTAAAATCTTTGATGTTCATTGTGCTGATATATCCTGAAAATAGTTAGTTATAGCGTCTAAACCTATAGTATAAAGGTACTTGCCATCTAAATGGCTTTAAGATTCGAGCAAAAGAGATCGCTTAAGTCGCTCATACCGCTTTTTAATCTGTGAATCAACGTTCCCCACATCACTGATTGCTACCACACCGCCGGGACTGATCGCACGGTCAGAGAGAACTTCCACATGACTCAGGGATCCCACTTTTTCAGAAATCAGTCCATGATCGGCAGGGTTAACCCGTAACGTAATTTTCGAAGCGTCTTTCAGTTCCTCTATCAAATCGGCAGAGAGCTTTGCCGCGATCTTAGCGCTGTTATCTTGCGTCTCTATCCCGATCACCTCTTTGGCAATATCAAGAGCCGTATGGGTAAGCTCTTTTTGTATCGACACGAGTGCAGCCGTAAACTCTGCAGCAGCATTTTCCAACGTTTTAACCGAAGCGGCAAGCTGATCTTGGGATTGATCTTTGCGTCCGCTGCTTTGCACCTGCTCTTGCGCTATTCCCGCTGCAACACCCTCATCGTAGGCTGTTTTTTTCACGGATTCGAGTGCAATGGCATGCTCTTCTTGGAGTGATTCAAGCCGCATTTGCATCTTTATCACATTGGAACTCATCTCATCGGCTTTTTTGAGTAACGACTCAATCAATTCATCTTTGGAAGCACTCCCCATATCTCTACGTCTCTCTGGAAGTAACTCTTCTCTGGAACTGTGATGCTCTCGACCTAATTCTTCAGCCGCTTCATGGATACTTGATCCTGCCAATCCGGAAAGGATTTTAAACTGATATTTGCTTATCGCGTGAGCACCGGAACGATCTTGCGTAATGACCACATCCATAGATTATTCCACCATCTCTTCAGATTCGCCCACTTGTAATACACCCTGCTCAGCCAAGACTTGAACGGCATCAACAATTTTACGCTGTGCCCCTTCAACCTCTTTAACTTTAACCGCACCCAAAAACTGCATCTCTTCGATAAAGGCATCTTTGGCCCGCTGGGACATATTGGCGTAGAATTTCTCTTTAAGATCTTCGGCAGAACTTTTGAGTGCCAGCATAAGATCGTTTTTATCGACCGATTTGAGAATTTCACGGATACCGTTTCCATCCAAATTGACAATATCTTCAAAGGTAAACATCATCTCTTTAATCGATGCGGCAAGCTCTTGATCCAGCTGTTCGATTTGGGTCAATGTCGATTTAGAGACTTTTGCACCCAAGCGATTAAAGACATCTGCAACGGAACGAGGACCGCCCACTTCGACTTTATAACTGGCCAATGCTTCAAGTTTGGATTCCAGAACGGCACTCACCCGCTTAATGATCGAAGGGGAAATGTCTCCGAGTTTCGCCATACGCATGGCGACTTCAGCGCGCAGTTCATCCGAAAAGATATAAAGGGTTTCCGCTGCTGCGGACGGGTCCATGTGAGCCAGGATAAGGGCTATGGTTTGAGGATGCTCAGTCGTGATAAAGTCGGCAAGCTGTTGGGGTTTAATTTTTGCCAAATAGGCAAAGTTCTGAGTATTTTGCATTGTTTTAGAGAGACGCTCCAAAACCTTTTTCGCCTCTTCGGGTCCGAGGGCTTTATACAGAATTTCCCGCGCGTAATCCATACCGCCCGTATTAAGATACTGGTTGGATTGGATAATGGCATAAAACTCTTCTAAAACTGCCGCACCGAGGTTTTTTTCGACAGAGCGGTTATTGGCGATGTATTTCGAAATTTGGGTAATCGCTTCAACATTCATCCGCGAAAAAATACCCGCCGTCACATCTTCACCCAGTTGCATCAAAAGAATAGCAATCTTCTCTGCCATCCCCATTTCGTCAAAATTAGATTGCTGCGTCTGCGTAAGATTCATCGTCTTCTCCTAGCGTCTTTGAGAGTCATTAGGGGTAGACTCTTCTTCAATCAATGCTTGAATCAAGGAAGCCATCTCTTCTGGATGCTCTTCGGCTATCTCACGCACTTTTTCAAGCAATACATCGTATTTAAGCTCATCTTCGTTGAAACTATCACCCAGTCCAAGTTGATTCTCCACTTTTTTACGCATTTGCTGTACTTTTTCGACCAAATCTTCATCTTCATCGTCTGAAATTTCCAAGACCGGTTTTTCAAAAGCCTCTTCTTCGCGGCTAAATTCAAGCATTCGCTCCGCAAACGGGATGATCATCTTTTTGTAGGCAATAAAGAGGATAACGGCAACCAGTAAATATTTAAAAACTCCGCCAAACGGGGCTAAATACTTATCCATAAACTCAGAAGTTTTAGAGGCGGCATCTTTGGGTGCCATACCCGATTTCGTCGTTTGGAACTCAAAGTTACGAACACTTACCTGATCTCCGCGTGTATCATCAATTCCGATGGATTGTTTCACCAACGAATTGATCGCATCGAGCTGTGTCTGATCCAGCGCTATATAATCCATCTCTTCACTCGGTTGCCCGTCAGCACCTTTTTTAGGGGCGTACTTACCATCTACAACCACCGCTGCCGTGATACGCTTGATCCGTGCGAACTCCATCTTGGTAGTCGATACCGTTTTTGAAATTTCATAATTGGTCGTACCGGATGTTTTTTCATACTTCTCACCACTGCTGTTGCTCGCCAAGCCTTCAACCGGTCCCACATTGCTCACCGCGCCCGGTACACCGCCTACAGGAGGTTGTCCACCACCCCCACCTTCACGCTTCTCTTCGGATGTTTGCTCACTCCGAACTACGTTTTCCGGATCAAATTTTTCGGAGGTTGAACTTTGCTCCGAAAAATCATACTCGATGGTTACTTTAGCAACAACGCGATCTTTACCCCCGATAAAAGGGGCAAGAACGTTGATAATTTTCTCTTCTTGTTTTTTCTCTTCTTTGGTTTTGTACAACTGCTGCATCGAGGAGAGCTCACCCATGGCACTTGCGGCATCATCATCTCCAAGCGTTTCCCCCTCAGAGTCAATCAACGCTACATTTTCAGGAGTCAGTTTAGGAACCGCCGATGCGACCAACTTTTTAATCCCGCGAATCTGCTTCGAGGTTAATTTTCGATCTTGATACAGCTGTACCATAACAGACGCCGAAGGGGGTACCGCTTCGGAAACAAAAAGGGTCTCTTTAGGGAGGGCTAGCGCAACACTTGATTTTTCTACCGGTGATAACGAATCGATGGAACGGGCAAGCTCCCCTTCCAGTGCACGTCTAAACTTGACTTCCTGATCAAAATTGGTCGCACCGAACTCTTGTTTGTCAAAAAGTTCAAATCCTACATGCCCCTCTTTTGGAATCCCCATGGAAGCGATGGTGATACGCTCTTTATAAACCACTTCTTTGGGGACTTCGATGACATTTTCACGAGGAATTTTATAGGGGATTTTATCTTTTTCAAGTTGCTGAACAACCTGTGCAGCATCTTGCGGAGTAAGCGAATCAAAAAGGACTTGATACCCCTCATTCTCCCCTTTACTTCCAGCAGAAGTATAGACCACTAAAAAAACTAAAAAAGCGACTATACCCGCGACCGCAGCACCGATAATTACCCTTTGCACTTGGGTCAGTTTGCCAAAAAAGACAACGAGTTGCGAGAAAAGGGCCTTGAAATCCATTCTTTTGAGTGCCTACTTTACAATAAAGGTTCTACGAGTTCAAAAAATCGACTGTTTTGAAGATTCGTTCCGATCGTCACACGAATTGCATTCAATCCGTAACTGCTTAAATCACGTACAATCATACCCTTTTTTAAGAGTTCTTGCGCAATTTTCGATGAATTTTTTTCTTCAGGTAAGGATAATGTGACGAAATTGGTATAACTATCTATAACATCGATCCCTTGAGCGCGTGCAAATATTTCGTATCGTTCCATCTCTTTGAAATTATCGGCAATACACTCTTGTACAAACGCTTCATCTTCTAATGCAACCGATGCCGCTTCGAGTGAAAGAGTTGTAATATTAAACGGCGGACGTACTTTATACATTGCCTCGATAATTGGTGCTTGCGCAATCCCGTATCCGACACGCATTCCCCCTAAGCCGTACGCTTTTGAAAAAGTCCCCAAGAAAAGAACATTCTCAAATTTTCCAATCAACTCACTTGGTTCAACCGCTTTAGAAACGTCTTTGAAACGGGCATATTCCATGTAGGCCGCATCCACGATGACCAAAGTATCATTATCAATTTTCCCGATAAAATCGATCATCTTGTCCGTATCGATGGCATCTCCCGTCGGATTATTCGGTGTGCACAGGAAAATAATAGAGGGCTTATGTTCCAAATAAAGGGCATAGAATTCATCCATATCATGCTCACGTGAAGCCGTTCGGAGTATTTGGGCCCCGACTTGTTTGGCATAAATCTCATACATAGCGAACGTTACACTGTTCATCAGTACTTTAGATCCGCCATGGGCTTTGGCGTGAATAGCAAACTCAATTACCTGATCACTACCCGCACCGATAACCAATTCATTGGGTTGGACAGCGTATTTTTTTGACAGTGCCGTTTTAAGCTTCACCATTGAATCATCAGGATACAAAGCCATATTGTCAATGATTGCACGCACCGCATCTTTGACTTTCGGTGAACATCCAAAAGGGTTTTCATTGCTTGCCAACTTAACGATCTGATCTTTCTCAATCCCGTATTCACGGATAACCAATTCGATAGGTTTGCCCGCTTCATAGGTTTTAATGCTCTCTAATGCGCTGTTAAATTTCATAATTCTCCCTTTACGTAACTTCCAAGCCATGTCACTTCATCGGCATGTTTTTGGATAATTTTTTGAACTTGAGGTTCATCAATATGACCGAAAAAATCGATAAAAAACCAATAAACGAATCCGTCATTATCACGGGAAGGACGGCTCTCGATTTTACTCAAATTGACATCGGCATTGTTAAAATCTTCCAAGAAATGTACCAATGCTCCCGATTTTTGTGCATCTTTTAGACGTACCAATATTGAGGTTTTGTCTTCACCGCTCGGGGCATTTTTAAAATCGCTTAAAATAAAAAAACGGGTTGCATTATTATGGGTATCTTCAATATTTTCGAACAAGGTCGGTACACCGTACAATTTTGCGGCAATATGAGAACAAATAGCCGCTGCTTCAGGATCTTTTGATGCTAAAATAGCCGCTTTAGCCGTCGATTCTACCGGAATATGTTCCACGGCATTGAGACCGTGTTCGGCTAAAAATTCCCGACATTGACCGAATCCTTTATCTTTTGAATAGATTCGCTTAATCTGATGAATTTTTTCGGCTTTGGTCGCAAACGCCATATGAATCGGCATATAAAGTTCAGCAACGATTTTAACACTGCTCTTTCCGAGCAAATCGAGGGTTTCGCCTACGACGCCATCACGAGAGTTTTCGATCGGAACCACCCCGAATTTAGCGCGTGAGGCTTCAAGGGTTTTAAATACCGCTTCGATCGATCCGAGTGAAAGATAATCGCTCATCGCACCGAAGCGCGACTCCGCCGCCTGATGGGTAAAGCTCCCCTCCGGTCCCAGATAGGCGATTCGCTCTGGTAATTCAAGATTGCGTGCTACGGCAAAGATTTCTAAAAATACCGCTTCAATCGCTTGTTCGTTCAGTAATCCGCCGGAGGCTTTGCTCATTGCACTCAAACGGTCAATAATCGATTTTTCACGCTCAGGACGATACACCGCGCTCTTACTCTCATGCTTGATCTCGCCGACACGCCGTACCACACTCATCCGTCGATTCAGTAATTCGACAATCTCATTATCGATATCGTCGATTCGTGCTCTGCATTCTTCCAGTGTTTTCATAAACTCTCCAATACCTCTTGCATATCACTATAGACTGCCTCGGGGTGGTCTTTCAAGGGGGTAGAGGGCAATATTTCATCGGCAGATTTATATTTTCCGCTCAAAACAAAAATCCCTTTCATCCCAAGATGACGTGCACCGATCAAGTCTCCTTTAAGATCATCACTGATGATCGTAATGTCTTGAAATGTTGCAGTTTCACACTGAGATTGAAGCCGCAACAGAGCCTCTTCAAAAAAAGCAAGGCTTGGCTTACCCACGACACTGTAGCTGCACGATGTTGCAAATTCCAACATTTTTAAAATCGCTCCGACACCGGGATAGCGCTTATGATTTTTGACGTACAAGGTTGTTTCATGCATCCCGATCAATTGAGCGCCATTGAGCAAAAATTCAATCATTTGCGCATACTCATCAGAGGTAAAATCCTCTTTAATAGCAACCAATACGACATCAGGAGTAATAAAATCCAAAACATATCCCATCGATACCAAAACAGTTAAAAAAGCTTCCGAACCGTACGCTGCTATTTTTTGATTAACTGCGATATGACGTTCCAATACCATCAAAGGGTCAAGGTAACGCTCTTTGGGAATATCGAGACCAAGGGTATTAAGATACTTCAAAAATTCGGCACTGGGATATTTCGTACGGTTCGTAATAACCATGTACGGTGTCTGATTTTGGTTAAGATGATCGATAAACTCTTTCGCTCCACGAATCGGAAGTTTCGTGTTATCCTCGATCAATGTCCCCTGAACGTCTATGAAATACATTAGAGATACTCACGCTCTAAAGCAATGATATCGTCATACGTTTCACGTCGTCGAATAAGACGAGAAACGCCGCCTTCTATCGCCACTTCGGCCGATCTTCCTCTGGTATTGTAATTGCTCCCCATTCCAAATCCGTATGCTCCGGCACTGTGAACGACTAAAAGCTCATTGTGTTCCATCGGAGGCAACGGATAATTTTTAGCCAAAAAGTCACCGCTCTCGCATACCGGACCGACAACATCGGCAAGAGATGTTTCTCTCTCATTTTCCAATGCCTCGATTCGATGGTATGCTTTGTAGAGACTCGGACGGATCAGATCGTTCATCGCCCCGTCAACCACAACAAATCGCTTATTCCCGTTTCGTTTTTCATACAACACTTTCGTGAGAAAGTAACCGGCATTAGCGGTCAAAAATCGTCCAGGCTCACAAATGATCGTTAGATCAAGCCCTTTAAGGGCAGAAAGAATTGCCTGTGCATAATCGTAAGGGGAAATCGTCGTTTCATCGTCATAACGTACCCCAAGACCGCCTCCGATGTCGAAAAACTTCAATTCAATATCAATAGCATTGAGTGAGCGTAACAAGTCGGCAACAATCACAGCCGCTTCATAAATCGGGTCAAGTTCCGTCAGTTGGCTTCCGATGTGAAAATGGATCCCAACTGCTTCAAGATGCGGCGAGTTTTTAATACGGATATACATCCGTTTAGCAGCATCAATCTCAACGCCAAACTTATTATCGTGCAGCCCTGTCGAAATATAAGGGTGTGTTTTAGGATCAATGTTAGGATTAACCCGGACACTGATGCGAGCCGTGGTATTCAACTCGTGTGCTATCAATTCTACGCGCTCAAGTTCAGCTTCGCTCTCCACATTGATGTAGAGGATATCGCTCTCGATTGCCTCACGGATTTCATCATCACGTTTTCCTACACCGCTAAAAATAATACGGTATTTCGGTACTCCCGCCATAAGTGCGCGACGGACTTCTCCGATAGAAACACAATCAGCCCCCGACCCTAACGTGGCGAAATGTTTGACAACGCTCAAGTTCGAATTCGATTTTACGGCATATGCCAGAATTGATTTACGTCCTCGAAAAGCCTCTTTTAGAGCTTCGAATTGAACGCGCATCGCATCAAAATCATACACATACAAGGGAGTGCCGTATGTTTGTGCAAGTTCTTTAAATGGGATCACGGATGAGCCTTTGACGTCTAAATTTTGCGCGATTTTATCCTAAATCTGCTTAGACGTAGTGTCATAACGCCCAAAAGAAACACAATAGGGGCGATTGTACCTGCTTCAGGAGGTATCGTTTTGTTTGCAGCCAGTTCACCCATCATGAACAACATTCCCCATATAAGCAACGTTGCAAGAATAGCTGCGAAACTAAAAAGAGAGAGATTTAAAAAACGCCCGCTTACCGGAGCGTATGCAAATAAAATAACCATCAAGATAGGGGCGAACCATGGTGAAAAGAATATTCGATAAAGTGAACTTTTAATTTTTCGTACATCGACATTTTGATTTTCCAGAAGATTAAGGGCTTCCAATCCATCACCGATGGTAAAATTTACTTTTCCCTCATACACTTGATCGAGAATTTTTGGTCGAAAATCGGGAAGAACTTTAAGATTTTCACGATTTTCAATCACGATTCCATTCCCTTTTAAATCGAGCGTTTTAGGGGGGTGGACCAAATGGGCTTTGTTAATTACCCAAAAACCATCCTGGTACACTGCCTCTTTAGCACTTAACGCCTCGCTGAAATGGCCATTTGAAAACGTAAATATCCGAATATCTTTAGCTTTGCGGGTCAGAGGATACAAATTACCGAAATAAATATAATTCCCCTCATGGGTAAAAAACAAGTTGCTTGTCGGACGAATAATTTCAGAGGACGTTCGTAGGTTGTCTGCATACTCGTTGGCTCGTGCAAAAGAGGTAGCATGCAATGCGATATACATACTAAGAATCGCGGTTGCAACAACTAGAAAAGGGGCAATAACACGTTTCTTGGAGTATCCGATTGCATAATAGGCAACCATGGCGTTGCTGCGTACCAATTCTACCAGTGAAGCGACCATCGCAAGGACAAGAGAAATCGGCAGCATCATATCAACCGCATAAAAAAGTTTATACATAATATAAATAAGGACAAGGTTTGCTGATGCAGGAAGATCGGCAGCATTTTCCATCAGATCAAAGCCAACCATAAAGCTGCCTAACGCAATCAAAACAATAAAAAAATAACGCAGATATAAAAAAGATAATGTATTAAAAAAGAGCATTTTGGCCTATTTTTGGTAAGATCGTCTTATTGTACCGCTAAAGCCTTGATAGAACACTTTGAAGCGACCTCTTCACACGATGCGCGCATCAACATCTCTACCGCATCGGCAACTTTAGAGATCCATACATCCAGATACTTTTGCTCGTCGGCTGAAAACGGATGAAGCACATAATCAGCAACTTGCGATTTGTGTTCGGGTTTGCCGATGCCCAACCGGACACGAATATACTCCGGTGTTATTGCCGCATCGGTTGATTTAAGTCCGTTATGTCCACCGTGACCACCCCCTTTTTTTAAGCGCAGCGCACCAAAGGGAAGATCCAAATCGTCGTGAATGACAATAACCTCATCAATTTTATAAAAATTTTTGACAGAAAGAATAGAACGACCGGAAAGATTCATAAAGGTTGTAGGTTTGAGAAGAAAGTGCTGACCCATTTTAAACAACTCCCCTTCGAAGGAGCTCTTTGAAACAGATTGAGTCTGATGACGACGGCTTAGCTCATCTATCACCATAAACCCGACATTATGCCGGGTTTGTGCATACGCCGGGCCCGGATTGCCCAGTCCGACGATGAGCATGATTTATTTCGCTTTAATGATACTTAAAACTGATACACGATCGGAATCAGTGAAGGTAACATTTTCGATTTTTGGCAAATCGCGCAACAAAATAGAATCACCCAAATCAAGTGGTGCTACATCGATTTCAATAAAATTAGGGAGGTTTTCAATTGCCGCTTTAACGCGAAGGCGTTTTTTAGAAACGTGCAACATCCCTTTGTTTTTCAAACCGATAGGTGTTCCTACCGGTTTAACCGGAACATGATAATGGGTTACAAGACCTGCTTGTGCTACCATCAAATCAACGTGTAAAAGGTTTCCTGATACCGGATGAGACTCATATCCTTGGACAACAACATTCATTTCTGTTCCAGCAACATTCACTCCGAATGCAACGCTCTCTTTATTACGAACAGTACGGATAAAATCGTTCATTTTGAACGCAGCGTGAATATTTTCAAGCCCTTTTCCGTAAATGTTGGCGATAAGATAACCATCACGGCGAAACGCTTTTGTTGCGGGTTTGCCAATACTCTCTCTTACAATGCCTTCTAGCATACTATGTCCTTCAAATATAAAATGGAGCGAATTATACTTAAAAAGACTTTAATAATACCTAAAAAGGTTTACCCTTTTAAGCCGATATACTCATCTTCTTTAAAGCTCTTATCTCCCTCATCCACCCCTATATTTTTCTTTTCGATCGTAGTACTCAGCCCTTCCATACGAAGTTTTAGATCTGAAGCCGATGTCGCGAAAGCAAGTGCATCTTCACGACTGATGGTACCGGCTAAATAGAGATCCAAAATCCCCTGATCGAAAGTTTGAGATTTGTAGAGTTCTTTCCCCTCCGCAATCGTGTCCGGAATCTCAATATCACGATTTTCAGCAATAAGCTGCTCAATACGGGGGGTTCGTACTAAAATTTCCAATGCTGCCGTACGCTTACCGGTAATAGTAGGGATTAGACGCTGCGAAATAACCCCTTTAAGAACGGAAGCAAGGGTCATACGAACACGATTCTGCTCTCCGGTTGGAAAAACAGAAATAATACGGTTTACCGTCTCTTTCGCATCAAGGGTATGAAGGGTAGAAAAAACCAAATGCCCGGTATCGGCAGCATGAAGAGCAATTTCAATGGTCTCCATGTCCCGCATCTCTCCCACAAGAATAATATCCGGATCTTCTCGCAAAGCGGCTCTCAGTGCATTCCCAAAGCTTCGGGTATCTTGTCCGACACTGCGCTGATTAACGATGCATTTTCGGTCTTTATGGACAAACTCAATCGGATCTTCAATCGTGATAATATGCTTTCGACGCTTCCAATTGATCTCATTGATTAATGCCGCCAAAGTAGTCGATTTACCACTCCCTGTTACCCCCGTTACCAACACTAAACCACGCTCCATTTCAGCAAAACTGTGAACAACTTCAGGAAGATGAAGTTCATCGATCGTTAAAATTTTGACTGGGATGAGACGAAAAACCGCTGATATCCCCTCCATTTGGAAAAAGATATTGATACGAAAACGGGTGTTTTCATCAAATGGATATACGAGATCGAGTTCTTTCTGCTCGACTAACTCAGGGAAACGGGTACGTAACAGCTCTTTCGCAAAAATAAGGGCATCATCTTTGGATAATATTTCTCCGGAAAGAGGGATGATTTCTCCATTGATACGTGCGCGAACAACGGCATTTGCTTTAATATGAAGGTCACTCCCCCCTGCGTCGATCATCCGTCGCAGATACCCTCTGATTTTTTTTAAAACCTCAAAATTCAAATCACTTAAATCCGAATGTTGTGTATCATGTCCACTCATCATCTTTGTTACTCCAATGCGTTCAAAATTTCTTGAAATGCCAGTTTAAAACTCTCTAAACCTTCACGAATCTGCCCATCAATTACATCCTTCATATCGACACCGGCATTTTTTACCGCTTCAAAATGATCTTTGATATGCTTCACCTCTAGCGGAAGCTTAACTTTTTTATCCGCTCCCGCCACATAGGCCTCTATCGTTGCTATCGGTGCGGTATTAACACTATGCGGGGCCAAAAGCTCATCAATGTAGTATGATGGTCGAAATTCATCCCCTTTCACCCCTGTACTGGCAAATAATACACGGCATTTCGGGATACCGAGTGCTTCTACGTTCGCATAAATATCCGCTGCATTATAGATACCGCTCAATCCTGTTTGTACACCCTTTGAGCGGAGAGTTTCATCAATAGCACGGTCAATGCGACTCACAAATACACTGATGACCGTATCAACGACACGATCCCCTTTTTGTGCCGCCCGTTCAAAAGCTTTAGCGCATGCCAAAGCTTGCTCTAGCGAAAAAATCAACGTAGCATTAACGGCAATCCCCTCAGAGGCCAACGCTTCCATCGCCTTATACCCTGCTTCGGTAGCAGGTACTTTGATCATGACATTCGGTCGATTAATTTCATTATGAAGACGGATACCCTCGGCGATCGTTGCCTCTGCATCATCACATAAAAACGGATCTACTTCAATACTCACATACCCGTCATCTCCCTCATCATAAAGAGGACGGAGAATATCAGCTGCACTCTGAATGTCAAATTGGGCAACTGCCTCATATTTTTCTTTGGGTGAAAGAGGCGATAGTGTTGAGAGTTGCTCTTTGTAGGCGTTTGATGTCAAAATAGCATTTTTGAAAATTGCGGGGTTGGAAGTAGCTCCATTAATAACCCCCGTTTCAATAAGCTGTTTGAATTCTCCCTCTAAAAATGATCGCTCAATAAAATCGGCCCATAACGAAAATTGTGACTGAGGTATATACATAAATTTTAACTCCAAAGTAAAGACTGTAACGATTATGCCAAAAATTCATTAAAAGAATTAATTTGTGATGCTTCATTCGTAGAGGATTCACTTAAACGTTTTAAAAAAGCGTCCCTACTGATCTCTTTGGCCCCCAAACTTTTCAAATGAGGTGTCGGAACCTGACAATCGACAAAATCATATCCCCACTCTTTTAAATGGTGGATCAACACCGCAAAAGCCACTTTGGAAGCATCGGAAACTTTTGCAAACATCGACTCACCGCAAAAGACCTTCCCCACACTCAGCCCGTACAAACCTCCGACCAAAATACCGTTTTGATACGCTTCTACACTGTGTGCATGCCCCATGCCGTGTAACACTTCATACGCTTCGATCATCTCCGGTACCAACCAACTCCCCTTTTGCCCTCTACGGGAAATTGCAGAGCACTCACGGATTACCTGGGAAAAAGCACGGTTAAAACGGATTTCAAAATGGGCTGTTTTTTTACGAAGAGAGCGGCGAAGTATAAACTCATCCAATTCTAAAATAAGCCGTGGATCAGGTGACCACCACAAAATCGGGTCGTTGGCACTGTACCACGGGAAAATCCCCATTCGATAGGCCATTAATACCCGAGAGGGGCTCAAATCTCCTCCCCACGCAACAATCCCCTCTTCACTCGCCAATCTGGGGTCGGGGAAACTAAGTTTTAATGAGAGCTTTGGAATCATCCGGCAAACGTAAATCTCAACTCAGTGTCATACTCAACACTCACCCGTCCGCCGTTTACCAAGGCACCAAAAAGCATCTCGTCCACCAACGGATCTTTAATCTTCTCTTGAATGACCCGACCGAGCGGCCGCGCCCCCATCTCTTTGTCATACCCGATTTTTGCCAGGTAGGCTTTTGCTTTTTTACTCAAAATCAGAGATACTTTTTTAGATTTGAGCTGTCTATTAAGCTCGCGGATAAATTTATCAACAATCCCCTCAACCACTTCTACAGATAGCGCTCCGAATTCGACAACAGCGTCAAGACGATTGCGAAATTCAGGGGTAAAGAAGGATTTTAATGCTTCGTTACGAGAGAGGGAACTATCGGCATTGAACCCCATTACATTACGCTCAGTCGCACCTATATTAGAGGTCATCACCAATACTACATTGCTAAAATTGGCTTTATACCCGTTGTTATCGGTCAACGTCGCATTATCCATCACCTGCAATAGCACATTAATCAAATCGGGGTGCGCTTTTTCAATTTCATCCAGCAACAGTACCGTATAAGGGTGCTTGCGTATCGCTTCACTGAGCAATCCCCCCTGCTCGAATCCTACATATCCCGGAGGGGCTCCTATAAGGCGGCTTAACGCGTGTTTCTCCATGTACTCAGACATATCAAACCGCTCAAAATGGATACCCATACAATCTGAGAGCGATTTTGCCAATTCCGTTTTTCCCACCCCCGTCGGACCGGAAAATAAAAAGGATGCGATCGGTTTGTTGGGAGCACTTAAACCGGCATAAGAGCGTTTAATGGCACGTACCACTTGAGCAACGGCTTTATCTTGCCCAATCACTTGTGCTTTTAGCTCCGCTTCAAGAAAAGAGAGTTTTTCACGTGAATCTTCTCCCATTTTAGATATTGGAACACCTGTCATTTTAGAGATAATCGTCTCAATATCATTCGGAGTCACCGATGTGCGCTTATGTTTTTTGAGATGAAAGGATGCCCCTGCTTCATCAATCAGATCGATAGCAACATCCGGTAAAAAACGGTCGGTAATGTATTTTTTGGAGAGTTCCACGGCACTGCGTAACGCCTTGTCGGTGTATTTAACCCCATGATGTTTTTCGTATCGCTCCCGTAACCCTTTGAGGATCAAAAAACTATCCTCCAAAGAGGGCTCCCCCACATCAATGCGGGCGAAACGACGGCTGAGTGCACGATCTTTTTCAAATACCGTTCTGTACTCGGCATGAGTCGTTGCTCCCATACATTTCAGTGCACCCGAAGCAAGAGCGGGCTTGAGTTGATTAGACGCGTCCATACTCCCCCCTCCGACTGCGCCGGCACCGACGATGGTGTGTATCTCATCAATAAATAAAATCGCATTAGGATGATCTTGCGCTTCATCAATCACGGCTTTGAGACGTTTCTCAAAATCACCCCGGTATTTTGTCCCTGCGAGCATTGCTCCCAAATCAAGGGCAAAAAGTTCTGCATCTTTCAGGAGTGCGGGGACATCTCCCGACACAATTCGCAACGCAAGCCCTTCCGCAATCGCCGTTTTCCCGACCCCAGGTTCACCGATTAAAAGCGGATTATTTTTTTTACGGCGGCAAAGCGTTTGAATAGTCCGTTCAATCTCATTTTGGCGGCCGATTACCGGGTCAATCTTCCCCTCTTTGGCTTGCAAGATCAAATTAATAGCGTATTTGCCCAAGGCACCCTCGCCGCTTTGTGATTCTTGAGGAGTTTCGAGTTCACGATGGGAGATGGCTTCAAGTAAATCCACACGGGTAATACCGAATTCTTCAAGCAACATACAGGCATACGTATGATGTTCTTCATACACAGCTGCAATAAAATCTCCCACATCGGCATGCTCTTTTTGGGCACTTTTAACATGCCGCATCATCTCATCGATCATCCGTGCCAAGGCAACTGTTTCAAACGGCTCTTGCTGAACTTCTTCCGGAAGAGGTTCAAGCGTTTGCATCAAATAACTGCCCAGTGCTTCTCGAATGACTTCAACATCGCCTCCGCAGCTGCGGACGATTGATGAACCCTCTTCGGAGTTGAGTAGAGCCAGCATAACATGCTCAATCGTTAAATATTCATGATGTTGATGCCGCGCAAATGCAACCGCTTTTTGAAAAATTGCATTGAGTTCAGAGCTCACCATTACGCTTCCTCCATTATCGCTTTCAACGGAAATCCGTTCTCTCTGGCCAGACTGCTCACCTGATGAATTTTTGTCTCGGCAATTTCATAGGAATAGACTCCACACAGTCCCCTCCCACGTTGATGTACTTCAATCATAATTCGATGAGCATTTTGAAAATCCTGTCGAAATATCCCCATTAAAATATCAACAACAAAATCCATAGAGGTGTAATCATCGTTCAGTAAAAAGACATTATACTGCTTTGGATAGGCAACGGATAAATCCAGTTGCGTCGCATGTTCATGTTTAGTAGCCATAAAGTGTAACCCTAGTTTTCTTAAAAATTCGCCGCATGGACAAAATCATCGATAATGGCCTGCGGATTTTCCAATCCGATAGAAATACGGATAAGCCCGGCAGTTATCCCTAAAAATTCTCTGACCGGCTCATCAAAATCACGATAAATCGTTGATGCCATATGCAGACCCAACGTACGGCTATCGCCGATGTTAGCCGTAATCGTGATCAGTTTTGAGCGGTTCAAGAATTCAAACGCTCTCTCTTTAGACCCCATATCGATCGTGAGAATGGTTCCGCATCCGTTGGCGAACTGATTCAAATAGCGTTCATGGTGAGGATGGTGCGTCAAACACGGATGATTAACGTTAAACCCTCTCTTTTGTAAATCATTGGCTACCGTTTCAACCGTTGTGACGATTCTATCCATTCGTAATGGCAATGTCTCCAGCCCAAGCATCGTCAAATAACTCCCAAATCCATTAGCCGACATCCCTAAATCGCGTAATGCCCGTTTTTTAGCGACACCGATCAATCCCATCGAGCCCATTTTTTGGATAAACGGGTGTATATCGCGGTAACGATCCCCTTTGAATTTATCCTCGCCCTCAGAAATAGCACGATAAATAACCGCTCCACCCAATGCTGACGCATTCCCGGTGATGATTTTAGTCGTTGAGTAGACAACAATATCAGCTCCCAATGCTATCGGTGCAACGCTCAATGGTGTAATCGTATTATCCACCATCAATGCAACCCCGTAACGATTTGCGATCTCAGCAATTTTCGTGATATCCGGTAAGCGCATATTTGGATTTCCGACACTTTCTAGGAAAATAATTTTAGTCGCCGTATTAATCGCCTCTTCTATCGCTTCAAGTTCATCGACATCAAAAAAATGGGGAGTAATGCCAAAACGGGTTAACGTTTCAGAAAAATACGAATAGGTTCCGCCGAAAAGACCGCCGATGCTTATAATCTCGTCTCCACTCTTGAGTAAACTAAGGGTTGCCATCGCCGTAGCACCCATTCCGGATGAGGCTGCAATCGCACCGATGCCGCCGTCCATTGAAGCTAAAATCTGCTCAAGTTGTGCCGAGGTCGGATTACCTACCCGTGCATAAAGAGGTTTTTTAATCGACCCGTCAAAAATTCCTTCTCCCGTTTCGCTGTTTCCGTATCCGAATGATGCGGAGTTCACCATAACAGGACTTACCGGCCCCTCTTTTTTTCCTACTTGTTGAACAAACTGGGTTGTAAATTTTTCAAAGCGATTCATCATCAAACCTATATTAGAATTACGGCAATTATAACCAAAAAGAGACTTCATTGACCAAACGTATCTTTATCACCGCAACCAACACAAATATAGGGAAGACCTATACGACCAAGTTACTGATAGAAGCGTTTTCACGGCGAGGTTTACGTGTCGGTGTTTATAAACCGATTGAAACAGGGGTAACAACTATCCCGAGTGATGGAATGGATCTTTTTGAAACAGCCTGCCTTCATAATCCTGCACTTCAATCCCTAAACGTATCGGATATCGTCACTCTGCAATTAAGCTTACCTGCAGCACCGTTTGTAGCGAATGAAGGTAAAGCCATTGACTTACGTATCTTTGACAAAGCATTAGCCAAAATCGAAACTCTCTGCGATATCGTCATCATCGAAGGGGCTGGTGGGTTGATGGTTCCGATCGATGCAGAGACCATGATGATCGATCTTCCGCGACATTTTAATGCCCTAACGCTACTGGTGACCCACTGCAATCTCGGCTGTATTAACGATACCTTACTCAGCAAGAAAGCGCTTGAAGATGCTGCACTTCCGTATCTGTTCGGATTTAATTGTCGAAGCGAAGAGAGAGATTTTGAAACCACCTCTCTTCCCTATTTGAATTATCGATTTAAAACGATATACCGCATAGACAACGATATTGATGCCGTAGCCAAAGCACTTTTGGATACAATATCATCATAAATAAGAGGAAATATTATGAAACATCTTATCCGTACCGATGACTTTACAACGGAGCAAATTCTTCAGGTGTTACAGGATGCAGAACACTATTCAGCAGGGCAATTTGACCCAATCCTCAAAGAAAAAATCATTATCACCCTATTTTTTGAAAACTCCACCCGCACCAAAAGCTCTTTTGAAATTGCGGCAAAACGTCTCGGCGCCGAAGTCGTTCATCTGGATGTCCAAAAAAGCTCGACCCAAAAAGGGGAAAGTCTTGTCGATACCGCTGCCAATCTCGATGCGATGGGGCCGCATGCAATGATCGTCCGCCATGCCCATGCCGGAGTTCCGAATATCCTTGCTGAACATACCCATGCCTCCATTATTAATGCAGGAGACGGGGCCCATGCCCATCCTACCCAAGCACTCCTCGATTTATTTACCCTCCGCCGTCATTTTGGGGATCTCAAAGGAAAAAAAATAGCGATAGTAGGCGATATTAAAAACTCCCGCGTTGCTAACAGTAATATTGAATTATTAACCCGTTTTGGAATGGAAATAACCCTTGTGGCACCGCCCCATTTTCTGCCTGCGACCTCCCTTCAAACAACCCACAGTATTCACGAGGTAATTGATCATGTCGATGCTATCATGAGCCTCCGTACTCAAACAGAACGACATTCTCACCAGACCTACGGCTCATTAAAAGACTATGCCAGTGATTTTTGCATCACTCAAGAACTTATCGGAAATCGCGATATCATCGTCTTACATCCGGGACCTGTTCACCGAAATATTGATATTGATGACGCGCTGCTCAAAGATTCACGCTGCAAAGTTCTTGAACAGGTTAAAAACGGTGTATCTATCCGAATGGCTGTCCTAAAAGCTCTTATCGCGTAATGTATGCCCAGCTTAGCAAGTGGGTTTCCGCCGGGATTCCCACTTTTTTCTACACCGACTTTACCGGGGAGCACCTTATGGCTTTCCCAATTGATAAACTCCCTGATTACGATATAGAGTTTTCTTTTTATACTCTAAAAAACACCCTGAATTACCCACACACTCCACAGAAAACTCCAATCAATCCAAATGAATACCAGAAAAAGTTTGAGCGTGTCCAAGAGCATTTACACGCAGGCAATACCTATCTGCTCAATCTAACCCAACCGACGCCGATAGAGACTCCCTATTCATTAGCGGAGATTTATACAATGGCGCATGCACCTTATAAAGTACGAGTACAAAATAGCTTTGTCTCATTCTCACCCGAACCCTTTATAACGATAAAAGAAAACCGTATTCATACCTATCCCATGAAGGGTACGATAGATGCAGATATACCTGATGCCATACAAACTATCCTCAGTGACCCCAAAGAACTTGCAGAACATACGATGATCGTCGATCTGCTACGTAATGATTTAGGAATTGTTGCCCGTAATATCAAGGTAGAAAAATTTCGCTACATCACGACGATCGATACCGGAACTAAAAAACTCCATCAAATAAGTTCTCATATACATGGAGAATTAAGAAGTGACTGGAAATCAAATGTAGGCGAAATATTGCACCATCTGCTTCCTGCTGGAAGTATCAGCGGTACACCTAAAAAAAAGAGTGTCGAGATAATCAAACAGATCGAAGGATATGAGCGTGGGAATTTCACGGGAGTATTCGGATATTTCGACGGAGAGTCACTTTACAGTGCTGTAGCGATTCGATTTATCGAAAACAGAGATGGCAACCTGATCTACAAAAGCGGCGGTGGAATAACGGCAGAGAGTCTATGGGAAAAAGAGTATCAAGAGATGATCGATAAGATTTATATTCCGTAAGATAGAAAGAACGTTGCAGAGATAAAAGTTGTTATGATTTAATTTGACAAGTAAGTAATTGAATTTTGATTTGTTAAAAAGAAGAAGAGTTGGGAGTAAATCTGAGGCCAGGCGGCGACCTACGTTTCCACACCTGAAAGATGCAGTATTATGAGCGAAGAGGGTCTTAGCTTCCGGGTTCGGAATGGGACCGGGCG
>OBEQ010861952.1_pt1 | contig 63916 bp, 44 predicted proteins | sample 1670901 | NCBI WGS metagenome assembly OBEQ01 (sample SAMEA104232315, study PRJEB22302) | groundwater metagenome | biome: forest; feature: aquifer; material: groundwater | place: USA | collected 2011-08-07 | depth 5.4 m
AATTACTGGAATATCTCCTGTAATACCTGACTTAAGTGTGAAATTGATTTTTAACTTCATGGCGATCTATGTTTTAAATATTTAAACAAACATAAAACGAATTTATTGTAAATTAGGTACAAAAAAGGTTGCGAATATTGGACTTATACCATGGTTATCTATGGATATGTATTCATACTTCTTTTGTCTAAAACCTTTGTATAACTCATATAAAATGGGAGTTTATGAATTATGAAGAAATTAGATGAAATAGCTGTTACCTCCTCGAGGGAGGAAGTATATAATTATTCCTTCAAAAGATTAACAACAGAACTCAAGTTAATATTTTATGCTTATTTTTAGATTTAGTTGAAAATATGAAAAAAATAAAATGATAAAGTGGAATTCATATAAAAAAGGAATGGTAGTGATTTTTACAATCCTTCCTCTATTTATTTTTTCTCAAAAATCAAAAAATTCACTTGAAGGAATAAGACTTAACTTTCATCATTTTGTTGGAAAAGATTCATTAGTGTTAGACGATTCTATTTATTTTAATTCCTTGAATCAACCGTTTACGATTACAAAATTTAATTATTATATTGGTCAAATTCGATTAGTGAAAACAGATGGAAAACAGGTTGTAATAAATAATTATTTCTTGATTTCAGAAGACGAAGGAAAGGCAAATTCTAAAAAAATAGAGTTGAAAAAAATTCCATCTGGAGAATATTCTTCCATAGAATTTATTCTTGGAGTAGACAGTTTACACAATTGCAGTGGGGCTCAATCAGGCGCTTTAGATCCAATAAATGCTATGTTTTGGACATGGAACACAGGTTATATTTTCATGAAATTGGAAGGAAAATCAACTTTATCTAATGCTGTTGGAAATAATTTAGAATACCATATCGGAGGTTATAAAAGTCCGTCTAATTGCATTCGAACAATTACATTAAAATTTGATCAACCATTAATAATTGAAAAAAAGACTTTGACAGAAATAAACATAAAGACAGATGTTTCAGAAATTTTAAAATCGCCGACAACAATTGACTTTTCTAAAATGCCGACGGTAAATACACTTTTAAACGCAACCGTTATAGCCGATAATTATACTGATGTTTTTCAATTAATAGATATTAAGATAGTTAAATAAAAAGTGGGTAAAATTAATATGTGATACTATAATGTATAAAACGATTTTTTATTAATTTAGTAATGATTGAAAAAATTTCGTTCGATGATATTACTATTCGAGTAATATAAAGCCGAAAGGGTGTTATATATGTATGAAACAATTACTCGTGAAAAAATTTAGATGAATTCAATGCTTTTTTAAAAATAGGAAGATGAGAAGAATGTACGATATATTTGAAATTAATATAACCTTGGATATCACGCCCTTTCAGGGCTTTTAGTTGTGTGAATCTTGATCATTCATAGGGCTTTGCCCAATGTTTATATATTAAACCCTTTCAGGGCTATGAATTATAGTAAATCTGATTCTATTTACATGAAAATATTGAATTTATCTCCTCAAAATAAAACAAACACAATAGAATTGGAATGAAAAATAAATCAAGCTTTTTATTTATCTTATTAATCATTTGCTCTGTTTTTTTAAGCTTTGTGAATGATGAAAATCCGTACTTTTCAATTTCTAAAAAGGATGTTAAATTTATTAACCCCAAAGGATTTCCTGAACCTGTTTATTCATTCAAAAATAACAAACTAACCCCTGATGGATTTTTATTAGGTAGAGAATTATTTTACGACGAAATTCTATCTAAAGATAATACAGTTAGTTGTGGAAGCTGTCACCAACGATTTGCGGCATTTTCGCATATTGATCATACATTGAGTCATGGTATTTATGGTAGAATAGGAAACAGAAATATTCCATCGATGCAAAATCTAATTTGGAACAATTCATTTATGTGGGACGGAGGGATTGTCAATTTAGAAATTCAACCGCTTGGACCAATAAGTAATCATTTAGAAATGGATGAAACAATTGAAGGTGTTATTTTTAAATTAAGCAAGAGTTCCAAGTACAAACCCCTTTTCGAAAAAGCATTTGGAGATACAATTATCAATTCTGAAAGAGTCTTAAAAGCCCTGACACAATTTGTTGGTTTAATGATTTCTAATAAATCGAAATATGATAAATATATTGCTGGAAAAGAAAGATTTACTCCTGAAGAAGAACACGGTTTACAATTGTTTCGAGCAAAATGTGCAAGCTGTCATACCGAACCATTGTTCACAAATAATTCGTTTAAAAACAATGGATTGATTCCTGATTCTACTTTAAATGATATTGGACGAGAAAAAATTACAACTAATCCATCAGATAAATATTTGTACAAAGTCCCAACTTTAAGAAATATCGAAATGACCTATCCCTACATGCACGATGGAAGATTTCGAAAACTGAAAGATATTTTAAATTTTTATGGTTCTACTGAAAACCACACTTCCTCAACCGATCCTTTAGTAACAAAAATTGGCCTTTTGGATTTCACTGAGAAGAAAGACATCATTCTATTTTTATTGACTTTAACAGACAAAGAATTTCTATTTGACAGACGATTTGCTGATCCAAATGTAAAATAAATAAAAAAATTCACTAAAATGAGTGATTTTTTTTAAATTATTAAAAAGTTGGTTATCAAATAATTGCAGTGATAAGTTTTTCTAAAATTAATAAAATTCAATTTTTCAACAAACTAACTGCCAACCTTTTAAAATTTTATTCGTCTTAATAGTAGAAGGACAATAACTCATCCTTGTTGAACTTTTAACTTTTAGTTTACTTGCAGAAATTCCTGAAAAGAGTTCAACCTCTTAAAAAACAAATTTTTGGTTTAGTTTGTTTCGAGCTCTTTTCAGGTTATTTTTTTATTCAACAATAAGAACAATACATGTTTTTTGCGTTATGCTCGAAATCTTTGTTTAAATCGTACATGTTTTCTAATATTTTTTGTAGAATTTCAGGAAATATATCGACGACTTCTTCTAAAGGAAGATTACCAGTATCTAATTTAAAAACACCATTGTTAATATTAATGAATGAAATTATACTTGCTTCTCTAGGCATTTCATTGAAATTAACTTTGAATAAATAACAATACATAATTAATTGAAGAACGTGTTTATGTTTATCATCCAAACAATTTTTAACTAAAACTTCAAGGTCAACTTTTTTCTTATTTGTTTCAGTATATTCTGATTGAACTTTCCCAGATTTATAATCAATAATTCGACTCTTCCCTCCTATTGAATCGATTCGATCGACAAACCCTTTAAGGTTGACTTTCTTTTTTTTACCAAAAATATTTAAATCTAATTCAGCCCTTAATTCTCTTTCTAAACTTTCAATGAAAACGGGTTCAGTTTGTTCTATGAGGAATTCTTTTTCTTTTTTCAAAAAACGCTCCGTTAATTCTAATGCCATTTTATAGCTCAATAAATTTTTCCCTTTTGAAAATGCCTCTTTATCGTCGTTAAAATGCTTAGAAAACTCTTTGTTTATTTCATATTCGTAATGTTTTAGCATGTGATCAATATCGAAAGAAGTGATCGCTGGAGGAGCTGGATTTACTTTTTCTCCCTCTTTATTAAAACGTGCAAAAGGTGTGTACATTGTTTCCAATGCATTATGAATGAATGTTCCAAAAGTATTGTTTTCTACTTCTTCTTCCACCTTTTCTTCTTCCCCAAATTCCATTACATATTGATAATAAAAATCCAATGGGCATGCAGCATATTTCTTCAACATCGAAGCGGAAGTTGATTTTGCAAAAATCTCATCCATTCTCGATAAAATCTCAGGCGTTTTTGGAATAGATTGTGTGCTTATTTTATTATCTTCTTGTGGAATAGTGTAGAACCTCTTTGTCAATTTTATATCAGTATTTAAGCGACTTAGTTCTAATTCCAATTGCAATAAATAGCGACTCGCTTCGTTACTCCCTACTTTTTCTTGTGCGCTTGTATAGGTCACATGCATTTTGGTACACGAATGCAACAATCTATAAAAATGGTGAGCGAAAAGTCCTTGTTTTTCTCTTGGTGTTGGAAGCCCGAAATAATTTCTTAAATCCATCGGAACCATCGTTTGAATTGGATTCGTCGGTGGCATTGAACCTTCATTCATTCCCAAACAAATGATTCTTTCGAAATCTAATAATCGTGTTTCTAACAATCCCATAATCTGTAATCCTTCTAAGGGATTTCCATGATATGCAATGCTCTTTAAATTCCAATGTTGGTTGAACAAGGTTTTAAAGCTTCTCAAACTCATTGTTGGAATTCCCTCTGAGACGATATTTCCAAAATCAATTAATGCATTATCAAATCCCTGAAGAACAGCTTTTTCAAAGGCAAATTCGTCCTTCAGATTTTTGAAAATTTCATTGCTTAAATTACGAATTGAAATCAAACCTTCTTGCCAATTTTCTTTCCACGGTTTGTAAACCAACTTCATCAATTGATTCCCAACTGGACCAATTTCAATTTTATCCAACGACAAGAAAATACTATTACTTCGAATAATTCCGTGTTCTATTGTAATGATACGTTCTTTTTCTTCTTTTGGCAAAATAGCAGTAACAAAAGGATGGTTCCATAATTTTTGTAAATCATTGAAGTAAACTCCTTCTGATTTAAAGCGCATTTTATTTTCTTGAATCCCAAAAAGAATTTCAACCCATGTACGAAGAGAAGTATTTCTTAACGGTAATCCCAATGTGATATTTGCTTTTCCAATTTTCTTAGGAAGATTTTTTAATAAAGGAACGATCAGACTTTCATCAGCCAATAAAATCAAGGAATTCGCAATTTCTTCTTCTGACATTTCTTCCAAAATCGTCCCTGCAACTTTTGCTTGTCCAGCCGTTTGAGCACATTCGATGATTTCAATCACTTTTGCTTCGTGTAATAATTTATCGACAACAAAAGGCATTTCTCTCAACCCTAATTTCACTTTCAAATCGCGTAAAAAACGACCAGCTTCATGACTTTCAGATTCCAAATAAAATTTATCAGCATTAATCAAAATGTGACCTCTTCCCATTTGATTCAGCTGTTTCATCACAGAGATTTCAGCAGGAGAAAGGGCATTGAATCCAGCAAATAGGAAATGTTCGGCTTTGTCTTCTTTAAAAACAACACCTAAATTTTCTGCAACAAATCGATATGCTTTTCCCATGTAGCAAACTCCTTCCTTGTCCAAAACTTCATTTAAAGCCGTGTAATAAGCAGGTAAACGATCCCAAAATTCCATGAACCGTTTTTGGCTATCCGTCAAAAATTCATTTCCAAAACTCCAGTTTTCAATTTCTTTAATATCGGCTAAATTGCTGAACAATTCTTTCGAATTCAATAGATAACGATCCAATTCATCAAAATCAGAAAGAAGCATATTTCCCCAAGTCAAAAATTCATCGAACGAATGATCTTCTATAGTTTTCGCATCTTTCAATTGAATTTCAAATAATCGAAGTAAAACACGCGTTTTATCGATCACCGTTTTCTCCGATAAATTTCGAACCCAACGATCAATCGTAATCATTTTTGGAGCCAACAACGGTTTCTTATATGCTTTAAACAAAGAAGCAGCAATATATTTTTTAGCACGTTCAGAAGGAAGAACGATCGTTAAATGACTTAAATTTAACTCGTTTTCTTTGATGTATTGCGCTATTTGATCTGTGAATTTCATTTGAAAGAGCTCTTTATTTGATAACGATTAAAAGTACAGTTTTTTAGAAAATAAAATAGTTTATTTTGATAATATATCTTAAATTCAAGTAACAAATGCAACTTATAGCTTTGACGAAGCTAAAACTTCAAGATGCCAATCTTATTACAAAAGAGTGTGGTATCAAAGTGATAAAGTTGGAGTAAAAATAATTGTTTTTTTGCAAAACAATTAATACTTTTAACGTTGAAAAACAATAAAATACTACTACAAAGGGCATGAAAAATTATTTCATAAAAATTTCATTTTTACTACTTGTAATTTCAATTAGTTCGTTGATGATCGTTAGTTGTCATAAATATCCTGATGGACCTAGATTAAGTCTTCATACTAGAATTCACCGAATAAAAGGGAATTGGACTTGTAAAGAATATTTATTAAACGGGGTAAAAATGGATACTGTTCCAACTTTTTTATTAAATATAAATGGAAATAAATCATTTAGTAGAACTTATGGAGCAGAAAGTGATTCCGGAAGATGGTCATGGGGTTCATTTCATGGTCAAATTAATTTATTTCCAGATGGAGCAGGAATGTTTGGTAACAATCCGATTTTTTATACAGAACATTATGAGATTAGACGACTTAAAGAAAAAGAACTTTGGTTGAGAAAAACATACACAGACACACTTAATAATACAACAACTTATGATTTTCATTTTGAATAAATTTGATAAGACTACGTTTTGAATTAATGTGTATTTAATAAAAATGAATTTATTACGTTGAAAATAAATATATTCATTGTGACTTTAAAGCTTTATTTTACCTTATAACATTAAAAAAAATGGTAATTGATATACATTATTTGAATAAATCTGTTTCATTAAAATGTATTTTAATACTTTTATTTACGAGTAACTTCATTTTATTTCTTCCTTTTTTTGCATTCACTCAGCAGTATAATTTACATAATTACACTAATGAAGATGGTCTTCCACAATCGCAAGTTTTTGATATCATTCAGGACAACAAAGGATATTTATGGGTGGCTACTAATGGGGGAGGAGTGGCTCGTTTTGATGGAAAAAAATTTTCTGTTTTTAATACAGAGAATGGATTAGCAGACAATCGTGTGAGCTCTTTAATTCAAGACAAGAAAGGGAATATTTGGTTCACCACTCAAAATGGAGTTTCCAAATACGATGGTAAAACGATTACGAATTATGGTGAAAAACAAGGTCTAAAAGCATTAAAAACACTCTCTATTTGTGAAGATTTGAAAGGAAACATTTGGATTGGATCAGATCAAGAAGGTTTATATAAATACGATGGTGAAAAATTCTCATTTATTTCAATACCTAATTATGAAGTTATAGACAAATATTCACGAATAATATTTCATAAGCTTATTTGTGACAAAAATGGCTCTATATGGATAGGAACTAATGTTGGATTATTTCGTTATAATGGTGGGACTATTCGAGAATATTCTTCACTAAATTCGAAGATTTGTAGTAATGATATTTGGTCATTAGAGGAAGATCTCAATAAAAATATTTGGATGGGAAGTTGGAATTCTGATATATGTCGTTTCAATGAAAAAGAATTTGTACCAATCGGTGAAGATTATGGATTATCAAATAAAATGGTTACAACTATTTTTGAAGATGACCACCAAAATATTTGGATAGGTACTGATGGCGGAGGTGTGTTTAAAATGAGGAATAAACGTTCTATCCTTGAGAAAATATCTTTGAAAATAGATGAAAAAAATGGTTTACCAAGTAATCGAGTCAGAAGTGTTTTTCAAGATAGAGAAGGAAATATTTGGATAGGGTCGGATGGAGGATTATCGCGATTTGATAGAGGCGTTTTTACAAATTTTTCTACAGAAGATGGATTAAATAGCAAATTTGTTTTTTCACTTATTGAAGACAAAAACAAGAATATATATATTGGTACAGAAGCGGGCATAAATATCTTTGATAGTAAAACAATTTCAGAATACAAACCTTCTGGAACTTCTTTTAATAAACATGTTTGGACACAATTAATTGATCAAAATAATACATATTATGCTGGAACTTATCTTGGCGGATTGTATTCATTTAAAGGAAATAAAATTGAAAACTATACTTCAGAAAAAGGGCTTTCAAATAATGTTATATTTGACATTCATGAAGATAAAAATGGAATTACGTGGATTGCTACAGATTACGGAATAGGAGTACTACAGGAAGGTAAATTAAATAACTTTAAACATGGAGTTAATTGTTCCTCAAAAAACTTTAGAATTCGTTCAATTTGCCCTGATTCAAAAAAAAATGTTTGGTTTGGTACTAGAAGTGGACTCATAAAATATACTCCATCAGGAAAACCTCCCAGTGTAACTGATTTCAAAAAAATCCATTTAAATAAGAAAATAGATTCAGGTATTCTTTTCTCTGTTATTGAAGATGTTAATGGATATATTTGGTTCGGAAATTATGGAGTTGGATTGGTGAGATTAAACCCTACTGACAATTCTTTTATTACATTAACTACCAAAGATGGTTTATGCGATAATGGCGTTCTTTCTCTGGTTTGTGATGGTAAATATTTATGGATTGGAACTGTAAATGGCATCAATCGTTTTGAGTATCAAAAATTTAATTCTTTAGGAAAAAAGGTGTTTCGTCATTTCGGAAAAGAAGAAGGTGTTAATGGTGTTGAAGTAAATCAAAATGCAATTTTACGAGATAGTGATGGTAATATTTGGTTTGGAACAGGAGCAGGAGCGATAAAGTATAATCCCCTATTTGATCGAGTAAATAACATTGAGCCAGCAACCCATATTACCAATGTAAAACTTTTTTTTGAAGATATTGACTGGGGAAAATATTCTAAAAATACCGATAATCAAAGTTATTTACCGAAGAATCTTGCACTTCCTTATGATAAAAATCATCTCACATTTTACTTTACAGGAATTAGTCTAACAGTTCCTGAAAAAGTACGTTATCAATATAAATTGATTGGTCTCGATGATCAATGGTCACCTATTACAAGCGAAATATATGCTTCCTATCCTGGTTTACCACCAGGAGAATATACTTTTCTTGTAAAAGCAATGAATAATGAAGGTATATGGAATAGTAAACCTGTCCAATTTTCTTTTATAATAAATCCTCCATTTTGGAAAACTATTTGGTTTTTTAGTTTGTGCAGTTTCTTTGGAATAATTATATTATTTTCAATCATCATGATTCGTACACGCGGATTACGGATTGCTAAGAAAAAATTGGAACAAGAAGTGATGATTCGAACAAAAGAACTACATGAAAAAAATGCAATTTTAGGTGAAAAAAGTGAAATAATCGAACAAAAAAATAGAGATATCACTGATAGTATCAATTATGCCCGAAGAATTCAAGGCGCACTGTTAACAGATGAGCAATCATTTAAAACCTTTTTTCCTAATTCATTTGTTATTTTCCATCCAAAAGATATTGTCAGTGGGGATTTTTATTGGATCAGTAAAAAAAATGAAGATATTCTTTTTACTGCGGCTGACTGTACTGGGCATGGCGTTCCAGGTGCGTTTATGAGTTTGATTGGTATTTCAAGATTTAATGAGGTTGTAAACGAAAAAAACATTATTGAACCAAAAGACGTACTCCATGAAGTAAGAGATGGAATTATTTCATCGTTGAAACAAAGAGATGAATTCTCAGAACAAAAAGATGGTATGGACGCAGCTTTTTGTTGTTATAATCAACAAAGTAAAATATTAAAATTCGCAGGCGCAAATAATCCTCTGTGGTTGATCAGAGCTTCCAGTTCTACTGAAGATGAAATTGAAGTTTTGAAAGCAACAAAACAACCAATCGGAATTCATGGGACAGACGATTTTCCTTTCATTCAACATGAAACTAAATTGGAAAAAGGAGATACTTTTTATATTTTTTCAGATGGTTATGCTGATCAATTTGGAGGTGAAAACGGGAAAAAGTTTATGAGTAGTCGATTTAAAAATTTGTTACTTTCTATTCAATACCTTTCGATGGAAGAACAAAAAGATAAAATATTTTCTACATTTAACCATTGGAAAGGTGATACGGAACAACTTGATGATATTCTTATTATTGGAATTCGAATTTGAGAAAAGTTATCTCGAATAAGTTCCTTACAGCTCCTAAGAATTAATTGTAACATTTTTCACAGATATAATTATTTGAATAATAGTAGTTTAATTTATTGTTTGTTAACATTTTAAATTATATTAATGTAAAATGTTAACAGTATTTAACTCCTTAAAAATTGTATAAAAACTATTAATTCAATAATTTTATTAAGCATTATAACAATGTAGTATAGTAGTTAGGTAAGTTACATTTATAAAAGTCTCAAATTAATATTTGAGACTTTTTTATTCATCTACAATTTATCATATCGATTAGAACTTGTGGAATAATTATAACTTTTTCATTTCATTCCAATTATATGTTGAATTTCTATTTCAGTAATATTTCGTTGTAATCCTGTTTTACTTAAATAAGTTCTATTGACAAGCCGACCATGGATAGCTAATTGTTTCCCCTTTTGTCCATAATTCTCTATGAATTGAGCTATATTTCCCCAAGCAAATACACGGTGCCATTCTGTGTTTTTTTCTACTTTTCCATCAGTTGTTTTGTAGTTTTTATCAGTAGCAATACTAAATCGAGCTACTTTGTTTCCGTTATCAAATTTGGTAATTTCTGCATTCATGCCCATGTTTCCAATTAATGTCACGCTATTTCTTGATGTTATCATAATCGTAAATTTTGAATTAATAATTTAACTTTATAAAATACTAACTTTAAAGTATTACAAGGTCGTTTACTTCTACTTCTGATATGTATTTTTTTTCACCTTCTTTATTTTTATAAAACCTTGTAACAAGTTTACCTTCGATGGCTAATCCAATTCCAACAGAACCTAATTCTTCCAACACATGAACCCAACGTCCCCAAGCAGATAACTGATGCCATTGATTTCTACATTTTGTTTTTCCAGCTTCATCCAAATACGTTTCTTTGGTCGACAATGTAAATTGTGCTATTTTACGACCGCTTTCTAGTTCAACAACCCTTGGAGTCGAACACATTTTTCCGATTAAATTGACGTGGTTCATAGTGTTTTTTATTTGGTTTTTTGTACTCTAGTTTCTTGTGATCCTTCAACTTCTTTCTCAGAATTTTTTGGAGAAATCATTAAAAAATCCGTGACTTCAATTTCTGTGGTATATTTTTTTTCACCATCTTTTTCATACATTTTATTAACGATTTTTCCTTCAATCATTAACTCTTGACCTTTCAGAATCATTTTTGTAATTCGTTCAGCTGTTTTTCCCCATGCAATTAAATTATGCCATTGAGTATTGTCATGCCACTGACCATTTTTATCTCTGTAACTTTCATTAGTTGCCAGAGGAAATTTTGTTAATGCGTAATCTTTTGATGCACCAACCGTTTGAAGTTCTGGATTCTTACCAATTCTTCCAATTAAATTTACTTTGTTTCTTAACGTGTTCATACTACTTGTTTTTAATTTACGCCAAAGACGAATGAGTTATTTTGTAACCTATCAGAAGTTGTTATCTGATTTCGACACTGCAAAGTTTGGTAGAGTTCAAAATTTTATTCGAGTATTAATTGATTACTGTCGAATGTCTTTCGTTTGTAAACGGTTATTATCGAATATAATACTGATTATAAATGTGTTGTAATTTTAAATGTCAGATACAAAAGACATTGAAAAAATAACAAAAGTGAGTGTAAAAATGAAACTCCTAAAGAATATTTTGTAATTATCAACGAATTAAACTATAAAATAGATAAGTTAAAAGAGAAAACGATTTAATATCCTTGTAATATTATTTATATCAATAAAATAGGTAACTTCGTTTTAAAGATGAGTTATATTGGACTTTTAGAAAAATATAGCTTCGAACTAAAATGAATCTTATAACTTTTAAAGTTTATTTAAATCATCAATTTTAGGAAGACAAAAACTTAACACATATTAAAATTAAAAAAATAAATGACATCGAGAATAGGGAAATACAAGATATTTAAAAGTGAAAATCACTTGAAAATAAAATATGTATATACATTTTCAGACTTATATGGCTTATTAATATATCTATTGGGATTAAGTTTTGGTTTCTTTTTTATTTTCCTAATTTGCTACGAATATTATAATGAAAAAAAAATCACAGGATCTTCTATTTTTCTATTCGCAGCTAGTTCTTGGTTTATTTTTTGGTTTGGGAGAATATTTATAATTTTGATTTCAACTTTTAAACAAAGTTGTATAGAAATTGATCGCATAAAAGAAGAGATTTTATTATTTGATTACAATAAAATAGAAGTGTTTAAATATGAAAATATCACTTCTATTTACTGCAAAATTGAAGAAACTAGAAGACCTAAAGATAAATATGGATTATTAATATTTCAAACTAGGGATAAAAAAAGGATCGAAGGTTTTATTATTAGAAGCTCTTATGCCCTTGATATTGGAAGAAAAGTAAATGATAATATTTATTCAATTGCAAATGAATTGAAAAATGAGCTTTTCAAATTTATAGATGAAACATGATAACAAAAACATAGCTATAAAAGTGAAATATAAAATGGAGGACACATTAAAGAACCATATATGCTATGTGTTACATACCTCAATAACAAAATAATAGAACTACAATGAAATCAGAAATAACACTCATAATTTTCTCATTCCTTTGTGCTTTGACAATGAAAGCCCAAATTAAAACTGATACTATAAAACCATTTTCTATTGGAGAAACTAGGGTGATAAAATCTAGTGTGCTAAACGAAAATAGAACTTTGAATATTTATCTACCTTTCAATTATAACATGGAGAAAACATATCCCGTTATATACTTATTGGATGGAGCATCGAATGAAGATTTTTTACATATTGTAGGTCTTGTGCAATTTTTTAATATGCAGGTTAAAATGCCTGATTTTATTATTGTTGGAATTGCCAATGTAGATAGAAAAAGAGATTTCACTTTTCACACAGATATTAAATCACTAAAAAATGAATTCCCAACAACGGGTGGTTCTGAAAAATTTATCAATTTTATTGAGAATGAATTGCAACCATATATCGATTCTACATACAAGACAAATGATACAAAATACATTATTGGGCAATCATTAGGTGGACTTTTAGCATCAGAAATTTTATTAAAAAAGCCTCATCTATTTACACATTATTTAATTGTTAGCCCAAGTTTATGGTGGGATGATGAAAGTTTATTAAAACAGACACAACAATTATTAGATAAGCAAAACGAAACTGGTTGTTATATTTATATTTCCGTGGGTGGACAAGAAGAAAAAATAATGCAAAAAAAAGTAAAAAAATTTTCAATGATTTTGCAAAAAGAAAAAAAACTCAATATGAAAGTTGAATTTTTATTACTTCCAAAAGAAAATCACTCCACAATTTTACACCAGAGTATATACGAAGGATTCAAAAAATTACATCCATACAAAGAATGAAAAAACTGTGAAAGTGAAAAAAATATCTGGTTGACAAAAAGTTGAATTCGAGAGAAGAATATAAATTGAATAACTATGTAAGTTGTGATCTCACGGCATAGTACAACAGAGTCAATTGAATTCAACAAAAATAAACTTTTAGTGAAAGAAATTAAAATTAACAAAATTATAACTATTATCCTCACTAAAAAAATGAATTTTAAACACCCTTGTTTTTAAGTGTTTACTAAAAAATACATCCATTTTTCTCATTCATTTTAACAGTTAGCATTCCAATAAAAGGGAATAATTTTTCCTTTTTTTTAAAAGGAAATACAAAATTTTATTTGGTTTGACATCCCTACATTAGAGAAAAATTTAACATATTACCGCTTTTATTTTAAATTTTTAATCACCAATATTGTATTACTGTTAAACTTTTTAAAACTATAATTATGAAAAACATTCGCTCACGGCTATTTATAGCCTTGTTGTTTGTGTTCCTTTTTGGTTCTACAAACGCTCAACTCACAAACGGAAGCATTGCTCCTGACTTTACTGCAACCGATATTAATGGTGTTTCGCACAATCTCTATTCTCTTTTAAACGCCGGAAAAACAGTTGTTATTGATTTTTCGGCTACCTGGTGTGGTCCATGTTGGTCTTATCATCAGTCGGGAGCCTTGGAAAATTTATGGACACAATATGGTCCTCCTGGCACAAACGAAATGTATGTTTTCTATGTAGAATGTGATGGATCAACTACACTTGCCGATTTAAATGGAACTGGTACAAATACACAAGGTAACTGGGTAACAGGAACTCAATATCCTATTTTAGATAATGCTACGATTCCAAATTCTTATGCAGTAGCTTATTATCCAACAGTTTATGTTATTTGTCCTAACAAAACGGTAACACTTCATGATAACGCAACAACTGCTCAATTATATGCTGCTCGCACTGCTTGTCCGCCAATGGCTACTGTGGCAAATTTTGCGGTAAATAATTCTTCACCTTGCATCGGTTCAACAGTTACATTAACAGATCAAACGAATGGTAATCCAACTTCATGGTCTTGGGCATTCACCCCTAATACTGTAACGTATGTTGGAGGAACTTCTGCAACTTCTCAAAACCCACAAGTTCAATTTAATGGTGCTGGTCCATATTCTGTTACATTAACTGCTGTTGGGCCATACGGAACAGATAATGAAATTAAAACGAGTTATATAACACCCAATTCAACAGTTTTAAACTTACCTGTAGTGGAAAATTTTGAAGGTACTTCATTTCCACCGACAAACTGGTCAATTCAAAATAGTGATGCACCATCTATTGCTTGGGCAACAGCTGGAAACAAAGGAATTGAAAAACGACCTGCAGTTGGAAACACGGGAAGTGCGGTTGGCTGTGCTGGATTAAATTGTTTTGATTATGCAGATACGTTAAAAGTTGACAATATTGTTTCAGCAAAAATAAACTTAGTAGGCGCTTCTGCTCCAAAAATTACTTTTAAAAGATCTTATAAGCATTATTCAAGTACAACTTCTCCAACAAAATTCAAAGATGAATTAAGAATATTTGTTTCTACTGATTGTGGTGTGACTTGGGGAACAGCTATTTACTTTAAAAAAGGTGCTACTTTAGCTTCAAATGGAACGATCAATACAACATTTACTCCTTCATTAGCGGCAGATTGGGCAACGGATGTTGTTGATTTAACTGCTTATGTGGGTCAAACTGTCAATATTAAATTTGAATTTGGCAGTCGATATGGTAATAACCTATATATAGATGATATCAATATTGCCAATTCTGCTCCAGCAGTAGCGAGTGTTTCAATTGCTTCAAGTACTGCAAATAATACAATTTGTGCAGGTTCTTCAATGACATTTACAGCAACGCCAGTAAATGGTGGAACTCCAATGTATCAATGGAAAGTAAATGGAACGAATGTAGGTACAAATTCACCAACGTTTACATCTTCTACTTTAACAAATGGTCAAATAGTTACTTGTGTAATGACTTCATCAATTGCTGGTACAACAAATTCTACTTCTAATTCTGTCACTGTTACAGTGAATGCAATTCCAGTAACACCTGTTGTAACTGTAAATTCTCCAATCTGTTCTGGTTCTTCTATTAATTTAACAACTCCTGCAGTTACAGGAGCTACGTATGCTTGGAGCGGACCAGGTAGTTATACTTCTACTAGTCAAAATCCAACCTTAGCTACTTCTACAACTGCTATGAATGGAACATATAGTTTAATTGTAACAGCTAATGGATGTTCAAGCACTTCTGGAACTTCAACAGTAACAGTAACCCCAAGTGTTACTCCAACAAATTCAGTAGCAATAACTACTGGTGGAAATCCAACATGTGTATCTCAAATCGTAACTTTTACTGCAACTGGAACAAATCCTGGAACAAATCCAGCTTATCAATGGCAAGTTAATGGTGTGAATGTAGGGACAAATTCTTCAACATTTACTCCTTCTTCTATTACAAATAGCAGTAATATTACTTGTATAATGACTTCAAATGCTGCATGTGCAACATCTGTTACAGCAACATCGACAGCTATCAACATGCAAGTTACATCTTCTGTAACTCCAGCTTTAGTAATCGCATCAAATTCTACAACTTTATGTGCTGGTGCAACTGCAACATTTACATCTACACCAACAAATGGTGGAACATCACCGACATACCAATGGAAATTAAATGGAAATAATGTTTCAACAAATTCAACTTATTCTTCCAATGCATTAGTTACTGGAGATGTTATTACATGTATTTTAACTTCAAGTTCTAGTTGTGCAAGTCCAACAACAGCTACTTCAAATTCTGTATCTGTAACGGTATCGCCAATGGTAACACCTTCTTTAACTATTAGCAACAATGCTACAAACAATACTGTTTGTCAGGGAATTCCTGTGATTTTTTCTTCTGTTGTTGTAAACGGTGGAACTACTCCATCTTATAACTGGTTAGTGAATGGAATGTCACAAGGAGCTTCAACGCCACAATTTCAACCAATTACATTGTCTAACAATGATATTATCAGTTGTGTTTTGACAAGTTCAGCTAGTTGTTTAACAAATTCAACAAGTATTTCAAATGCTACGGCAATAACTGTAAACCCTTCTCCAGTATTTGTTACTTCTTCCAATTCACCCATCTGTAGTGGAAGTTCAATAAATTTATCAAGTACATCTTTAACAGGATCTACCTATTCATGGACTGGACCAAATGGATTTTCTTCTTCAATTCAAAACCCAATACTTACTTCATCAACTGTTGCGATGTCTGGTTCATATTCTTTGATGGTTACAACGAATGGATGTTCAACAACAAATTCATTAGACGTAGTTGTAAATACAACACCTCCAACACCAATTATTAGTAGTAATGGAATGACATTAACAAGTTCATCTCCAAATGGTAATCAATGGGTTTATAATGGTGTTAACATTGCAGGTGCAAATTCATCAACTTATGTAGCTACTCAAAATGGAACCTATACAGTTGTAATTACACAAGATGGATGTACAGCAACTTCAGCAGCTTTTAATGAAACTTCAGCAGGAATAGAGGATATTAATTCAAATACAAATGGAATTGTTATTTTTCCAAATCCTTCTACTGGATTATTTACGTTGAAATTTAATCAAAATGAAATGGCTAATTATTCAATTGAAGTTAGAAATTTAAATGGTCAATTAGTTGATTATTATGAATTAAACAATGTTATTAACGAATTTAATTATTCAATAGATTTACAATCTCAAAGTAAAGGAATGTATTTTGTTCATTTCAATAATGGATCAGAAACTATTATTCAAAAGATTTCGATTCAGTAAAATTAAAAAGTAGTATTGAGACCGTCTTTCTGAATAGAGAGGCGGTTTTTTGTGAGCAATATTTTCATTTCGAAGTAGATGGATACGAAGTAGATGGATACGTTTCGAAGTAGATGGATACGTTGCATTGCAACGTATTTACAACCAATAAAAAAGGGTTATCGATTTTTTATAATCGATAACCCTTTTTTAGTTAGTAATAGTATGTAACCTTTTTTGCAGTTTCCTGCTATATTTTTAATAATTTTTCAATTTTAAAAAATCAGGTTATTTCTTCCATGCCTTGTAAATTTAATTACTGACTTTAAATTATATAATGAAGATATAGAACTGTTATACTCTTTATCAAACTAGAAAATGAAAACTGCCTCTCCAAGCAGCGTTCTTCATTACAAAATTTCAAAGTGAACCATGAAGAAAATAACCTGAACTTTTCTCTCCTTATTTCTTACTTCAAAGATATATGTAATGAATAGATTGCTTTAAGTTAAATGAATATTGACATATTCTTAACTATCAAAATGATCCTCTCGTTTATTTTCAGTTTTTCTCTTTTCAATTCTAAAGTAAATTTTCAAGTATAGTAAAAAAGATGTCTCTTTTAGCAGGAGACAATGGAACTTCAGAATCATCTTTCATAACAACAGATCCACCATTTCCTTTATCATATCTCGCAACATAATCAAGGTTAATTAAATGAGATTGTTGAACACGTAAAAAATTATGACCTGAAAGTAATGTTTCGTAATCTTTTAATGTTTTAGAAACGAGTATTTTTTTACCGCCAACTAAGTAAAATGAAGTATAATTTCTATCCGCTTCACAACGAATAATATTATCTAATTCAATAACGTGAACACTCTCTTGGGTTTTTAAGACTAAACGACGTTTTTGATTTGGTTGAATATTTAATTGAAGGGCATCAAATTGACTTTCTACTTTTGCGACTTTACTTTCTTTATTAGAATTTAATGCAGTAAGAGCTCTTTCAACGGCTGCTTTTAATTCATCGGCATCAACAGGTTTGAGAATATAATCAAGCGCACTAAATTTAATCGCTTTTATTGCAAATTCTTCATGAGCTGTAATAAAAATCACTTCAAACGTTTTGTTTGGAATCGAACGCAATAAATCAAATCCTGTTCCGTCGGGCATTTGTATATCTAAAAATACAATATCTGGTTTATGTTCTTCAATTGCTTTAATTCCTGAAGCAACACTTTCACCTGCAGGAATTGCTTCTATTTCAAGTCCAAATGAATTAATCATTTTTGCAATTAAATCTCTTGTTCTATTTTCATCATCAATTACAAGTGCCTTTTTCATAGTATTAATTTTAGCGTTTTTATTATCTTTTAATTTCCTTTTTTGGTTTGAGCATCAACTTGATATGGTAACGAAATTAACACTTTTGTTCCAGTTTCCAATACTTTATCATAATCTTCTATGATCATATATCCAGAAGTTTTGTATTTTTTGTTTAAATTATCTATTCTTTCTTTCGTAATGTTCAATGCCATACTCGTATGCTCCTTACTTTTTTTATTTTTTTCGGAATTTTTTCTTCCAATTCCATTGTCTTCAATAGATATCTCTAACATATTATTTATTTTTGCAAAAAATACATTGATGAAACCTCCTTCAACTGTGTGTAGTTGACCATGTTCAATAGCATTTTCAATGAAAGGTTGTGTAATCATTGGTGGAATAATAGCATTATCCAACATCATTTGATCATCAACTTCAACTGAAAATTCGAATCGATCTTCAAATCGTAACTTTTGAGTTTCTAGGTATTTTTGAAGAATTTCAACTTCTGTAGAAATTGGTATAAATTCTTTTGGTGAATTTTCAAGTATCAAACGAATTAATCTTGAAAAGTTTACTAGAAATTTAGAAGAATTTTTAATGTCATTATCATAGATATAACTTTGAATTACCGACATTGAATTAAATATAAAATGGGGATTCATTTGAGAACGTAACAACGTTTGTAACATTTCAGATTCTTTTTGTTGTTGCATAATTGTACGCTGATTTAATCGATAGAATCCAATTACACCTGCTAAGACTATAATAATTAAAAAAGCAATAATAATATATGTTTTTTGATTATTCTTTAATTCCGTGACCTCTAATCTAGTTGTTGTTAAGGTTTTTTCTTGTTGTTGCCGTTGAATAGAATCGGATTGTATTGAAATCAATCGTTCTCTTTGTTCGGATCGATATAATTCACTCAATTCTGCAATTTTTGCTGATTCTTGAATAGATGAATTACTGTCAATAAAATCTAAATATAAATGCATATATCTTAAGGATTCTTTTATTTTTCCAATGTCGCTATATACATCTGCTAAAATCCGATAGGTATAAAAAATTTCTCTTTTAGATCCAAATTGTTTTCTTATTTCAACAGATCTATCTAAATATATTAATGCTTTTAAATATCTTTTTTGTTGTTGAAAAACCGTACCTACGTTGTGGTATACACCTGCTATTTTTTCACGATTGTTCGACGATTCATAGAACACTAATGCTTTATTGAAATTTTGAGCTGCTAGATCGTATTTTTGCAATTCTGTGTAAATCACACCTAGATTATTATGTGCTTCACCTAACCCATTATTATCATTTAAAATCGTTAAAATATTGATTGATTTTTGATTATATTCAATAGCAATATCATATAATTTACGATTTTTTGAAACGGTTCCAAGATTTGAAAGAGCTAAAGCTACTTGTCTATTATCAAAAATTTTCTCTGAATATTCAATCGATTCTTTGAAATATTTTTCAGCAGAAATTAAATTTGAAATAAGTAATTGAGCTTGGCCAATTTCTCTTGAATATTTTGCCATTTTAGCAAAGTCATTTACATCAATCGCTAACTGATTACTTACCAGATTTTTCGCAACACTTAATTCGGTTTGTCCAAAATAACCATACACTTGTGCTTGCATGTTAAAACTTTCAGCTAAAGCACTTTTACTAGCTGATCTTCGTGCATATTGTAATGAAAGATCGGTACTTATTATTGATGAATCTTTTTGATTCGCCAACATAAAATTGAATGCTATTGAGGAATATGCTTCAGAAATATTTTTATTATTTCTTGTTTTTTTAGATAGTTTCATTGCTAAATCTAAAAATCGTCTTGATTCAGCAAAATTAAGTGACGAACTATAATAATAACCTAAATGAAGATAAACTTCAAATTGTGTTTCTTGTGATTTTAATTTTGAAATTAATGGCTTTAGTGCTAATATTCCTCGGAAATATTCGTCTTGATTTCCTTGTAATTTTGCTATTTCTGCACTGTATAGCAATGCTATAAATTGATATTCATCTCCAAGCTGTCTACCTTTTTTTAGTAGGACATCATTTATGGAATCAGCTAATAATAAATTGTTTTCTTTATAAAATTCACCCAAGTCTTTTATTTTCAAAAATCTTTTGGATGCATTTTTTTCATTTTTAATCGCTAATTTTAATTGATTTTCGCTTTTTTTTTGAGAATATATGAAATTAGAAAACATAAATGCAATCAAACAAAGGAAAGATGTTTTCAATAATTTTTTCATAGTTATGATAAAGATAATTAATTTTCGGAGCTAGTGGTTTGTGAGGATTGTTTTTTTTTAATTTGGTTAATTTAAAACACAATATCAAAAATTATTTCAACTAATGGATTTTTAAATTTTTATGAATTTTATTGTTTTAAAATAGCTTGAACTACTGTAATTAATAAAATAAATTCCTTTTGTTAAACTTGATATGTTTATTTGTGTTGATTCTTGATATACATCTTCTGATAGAATTTCTTGACCAATATTATTAATAAGTTGATAATGTGCATTTTTTTCTTGGTTAAAATTTTGAATTTCTATAGCAATATTTTCGGATGCTGGATTTGGATATAACCGAACATTAAATGGATTTGAAATTTCATTAAGTGAAGCTGGATTGTAACATTTCCATGTTTCTTTTAAACGGATATTGTTTTGAGTTATTCCTGTTGTATAAAAAAGTGTTGAATTGTTGTTGAAATACATTCCTCCTTTTCTTCCATTTGAAGGAAGAGAATTTAATTCATTCCAAGAAAGATTGGAAGGTTGAAATTGCCACATATCGTTGTAATAATTTCCAAGCGTATCCATTCCTGCTGTAACAATTAATTCTCCTTCTAAAGAAACAATACTTGAATAGGTTCTGCCTATTGATGGGAATGTACTTATTTGAGACCAAGAATCCAGTTGTGGATCATATTTGAATAATTCGTTACAATATCGATTGTTTTCATCTCTCCCAAAAAGTATATAGCCTTTATTATTTATAGTTGTTGCTGACGCTCGCCATCTACATCCGAACGGAAGATTGTTTTTTTGTGTCCATGTTTCATTGACTAAATCATACGCCCAAACTTCATTTGTTGCGATATTAATAGCTGTTCTACCTCCGATTATATAAGCAATATTGTTTATTACAAAATTCACTGTTCCACTTCTTCCAATAAATGGAGCATTTGTTTTTTCTATCCAAGTGTTTGTGATTGAATTATATTGCCATAAATCGTTTAGATAGTTTGAACCATTTATTCCTCCTAAAATATATCCAACTGTTGAATATGAAAATCCAGTTGCATATTGTCTTTCTTTTCCACTAGGTAAAGTTGCTATTGTGCTCCAAGTTTCTGAATTCATATTAAAAGAATAAAAGTCAGAGCAAGTTGACCACCAAGGAGTGTATCCTGTTCCACAATAGGCACTATTTCCGATTGTGAAAGTTGTACCATCATCTCGTTCATCTGCAGGAAAATCAGAAATTTGTTGCCAAGTTTGAGCTACAAAAGCATTAAAGAACAGAATAGAAAGAAAGAAAAATAGAAATTTCAAAAAGGTAAAATTGGTTAATTAGAAATTATATCGTTGATTAACGATTTAAATTAGAAATTATTGTAAACTCGTTAAATTCATTAAAATCCTTTAGCCACTAATATTTTCTCCATATCTTCTTGTAATTTTCTTGCTTCAACTCCAGCTTTATCAGCAAAATCTAATCCATTTGAGGCATATAAAATTCCTCGAGAAGAATTAACCAATAAGCCACAATCTTTGTTCCAGCCATATTCGGCAACATCTTCCAATGAACCTCCTTGTGCGCCAACCCCAGGAACCAAAAAGAAATGATCTGGTACTAATTTTCTAACTTCTCCAATTCCTTCAGCTCTAGTTGCACCAACAACATACATCATGTTTTCCGCAGTTCCCCATTTGGCAGATTTACGAAGTACTTTTTTGTACAATTGTTCTCCTTTTTCATCTGTCATAAATTGGAAATCCAATGCTCCTTTGTTGGAAGTTAAAGCTAATAAAATCACCCATTTATTTTCAAATTCTAAAAATGGTGTAACACTATCTTCTCCCATATATGGAGCTACAGTTACAGAATCACAATCTAAATATTCGAAATAGGTTTTCGCATAATAAGTTGAAGTATTTCCAATATCACCACGTTTTGCATCAGCAACAGTAAAGATATTTTTAGGAATGTAGTCTAACGTTTTTTTCAATGATTCCCAACCTTTCGGACCATGACATTCATAAAATGCAATGTTTGGTTTATAGGCAACACAAAAATCTTTCGTAGCATCAATAATAGCCTTGTTAAATTCGAAAATAGGATCTTCAGTCTCCAATAAATGAGTTGGAATTTTAGAAATATCTGTATCCAATCCAACACAAAGGAAAGATTTTTTAATTCGAATTTGTTCAACGAGTTCTTGACGTGTCATTTTTGATTATTATTTGTTATTGTTGGGACATTGCATGCAATGTCCGTACTAAATTGCTTCTTCCCCCTTCATTTTCTCCACATTTTCCGCCATTTTCAACGAATCGATCATGTCTTGAATGTCTCCATTCATAAAGGCTGAAAGATTATAAATCGTTTTCCCAATTCTGTGATCCGTAATTCGACCTTGAGGATAATTATAGGTTCTAATTTTCGCTGATCTATCACCTGTAGAAACTAATGTTTTACGATGAGCCGCTCTGATTTCATGCACACGATCCAGTTCTCTTTGGTACAAACGTGAACGCATTACAGTAATTGCTTGTGCTAAATTTTTGTGTTGTGAACGACCATCTTGACATTCAACAACTAATCCTGTTGGAATATGTGTTAAACGAATTGCCGATTCCGTTTTATTAATGTGCTGACCACCAGCTCCAGACGCACGGAAAGTATCTCTTCGAACATCTCCCATGTCTAATTGAAAATCTACCTCTTCCGCTTCAGGTAAAACCGCAACTGTAATAGCAGAAGTATGAACACGACCTTGAGATTCAGTTTCAGGAACACGTTGAACACGATGAACACCTGATTCAAATTTCAACATCCCATAAAGTCCTAAACCTTCGATGTTCATTGAAATCTCTTTGTATCCTTTTGTACTTCCTTCAGATGAATTGATAATTTCATATTTCCAGCCCATTTCTTTAAAAAACATGGTGTACATTCTAAAAACATCTTCTACGAAAATACATGCTTCATCACCACCTGTTCCGGCACGTAATTCCATAATGGCATTTTTATCGTCTTCAGGATCTTTCGGGATTAGCAAAAGTTTTATTTGCTCTTCTACAATTGGGCGTTGTTTCTCAAGTTCATCGATTTCCATCTTTGCCATTTCACGCATTTCAGGATCTTTTTCAGTCTCTAGTAATTCACGAGCACTTTTTAAGTTGTCGAAAATACTTTTGTATTTTTTGTATACAATAACCATTTCCTCTAAGTCCCGGTATTCTTTACTTAGCTTCACATAGCGATCCATATCAGAAATAATATCTGGATCGACAATTAATGTTCCAACTTCAATAAAGCGGTAATTAACAGATTCTAATTTGCCTAGTAAATCTTGCATATTCTATTATTAAAACAATCTTAATTTCTTTTGAACCATATAAGGAATATAAGAACATATAAGATTTCGTACCACTAATTTCAACAGTCCTTATATGACCTTAAATGCCTTATATGGTTTTAATTTTTTAGTTTTCTAAATGTTTAAATCAATAAACAAATTCTCCGTATTCCGATGTAATCGTCAACTTTTTACTTGAATGATCTTCCACATGACCAATAATTTGAGCATCAATATTGAATGATTTTGAAATCTCAATAATAGAAGCAGCAATTTCTTCCGAAACATATATTTCCATTCTATGTCCCATATTGAAAACTTTGTACATTTCTTTCCATTCCGTTTGAGACTCTTCTTGAATTAATTTAAAAAGAGGAGGAATTGGGAATAAATTATTTTTTACAATATGAACATTGTCCACAAAATGTAGGACTTTTGTTTGAGCGCCACCACTACAGTGAACCATTCCACAAATGTCTTTTCTATGTTTGTCTAAAATTTGTTTGATAACTGGAGCATACGTTCGGGTTGGAGACAAAACCAATTTCCCTACATTAATAGGAGAATTTTCGATTGAATCTGTCAATTTTTTTGAACCAGAATAGACCAAATCACTCGGAACACTTGCGTCAAAACTTTCAGGAAATTCAGTTGCTAATTCTTTCGAAAAAACATCATGACGAGCAGAAGTTAAACCGTTACTCCCCATTCCACCGTTGTATTCAGTTTCATAAGTCGCTTGACCAAAAGAAGCCAATCCAACAATTACATTTCCTCCCTTAATGGTATGATTTGAAATTACTTCCGAACGTTTCATTCTACAAACAACCGTTGAATCGACAATAATTGTACGAACTAAATCGCCTACATCAGCCGTTTCTCCCCCAGTTGAATAGATTCCAATACCTTGTTTGCGAAGATCTTCTAGTAAAGTCTCTGTTCCGTTAATAATTTCAGAAATAACTTCACCAGGAACCAAATTCTTATTTCTTCCAATGGTAGAAGAAAGTAGAATATTATCCGTTGCGCCTACACAAAGAAGGTCATCGATGTTCATGATTAACGCATCTTGAGCTATACCTTTCCAAACAGAAATATCACCTGTTTTTTTCCAGTACATATACGCAAGGGAAGATTTTGTCCCAGCACCATCAGCGTGCATAACGATGCAATAATCTTCATCACCAGAAAGAGTGTCTGGAACTATTTTGCAAAATGCTTGAGGAAACAGTCCTTTGTCAACGTTTTTAATAGCGTTGTGAACATCTTCCTTTCCAGCAGAAACTCCTCTAAGATTGTAACGGGTATCAGACATAATCAAATTTGAAAGTGCAAAGATACGAAATTTAGTTTTTATCAAATAGTGAAATTGAAAAAACGTATTAAAATACATAATTTATTGCAGCACAATTATTTAACTGAAAATTGTATTTAAATATTCTTAAGAAAGAGTGAAATTGGAGTTAATAGTTTATAAATAATGAAGCACTTTTTGACTAACTAAATTATAAACTTTATTTTAATGGAACTTTATTCTATATAAACACGTACACATTATAATGGATTAATTGAATTAGTTTTTTTATAATTTTAGTTAATAAAACAAGTTTTTTAAATTACTTAATATATAATTACTATATTTAAACCTATTTTTATCTAAGTTCGTCGATGAAAATGCACTTTTAAAATAAAAAATGGTTTAGTTTAAAATAAATTAAATATGGAAGAAAGTATTAAAATTTTAATTGTTGATGATCATAATTTAATCGTTGAAGCATGGACAAACATTTTGAATGCTGTAGAAGGCTATAAAGTCTGTGGTTCATGTGATACAGCTGAAGAAGCATTGACGTTAACCCATAGACATAGACCTGATGTTGTTTTGATGGATATCAATTTAAAAGGAAGTTCTGGTTTTGAGGCTACTGAAAACATAATGAATCAGTTACCAAAAACAAAAATAATTGGACTTTCAATTCATGATGATTTATCAATTGTTAAAAAGATAATGGCAAAAGGAGCGAAAGGATACTTAACGAAAAATTCATCTAAAAAAGAATTGATTATTTCTATTAAACAAGTTTTCGAAGGAGAAGTATTTGTTTGTGATGAAATAAAAGAACGATTTTTTAATTCCGCTCTACACAGTGATGAGAATAGTGCAAAAAAAGATCTAACGTCAAAAGAAATTGATGTGATTAAATATATTTCAAAAGGAATGACCTCAAAAGAAATTGGTGATCTTCTTAATATTTCGCATAGAACGGTAGAAACTCACCGTCACAATATTCTTAAAAAATTAGACATTCCTAATTCAGCTTTGTTAACTTCTTGGGCAAAAGACAAAGGATATATTTAAAAGATTAAAAACCTAATTAATTAACTACGTAATTATACTTATATACTGCTCTGTGTGAGGTATTAATTGTCAAAATTAATCGATTATTAGTTTTATTTATAAGAAAATAAGTCGTTTATTTGTTACGGAGGTAATAGTGAAAACTTTATTATCAAAATACCAATAATGATGGAAAAGATAAATAAAATTATGAAAATTATTAAGTATAGTTCATTATACAAGAAGAATGATTTATTATTTAAATCAAAAAATGAAATTGATAATATTTATTACGAGTGTCTTTTACCTATTTTAAAAAAATTCAAATTGAATTAAATTCAAAAAGTATGAATAAAACAATTACTATAAAAGTTATTTTCATTTTGGCAATTTTATTTAATGGGCAGTTATTGAATGCGCAAGAGGGTAAGGTTTGGGTAACAGTTGATGATTTGTCAATTTTACCTAAGTTGAATTCTAAAGGTGAACTAGCATCTACATCTTCTTCTTTTCAAAAACTTGTTCGTGATTTCGAAATCACAAATGTTGTCTTAGCTTTTCCTGCAGCAAAAAGTAGAAATCTTCAAAAAGTTTATGAAGTTCAATGTCATTGTAATCAAAAAGTATTGTCTGCTGCATTGGAAAAATCTGTTGTAGGAATGTCAAAGCCAGAAGAAGTACCTGTATATGATTTATTATATACACCAGATGATTATAACACTGCTTTTGCTGTTGATTATGCTTTAGATTTAATTCAAGCGAAAGGGGCATGGGATATTACACAAGGAGATACCAATATTGTTTTAGGAATTTCTGATGCGAATTTTGTTCCCACAAATCTTGAATTAGTTGGTAAAATTAATTATGTAGAGCCTGGAATGAGTGATCCAAATATTACCCATGGAACACAAGTTGCAATTACAGCTGCAGGAAATACGGATAATGGAATTGGTAAGAGTTCAATCGGATTTAATTCTCACATGCGCTTATATACAATGGGCTTCAATCAAATTTTACAAGCTTCTAATGATGGTGTTAGGGTTATAAATATGAGTTGGGCGTCTGGATGTAGTTTGAATAATTATTGCCAATCTATTATCGATGAAATACATGATAACGGAACAATAATGGTTGCCGCTGCTGGAAACGGAGGAACTTGTGGAGGGCCAACTATGCTTGTTTATCCAGCTGCTTATAACCATGTTATTTCTGTAACTTCAGTCGGAGCTGACAGTAGTCATGAACGATTAAATGCGGCAGGCGTAATTGTAACACACCAACACAATGAATTTGTTGATATTTCTGCTCCTGGATATACCGTGCCTTTAATTGGTCCTACTGGATCAGCTGGTTTTTCAAGCGGAACTTCTTTTGCATCTCCTTTAGTAACAGGAACTGTTGGTTTGATGTTGGCTGTTAATCCTTGTTTAAATGCTGAGGATGTAGAATTTATTTTAAAAGAAACAGCAACAGATATTTCAGCTATAAATCCAAATTATATAGATGTTATTGGTGCTGGATTGTTAAATGCTCAAGCAGCGGTTGAAATGGCGCAAAATTTTTCTAAACTTAGTTTCACTTATACTCAAACAGATTTTGCTTGTGTTACTCAATTAGGAAGTGTAGAAGTTAATACAATTGGTGGAACAGCTCCATATACAGTTACTTGGAATAATGGAAATGTTGGATCAACAATGGAAAATTTAGCTGAAGGAACATACACAATTACTGTTGTTGATTCATCAGGTTGTATGGGTGATACCACTATCATAGTTACAAACTTAGGATCTCCAGCAATAAATTTTGATTATACAAATAATATCATTATTAATTCCCCAACTTATGTATTAACGGATTTAAATAATGATGGGATCATTAAAATTAAAGGAAATATAACTGTTGCGAATGGTGTTAATTATACGATGGAAACGAAAAAATTAGAATTTGGGTACAACACAGATCCTTTTTCTGGTATTATTATAGAAGACAATGCGACTTTATCTATTACTAAAAATTCTTCTTTGAAAGGTTTATCGACCTGTCAATCAAGATGGGATGGCATTGTGATAAAAGATAACAGTGATACCGTTGGTGGAACAACGACATATTCAACTTCCGCTGGAAGATTAATACTGGATAAAACATCTATTTATGATGCTGAAATTGGTGTTAAAACAGAAGTATTAGATCCATTTTCAACTAATGCAAATTTAAAACATGGAACATTTAAAATTTCTAATTCTGTTTTTACAGATAATGAAATTGGTGTATATGTTTTATCAAGCGCTTCAGAAACTACTGCGAATGAAATAAGTAAATCAATTTTCTTGTTAGAAGATTCCTCGGTTACAAATCCAATTCATATTCTTGCAATGAATTCAAATAATTTGGTAATCTTGAACAATAGTTTCTTTGGAAATGATGCTGTTGCAGATGAATTAAGAGGGTCTGGAATAAAAGCTAAAAATTCAAATTTGTATATTGCTCAAGATCAATCAACTGATTTATTAAATCTTCCATCAAATGGCAATCAGTTTTATAATTTATCGTATGGAATTCAAACTTCAAATACAGATAATATTGTGAAAACACATCAAATATCGGGATGTTATTTTACAAAAGTGAAAGAATCCATCAATTTAGACAAATATTCAACTGGTTTAATTGCGAAAAATGAAATTAATATTCCTTTAGGTGATTTAACGAATAAAAGTTTTGGTATCAAAATGACAAGTAATAGTTCGATGATTGTAACCGATAATCTTTTTACAACTTCGGGTATTTGTCCGATTGAAGTTTATGGTGTTATAATGGAAGAGAGCGATACAAACAAAATGGACGTTTACCGAAATAAATTTGAAGGAAACTTTACAGTAGCGAATTTATTCAAAGGAAATAATTTAAAAACATTTGTTGATTGTAATTCATACACTGGAAATAATGAAAATCATTGGGTAGTCTCTGGAGGTAAATTAAGTGATCAAACTGGTATGGATATAAATGGTCAATCATTGATTTATAAAAATGAATTTGGAATTTGTCATAATGGAGCTCCCCAAATTTTAATTAATGCAGATGCAGTTGGATTTGTATATCAATCTAAAGTTGATTTTATGCCTGCTACTACAACGCCTTCTGTTATTCAATCGATAATTATTAAAAATGCAGAAGATAATCAATGTAAAAACTTCTTTGACACATCTGTTCCTGTACCAACGATAGATAAATTAGATTTTGGTAATGGTGCATTTGTTTTTCCTAATCCTACTGTAAACGTTTCAGCTGTAAATTGGAATAATGTGGATATAGATCAAATAACAATCTATACTTCGAATGGAGAAATGTTAAGTAACGTTAGTGTTTCTGGAATTGAAGGTTCTTTTGAAATAAGTGATCTTGCTTCTGGGATGTATTTTGTAAAATTAGCGTTCAAGGACAGTGTTTTTAAAACAGAAAAATTGGTCGTAAGCAAGTAAATAGCTTATATTATATTTTTTTAAAGGCTCTAGATAATTTATTCAGAGCCTTTTTAGTAGTGTGATGTGCATGGCAAATAACTCGACGGTGAAAGTCCGTTATGGGGGTCTGTAGTTGCCAACCATAGAAGATGGCAGGGTGTCCATTGCGAAGTGGAATCTGCAGACAGCTACAGAAATGAATAACTGATTAGCAAGATTGTTTTGAAGTGAAAAAGAGTTGTTTTTCAATTGATTTTTATATATTTGCACGATAACCTAATTTTAAGGCAATACAGTAACCTAATTTTGGGACAGCACGATAATCTAATTTTAGGACGAAAATAGTATGGCAACACCAAGTGAGAAATTAACACAATCGCTCATAGAACTTAAAAAGATACAAGATCAAGGTAATTTTGCGATTAAAACATCAGAATTAAGCCGTATTCATAGAGAAAGGTTAGTGAATGGTGGATTTATTCGAGAAGTAATGAAAGGTTGGTATATTATTGTTTCTCCAGATGAACGTGCTGGAGATAGTACTTCTTGGTTTACGTCATACTGGCAGTTTTGTTCAAGATATTTAAACGATCGTTTTGGGGAAAATTATTGTATTTCAGCAGAACAATCATTACAAATACATTCAGGAAACTGGACTGTCCCTCAGCAGTTAATTGTTCGTTCTCCAAATGCTACTAATTCGAATACACCATTGCCTCACGGAACTTCTTTGTTTTCGATGGTGTCACCTCTTAATCAAACAGCAGAAATAATTGAAAAAGAGAATATTAGAATGTTAACACTTCCAGCAGCATTGGTTAATTGTTCTCCATCTATTTTTATTTCCCATACAACTGATGTTCGAACAGCATTAGCGATGATTCGTGATTCATCTGAAATTCTTGAATCATTGTTAAAGGGAGGACATTCCAAAGTGGCAGGAAGATTAGCTGGTGCATTTCGAAATATTGGTCAAGATAAAATAGCGAATGAATTATTGAGTACGATGAAATCATTAGGATATGATTCTAGAGTATCGGATCCATTTGCACATCCAACACCAGTTTCTATGTCTTTCAGGGAACGTTCACCTTATGTAAATCGAATTAAATTGATGTGGTTTGAAATGCGGGAAATTGTAATTAAATATTTTCCAAAAGCACCTGGAATTCCTTTAGATCATGACCAATATCTAAAGCAAATAGAAGCTTTGTATATCACAGACGCCTATCATTCACTTTCTATAGAACGCTATCGAGTAACTCCTGAATTAATTGAAAGAGTTAGAAGTGGTGCATGGAATCAAATTGAAAATGAAGTTGACAAACAACAAAGGGATGCAATGGCTGCACGTGGCTATTGGCAAGCTACTCTATCAGTTCAGAAAAGTATTCGAAAAATAGTAGACGGTGAATCTTCCGGAAAAGTAGTGGATGACGATCTTGGGCTGTGGTATAGAGAATTATTTGCTCCTAGTGTAAATGTTGGTTTATTAAAACCTTCCGATTTGGCAGGATATAGAAATAACCAAGTTTATATCGGTCAATCAAAACATGTTCCTATTAATAAGGACGGTGTTAGGGATGTTATGCCGATTTTATTTGAATTATTAGAACAAGAAACAGAGGCCTCGGTTCGAGCAATTTTAGGACATTTTATGTTTGTTTTTATTCATCCTTACATGGATGGAAATGGACGAATGGGACGTTTTTTAATGAATACAATGCTGACTTCTGGTGGCTATCCTTGGACGGTTATCCCTGTTGAAGAAAGAGATACATATATGAATGCGCTAGAAAAAGCAAGCGTTGAACGAGATATTGAACCGTTTGTTAAATTTATTGCTTATTTGGTGGATGCAGGAATGAGGGGGATGCCAATTGCGAAAATTTAGTTTTTTTAAACCATAATCTCAATATTAACCTCCCCCATTTTATAGGACAGCGACAAAAGTTGGGGACTAAAACATGCACAGAACAGTAGAATGAAAATTAATACATATTTGCGAAGCTCTAATTAGAATTGGTCTTTCTACCGAAGAATTAGCTGTAAATATTTGAAGTAGAAATATTTTTGATCTCCTTACAGCTCCTAAATCAACTAGCACATTCCCTAAATCAAAAGCATAATTGCCTAATTTATGGTTTTTAATCATTTTATAATGACTTAGTTTTAGGAATAGAAACAAACAGTATTTCCATTCTAAAACTAAAAACATGAAAAATTACACACTCCTTTTTTTAGCTCTTTTGAGTTGTTCGTCTACAGATGCTCAAAAAACAGATCATCGATTGAATACAAAAACAACTGAAAGCTTTCAATTTGCAAAGAAAAATAAAATGGACACAACGATTTGTATCTTAATAGACATGAAGGCTCCTTCTGGGAAATATCGTTTACTCGTCTATGATTTTCAAAAAGATTCTATTCTATTAGAAGGACTTTGTGCTCATGGAAGCGGAACTACTGAATCGGTGAATGATTTGCCAATTTTTAGCAACGCAGAAAACAGCCATTGCACTTCCTTAGGGAAATATAAAATAGGATCGAGAGGATACAGCAGTTGGGGAATTCATATTAATTACAAATTACATGGTTTGGAATCGACCAATAATAATGCTTTTAAGCGAACTGTTGTTCTTCATTCATGGGAAGGAATCAGTGATACAGAAATTTACCCTCAACGGTTAGCGCAAAGTTGGGGTTGTCCGACTGTTTCCAATAGTATCATGGAAGAATTAGATGCACTTTTAAAAAACAGGTCTTCGGTTTTGATGTGGATTTATTTTTAGGGCATAGGGCAATGGTCTTTATGTGTTTTGTGGAATTAGGTCATAGGAATATTTGGATTGAAATAGGGCATGGGGCAATGGTCTTTAAGTGTTGTGTGGAATTAGGTCAAACGATTATTTTGGTGTTATTACACAGCTCTTATATGTCCTTATATTCCTTATATGTTTTAATTTTTTGGGAGTGAGTAAATAAACTTAAGTAGTTAAAAAAATGAAGTATATAGCAATTGTTTTTGTAGGTGTTTTAGTCTGTTTAAGTTTTCATGGGAATAAATCTCCTAGGGAAGTTAAGCAAACGATTTCAGGTGTTGAAATAAAAGATACGGTAAAGAGTTTTGAACTTCTTCTGTCTGAATCTGCCATTTCTTTAACAAAAGATCTAGTAGATTATGATCCAAGTTATTTTACGATTCCTTATCCAAACGGGGATGTTCCAAAGGGTAAAGGAGTTTGTACGGATGTGGTAATTCGAGCATTTCGAAAAATGAAAATTGATTTACAACAAAAGGTTCACGAAGATATGAAAGCTCATTTTTCATTGTATCCTAAAATTTGGGGATTAAAATCGACAGACTCTAATATCGATCATCGAAGAGTTCCGAATTTAATGGTGTTTTTTTCACGCTTTGGAAAAATGAAACCTCTTTCAAAGATAGCAACTGATTACCAAGCAGGAGATATCGTTTGTTGGAATTTAGGAGGATCAATTACGCACATTGGAATGGTAGTGCATGAAAAAAGCGACGATGGTTTAAGACTTAAAGTCGTTCATAATATAGGTGGTGGACAAGTGCTGGAAGATTGCCTTTTTAGCTATCGAATTATTGGGCATTATTCGTATAAATAGATTCTTTTACTCAATTATTCAGATGCAATTTAAACACTTTGGAGTAAAACCATTTTTAGAGATATGTCTATATAAACCAAATACAAGTAATAAATTAAGCTTAAATCAATTGGTTTTTAATCTCCCAATTATCTCTTTTATTTTCGTCGCAACAGGATTTGCTGCGGAATCATAATTTGACATTACAACAACAACATATCCATTTTCTAAAAAAATATCAAGGTTTGAATTTAGTCCTGGAAAACCTCCACTATGTCCTACAACTTTTCCATTTTCAGACATCATTACTTCAAAACCATATCCATATCTAGATTTCAAATGATCAGTCCAAATTAGGTCTAAAGAAGTTTTTGAAATCAATTTTTCATTTGTTAGCGCAAGTGCAAATTTATGTAAATCTCTAACCGTAGAATATCCTCCACCAGCTGGACCACCTTTTATGACATGTTTATAAAGATTATTTTCCCAGCCGTATTTGTTTTTTTCAGTCGGTATATAGCCAATAGCTAGATTTTCAACAGGTTGATCCATTTCGTATGAATCACTATTCGTCATACCTGACGGTTCATAAATGTTCTTCCGAATGTATTCAAAATAATCTTGTTTCGTTGAGTTTTGAATTATTACGCCTAAAAGAAGCATTCCAGTATTACTGTATTCAAATCTAGTCCCCGGCTCAAAAAGTAAAGTGTCACCTTGAACCAATGGCTTAAAATCTTCTATGATTCTATATAACTCACGTGAGCTATTGAAATATGTCTCATTAAAATAACTTCCTAAACCACTCGAATGAGAAAGTAAATGATGAATGGTTATTTTATTCGTAATTTCTTTTGGTAACCAATCTTCGTTAATATATTTACTAATAGTATCGTTTAATTTAAGTACACCTTTTTCTACTAATTGCATGATGGCCGTTACTGTAAACATTTTATTCATAGATCCTAAATTGAATTTTGTATCTATATTATTTAAAACATGGTAACTTTTTGAAGCTTCACCACACGCTTTTTCGAATAAAATTTTATCGTTATTTGCAATTAAAACGGTACCTGAAAAAAGATCTTTTTTATATAGTTTTTCAATAAGATTTTTCGATTCCATCACTAATTCAGTTTGAGTAATTTTATTTTCTAAACCACTTAATGGAGGTAAGGCATCAGCTAAAAATAAAGAAGATATTAAGCATTCTTTTTCATTTGTTATGGAAATATATAATTCTCTCCATAAACTATAATTTTGATCTTGAAAAATCAGAATTTTTTCATTAGTAACTGTATCATTATAATTTCGCAAACTGTGAAAAACAATTCCACCTGTACTTTTGGCAACTGATAAAAAAAATTCTTGATGAATTTCCATAGGACACATTTCAATCATTTGTTTTTCAAAATGAGTTTTTACAAATGCTGTTATTTTATTAGTATCTTTTGAATTAAAAGTAGAAATTAAATTTTGTAAAACTTCTCCAAATTTATCTTTTGGAAAAACTGTATTATCAGTAAATTTTGTATCAATGGATTGTTGACTAAATCCAATAGTTGAAGATCCTATCAATAAAGCGAAAAGAATAAATACGAATGTTTTTTGGATGCTTTTCATAAATTTTGGAGATTATTATTTATGTTTAAAATTAAAAAGAAAGACTAAAGTAATCAATTATTTAATTGTTTAACAAATTACTCATCAAATACACCTCATACTGAATCATCAAACTATTTTTCAATACTTCAAATTCTGAATTTATCAATTGGTTTTTACTGGTAGAGTAAATAGATGTATCAATCAACCCTTTTGAAAATTTTGCTTGGGTTGTTTTATGTGACTCTTTAGCAAAATTCAAAGTGTTTTCTAAGAATGTTGACTTTGTTTCCAATTGATTAATTTTCAATTGTTTTAATTTGATCTGATTCTGAAAACGAATATTTTCTTGTTCAATCTCCATCTTTAATTTTTCAGACTCAACTTTTACAATTGCGCTGTTTTTATCATTTTTAAGTCCTGAAAAAATAGGGATATTTAATTGTAATCCTGCCACTTGATTTCTATTGTCATTGAATTGAGTGTTAAAATTTCCTACAGGATTAGAGGGTTGATTAATCGGTTGATAATAAAAGGAGGAAACATTGTAATAGGCTTGAAGAGTTGGAAGTTTCATACTTTTTTGCATCTCCAGGTATTTCTCGTTACTGACCAATGAAAGGGTTAATTTTTCAATTTGAGGATTGATTGGTGTTGAATTAGTTGATTGTTTTTCAATTAAAATAGGTTCTAACGTAACGAAATTAGCGTCAATCAATTCTTGATTTAAAAGTTGAAATAATATTACTTTTTGGGTGTGAAGGTTTTGTTCAGTTTCATTAATTCGAGATTCCTCTAGAGAATAGCTCAATTGAACATCGTATAAATCGCTTTTAGGTTTGATTCCATTTGCAACTTCTTTTTCAATTCGTATGACATCTAATTTTGAATTGATTAATTGTTCTTTTTGAATTTTTAAGATTTCTTGGGAAAGAAAACAATCAAAATATTTTTCTGTGATTTTTAATAAATAATTGTGTTCTACAATTTTTTGATCGGCTTGACTAATCGCAATATCAATTTTATCTTTTTGAGTTTTTTTAATAGAATAGATGTCTAACACGTTTATTTGTCCACCTAAATTCAAGTAATCATTCTGAAAATTACTGCTCACTCTTGTATTTGTAATCGGATCAATTGTAGAACCAAAATTATAACTGTGATTGGCGAATAAATTAACAGTAGGAAGCCAATTTTGAATTTGTGGCGAGTAATTTTCTTGCGCTTTTAAAACATCTAATTCTTTCAGTTTTATATCGAATTGATTACTCATCCCAACTTCAATGCATTTTTGCAGTGACCAATTTTCCGATTGACCACATGCAAAAAAGCCTGTTAGGTGGCAGAGTATAATGAGAATAACGTTTTTCATTTTTAGAGTATTAATAGTTAGATTTTTTAACCGCAGAGTTTAAAAAGGAGTTTTGGCGCAGAGTTTCACAGAGTTTTTATTGTATAGATCCAATGCATCAAATCTCTACAATAACAACTTCGTGAAACTCTGTGAAATCCTCTGTGTGACTCTGTGGTTAAAAAAATGTTACTCATATTTCAAGTATTTAAGTACGTTTACTTTGGTTGCTAAATATGCTTTTGACAATACAACAACAAGTGTCAAAGTCAATAATAAAATGAAACCAATAATAAATGGATAAATAGAAATATCAATTCTATAAGCAAAGTTTTGCAACCAAATTTCGAGTAAAGAATAAACTGGAAAGACAGCTATTCCAAAACCAATTAAACTGAAAAAGATATACTGTTTTGTTAAAGTAAAAAGTAGACTTTTGGTTTCTGCTCCTAGTGTTTTACGAATGGCAATTTCTTTCATTCTTCGTTCGATAGAATAGGAAGTTAAAGCGAATAATCCAAAGAGAGCGATTAATATAACAACAATGTTTAAAATTGAAAATAGATTACTTTGGTTTACATATTCTTTATACGTCTGGGAAAATTGTTGATCTACAAAATTGTATTCGAAAGGATAATCTTGGTCAATATTTTTCTTCCAGAATTTTTCTAAATCTGATAAAGTTTGTTCTTGATTTAAAGGAGAAATTTTAATAGAAATATTTTGTAATTGTTGTTCCATCCAATCGATTGTTTTGAAATGACAGAAAATCATCGGGGGAATATTATTTTGTAAACCTATAAAATTGAAATCTTTTACAACTCCAATAATTTTTAATTTATTTTCATTCCAATCAATTGTTTTTCCAATAGGATTTTTTTCCTTCATCATATTGCACGCTGTTTCGTTTATCAAAACAGCATTTACAGTATCAGATGATATTTTTTCATTGATATTTCTTCCTTTCGCTATTTTTATTTTTAACATGTCTAACAATTCGTAATCCATGACCATATTGTGACCTTGAATATTTACGTCATTATATGTGAACCCTGAAGTTGAATTTGCACCCTTTCCGAAAGTAAATGCTCCCGATGAAACTTGTTCAACTCCATGTGTTTTTTCAATTTCGTGTTTTATTGTTCGATATTTATCGTAAATATTTACATCCTCTTTTCTTCTATATTTGACTTCTATAATTTGTTCTCCATGGAAGCCTAATTCTTTGTTTTTCAGAAATTTTATTTGATCATAAACGATTGTTGATCCGATAATAAAAAATCCTGCAATAGCAAACTGAAGAATCAACATCGAATTCCGAACCCAAACACCACTTTTACTTCTTCCAAAATTTCCTTTGATGACTTTTAAAATATCAAAATTGGCAACATAAATCGCTGGAAAAATACCTGCAACCAATACGGTTATAATAAAAATACCGATCAATTGTATAAAAAATAAATTGCCTTTAATTTCTAGTGATTTTTCTAAGAATTCATTGTAAAAAGGAAGTGTAATTTCAACGATACTAAGTGCTAAAATAACAGCAAAAAAAGTGGTTAATACGGCTTCAAAAATAAATTGTTGAATGATATTACTTTTTGATGCACCAATTGTTTTTCTTACACCAACTTCCTTTGCTCTTTTTATCGCATTAGCCGTAGAAAGGTTGATATAATTAACGATAGATAATACTAATATCAAAATAGAAACTCCCATCATGATTAATAAAAATTGATAATTCCCCTTTCCTTCGGCATATCCAATTTTTCGAGAATTTAAACGATCTGTTTTTAATTGTTCTAAATAGATCTTTGTTCTTCCATATTTCTTAATAAATTGTTCGGGCGAAATCCCATTATCTTTTGCGTCTATCTTAATTACATTTTCATAAAATAAATTCATGATTTCGTTTTCAACCTTTGCTTTATCTTTTGGGTCTTTCAATTTTAACATTAAACCATTATTAAAATTCCCCCAATTAGTTTGACCGTCTATAAGACTTAATTCCATCGCATTAATTACAATATCTGGATTTAAAGAAGATTTTCCAGGAACCTTGTATACAACACGAACTGTATGTGGGCCGTCGCCATTGTATATTTGTTTACCAATCGGATTCTGATTTCCAAATAATCTTTTTGCAGATAATTCTGAAAGTGCTATACCATTTTTATCATTTTCATAAGAAATTTTACTTCCTTTTTTGATTTCAAAAGCATAAAAATCGAAGAAATTACTTTGAGCACTCATTATTTTTTTAAAATATTCCTTTTTAGACTTGTATTGTAAAAAAGCATCGAAATAATATGTATTGAAATAACAGTATTTATCTAATTTTGAAGAACTTTTTTTTAGATGAGCTCCAACAGGAGCAGGAATATTTGCCCATATTTCATCATCTGATAATTGAGCTAATACTTCATATACTTTTTCTTTTTCAGGATTCCAAGCATTGTAAGACTGTTCATCATTCCAATGTAAAATCGCAAAGATTAATCCTGCCATCCCAATACTCAATCCAAAAATATTGAGAAAAGTAAACAACTTGTTTTTCTTTGTGTGGTAAACGAATATTTTAAACCAATTTTTAATCATAATTTATTTTTTTAGACAAAAGATTCAAGACTTCAAGATTCAAGATGAAAAGCATACTCACAGCTCATCAGTTTAAGAGCAAAGCGACCTATTGTCTTTGAGCGAAGCGTCTTATAGTCTAATGTCTCATTTAGTAAATACATCTACATTTCTACTATTCAACTTCTCAGAAATGATCATTCCGTCTTTCATTACAATTGTTTTTTGAGAGAAAGAGGCATCATAATCTGAATGCGTAACCATTAAAATTGTTGCTCCATTTGCATGTAAATCTGTAAGAAGTTCCATGACTTCATTCCCGTTTTTACTGTCCAAATTTCCTGTTGGCTCATCGGCTAATATTATTTTAGGATCGTTAATTAATGCTCTTGCTACGGCTACTCTTTGTTGTTGTCCACCAGAAAGTTGTTGTGGGAAATGTTGTAATCGATGTGATATTGCTAATCGATCAGCAATTAAAAGCACTTTTTCTTTTCTGATAGAAGAAGGAACATTGTTATAAATTAAAGGCAATTCAATGTTATCATAAACCGAAAGTTCATCTATTAAATTGAAATTTTGAAAGATAAATCCAACATTTTGCTTTCTTAAATTTGCAATTTCTTTACTTTTCAACCCATTTATTTCTTGGCTTAACAATTGATAACTTCCAGAAGTAACGTTGTCTAATAAGCCAAGAATGTTTAACAAAGTTGATTTTCCACAACCTGATGGCCCCATAATCGACACAAAATCACCTTGGTTTACTGTAAATGAGATTTCATTTAATGCTTTCGTTTCAATTTCTTCTGTTCTGAATACTTTTGAGAGTTTTTCTATTTTTATCATTTTTTTAGATATTAAGACATAAGACTTTAAAATTCAAGACTTATTATTATTTTATAAATTTAAAGAGGAAAGACTTTTTTCACGAGTAAATACGCTATATAGTTTCAAGCAAATAGTTTAATAAAAAACCCATTGTCTTCCCTCTTCATCTAACTTCAAGACTGTTGTAAAATTCATAAATTGAGGCATAATGAAAATTTCACTCCACAGTTTACGTTTGTAAATGAGGAAGTTAAATTTTTATTATAACGAAGAGTTATGTCTTTTACAGCGGTCTTATTTATTATTTATTATTTAAACTTTTATTCACATAGTCAACCCAATCATAATCAGGAATACTTTCATCAATGATAAAATCGGGTTGAAGTCCAATTCCATCTATTTTTATTTTGGGAAGTCTTAGACTTTTTGTTAAGCAATATCCTAGTTTAAATTCATTACAAGGTGAGTTTATAAAATACATATTTGATATATCCAACATTCCAAAGGTGCTAGTCCCGTAAAACTTCACTTTTTTACTTTGCTTTGCAGTTAAAATGAACTCTTCCGTTGTACTCGCATTTCCTTTATTAATTATAATTCCAACATTTTTTGGATACTCATAAACAGTATCTAATTTTAGTTGGGAAACGTTTATAGTATCTAAGTTGACAAACTGCCCTAGTTGTTTCTCTAATTTATCAAATGATTCTTGAGCCCATATTTTATCTTCTTTACTTGATCCATATTCCGATTTATGAATAAAATCAAGCATTCGTTGATTGTTTAATTTCGTAGAATAATACTCTACTCCAAAAGAGGTCATTGGATTCGTGTATATTAAGGGAATAATTTCATTAAAACTGATATCACTTCCACCACCATTATTTCGTAGATCAATTATTAAATTTTCAGTACTTAAAATCATATTTTTATTTTTCTTAATTACACTATCAATTTTTTCTTTTTGTGAATGATCAAAGGAAGGAATTCTCAAAATTAAAGTTGTTGGATTTAATTCTTCAAGATACGGTTTATCAGCATTTATTAATTTGAAATATTCTTCAATATGTTTTTCTGTTGAATAAGTAGGACTAATCCTTTTCATCGTAAAATTTCCAACTTGTAGATAGTTGTTTCCAAACGATTTTACAATGTCAGATTCTTGGGATGTTTTATTTCTAAGATAAAATGTGGAATGCACTTTTTGATTTTCAATATTGAATTTCAACTTCACATCTCCTACTTTCCAATTTTCAACGGAAGATTCAATTATAAAACCAAGGTAATTATTGTCAACCTTTTTAATACCAATTTTATAAGGATTCAAATCCCAAATCCCTTCGTAATCTATGTCTTTTTTAGCATTTAAATAGTTGGTAAATTCTTTTACATCTACTTCAATAGTTTCCCATTTCGTTTTTTGCTTTATTTCTTCTTTAGGTTCATTTTTTGAAGTAGTGTCTTTGAAGTTTTCATTGCGTTGAATTGCAATATGACCGTCTCTAAAAAAGAGTAGCCATTGATATAAAAATAGGGTGCATTCAGTTGAATTTTTAATTTCTTTTACTTTCAAATTGAAAATTTCATTGTGTTTTTGATAGGCTTCTTCTCCTTTTGTTTCTAAAGCATATTCAAATCCAGCGTCATTTTGTTCAAAAGTTTGACGAACCCAATTTAAATTTGCTTCACAATTACATTCTTGTGCGAATGATATTCTACTGATGATTGAAAAGGCAATAAATAATGTAATTTTTGTCATTTGTTTAATTTATTTGTGGTTCATTATTTCAATTTTAATTCTTCAACTCCCATGTATTCCTTATACGATGAGGTAATCACTTTTTCTCCAATTTTCAATCCTGTTATAATTTCATAGTATTCTGGATTTTCTCTGCCAATTTTTATTTTTCGTTTTATTGCTTTGTTTCCTTGAACAACAAAAATCCATTTTCCTTCGGTTTCTCGGTCGAATATTCCTTTTGAAAGCAATTTCACTTTTGATTTTTCTGACAAACTTAACTTAACTCCGAAACTTAAACCTTGTCTTAAGTCTAAAATGTTATTTTCTTTAAAATTTAATTCTACTAAAAATCGTCCGCTTTTTATCTCAGGAATGACTTTTGAAATAATTACTTCCATTGTTTTATTCAAAAATTCAATAGATCCTGATTGCCCAACTTGTACTTTTTCTAAATAAAATTCATCTACATTCGCGACTAATTTATAGCCTTTTTGAACATTGATTTTACCGATGCTTTCTCCCGCTATATATGTTTTTCCCAATATTGGTTCGAAAGAGGTCAACGTTCCTGATAAGGGAGCAAGTACCAAGAAATTCTTTTTATTTTTCCGTAATATTTCCAAGCTTTTATCCATGAAATTCAACGACTGATTCATTTGAGCTAGTTGAGTTTTATTCGACGCTTTTTCTTTTTGAATACTTTGCTGAATTAAATTTTTCCGTTCACTTTGGTACCTTAAATTTTCTTTTGCTTTTTCCCAGTTTTCTTTTGATACGATCTCTTCTTCAAACATTTTTTGATGAATTTCTTTCGCCGATTTTGCTTCTAAAAAATCATGTTCAATAGCAATTAAATCTTTTGTTAAATTAATCTCTTGATTTCTTAAATCTAATTTCGATTTATTTAATTGGTTGATTTGTTCAATTATAGTTGTTTCCTGATTTACAAATGCTAATTCTGTGTTGGGATTATAAATTTTAGCTAATGGTTGACCTTTTTCAACTGCTGATCCATTTTCAATAAATATTTCTTGAATGGCTCCTCCTTCTATAACGTTCACCAACATCGATTTCAGTGGTTCAACTTTCGCTTGTAAAACGATGTAATCTTCAAAAAATCCAATTTCTACTTTTTTAATATTTATTTCTTCACGCTTCACATTAAAGATTTTTTTTCTCGTAACAACAAAGGAGGCAATTAAAATAATTCCCACAAATAGCAAAGAAATTTTAATTGCATTGTTTATTTTTCTATTTTTACGCTGTAGAACTGTGTCCATAATTCATTCATTTGTAGAGCGTAAGCTAAATTTTGTGCCGTAAAATGACAACTTTATAATCCGCTTAAAATTAGGACTATAGTTTTTTATGAAAATCGGAAGGTGTCCGAAAGTGAACACCTTTTTTATGAAAATGAACAGTGAATGATAAAAACGAAAGCAACTATATTAATCATAGACGATCAAGAAGACATCCTTTTTAGCGTAAAAATGATCTTGAAAAAACATTTTGAGACCATTTTTACGATTGAAAATCCTAAAAAAGTGATTCAAATATTCTCTGAAACCGAAATAGATGTCGTTTTATTGGACATGAATTACCGCATTGGATTTGAAGATGGAAAAGAAGGAATCTATTTGTTAAAAGAAATTAAAGCTATTTCACCAAAAACGCAAATCATTTTAATGACCGCTTTTGGGAAAGTAGAAACTGCTGTTGAAGGGATAAAATTAGGCGCTTTCGATTACATTCAAAAACCATTCGACAATGATAAATTGCTTTCATTGGTTAAATCTGCAGTTGTTGAGAATCGAAAAAGTAGAAAAACGAAAGATGAAGTAGTTTCCAAAAACACATTTTTTATAGGATCATCTCCTTTGGTTGAAAAAGCCTATAAATTAGCTGAAAAAGTGGCTAAAACAGACGCGAATGTGTTGGTTTTAGGAGAAAACGGGACTGGCAAATTTGTTTTAGCAAATCATATTCACGAACAATCGAACCGAAAAGACAAACCTTTTATTCACGTTGATTTAGGCTCTTTAAACGAAAACATCTTCGAAAGTGAATTGTTCGGTTATGCAAAAGGAGCGTTTACAGATGCAAAAGCAGATACGATTGGTCGCTTTGAAATGGCGCAGGAAGGGACCATTTTCTTAGATGAAATTGGAAACCTTTCCCTGCATTTACAATCTAAATTATTGCAAGTAATTCAAAATAAATCGGTCACACGTTTAGGAGAATCAAAAGCACGTCCACTGAATGTACGAATAATCACAGCTACCAATCTTGATTTAAAAGAAGAAGTTGCTGAGAAAAGATTTCGAGAAGATTTATTTTACAGGATCAATGTGATGGAGATTTCGTTACCAACATTAAGGTCTTGCAAAGATGATATTTTACCTTTGGCTGATTTTATTCTTCAAAAATTAAAGGTAAAATATGAAAACGGAAACGCAACCATCGATGAAAGAGCAAAGAATTTAATGCTTCAACATGCCTGGAAAGGAAATGTGCGTGAACTTGAAAATAGGATGGAACGGGCTATTATTTTATGTGAAAATGACATCATTCAATCCTCAGATTTAGACTTAGATACTAATTTTTGTTTGGCGGAAGATTCTGAAGATGTTACATTGAATGACATTGAAAAAACAACCATTTTAAAAGTGTTGACTAAAAATCAATTCAACATCAGTAAATCTTCGGAAGAACTTGGTTTATCGAGAGCTTCATTGTATAAAAGAATTGAAAAATACAATATTTCAGAAAATTAAACGCTATACGATGTTAAGACCAGTTGCTATTTTTAGTAGAATATTTTTGTTTGTTGCCGTTGGAATTTCGCTGTTTTTTCTTGTTTCAAACAAGTATTATTATTCTTCCGTTCTTACTGTTATTATCTTGTTTATTCAACTTATAGAATTATTTTATTTCTTAAAAAATACTTTCCAATTTTACGATAGAACCATCGATTCAATTTTAAACAATGATTTTTCACTTGATTTTTCAAAAAAGCAAAAGAATAAAAGTTACTCAAGCTTGTATAAGTTATATGAGTCGTTAAAGTCAAAACAAAATGATTCTATTTCAAAAGAAATTGTTTTCACATCGATTTTAGATAACATTGATTCAAGTGTGTTAATTTTAAAGAAAGACGAAGATTGGAGCATTTTTTTAATGAACGATTATTTTTCAGATCATTTTAAAGTCCCAAAACTGACCAAATGGAGTTATCTGAAAAGTCACATTCAATCTTTTTGTGAAGTCATCGAAAATGAAGGATTTGAAGAATTTAAGAAAAGTGTAGAAATTAGAATTGAAAATCAAGACACACAAACATTCATTATTCAAACTTCTAAAACCCAGACGCACAATCAAATCTATTATGTCATTTTATTAGATTCCATTCAAAATGTTATTGACAAAAAGGAAAAAGAAGCTTGGATTAATTTAATGAAAGTTATTTCTCATGAATTATTGAATTCCTTGACACCTATTCAATCGTTGTCACAAAATTTAAAAGAAATAGTTTCTCAAGAAAACTTGAGCTTAGAAGATATTGATGATATTAAACAATCGGTTATTACTATTCACAATAGAGGCGAACAATTGCAAAAATTTGTAGAAAGTTACCGAAAATTAGCTGCTTTGCCTACACCCAACAAAGAGAAAATTTTGGTAAGTAAGTTGATCAACAACTGTTTGACTGTTATGAATCCAATTTTCAGTAAAAAAGAAATTGAAATTGAGAATATTACATCAGTAGATCAACCAATTTGGGTAGATATAAATCAAATGGATCAAGTCATTTTGAATCTTTTGACAAACAGTGTGAACGCCCTAGAAATGGTTTCCAACAAGAAAATAACGATTCAAACTATTATAAAAGACAATAGAATTTTCCTTTCCTTTTCAGACAATGGAATAGGAATTGAAAAGGAAATCGAAGACAAAATATTTTTACCGTTTTATACGACCAGAAAAGAAGGATCAGGAATTGGGCTGACGTTGTCCAAAAACATTGTCGAAGCGCATGGCGGTTATTTGGTCTATCAGAAAGAAGAGGAGAAGACTACTTTTTTGATTTGTTTGATTTGTTGAAATTAGCATTACAGATTTTTTTCTCATTAATTCAGGTTATATTTTACATTCATAACTTATAAAATAGTATATTGTAAAACTTACTTTATAATTATCCAAATCAAATGAAAAAAAACATTTTATTTTTACTTTTAATTTATTCATCATTTAATTCTTTTTCTCAAAATCAACAGTTAAAAGATTTATTAACTATTTTAAAAACTTGTAAATCAGATACAAATAAAGTACTATGCTTAAATGAAATTAGTAAAGAATATGTGTATCTTGCTGATTATAAGAAATCTATAGAATACATTCAATTAGCTTTAAAAGTTGGGGAATCATTACCATCTTACAGCTCTAAAACGCAACAAAAAGGTTGGTTAAAAGGGATGGCAGTTTCTTATAATATTTTAGGAAATGTTTATTTAGCAAAGAATGATTTTTCATTGGCTTTGGAATATTTTTTAAAATCGTTTCAGCTAAATACTATTTTAAACAATACTATAGAATTGTCTAAAAATCTTAATAATATTGGTATCATTTATGAAGGTAAAGGAGATTATAAAAATGCTTTGAGCTGTTATAAAAAAGTATTATTAATCGACGACGAATTACAGGATAGTATAAAAAAACTAAAACACTTGAATACTATTGGTAGTCTTTATATGCATCAAGGAAATTATAAAACCTCTTTATTTTACCTTAAAAATGCAAAAAAATACGCAAGGGAATTACAAGATGTTAAAGAGATGTCAGCAATAGATAACGCTATTGGACTTTTATTTTGGAATCAAGGAAATTTTCGGAAATCATTGAATTATCTCTTTTTATCCTTAAAAATGGCGGAGAAAATTGAGAATAAAGAGTTAATAATGAATTGCCTAAACAATTTAGGGAACGTATATGTTCTTCAAAAAGAATATGTTAAGACACTTGAGTTTTATAATAAAGCCCTTTTAATTGCAGAAAAACTAAATGATCAAAAAGAAATTATTAGCTTTAAAAACAACATTGCAAACGTTTATTTGTGCCAAAAAAAGTATAAAAAGGCACTCATTTATTTTTCAGCTTCTTTGAAATTAGCCCAAAAAACAGAACTCAATTATTTGGCAGCAGTTTGCAAGGATAATATTGGAAATGTATTCTACCATATAGGTAATTATGATAAGGCTTTAGACTATTGTTTAATCGCTTTACCTCACTTCAAAGAAATGGGATCTCAAAAAGACATCGCAATAAATTACGGTTATATCGGTAAGATATATCTTTCCAAAAAAGATTATAAAAATGCTGAAAAATATTTATTACAATCGATTTCCATCTGCAATGAGTTAAATATATTAAATGAAAAAATGGAATTTGAAAAATATCTTAGTCAAATTTATAATGAAACAAAGATGTACCAAAAAGCATTGGAATATTTTATGAGTTATTCCAAAATAAAAGACTCTTTAGAAAGCTCTGATAATAAAAAGCAACTTATCAGAACAGAATTAAATTATCAATTTGAAAAAAGAGAAGCATTTATTAAGGAGAAGCAAAACCAAAAAGAGCTAAATGAAAGAATAAAGAATGATAAAAAGAAAATTATCCTGATTGGAAGTGCTCTATTATTATTTATTTCTGGAGGAATCTTTTTTTATTGGCAAAAATCAAGACATGCAAAAGAAAAATTACTTTTTGAGAAGGAACAGGAATTGAATCAATCACAGAAAAAACAAATTGAAAATGAGTTGTTGAATTCAAAAGAATTGCTTCAAACTTATATTGAAAATATGGTACAGAAAAATAGGTTATTAGAACAATTTAAAGAAGAAACACAGCAATTAAAAGATTTAAAATCTAAAGAAATATATGAAAATAAAATTGAACAACTGGAATATTTAAATAAAACAACAATTCTCACGGAAGAAGATTGGATTAAATTTAAAAATCTATTTGAACAAGTGTATACAGGTTTTTTTATCCGTTTAAAAGAAAAATATCCAGCATTAACTCCTGGTGAAACTCGCTTGATTTGTTTAATTAAATTAAAATTAGATACAAAACAGATGGCAGGCGTTTTAGGCGTTTCAGCAAATACTATTACAACATCTCGTTATCGTTTGAGAAGAAAAATTGAATTAATAGATGACGAAAACCTAGAAGAAATCGCGTATAACATTTAAGGTAAGCACGTTACTTTTTGTACACCTTTTTGTACACCTGTTTTTTACAAATAATTTAATGAAAAAATACACCTTTGTAACACATTAAAATACATCTACACTTAAAAAAATATGATTAAGAAAAATTGGACTATCAGCTTTATATTACTTTTTACGATGAACACATTGTTTAGTCAGTGGCATCAAACATCAGGTCCTGGCGGAGGTAGTATTTATTCACTTCATGCGAGTGGAAATAATTTATTTGCTGGAACTGAATTAGGAACTATGCATTTATCTACTAATAATGGGGTAAGTTGGTCTAATTTAGGATTGATCGCTCACCAAAGTCCAATAGTTTCTATAATTTCAAATAATTCTATTGTTTTTGCCGCTAGCCCAACGGATGGAGTTTTTCGATCTATCGACAATGGAACAACATGGCTAAATTCAGGCTTAATTAATAAAGGTGTCTGTGTTCTTATAGGAGATGGAACAAATTTGTTTGCAGGATCGGATAGTACAGGTGTACATATTTCTACTGATAATGGAATTAGTTGGACACAAGTTAATTCAGGATTAACAGATTTATATGTACAATCTCTTACTGTTGGTGGAGGATATTTATTTGCAGGTACTCAAACGGGGGTTTTTCGTTCTGCTAATAATGGCTCAACATGGACTCTTGTAAATTCAGGATTAGTCGGTCTTGGATTTTATTCTATAGCCTCATTTGGATCTAATCTATATACTGGAAGTGCGAATGGTGGTGGTGTATCACTTTCAACAGACAATGGAGATAATTGGACTCAAATTAATAATGGGTTGTCAAATGGTTTTGGATCAAATGGTCATTCTGCTTTAGAATTCGCTCAAATTGGTAATACAATTTTTATAGCTACGGCAAGCGGTATATTTTCAACTACAAATAATGGAAATAGTTGGACATTAGTAAATACAATGAATACAAAAGTAAAAACCATTGCGGCAATAGGAAATCAACTATTTTCAGGAAATCGAAGTGGTGTTTCATTATCAGTTGATAATGGAAATACTTGGGTAAATGTAAATGAAGGATTAGCTGCTCAATCAATAACTGCAATGGCAGTATCTGAAGATAAAGTATTTGCGGGAACCTATTTTAATCCAATGGTGTTTTCTTCAATGGATAATTGTTTAAATTGGAGTGGCTATAACCCTACTCTTTCTTATTTAAATACATATATAGGTGATAATGTCATTAATGCGTTGATTGTAAAAGATGAATATGTGTTTTGTGGAGTAGGAAATACAGGTGTTTTGCGATCAAATGACGATGGTTTAACATGGACAACTGTTAACAATGGGTTAAATTTCCATGATGTTTTGTCTCTTCATGTTAAAGACGGAGCAATCTTCGCTGGGACATCTAATGGAGGTGTATTTCTTTCGACTGATAATGGTGGAAATTGGACAGCAATTAATAGTGGTTTTCCTGTAAGTTTTACTGGGGATATTCTTACTGCAATGCATGCTTTTACTGTTAGTGATGGCAATATATTTGTAGCTACAGGTAATTCCAATTTTAATGGTGCAATTTATTTTTCTTCCGATAACGGAGAGAATTGGGTTTCTGTTAGTTCAGGATTAGATCCTCAAAATAATTTTAATGCTTTAGTTTCTATAGGAAATACCTTATTTTCGGGTTCTTACTCAGGTGTATTTAAATCAACAGATAATGGAGATAGTTGGACTTCTGTTAATAATGGGTTGTCAGCTTTGTATGTAAAATGTCTAGCAGTTAGCGGGAATAATTTATATGCAGGAACAGCTGGTGGAGGTGTATTTTTATCGACAGACAATGGAGCAAATTGGACTAGTATTAATCAAGGATTGGATCATTTATCTATCAGTACTTTAACCGTTAATGGTAATTATATTTACGCTGGAACTCAAACAGGAAGTGTATTTCTTTCCACAATAAATTCTTTAGTAAATGAACTTCCCATTCTAAATTTAAAAAACATACAGGTTTTTCCAAATCCTTCTAATACAATGATGAAAATTACAGGATTAATTGGGGAAAATCATATAACAGTTTATAATTCATTAGGTCAAGTTATTGTAGAAACTGAAGCTGAAAATGATTTTTTATTGGATGTTACTAAATTAGAAAAGGGGGTTTATACTATGATTATAAAAGATAAAAATTCAAATGTACTCTTTAAAAAAATTATGATTAATTGAAACATAAATAAATCGCACCTGTTTTTTCGAATTGTACCCTGTTTAAGAGAATTCATCAAATAAAAATGCAGTTAAATATTTTTTTAAAATAAAAATTTACACTTACATTTGTATTATATTCAATATGAATGTGATGAAACTAGAAAAAAAAGATATCCGAGTAGAAGTTCAAAAAGCATTAGATCTAAAAAAAGATTTAATTAAAGGTATTCGCACAGGTAAAGATTTAAAAAAAATAGCCAATAAAAAGGGATTTAAAATTGTTCAACCTTTATAAACTAATTAGTGAACAAAACCAATCTAAATTCACTACCAAAAATAACATTCAATATTCTTGCGTTTTTACTCAACCAAAAGATTTATTAGGGTTAAATGTAAAATCTGAAGTTCATTATTTTGTTAAAACAAATAATTGTTTGGAAAAAGAACCTTTAGATGTAAAAGTAGGTAATACTGTTGGAGATTTATTGAATAGGTTTTTAAATGAAAACAAAACTAAAATTGTATATTATATTTGTGATGATTCCGATTCAAAAGGTGAAAAGAGAAATTTACATTTTGTAAAATGGTTTCAAAAAAATAATACGGAAAAAGATAAAAAATTGATAAAATGTTCAATCAAAGGATATATTTTTGGTGGAATAATTTTACATTATTCAAATACTGAAATTCATATTATTCAAAAGTATTTTGAACAGGAGACAATTCAATTTCAATCGTTAGGTAAACAAACAGAAATTGAAGTAATTTAAATCAAATTACAAACATTAATTTCACAGATCACATAGTGTAACACATTAATTCAATTTAATTAACATTTTAATGATTAATTGTGTAATTTCGCTCTACTTATTTGTAAAACTATCAAACTTTATATAATTCACAATGATCTGTTATAAATCCATATTCGCTTTTGCTTTTTTAGCAATATCCATTTCAAGTTGTTCAAACAATACAGAAGTTACTTTTGATGATCCATTGATTTCACATAGAGACTCAACAATAAGTCCGACGGAAGATTTTTTTCTTTATGCAAATGGTGGTTGGTTCAAAGCCAATCCTATTTCTTCAAGTGATCGAAGTAATGGTATTTTTAATACTATTGGTGATACAATTAATAGTCAGGTAAAACAGATTTGTGAAAGATCTGCGGCAGATAAAGAAGCTGTTAAAGGAAGTAACAAACAAAAAATTGGAGATTTTTATTCTTCTGGAATGGATACTGTTTCAATTGAGAAAGCAGGATTAACTCCTTTAAATACTGAAATTAAAACCATTGATAAAATAAGTGATGTCTCATCTTTAATGACAACAATAGCTCATTTGCAAACGGTTGGTGCAAATCCAGCGTTTTCTTTTTATGTAGCTCAAGACGATAAAATAAGCTCGAAACATGCACTTTTTTTTAGTCAAGGAGGTTTAGGTCTCGGAGATAGAGATTATTATTTTTTAACTGATGCTGCTTCAAAAAACATTCGTAAAGAATATGAAAACCATTTGAATAAAATGATGCAATTTTTAGGTGAAAATAAAGAAACAGCTACAAAAAGTGCGAGTTTAATTATGAAATTAGAAACCGACTTAGCGCAAGCATCTCGAAAATTAGAAGCATTAAGAGATCCATTAGGAAATTACAACAAAATGAGTGTTTCTCAATTTGAAAAGACAACACCTAATATTTCATGGTCAGCTATTTTAAAAACACTTGGTGCAAAAAATGTTGATTCGGTGATTGTTGGTCAACCAGAATTTTATACTTCATTAAATAATTTAGTAAAAAAATATACAATTGCTGACTGGAAAACCTATTTGAAATGGGATTTAATTAACTCTTATGCCTCATTCTTAAACAAGGATATCAGAAATCAAAATTTTAAATTTTTCGCCACAGTCATGAATGGTGTAAAAGAGCAAAAACCTCGTTGGGAAGGAGTTGTTAATCAAACAGATGGTGCATTGGGCGATTTAATTGGACAAGTATATGTTGCTGAATATCTTCCAAAAGGCTCAAAAGAAAAATTGGTGGAAATTGGAACGAATATCCGTAATGTTTTTGCTGAGCACATCAAGAAATTAGATTGGATGAGTGCCGCGACTAAGAAAAAAGCTTTGTATAAATTAAGTACTATGATCATGAAAATTGGTTACCCTGACAAATGGAAAGATTTAAGTAAACTGAAAGTAGATAGAAAATCGTACTGTTTAAATGTAATGAATTCAAATAATTGGGGATACAAAGAAATGATCAACAAATATGGTAAACCAGTTGACAAAACAGAATGGGGTATGCAACCGCACACATACAATGCATACTACAATCCTAGTAATAACGAAATCGTTGTTCCTGCTTGTAATATTATTGTTCCTGGTTTTGAAGGAAGAATGCCTGATGATGCTATCTTATATTCTATTATTGGTGGATCAACTTTTGGACATGAAATGACGCATGGTTTTGATGACCAAGGATGTCAATATGATGAAAAAGGGAACTTAAACAATTGGTGGACGAAAGAAGATTTGACAAAATTTCAAGCAAAAACAAAATTAATTGTCAATCAATTTAATCAATTCACGGTTCTTAAAGACAAACATGTGAACGGTGATGCAACACAAGGTGAAAACATTGCTGATTTAGGAGGTGTTGTAATGGGATATGAAGCATTTAAGAAAACTTCTCAATACAAATCAAATCAAAAAATAAGTGGTTTGAGTCCAACAAGACGTTTCTTTTTAGGTTATGCTTACGCTTGGATGGTAAACATCAATGATGAATCGTTGGCAAATCAAATCATGACGGATGTTCACGCTCCAGCTAAATTCAGAATCAATGGACCGTTGAGTAATATGTTAGAATTTTACAAAGAATTCAATATTAAAGAAGGAAATAAAATGTTTTTAGCGCCATCTCAAAGGGTTGTTATTTGGTAAAATTAGATTCAAGACTAGAAGATACAAGATTTAAAGACTTATGTTCACTCAGTTCATAAGTCTTTGAGCGAAGCGATCTAAAGTCTTGCAGTCTTGAGTCTATTCAGTCATTAATCACTTCTTGTTTTTCTTTCTCAGCTTGTTTTTTCCATTCCTTTAACGTATTCCCTATCTTGGATTCCTTTTTTACTTTTTTAGGATCTTCAACTGGTTCTTCTTTTTTAGCAGGACCAAATTCCATTTTTAATTCTTCTTTTTCTTGTTTAATTGGTTGGTATAATTTTACGGTTGTGTCGTTTTTAAATAATCCGAATTCGGTTTTAAAAATTGATTTTGCATCTTGTTTGGCAGCTTCTCGATTTTCCCTTGCTTGTTCTTTTTTTGCATCTTGATCCCATTCAATAATTGGATTATCAATATTTCCGTGCATGTGAATAAAAATTCGAACACCTGTTCCATCATCTATAACTGTCCCGAATTCTTCTTGACTTTTTTGCGTTTGAATTTCTCTGAATCGGAATTCAAAATGATAATCAATGTTGTTGTCAAAATCATGTTCCCCATATAATTCCATGTCGAGCGCATTCGATTTAATAACCATTTTAGGAATGAATAATTTTCCATTTTGAATAACCAATGTATTCTCCAATGTTTCAAATTTTAAATCAAGTAATTTTTTTTCAAAATCATTGATGTTATTTTTACGAATTATTAATTTCGCTGAAGATGTTTTTAAATTTTCAGTAATTGACTTAAAAGTTGACACATTTTTCAATCTTCCTCCAATAATTTTCAATTGAATTTGAGATTTTATAGCCTTTTTAATAACTCCATTTTTTAAATCAAAAGGTGCAGAAAAATCTAATAAAACATGCGCTTTTCCGTAAATATTATCTTCTGAAATTACAGTTTGCTCGAAATTATTCCATTCCTTAAATAACGATTTAAATTCAATATTATCTGAAGCTAATTGAGTAGAAATAGTAAAAATTTCAGGATTTTTTTCTTCAATTGATAAACCTCCACGAATATCAGCATTTGCATTTTGAACCGTTAAATTAGAAAATTGAATAACTCTATTTTCGAACAACATTTCTCCTTTAAATTTTTTGAAATGATGCTTTTCATATTTAATTTCATTTGCATTTAAATTGATATTTCCAATGATGTTGTTTGGTAAAATCCAACTTTTTCCATCGGATATTTGTTCTTCTTTGGTTTCTGTACTTAAATCTTGAATATCAATTAAATTGGCATTTACATTCACGTTTGCATCTAATTTATCTTCATTTTTAAGGTATTCTATTATATTCTTAAAAACACCATTTAAAAGTAAATCAGTTGATCCAACATTTAAACTGATTTGATCTAAACCAATTTCATCGTCACGTAAATAAATCGCCCCATTCACTTTTTGAAAAAATCGTTTATCGTCTTTTAGTTGTAAATTCACATTATTCAAACTAACATCTCCATCACATTTTCTTACGTTATAATCTTGCGATTCATTTGGTTGACATGATAATTGTAGATCAAAATCACTATTTAAATCAATAGAACCATCAATTTTTTCTATTTCAGGAATAGAGAATAAACTTTGAAGAATTTGTAAATCGATGTTCCCTTTTGCTTTTCCTTGATAAATTGGAGATTCGAAAGATGTCAAAGTTAAATCACCTCTAAACGGCCCTCCGACAGTTGAAAAAGAAATATTTGAAAGCTTTAAAAATTCATGTTCTTTTCCTCCTTTGTTAGAATATTTCCCATTTAAAAAAATATTTTTCAGTTTCAATCCTTTTGTAGGCTCCGTCAATTCACCTTTATTGATTCCAAAAGAACAGATTATTTCAGGAGCTTCTACCGATTTTGTTTTACCATTAATTGACACATCAAAATGAACGATTCCTGCTCCATCGTATTTTTTAACATTTTCAATAGACGAATGAGAAATATTATTCGCTACATCATGCAGTTTTAAATTTGAAGAATGAATTCTAAAATTTAGATTCTCAGGTGTAATTTTACCATTGAAATCAAAGGGGAGATTCGCTATATATAAAACCGCTTTCGGAATATTCACAATAGCAGTTTCATTGTTAACTAACAGGTCTAAATCAAAAGCAGCGGGTTTATTTGAAATCAAGGTTATATTACCACTTTTTGCTTGTTTTATAAATAAATTACTTTTAGTATGAAGTGTAAATTTCTTTTCTGAAAAAGCACCTTCTAATTCAAGTGTATTTAAAAAGGTGGAATAATATTGGTTAGATGAAGAGTTTTTATATGAAAATCTCATTTTTTCTAAATCAACATTTTCCAATCTAAAATTAAATTTTGATTCAGCTGTATCTTTCGACTCTTTTAGAATATCATAATTATTTTCTCCTTTATCATTTATTTTGAGCTGAATTGAACCAGGAGAAACTTCGATCGCTTTTACATTGTAATCTTCATTCCAAATATCAATTGGATTAAATTTTAAACGAATTCGATTGGAATATAATAAAGTATCTCTATCGGTTGATTTTTTATAAGAATCTTGAATGAAAACCTTATTAAAATCAACAGATAAATTAGGAAAAGACCCCCAAAAAGCTAAATCTACTTTTGAAACAGTAACTTTCCCTTTGATATGTTGATTCAATTCAGTGATCACATATCCACAAATATCGTCTTTGAAGAAGTATAAACCGCTTGTAATGAGCAATACTATGCCAAGTAAAACTCCAAAAAACCAGATTCCAATTTTAATGAGACGTCTTTTCATAGTTAAAGGTAAAAATAGAGATTTTGTAGTAAAATGAAGGCTTAACGACTTAAACTTATGAACGTATTAATGTTGAGTTTGTTTCAAAATTAATTTCAACGGTCTATCACTTGTTAAAATTGGTATTCTAATACATTTTCTGTATTTTTGTATTCTAAAAATAAGAATAGAAACATGAGTTTACTTACAGTTGGTAGTGTTGCCTTTGATGCAATTGAAACACCTTTCGGAAAAACAGATAAAATAATTGGTGGCGCTGGTACTTATATCGCTCTTTCAGCAGCATTTTATGAGTCAAATCAAAAAATAGTTTCTGTTGTTGGAGATGATTTTCCAAAAGAAATGTTAGACAAATTGACTTCTGTAGGAGTTGATTTAGAAGGTTTACAAATCAAACAAGGTGAGAAAACTTTTTTCTGGTCAGGTCGTTACCATAATGATATGAATTCTCGTGACACATTGATTACTGAATTGAATGTACTTGAAAACTTCGATCCAATTATTCCTGAAAGTTATCAAGGAGTAGATTATTTAATTCTTGGAAATTTAAGCCCACAAGTTCAGAGAAGTGTCATTGAAAGATTAGTGAAACGTCCAAAGTTAATCGCAATGGATACGATGAATTTCTGGATGGACATTGCGTTGGATGAATTGAAAAAAACTATCAAATTAGTAGACGTTTTAATCATCAATGATGAAGAAGCTCGTCAACTTTCTGGTGAATACTCTTTAATGAAGGCTTCCAAAGTAATTCGTGCTATGGGTCCAAAATATTTGATTATCAAAAAAGGAGAACACGGAGCATTGTTGTTCAATGAAGATAAGGTTTTCTTCGCACCTGCTTTACCATTAGAAGATGTTTTCGATCCAACTGGAGCTGGTGATACTTTCGCTGGTGGATTTATTGGATACATCGCAAGTACAGATGATATTTCTTTTGACAATATGAAACGTGCGATCATCAATGGTTCGGCAATGGCTTCATTCTGTGTTGAAAAATTTGGAACTGAAAAATTATTAAATTTAACAAAACAAGATATTGAAAATAGAATTGAGCAATTTGTTGCTTTAACTAATTTCGACATGGTACAAACAACTGTAGGGTAATCCCTAAATTTCTGCAATATGGCAAAAATGACTTTTTTAGACGAATTGAAAACGTTAGTAGCAACTGAAAATGCGCTTTCTGTTAGTCGTGATGTGAATGAATTGAGAACACGTTTTGATGATTATGTGTTAGAAGACGAAAGAAAAAAACAAGTAGCTGTTTTAGAAGCGAAAGCGAACGGAGAGAATGTTGAATTCGAACGTGAAGACGATCCGATTAGAGATGAGTTTTATGTAGTTTATTCGGAATACAAAGAAAGGAGATCAGTAGCCGTTGCAGCAAAAAACGCTTCACAAAACGAAGCTTTACGTCAAAAAAAGGCATTAATTTCTCGTTTACGTGATGTAATTGAAAAAGAAGAAAATATAGGTGCCGCTTTTAGTGCTTACAAAGAAATTCATGAATCTTGGAAACAAGTGAGTGATATTCCTCGTGAACACAGAGATGATATTCAAGCTCAATATTCTCGTTTGTTAGAAGATTTCTTCTACAATATGAAAATATACCGTGAATTAAAAGATCACGATTTACATAGAAATCAACAAGTTAAATTAGATCTGATTCAACAAATTCAAAATTTAATGAACGTTGAATCTGTAAAAGAAGTTGAAAAGTCAATCAAAACATTACAAAACGAATGGGAAGGAACTGGTCCTGTTGGTCGTGTTGGTTGGGAAAACATTAAAAAATCTTATTTAGATTGTGTTCGTGCAGTTTATGAAAGAATTAATAATTACCACAACGAACGTAGAACCGCTCAGCAAGATAACATTGAGAAAAAACAAATTTTATTAGATAAATTAAAATCTATTTGCGCTGATCTTTCTTCTTTAAAATCAGTTAAAGAATGGGAAGATGTTACTAAGGAAATTTTCGAAATTCAAGGAGTTTGGAAATTAATTGGATTTGGTCCTAAAAAAGAAAATGAAGAAATTTGGACCTTGTTTAGAGCTGAATGCGATTCATTTTTCGCTTTAAAGAAAGAATTTTTTGATAAATTAAGAAGTGGATTTGATGCATTAGCAGAAGCAAAGCAAAAATTAATTGATCAAGCAGTTATTTTAAAATCTTCAACAGATTGGAAATTAGCAGGTGAACAATTAATTCAATTGCAAAAAAACTGGAAAAATATCGGTAACGCTGGGCAAAGAAACGAACAACGTTTATGGAAAGAATTCAGAAGTGCCTGCGATGAATTTTTCAATGCTAAAACAGCTCATTTTGCTGAACAAGATAAATTGAATGAATCGAATTTAGCTGGGAAATTAGAATTAATTGCTCGAATTGAAGGATATAAAATTCCAGATGATAAGAAACAAGCTATTTCTGATTTAAAAGCATTTGCTACTGAATTCAATGATCTTGGAAAAGTTCCAATGGCACAAAAAGATATTATTTATAATGCATATAAAACTGCGCTTGATGCTTTGTATACTGCTTTGAAATTAGAAGGTGCAGAAAAAGAGCAAGTATTATTTCAAGCTAGAATAGATACTTTTCAAGCGAGTCCAAATGCTGGAAAGTTATTAGACAAAGAAAAAATGGACTTGCGTCGTCAAATTGATTTAATCAAACAAGACGTTACACAATATGAAAACAATTTAGGCTTTTTCAAACATTCTAAAGGAGCAAATGCTATGAAAGAAGAAGTTGAAAAGAAAATTGAGCAATCAAAACGTAAAATTGAAGAAATTTCACGAAAAATTAAGATGATTCCGAATGAATAAATCGATCAATGTCCTTCTTATTTTTTTAGCTATCCCAACGATGGTTCTTTGTATTTTCGTTGGAATGAATTTGCCTATTGAATTTTTGAAAACATCTGGTTCTCAATTACCGTTTCGTTTTGAAATTTTTCTTACAATTGGGATTCTCTTTTTTATTATAATATTGAGAAGAAGTGCGAAACGTTGGATGGGTGCAAAAATGGTTAGTCAAACTGAAAAATATAAGTGGAACGAAACCATGAGTGTGGAACGGAAAAACAGGGTTTATCTTTATCAATCCTTAGAATCTGCTTTAATGCTCTTTGCAGCAATTTCATTTTACACTGTTTGTAAAGAAGCGTGGTTGCCGGCTTGCGCTGTGATGTTCGGAACAATTGATAATCTTTTGTTTTTGTTGATGGGAAAATTCAAAAACATTTATAGAATTGGATTAACTTCAAAAGCCATCGTAGTTGCGGATAGAGATGTAATTGTTTTGTATTATACAGGTTTAAGAAAAGTCACAATTCACCAACAAACCATCTTTTTCGATTATATTAAAGGATTACAGATTTCGTTTCCAATTAATTGTATCGATGAAAAAAATAGAACAAATTTTAAAAACAATTTGGAAGCACAATTAGACAGAGATAAAGTGTTTTTCTCTGATGATATAAAAGCTATGTGATTCATTAATTCCTGCTTTAACCTTGAAAAAATTTCTGATTAGTTGTTTTTTGTTTGGATTCAATTTGACTATTAATTGTCAAATTGAAATTCAAAAAAATGCTTTATCAGATTCAATATTAGACAGTAATTATTTAGCTACACGTAAATTCCCTGCTACAGGAGGATTAGTTTCATATTATTTTTGGGAAGAAGATAGTTTAGGTTTTATAATTAATAATGAAATTAAAAAACCATTTATTCAAAATTTTTTAATCATTTGTTCTCAATCAATATTCAAAAAAGATTCTGTTTCTTATGACGATTTTGCTAGTCTTATAAAAGTTTATGTAAATGATATAACAAAGAATAACACTAAAAATCATTTTGATGTTCAATTAAAAAAGGAGACTAAATCTTTCTATTTTCCTTTAAATCGTGAAATTGCTACAACTAGATCGAGTGTTATTCAAATTAATACGAATGGGAATTGGGTCAGTAAAAAAAGAAAAAGTGTTATTTATATTTCAGTTAGCGCTGATAATAAATGGAAATTTTACAAGACAAGTGATTCTATTCAATTAACGAAAAATAATATCAATATTTTATCCAACGGTCAATATATTGTTTTTGCTTATTTAAAAGAAAATTCCAAAAAAATAATTCAGGAAGAAATATTTACCTATTCTGGTGAAAAAGTAACTAATTATTTTTCAAATGTAAAATCGATGGAACCTAAACGAGTAATTGTTTTTGCAAATGGTTACAGAGGATATCAAAAAGAAAGAGATATTAGCGATAATTTGGTTCTTAATAAAGATAAATTTTATTATTGGTTTAAAATTGACAATCAGTTTATAGAACGATTAAAACCAGATGCTTCGTATTATATAGATGGAAATTTTAGTATAAGTACTTCGAACCACAAATCTAAATCAAATTTTGCGAAAAATTATTTAAGATCAACCATTTTATTTAGAAAATCTTGGAACAAAAAAATTCAAAAAGTAGCAAAGGAGGAAAATATTAATCATGAAGGATTTGCGTTTAGAAAAGAACAAGGAAAAATTGCAGGAAAAGCATTTTTAGATGCATTGTGTAATTCGCCTGTTTGTCAACAAACAAAAGACACGGTTGATATTGTTTGTCACAGTATGGGATACGCTTATTCTTTAGGTTTTATAGAAGAAATAAAAAATAAAGTTGTGTTTGGGAAGTTTTACGTTTTAGCACCTGAAAATGCGTCTGCTGATAGTGCAGACTGGAAACTATTTGAAGAGGTTTGGCAATACGGAAGTAATGAAAAAGATCCAGTTTGGGAACAAGATGGAATTGCACCTCAAACTTCTGTTAAAGGACTTGAAACAATTTCTCACGAAAAAGGCGGGAGACTTTATTTTCCAATTGATTGGCCTAAAAAAAACTTTATTGATAGTCACATGTTATATAATTATGACTGGATTTTTGAATGCATAAAAAAAGATGAAAAAGGATATATTTATTAATTTTGTATTCCAGTAATTGGGTTGAAATTATTTTGAGGTGCTAGAAACTGTTTTTTAACTTTTAAAAATTAATAAAACTTTAAAAACGAAGTTTGAACTATCGCACCTAAGAAATTTAATTGGGTCCCATAGATTGAAAAAGTGAAAAATTTCGAACTGTTTGAATCCCGGTTTTTCTTCGGGATGAGTTTTTGAAATTTCACTTTTTTGATCGTGATGGGTAATTCAATTTGTTAAGTGCTAGACCTTTTTGCCTACTTTTTAGGGCGATGCTAAAAAGTAGGAATTATTGACGAATCAAATTATTTAAGTCTTAATTAAACCTAATAGTACGAATTAAGAATTTCAAGAATAATAGTTTTTATTTTAAATATCAGATAGAATTTTGACATTTTTAAAAATTAGCTTAAAAATTAAATTATAAAGCCAGCACCTCAAAATAAAATAAACCCGTAATTTTAACAAACTTTTGTATCAAAATGAATCATTAATCAAACAAATTATTTTATTGCCAGTCAAATGTCGATAATAATACCTGTATTTAGCTGGGTATAAATATTTAATACGTATAAATAGTTTTTTTAAGATATTATATTTATTTTTAAATTCAATACACTGCATAAAATAAACTACTATAATATTTAACAGATAAATCTCCATGAAAAGTATTAAAACTTTATTTCATTATACATCTGTTAATAGTAGTGATGAAGAAATTTTTAAAGAAAAATTTCTTATCAGCTGTAGTATAATTAGTATTTTCATTTTTTTATTTTTTTCAATTAGTAATTATATATTAATGAAAATAAATAGTTGTTATTTAATGCTTTTAGGAGGATTGATAGCAGCAATTATTTTGATTCTATTCTTAAATAGAAAAATCAATTTTACAACAACTGTTAATATTGGATTAATAAATTGTAGTACTTTTCTAATAATAGATGCCGCTTATTCAGGAGGTGTTTTTTCTTCAGGAATGCCATGGATTATTCTTTTTCCATTCCTTTCTTTCTGCTTACTTGGGAACACTATTTCTACTAAAATTTGGATTGTATCTAGCATTTTTGTCATACTAATTTTCGGTTTATACGACTATCACGCTAAAACAAATCCATTACTCTCAATCAATGCAATAGATCATGCAATTTCTTATGTTGCATTAATCATAATCCTATTTATTTTAACTTACATATTTGAGCAAAAAAAGCAAGAAAAAATACTTCAAGGAGAAAAACAATTTAGAATTATGTTTGAAGTAGCCCCTATCGGCATAACTATATTTAATTCAAACAGTGGTGGTATCAATGATTTAAATCAAAAATATTCAGAAATAGTTGGAAGAAGCAAAAAAGAAATTAAAAAAATGGGGTGGGAAAAATTTACCCATCCAGATGATCTTCAAATTGATTTAGATAAAATGGCTCAACTTGATCGAGGTGAAATTACTGGATTTAAACTAGAAAAGAGATACATAAAACCGAATGGATCTATTGTTTGGGTAGATATGATTGTCACTACATTTAAATTGAAAAGCGGAGATAAAAACATCTATATGTGTATGATTGAAGATATTACACAACGAAAATTGTTAGAAGAAAAACAAGAAATTGACAGTCAAATCTTGGAGGAAAAATCGCTTAAATTAGCAAATCAAAATGAGCAATTGAATGATTTTTGTGACATTGTATCTCACAATTTAAGAGCGCCATTAGCTAGTATTGCTATGTTAGCTGATTATATTGAAAGATGTGATGACGAAAAAGAAAAAGAAGAAATGGTTTCAAAAATTAAACCAGTTGCTAATAATTTGAATGAAATTTTTAATGAATTAGTTGAATCTCTTCAAATAGATCAAGACCATACAATACAATCTAACCAAAATTTATTGAATGAAGTCATTAAAAAAATAACAAAAAGATTTGAAATTGAAATCGAATTAAATGAAGTGGAAATCATTTTAGATAATTCAGAAACGCCATTTATTTACTTTCCATTTATGTATTTAGATAGTATTCTTTCAAATCTGATTAGTAATTCTATTAAATATAAATTTCCAAATAGAAAACCAGTTATAAAAATTTCAACCAAAATAGAAAATGATTCAATTATTTTATCAGTTGAAGATAATGGTTTAGGAATCGATTTACTTCGCCATAAAAACAATTTATTTAAAATACGAAAAGTTTTTCATGATCATCCAGATGCAAAAGGATTTGGACTATTTATCTCTAAAAAGCAAATTGAAGCATTAGGAGGGAAAATTTGGGTTGAAAGTATTCCGAATGAAGGAACTACTTTTTTTGTTAAATTCGTCAATCAAATAAAAAATTAAATGCTTAAAATCACTTTAATAGAAGATGATGAGGTGATTGTGTTTTTGACAAAAAAAATCATTAAAGAATCGGGTAATTCTGAATTATTGAATGTTCTCAATAATGGAAAAAAAGCACTTGAATATTTTGAAGAAAATATTGAAAATTTAGAATCCATTCCTGACATTATATTCTTAGATATTTCAATGCCGGTTATAGATGGCTGGGAATTTTTAGAAGAATTTAAAGCAATTAAAAATAAAATATTGAAACCAATTTCTATTTATATAACCACCTCTTCCATTTCTCAAATTGATGTAGAAAAGGCGAAACTGAATACCTTAGTGAATGATTTTATAATTAAGCCTATTAGTTTGGAAAATTTTAATGAAATAATGGCTGAATTAAGCTAGATTTTCATGATTAAAAAATAAACTTCATTTTCAAAATTTATTTATCCCCCTATTAATACACATAGTGAGAATTGAATTGGAATGTGGCTTCAGCCCATTCCAATATCACATTTCCATTTAATTCGGCTTTAGCCATAACTTGTAAATACTGAATTAAAACTAGAGAATATTATTCTTAAAATAAAATGATCACAGCTATTATTTTGGCTAAAGCCGCATCAGATGATTTTTTTGTCACCTCAGCTAAAGCTGGAGGCATATATAAAAAAATTAACAACCTCAATTCCTGTTTCACAATATTATAATATTTCCACCTTACTCGAACTAAAATGCTATTTAGAAAAGAAGGTTTTATTAATGTAAAAAGTGCAAGTCCAAGTTATTTTGAAATAAAAGATATTTACTCCATTTTCCGTGAATTTTTTGCTTTTTATTTGGAATTAATCTAAAATAAGCAACTAATTTGACGACTTAAACCACATTAGGATTCCAACAAATTCTCAATAAATTACCTTTCATCTATG
>OBEQ010490850.1_pt1 | contig 63474 bp, 58 predicted proteins | sample 1670901 | NCBI WGS metagenome assembly OBEQ01 (sample SAMEA104232315, study PRJEB22302) | groundwater metagenome | biome: forest; feature: aquifer; material: groundwater | place: USA | collected 2011-08-07 | depth 5.4 m
ATTAAGAGATTCAAAAAGTTCAACCACCAATTGTGACGCGAGGGTACTTACAGCAGTGCGATAGATTGAAGCTTTACTGGCGGAACACATCTGAAAAGTACCGTGCGCGTAAATATCTCCGGCATCGTATTCGCCGTTTGCTCTCAATATCGTTACGCCCCATCTCTGCTCTTCATTCATAATTGCCCAATCAAGAGCATGCGCTCCACGGTCTCCCGCAATCCCCGGATGGATAATGAAAGTGGATATAACGCTCCAAATGCACTCAGGAATCCGCTTTTTTAAAAATGGCGATAGAATAAGATCGGGTTTAAATGCAATAACCTCTTCCATGAGCTGAGTCTCATTGATGGCAAAGACAACCCCGACCTCTTCCCCTCGATCTCGAAGATCACAAAAAATACGCTGCGTTAACGAATTAAACGCGCTTACCACCAATAAAATACGCAACTGATTCTACTTTTTTAACATATCCGAGGCAATAACTCACCCGTTGGCAAATCCATAAACCGCTTCGATCCCCACGCGCTCAACAATACAACGCGTCCGTCATACTGATGGGTTACATCGGCAATAATTGCCGCATGGTGCGCCTCTTCAAACTCCTGCAAAATCTCTACTGCCCGCTGTGCGTCTTCGCTCTTCACCGCCAAAACAAACGTCCCCTCATTGGCAAGATTGTACGCTTCAAAACCCAGAATTTCGCAAATTCCGCGTACTTCATCACTCACCGGCAAAGCCTCTTCTTTGACTTCTATGCACACCGTGGATTGTTTCGCCCATTCATTAAGCACCGCTGCAACACCGCCGCGCGTCGCATCCCGCATCGCCGTAATCTGGATACCTTCAGAGAGAAGTTTTTCAACCAGCGGCCAAAGAGAAGTACAATCGCTTTGGAGGTTACTGCTAAACTCCATCCCCTCACGGTTGGCAAAAATCGTCGCACCGTGACGACCTATCTGATTGGATACGATAATCGTGTCGGCTTCACTCACGCAGTTGGAGGATATCCCGCTTTTTTGCACGACACCCACCCCCGTCGTATTGATAAAAATCTTATCAACACTTCCGCGAGGGACCACTTTGGTATCACCGCAGACGATCATAGCCCCGTTGATGTCGAGCTCTTTTTTCATCGATCGGACGATTTTTTCCAAATCATCAACCGAAAATCCCTCTTCAACGATCACCGCGCACGTCATATAGGTCGGCTTTGCCCCCATCATCGCCAAATCGTTACACGTACCGCAAATACTCAGTTTCCCGATATCGCCGCCGTCAAAGAAGATAGGGCTGACAGTAAAGCTGTCGGTGGTAAAGGCTAAGCGCCCGCCGTCAATAATTGCGGCGTCTTCGCTTTTTGCCAAAATCTCATTTTTAAAATGTTTGTAAAATATTTTTGAGATCAGTTCGCCGTTTTCCTGCCCGCCGTTCCCTTGCGCCAATACAATATTTTTTGTCATAATAAATTCCCGTATTTATAATAGGCGGCACATGCCCCCTCACTGCTGACCATACAGCTTCCCAACGGTGAACTCGGTTTACACGCCGTTCCAAATACACTGCATTCCTGAGGCTTTGCAAAACCGCGTAAAATATCTCCGCAGATGCAAAGTTTATGGTCATCGATCTCATCATAAGGAAGTATCTCTTTGAACAACACCTCTGCATCATAAGCGGCGTATTCATCACGAAGCTTTAAACCGCTCTCAGGAACATTTCCCATCCCTCGCCATTTAAACAAACTCACTTTTTCAAAATACTTTTCAATCAATGCCTGAGCTTTTAGATTTCCCTCAGGGGTAACAAGCCGTTTATATTGAATTTCCAGATCACTGCGCCCTTCATTAAACTGCTTAAGCATCATATAAATAGCTTCCATGACATCGACCGGTTCAAAACCGGCAACAACGACGGGGATATGATATTCTTTGGGAAACTTCTCGTAAATCTTCGATCCGCTGATAACACTGACGTGTGAGGGGCCGATAAACGCATCGATACGGTGATCGTAGCTGTTAACATGTTCGTCTCGACTGTCAATCAGCTCTTTCATCACTTCAGGGACAGTGACATGATTGATATGAAAAAAGATATTTTTAATTCCGCGCTTGATCACCACATCCAGCAATGCGGCGCTCATAGGGGTCGTCGTCTCAAATCCGATAGCAAAAAAAATAATTTTTTTATCGGGATTTTCCTCAGCAACTTTGAGCGCATCCATCGGCGAATAAATATACCGTACATCCGCCCCTTTGGCTCTCGCATCCTGCAAAGAACCGTGGCTTCCCGGAACTTTGATCATATCGCCCAGTGTGAGTAAAATCACATCGCTCTGCTGTGCTAGAACGTACGCATGATCAACCCGTTCTTTAGGCATGATGCACACCGGACACCCCGGACCGTGGATAAAATTGATATTTTCAGGCAACAGCTGAGTAAGTCCGTACTTCATGATCGTATGGGTATGACCGCCGCACACTTCCATGATGTTCACGTTGCGTTCAAGTATTTTAGCCTCACGCGCTATCAGTTTTTGAAAACTTTTGATAACGTCGGGATCACGAAATCCGTCATACAAATCTTTTAGTTCCAAAGAACTCATTGCACTTCTCTATTGGCACAATTATCATCATCGAGCACTAACTGCCGACGATCTTCTTCATCGAGTTTTTCAAGAATTTCCTGATAAACCCTCAGTGATTCCATCGCATCTTCTTCATCAATTTTATTCATGATAAATCCGATATGAAGAAGTACATAATCTCCGATTTTGACAGAGCCCTCTTCCATCAAATCCAATCCGGCAGTACGCTGTACACCCATCGTATCTACGGTTGCAATATTGAGTTCTGTGTCAATTTTGACTACTTTTGAAGGAATCGATAAACACATAATTACGCTCTCATCTTTCGTTTAAATTCAATCCACTCAATAACCCGTTTGACCGAAGCTTCATCGTTAATATTGACCTCTAAAATATCGACATTCGGTTTGATCTTCCGCGCCTCAGCTTTTTCACGCTCTATGTCGTATTGGAAGTAAGGGAGAAGATCCGTTTTAGTGATAAGGATCAAATCAGCACTTCGGAACATCACCGGATATTTTGCGATTTTATCTTCTCCCTCCGGGATAGATACGAGGACGATATTGAGATGCGATCCCACATCGTAGCTTGCCGGGCAAACGAGATTACCGACATTTTCGATAAAACAGACATCCAAATCGGCTATCGCCAAATCATGCAACCCTTTGTGAACCATAAACGCATCCAGATGACACGCACTCCCCGTCTGAATCTGCACCGCACTGATCCCTTTGGCAATCAGACGATCCGCATCACGAGACGTTTCCAAGTCCCCTTCAATCACTCCGAATTTAAACGGAACCAAGCCCGCCATTGTTTCCAGGAGAGCCGTTTTACCGCTTCCCGGAGAACTCATAAGATTGATCGCCAATACCCCGTGCTCATTGAAATGCTCTCGGTTATGATGCGCTTCCTGATCGTTTTTATCCAAAATCTTTTTGATCACCGCAATCGTTTTGGTGTCATTGAGCTGCGGATTATGGTGCAGTGTTTCATGCGCGGCTTGATGGCTATGGGAATGATCATGCTCCCCATGATCATGATTGTGGTCATGATGGTGAGCGTGGTCGTGGTTATGATGATCGTGCTCCGTAAGTGAACATCCGCAATCTTTACACATTATTACTATCTCCTGTTTAAATTTTCTATCTATTATGCCAAAAGCATATTTCCGCCCACAAGGACAGAAACAGTCCCTACTGCGGCGAACACGCGGCGAACATTTTTAATCGTCGTCAAAATATCTTTATTGATCCAAAGGATAACCAAACCAAACGCAAAAAAGACTACCATAACACCCAAAATAAAAGCAAAGATCATCGACGCATCAACTGCTTGCCCTTGAAGTACTCCGAGGGTAACCAACATGCCGCGTACCCCGCCGATCCCCATCAAAATACCGACACCAAATGCCGATGGGGTAGAAGATTCATGTTTGTGTTCATTACCGAACCAAATGTGCACATGTTTTTTGTGATCGTGGGTATGAGAGCTCAAATGAATTTTATTGGCATAGACCAAATACAGCAGATAGACACCGATCGAAAAAATCACGCTCGATGCGATAATATCGCCATATCCCAATACCTCTTCGGGTATCGCAGTGTGTTGAAGTATTTTTGCAAAAATGAAAAGCATGATCCCATGCCCTATCGCAAAAGCACCCACACTTAACAACGTTTTTTTTGCCTCTTTACCGATTGAAAAATCGGCAATGGCGGTCAAATGATCCGGCCCGAAAGCGTGCAGTATCCCGTACCAAAAAATTACGATTAAACCCAGTTCCATGGCATCCCCACTCATATGAATAATCATTCAGATAAAAGATTATAGGCGAATAGGATAAAAACAAACTAAAAAAATGATGTTCTTATGCTATTTCAGGACTTAATCTATTTTTTTGATACATAAACAGGACAAATACTTCCACTCATATTTTTCGGGCAACACTTCCCTGCGGATGGTTGTACCAACCCGGATCGCCGTAATCTCCCTTAGGCTGATTGCGACGTACTTTTACAAGGGTAAACATCCCCCCCATCTCGATGGGGCCGAAAGGCCCTCTCCCCGTCATCATCGGTAAGGTATTCTCCGGTAATGCCATCCCCATATCGGCCATATCCTGCATCTCGGCCATCCCGTTTTTACCCATTGGCATATACATATATTCCGGCATTAAATCGCTGATCTTTTCGCTCAAATCGTCTTGTTTTACCCCAATCATATTGGGGACGGTGTGTCCCATCGGCCCCATGGTATGGTGCGATTTATGGCAGTGAAACGACCAATCTCCCTCTTCGGTTGCGATGAACTCGATTGCTCTCACCGCACCCACCGGTATATCCGCCGTCACTTCGGGCCATCGTGCGCTTTTAGGAACCCATCCCCCATCGGTGCAGGTCACCTCAAACGGGTGTCCGTGCATATGGATAGGATGGTTGGTCATGGTGAGATTGCCGACTCGGATACGGACGCGATCACCCACCCGAACATTCATCGAGTCAATCCCCGGAAAAACACGGCTGTTAAAACTCCAAAGGTTAAACTCCGTCATGGTCGAGGGGTTTGGGGTATACGTTCCGGGTGCAACATCGTAGCTGGCAAGGAGAAAACAAAAATCGCGATCCACACGATGCTCTTGCGGTTTTTTCGGGTGGATGATAAACATCCCCATCATCCCAAGCGCCATTTGCACCATCTCATCGGCGTGAGGGTGATACATAAATGTTCCGCTTTGGCGAAGGGTAAACTCGTAAACATAGGTTTCACCCGGAGCAATAGCGCTCTGTGTCAAGCCCCCGACACCGTCCATCCCATTGGGAAGGATAAGACCGTGCCAGTGAATCGTCGTGTGTTCTGGGAGTTTATTGGTCACGATAAGACGCACCCTATCCCCCTCTACCGCTTCGATCGTCGGCCCCGGAGAGGTACCGTTATATCCCCAACAATTTACTACCATACCGGGGGCAAACTCGCGCATTACCGGTTCGGCAACAATGCGAAACTCTTTTACCCCCTCTTTCATCTCACAGGGAAGGCTCCATCCGTTGAGGGTTACGACGGGATTGTAATTTTTCCCCTCCGTTGAAGTAATAAGAGTAGCCGGAGACAAAACCCGTTTCGGATCTTTGACCAATGTGAGTTGCCGCTTATCATGGTTCGCTTCGCAGCTTTTCGCTTCATCACTGCCGGAAGCACGGGCAACGGCGGCTGAGGCTAACAGTGCCGCCCCCATACCTAAAAATTCTCGTCTATCTTTGTGCTGCATTGTTTACTCCGCCAATCGTATACGCTAAATCCGCTTGTGCTTTTCGGTATTCCCCAATGGCCATGAGCGATTGCATTTTTGCATCACTGTACCGGCGCTGATCGGCAAGCAATTCATAGATACCATCCAACATTCCGTTGTAATAAAGCTGTGTCTGTTCCAATATATTTTGATTGATTTTTACAATGGATTCGTTGTATTCACGTGCAATATCATAGCTATAACAAAGATGTGCATACGATTCACGAACTTCCGATCGGACATTCACCGCCAATTCCATCAAACGGTGAACACTCTGATTATAACGGGCCTGAGTGAGGCTTATACGAGCCTGACCCATATCAAAAATCGGGAGGGGAATCTTAATACCTACGCTATTAAATCGATTTTCTCCCGTACTTTTCTCACTTCCGGCTTCTAGGCGCACCTCCTGAAGCAAACGGGTATCTTTCGTATACCCTGCTTCTTTGGCAGCGTATTCAACCCTCTTTTGTGCGGCAGCGATATCAAGACGATTCTCTATCGCCCATCGTTCCAAAGAGGTATTCTCTATCGGTTGAGAGCTGAGAGTCATCGGCTCATCCACCAAAGTATAATCGGTTTGCTCCGCATACACCCCCATACTTTTATTAAGTGCCTCTCGTGCCTTAGCATTGTCTCGATTGAGTCGGATGGAGTCGAGACGCGTATGCTCATATTCATCTTGAATCTTTAAAAGATCCCGTTTCGAAAGGTTCCCCGCACTGTATTGACGCATCGCCAACTGCAGTGATGCTTCATGTGATTTGAGTACATCGCCGTTCAATCGAACCATCTCCTGCGCAACGCGTGCATCGATATAGCTTTTTTTAGCCTCTCGGACACTCCGCAGTACCTCATCGCCGACACTCAGCTTCGTCTCTTCGAGAGCCAATCCACCCAACTCTTTACGCAGCGGTATCCACAACAAATCCAAAAAGGCCAATTCTACACTCACACCTGAACGATTAATCCCCCCGCCATGACCAACCGAATACCCCAATAATGGGTTGCTCATCAATCCTGCTTGTACAAGATCGCTTTGCGCGATCCCTATTCGCTCATACGTTTGCTGCAGCGCACGGTTGTTAATCAACGTAATACGAACCGCATTCTCTTCACTCAGAGGTTGTGACAAAAGATCATTAACGCTTTTATCGACATCTTGAACTTCCTGTGGCGTCTTAAGCCATTTCAGTTCACCCGCTCCGCGAGCAGCGCTCATACGGTTCATTGAATTAAACACATCATTTTGGGAGACAGTGGAACACCCGGACAGAATCAGAAGGGTAGTAAACGAGAGAATCACCTCTTTTTTCATTTTTGCATACCGTTTCGGGTTAGATTTTGATCTTGTTGCTGAATACGGCTCTCTTCCGTGATACTGGGAGAAGGTTTTAGCGGAACATACACACTTTTCCCTTCCGCCGTATTGCTAGAAACCGGTGATTTGACTTTGGTATCCGCGCTTATGGATGCAATACACAGCAAAAATAAGAGGAGGAGACGATTCATTTGCTTATCTTAACAATGACGTCGTTTCCCTCTTTTTGGACAAACTCAAAATGGACTTTATCCCCTACTTGTAACGAATGGAGTAATTCATGGTCGGCAACCGAAAAAGGCATATTCATTGCCGGCCAGTTAAGGGCAGGAATTGGGTTGTGAAAAATCCGTACACTCATACGATCGGGGGCAATGGATTTGATCGTTCCCGTCGCACTAATTGCACTTTCCGATACTACTGCGCTATTTTGATGATCCTGATGTTCTCCCATAGCCATACCCCAAACCATTGGGCTGACTATCAACAGTGTAAAACATACCGTACTGAAAAATTTTGATTGCATACTACGCTCCTGCTTGAATTGTAAAAACAGTGTACCACAGACGACGAAAAAATTATTTAATCTAATAATAACCATGTTAATGATGTTATTGTTACGACCACTACGTTATCCAAACGGTATAATTCGACTATTATTTTAAAAAGGGTTCCATTGCATCGTATTTTCACCTTCTTGTTACTTTTATTTACGTCTACTTCCCTATTCGCACTTGTCAGTATTGCACCGGTGGATATCGGCTCCAAAAGGGGCTTAAGCGGAAATGTTTCGGGAGCATTAAGCTCCAAAAGCGGCAATACCGAAAAAAATGACTACTCTCTTGGATGCCGATTACAATACGATCAAGGAACCGATTATTTAGCGTGGGGAATCTTCACCTACGATTATGGCACCTCCAACGGGACAAAAAACGAGGATAAAACTTATGCCCACGTGCGTTATATCCACGCCATAGATGAGAATAAAAACTGGACAGGGGAATTGTTCGTACAATCTGAACGAGACAATATAAAAAGCATTAATGCCCGTTCACTTACGGGTGCCGGTCTGCGATGGCGATTTTTTAATGCCGATGAGTGGGGAAAAGGGTATATCGGCATGGGCGGTTTATTCGAAAAAATCAATTATGCCAACCCGCAAATCAATCCGAATGAAGATAACGGTCGTCTCAACAGCTACTTGGCCTACACCAAAAGCTTTATGAGCTCCTCGAAACTCAATTATCTAGGCTACTTCCAACCAAAGTTTAATGACCCATCGGATTATGTTTCATCCCAGACGATGGAATTGATCATCCCGATCTTTGGCACGTTAAATTTAAGTTTGACCGCAAAATACAGCTATGACAGCCATCCGCCTATCGGGGTTGTAAAAGAGGACAGAGCCTATATAACAAGCTTGCTTTGGGTGTTTTAATCGTTCAACACCCTATCTCTTAAAAAGATTTTAAATTGCTCGGCCGGCATCGGTTTACCCAACAAATACCCCTGTATTTCATCACACCCCTCTTGACGTAAAAAGTCAAACTGCTCCTGCAATTCAACCCCCTCCGCGATAGTCGTCAGATTAAGTGCTCGTGCCATTGCAATAATTGCCTTTATTAAATTGCTGTCACTACCGTAAGTAATGATATTTTTCACAAAGGACTGATCAATTTTCAGTTTATTGATCGGAAAAAGTTTTAAATAACTTAACGATGAATATCCTGTACCGAAATCATCCAGAGAAAGGTGGATTCCTGCCGTCTTAAAGTCGGTCAATATTTTTAACACTTTAGCCGTCTCTTCCAGCAAAATACTTTCGGTCAACTCAAGCTCAATAGTGTTCAGATCAATTCCCGTTTCATAAAAGATATCCATTGTTTTTTGGAAAAAGTTCTCTTCCTTAAATTGTCGGGATGAGAGGTTAATAGCCATAGTTAAGTGGTCTATCCCTTGTGTGTTCCAGCTTTTGAGCTGTTTACAAGCACTGCGGAGTACCCACTCTCCGATAGGGACAATAAGCCCCGTTTTTTCTGCGATAGGGATAAACTCTACCGGTGAAAGTATCCCTTTTACCGGATGATTCCATCGTATCAATGCCTCTACTCCCGTAATCGTACCGGTTTCAATGTTCAGCTGTGGCTGATAATACAGAACGAACTCATCATTTTTAAGAGCATCGATCAAGCCGTTTTGAATCGTTAGCTGACTTTGAACATAATCCGTCATTTCATGTAGGTAACGTCGGTATTTATTCCGTCCGGACTCTTTGGCTGCATACATTGCGGCATCGGCATTGCGAAAAAGCATTTCCGAGTTGGTGGCATCAAGGGGATAAAAATTGTACCCGATGCTCAAGGTAATATGAAGTGTATGATCCAAAATTTCAAAGGGTGAAGTAAAATGATTGTAAATATTTTGAAGAATATCCTCTATCTCTTTCTCTGCATGGAGGTCAGGAAGGAGAATGGCGAATTCGTCTCCCCCGAAACGGGATACCGTATCGCTTCTTCTGAAGCTTGATTTGAGTCGGGAAGCAACGGCTTGCAAAAGCATATCTCCGACGCCATGCCCTAACGTATCATTAACGGTTTTAAAGAAATCGATATCCATAAAAACAATACCGACCATAGTATGATTTCTATCCGCTCGACGGCTTTCATTCTCTAGACGATCTTTATACAGTGCACGGTTTGGCAACCCCGTCAACTCATCGTAATACGCCAAATATTGCAGTTTCTGTTCAAATTGTTTTTTCTCTGTTATATCTTCCGCGACCGAGGCGATACCGATAACGTGATTATTATCATCAACAAGCGGGGAATTGTACCATTCACACAAGATAATCCGTCCATCTTTGGTCTGGTTTTCGTTTGTGCTGCGATTGCCCCCATTAGCGGCTAATAGATTGGACCATATTTTTGATGTTTGCTCAATGACATGGGAGGGGAGAATAAGCTCTGCAGCTCTATGGCCTATGGCCTCTTCCTTGGTATAACCAAAAATTCGCTCAGCTGCCGGATTCCATTCGACAACCCTAAAATCGGTATCCCATTCAATAACGGCAAAGGGGACTTGATTAAAATGGGATATCAACCTCTCCGTTATTATTTTCAGGGCAGATTCTGCACCCTTTTTATCGGTGATATCGGTAAAATAACCGTGATACGAGAGTGGATATTGATGATTTTTTGACAATATAAAGGCTTGAACCCATCGATAAGAGCCATTCGAATGGAGCAGACGAAATTCTAAATCGATTTGAGTGTCGATATGTTTACCGATTGTTTCAAGCGCTTGAAGAAATTTTGCGCGCTCTGCAGGATGAATAATCTCAATAAATGAAATTTTGTGCGTCAGAAATATATCGGTGTCGTAACCCAAATGCAGCGTCATATTGGGTGAAACATAGAGTACCGTAACATCATCTCGGACTAATGTCCACTTCATGACAAAAGAAGGTCCTCCGACAAACAGACCAACTTCCTCTGCTAATTTTCTGTTAATGTGGAGATTTTTCATTGTCATGAAATAAAAATAAATCACTAAAATAGAAAACAGCAATACGATACTTATCCCGGAAAAGCGCTCATGATGTATTTCCTGTAGCCAACCGTCGGCATCGACATCGCCGCCAAAGTAGATAGGAAATTTGCCGTTTAGAGTGAGTTCGATTGGAATTACGGCTGTTACAAATGTCCCCCATCGGTCTGTTTCTGGATCGAGAACAGAAGGTTTTTTCATCTGCAAAACATGTAAAAAAGTTGGGGAAGCTTCCGTATAGAGTTGTCCCGCCGGAGAATAGTCCGGAGAATCCTCCGGTTCTGAATCTACCATAAAATAGACTTTCCCCTCACGAAGGGTCATTAGATATAGAATACGGGATTTGATTTTGATGGTCATCAAAAACTTTTTGAGTTCTTCATAATCCGGCGTTCCGATATCCGATTCGGTTGCCGTTAAATGCTTCAATTTTTCCCGGTCAACACTTTTCGCTGCAACGGTAATTCGTGTCAATAAATCCTCAGTAAGAAGCTTTTCACGGTGTTTACCTAAATAATCGACAAATAGCCATCCTGACGAAAGGATAATGACCAGAGCACAAAGAGGCAACAACGCTTTGCGTAAGGGAACAAAGGAGGATTTTTCGCCGTTCACCCCAAAACGTAAGTAATAGATCCATAATAGCCCGAAAATAAGAATATCAAGAGATGCACCAAGGACTTGAAAAAGAAAGATACTCACATCAGAATTGATTGCATGGATGGACAATATATTCGAGTTAAGGACGACAGTAATGTTTGCGATCGCATACAACCAAATCATGACACCAATAACTTTGAAGTGTTTCTCCGATAATTCGGTTGAGCGTTTCCAAAATGCCATAAAGCCCAATATAATGGATGCAGCGGTGATTACAGCATAGAGTATTATCTCCATGGGTGCAACATTTTGCCAAGCTAACAGAGCGCATACGAGAGCCATACCCGCATAGATAAAAAAGGATGAATAGACAACGAGGCGGCGCCAAAATTCTAAAAGGGCAATCATCGATAACGTTAAGACGAAAGAGGCAGCATAATCAACTCTTGTCTGTTGTAAGAAATTTATCCCAAAAAGTGCTATCCATGGATAAACGCCGTGTACAAATCCGAACAAGGAGAGCCAAAACCAAGGGATATTGGATGATTTACGCAGATGAAGTAAATAAGAAAAAAACCCGATAAGGATAAAAGATAACCCATATATAAAAAAAATGTAATCTAAATTATTTTCTAATATTTTTAGATAGGTAAACACTATTATTATCTCCTTTTTTTAGAGCATTTTATCTAAGAATACCGCTAAGAGAAGTCACCTTGATCTATTTTTATTTGCAGTTCATTCATCCGGTCTCGTAACTTGACCAATGCCTCGGTGTTTTTCATCACAATACCGGCCGCACGGTATTTTTCTTCCATCGAGATAACATTAGCCAATTCGGCTAAAATTTCTAAAAAATCATTATTGAGCTGTTGTTCTGTTTTTCTATTTTCATCTTGTTTGTTTTCTGACATTATATTATCCTCTGTTACAAACAGTGTTGTTTTTCATATGATAAACAAATTTAGTCTCAATAAAATCACAGATTATATTTGATACGTAACATTTTCCTCAGAGATTGGAAAAACAACTTGAAAACATGCCCCTTGGGGTGTATTTTTAACACTCAAACTCCCTTTACCGTGCTGTTCAACAATGGTCTTTGACATATAAAGCCCGATTCCCGTTCCGTTTTTATCCATTTTCGTACTAAAATAGGGGTCAAAGATTTTGTTGATTATTGCCTCCGGTATCCCTCCGCCATTATCTTCAATCTCCAAAAAGGTCATCTTCTCATCAGCAAAAACACGTATCCATATTTGCGGTTCGGTGATTGCGTTGTCGATTAAAGCATCTTCTGCATTTTTGAGAAGATTGAGGATAACCTGTTTCATCTCACGCGGATAGATCCAAAAAGGACGAACGTCATCGTAAGAAGAGTGAAGGGCAATATTTTTACTTTTCAGCATCGGTTCAATCACGGCAAGGCTCCCCTCCACGATCTCCTTCCATGTCATCAACTCTTGTGTTTTATCCTCTTTGAAAAAATTCCTGAAATCATCGATAGTGGCGGAGAGATCGACCGCCAAATCGCTGATGAGATCAAGCTTTTCTATAAAGTGCTCTTTTTCATATTGATCCATCATCGCATCGAGACTCAAGATTCCGCTGATTGCCGCGATAGATGCCAATGGCTGCCGCCACTGATGGGCGATCATGCTGATCATCTCCCCCATTGCTGCATGACGTGACTGCATCATCATCAGATCATCTTTCTTTTTCAGCTCGCTCACATCCATCGCTGAGGAGATGACGGCACGCCGTCCATTGATCAATCCAAACGGAGCTGAGCTGAACTGCCAGGTGATGTTTGCCCCCGATTTACTAAAAAATGAAAATTCCCCTTCATCTACCTTCTCGGTAATCGTAAAAAGATGGCGAATATGTTCTTTGACATTTTCAGGGTTTTCCCGGTACGATTTATCCACCCAGATACCCGTTGTCGGAGTTTCCTCCAAAGTGTAACCACAGCTGTCTACCCAGGCTTTATTAATTTTTACAATCGCGCCATCCTCGGTATGCAGAATGATCGGATTGGGGGCGCTATCAATGATCGTTTCAAGTTCGCTGTTCAGTGCTCTGATCTCGGCCGTCATCCTACGCGCCATCAGTCGTGCCCGCTCAACCGTTTGGGAAAAAGAGAGGATACTCAAAAATAAAAGGAATGAAATCGGAACCCCCGCCAAAAGAATTAAATGAGATTCGCCATAATCGATCGATTTCTCAAACGATAACGGGGTCTGAAACACGGCCGTCCATGTCCGCCCGTACATCACGATCGGAATGGTCGTCTCAAAAAGCGGCTTCGACTCCATCTTGTTCTGTGCATATAGAAGATTTTTTTCGTTGTCAGCAGAGCCGTCATACACTCTGAGAATAATTTCTGAGTTTCTATGTCGAAGGATCTCATTCATCAAATCATTGATACGGAAAGGGGCAAAAACAAACCCCTCCAGTCGCTCTCTTCGTTGCGCTTGCGAAACCGGCACATTTTCCATATGATAAAAAGGGATATACATCAAAAATCCACCCTGCTTATCCCCCTCTCGTTCCTGAATCAGCGTCACTTTAGCCGATAGAGCTGCCTGTACGGTATCACGGGCACGTACCATTGCCTGCTGACGGATTGGATTTGAAAACATATCGTATCCGATAGCGTGACGATTTCTCACATCAAGCGGTTCAAGATAAATAATAGGGTAATACGCATCCCGTTTTCCCACGGAGGTGACATGATAATCCGCAAATCCATCGAGACGCATCTTTTTGATATGCTCAGAAAGATCACCATCATGGATCGCTTTTGCAAATCCTATCCCTTGAAAACCGGGATAATTTTTGGCAACGTTTGCACTTTTTATGTAGACATGCCATTTATTACGATTCATCCGCTCAACCGTCGTTAAGAGTGCCGCACCCCCTTGCAGTACGTTTTCATAGGCGACCATCCTATTTTTAATCTCTGCGGCTGTCTCAGCCGTAGATGTTTTAAACCGACTTCGAGCATCCTCAAGAGCATTCTCACGGGCATTAAACCACAGAAAAAAGGTTATCCCGATAGAGAATAAAAAACCTACCCATGCACTCAAGGCGGATCTAGAAAATAGGACGGATTCTTTCGATTTGAATAGGTTAAATAGCTTTAAATTCACGGATCAACTCCATCTGTCGATTTGAGAGATAATTGAGTAATTTATCATGATTCATAGAAGAGAGCTCAAAAAGAAAAACAACATGAAAATATTTTGCCAAACCGTCAATACGGTAAACGGTTCCACTGATGGAGAGATTCAACGGCTGTTTGTCCGTGTCAAATACGATTGTTAGTTTGGCTATCTCGCCGACAGCCAGCCCTGCCGGAAGGGCATCTATCTCTATTTTAACGGAACAAATTGAGATGTCTACGATCCGTGTTTTCCCAAAAAACTTGATCTCGTTCTGAAACAACGTCACGCTATGGCGTTCTTCATCGGGTTCTAACCGAATATTTACCCGTTGATCCGCGCTCTCCTGTACAAACTGCATATCCGAGAATGTCACCGTCTGAGCATCAAAATCGATCGTATTTGCCGCTTTACACAAGACACTGTAAGGGAAAAGTTCCGAAGTAATCGTGATATTTTTGGCCAACTTTATCGCCTTGAGCTGCGAGTAAGAGGTTTTCAACGTTATCTCTTTCTTCTCATTCTTAATCAATACCGCGCTATTAACGATCGTCAAGCCACGATAAAAATTATGGAGTTTAACCTCCGAACTGTTCTCTTTGATCACATGCATAAGCTTCAAAACGGCTTCGGTATCTTGGATTTTTTGATCATTTTTTGCTGCTTTATTATCAAAAAGTGTCATCAAATTCAAATCGGTAATATCGTCAAACGAAAGGATCGTAAACCCCTCTTTATCCGGAATAGAGCGAAGTTTCATAATCAAATGGCAGGCTTTACCGGTATGATTCAGTACTTTGGTATGAAACAGTTTCCCGGGGTTACTAACCGCTTGATCAAACCACCGTGATTCGGGAGTCGAATACAAAAATCCCTGATGCTCAAGAAGCAACCCATCAAACTCTTCATTATTCTTCATAAATTGATCCAAACTCTTAAGGCCGAAAAAATTCAAAAACTGCTGATTGACCAAAACGGGATCTCCCCCATTGAGCATAATGAGAAGATTGTTTTGATAATTGAAAATATCTTTGAGCTGATTTTCAAAAATCCGTTTATTTTGTTCATTATGGATCGACAGTGCAGCATCACGCAGTGCCGTAATCAGCAGAGGGACTTTGGTCGGTTTCGTCAGATAACGAAAAACCCCTATCTCTATCGCCTCATGCAAATACTCTTTTTCATCATAGGCAGAGAGGAAGATAATACGGACATCACTGTTATGCCCTTTGATCTCACGCGCCAATTCAAACCCCTTCATCTCGGGCATATTGATATCGGTCAATACGATTGCGGGATTATGTGCCAAATAAAGATCGTACCCTTCACGCCCATCTCCGGCAATCCAAATATGAGGGAAAAATTTTCCCAGTAACCCTGCCATATTATCTCTGAGCCCTTTGTTGTCCTCCACATAGAGAATCCCTAAAGAGGGGGCCAGTGTTTTTAATTCTTCAATAATTGCTGTCAATCTATTACCCTCATATCAGCGTATATCCTACTTTGGAAAGATTACGGATACTTCCCTCATCTCCCATTTTTTTACGAAGCCGTAAGATTAGATTTTTCAAAGCCCCCGCTGACATCTCATCATCCAATATATGCGAAAATGTTTCATATCCAACAATCTGTCCTCTGCGTGAGAGGAGAAGTTCTATGGCATTAATTTCATTTTTGGTCAATGAAATGATCTCTTTATTTTTAATAATTACCTTCGCAAGGTAATCGTACACTACGCTATTGCTGATTTCAGCGAGCAGTAATCCGTTCTCCTTTAGCCGATTCAGCGAGGAGAACAGTACATCGATCATTGTTTTAAATTCTATCGGCTTTCGGATATATTCAACGAGGTTGAGTTTGCATGCCGCCAAAAGGTCATCAGTTTCGACGGATCCCGATACGATAATAATAGGGATGTTCGCGTTGTTTTTTCGAATTTCTTTCGCAACTGCGATACCGCCGACTTCACCCATATGTATATCAAGTATGATGATATCGACGTGATGGGTATGGTAGAGAGCTAACGCACTCGCTCCGTCTGCAGCAGAATAGACTTTCCCAGCGATAAGCTGAAGTGTCTTCTCCGTTATATCGCGCAATACTTCATCGTCTTCCGCATAAAGAATGGATAGATTTTTAAACTCTTGAAAATTATACATTTCACGACCCATACGCATCTATCTCAGTCCCTAAATTCATGTGCAATCGCAATGAAGCGATCCATATGTTCCATGAAAAGATCCACCAATTGTGGATCAAAATGGATCCCTCGATGCGTCTGAATCAACTCTATGATAGTTTCCATCGGCCATATACTCTTATAAACGCGTTCACAGCTCAGCGCATCAAAAACATCCGCCAACGCGGTGATCCGTCCATAAATGTGGATCTCTTCTCCCCTTAGCGCTCTTGGATATCCGGTTCCATCCCATTTTTCATGATGTTCATGGGCAATGATCGCTGCCGCCTGAAGGAGTGGTCGTTTCGAGTTTTTAAGAATATTGTACCCTATCGTACTGTGTGTTTTCATGATGGTAAACTCTTCGGATTCCAGCTTGGCAGGCTTCAACAAAATAGCATCCGGAATCCCGATCTTGCCGATATCATGCATCGGCGAAGCGCTGTAGAGGAGTTTTACCTCCTCTTCTTCGAGCCCGTAAAGTTCACCGAGCAGTTTTGTATACTTGGCAACCCTGCGGACATGGTTACCGGTTTCTTGGGAACGGGTCTCCCCTACCTCCCCGAGCAATGAGAGCATCTCATGCTGTGTCTGCCAAATCTCATCATTCAGATCAAATAATTCGGTTACGTCGTAACTAATACTGATAAAATCCAATATATTCCCGAACTCATCCAGAATCGGTTTTATCGTTGTCTCTGTAATATAGCGGCTGCCCTCTTTTTTTAAATTTTTAATGGTTCCATGCCATGCCTGTTTCCCAGAAATCGTAGTCCAGAGGTTTTCATAAAATTCTGAACTCATCTCTGGGTGCCGGAGGATATTATGGCTTTTTGCCATAATTTCCTCTTTACTATAGCCGCTTGTTTTGCAAAAGGCGTCATTGACATAGACAATTTCCCCATTAAGATTGGTCTGTGATACGATCATCGACATATCGACGACCTCTTTATACTGATCCAAGAGAGTCGTTTGATGAAGCAGTTCTTGTTTAAGATTCGCCGCAAATTCCTGAACCTTTCGTCCATTGTAGATATTCTGAACCACTTCAAAAAGGACACGAATCATCTGCTCCGTCTTCATAGGCTTGAGGAGAAATTGCGCTACCCCTAGATTAATAAGCTCAAGGAGATAATGGCTCTCTTCGCATGCGGAGGTAACAATAATATTTTGCGATGAATCGAGTTCTTTTATCATTTGGATCATCTGGACCCCGTTCATCTCCGGCATCAAAATATCGGTAATGACCAGATCATACACCCCATCCTTGTAAAGGGTCAACCCCTCTTTTCCATTACTGGCCGCCTCTACCTGAGGAAAAAATTTCAAAAGAAGCGGTACCGTATTTTCACGAATCTGCATCTCATCCTCAACATACAATACCCGCATCCCTTTGGCATAAAGGGTGAGTCCGGATAATGTCTCTTTAACGGTCATAACGTCTCCTTCTCGCGCGGTAATTTAATGGTGAAAATCGTCTCATCGCCCATACTGCTAACCCCAAGTTCCCCGTGACAATGCTCTTCGATGATCATTTTAGACATGTAAAGACCCAAACCGGTACCGATATTTTTATTTTTCGTTGTAAAATAGGGGGTAAAGAGCCGCTTAATCACATCCGGAGCAATCCCACCTGCATTGTCGTGGATCGTAATAACCCCGTAGATATCCTCTTCATCAAGGGTTATCGTCATAGCACCATCCTCGATATCGTTTTCAATAAATGCATCCAACGAATTTTTTACAAGGGCAATCAATACCTGAAGCACTTCATTACGATACGTGAAGAGTTTTGGATCGCTGTTGAGCGCTGTTTTGACCATAATCCCGTGACTTTTTAGGGTATGGTCGATCAAATCGAGTGCTTGATTCACAAGAGCAGAGATCCGTGTGTGCTCTTGTGGCTTATCCGGGCGGAAAAAATCCCGATAATCGGAAATCGTTTGCGAGAGATGGATACTTTGCTGTTCAATTTTCATCAGACTCTCAAGCACTGTCGTATCCTCTTCGTCCTTTATCAGCTCTTTTAGCCGCAGTTGAGATGTGATGGCATTAATAATAGCAAGAGGCTGCCGCCATTGGTGGGCAATCATCGAAATCATCTCTCCCATTTGCGCCTGACGCGTCTGCATTCTGAATGTTTTTTCCTCTTCAAGCCGCTGGGTAATATCATGGGCAATCAAAATTAATTTACCCTTATCCCGACCAAAACAGGAGAGGGAAATCTCAATGATTTTAATCCCGTTTGCTTCATTATCCATGACTAATGAGCACCGGGTGTATAGAGGTTTACTCAACAATGCGGCATCAAGATACGCACTAAAATTCATCTCATCACACTGTATATTCCATGCCGTATCGAGAATGTTGGCACCGACCAGTGTTTCTCGACTCATCTCAAACAAGCTCAATGCCATATCGTTGCAATCGACGATATAATTGTTTTCCAAGATAAAAATTGCTTCATGAACCGAGGAAAATATCGTACGGTAAAACTGCTCACTCTCCCAGAGCTGTTTTTGGGTCTGCCGTATGTCGGTGATATCTTCCCCCGAGCTCAAAATACCGATAAAATGTCCGTTTGCATCAAATAGTGACGTGTTTCGCCATGCGATCAGTCGCTCTTCCCCATTTTTAGTTAAAATGGGATTTTCATAATAGCCGGCATCATCACTGCCTCCTATAAATTTGCTCGCCACCTCTTCAATTTCACTATGTATCCGTTCAGGTAAAAAATTCTCAATCCAATTTTTGCCGATAACTTCATTGGCGGTGTAGCCAATAATCTCACATCCCCTGCGATTAATCAACTTGACCTTTTTATGTACATCGATTACGACAATCATCACATCGACAATATCCAAATAGTTTTGTGCTGTCTCTTTTTCGTATCGAAGTGCTTTCTCAATATTTTTTCGTTCAGAAACATCTCGCGAAGAGGCAGAAAGATACCGTTTCTCATTCAAAATTACCTCTCGCGAGGTAATTTCTACATCAAAAACAGACCCGTCTTTACGACGGTGCTGTGTTTCAAACGTAACAGGGTACTGCGTCACTGAATCCATCAACTGACGAAGTACCTGTTCCGATATTTGGGCTTCCCAGTCAAAAATGCTCAAATGTTGAGCTTCCTCTTCAGTGTACCCAAGAGACCGGATAAAAGAGGAGCTATACTCGATAAGATTACCCTCGGAATCTAAAATATGGACTCCGTCAGTAACGGATTTTAGCAGGCTATTGAGCCATAATCGGTTTGTCTCAATCTCATTTTTTTGTCTCTGAACAATTTTTCTACTTCGGACAAGTGCCGCAATAATAGCTAACGAAACAAGATATAAAAGTATTCCGCTCAGGGTCAGCAATACCGGATATTTACTGTCTGTGGCCGCATCAAATTCAGGAGTGCTTGATAAATAAATAGTCCATACTCGCCCCCCGATCGTGACAGTGCGGATAGCATGATGTTGTGAACGATACGAAGAGGGTTTAAACGACCGATACAGAAAAGTACTATCCGACGTTGTATTCCCATCATACACTTCATAATTAACCAACGAATCTTTGAGGACAATAGTATTCAATAAATTCTTCATCCGATACGGGCTATAGACGAAACCGACAAGAGCTTTGCGCCGTTCTTGAATCGTGTCTGTTTTTTCCCCTAACTTGTATAACGGTAAATACATTAGAATCCCGGGCTGAACGTCCGAGTCGATCTCCTGTACTAGCCTCACCCGTCCCGAAGCGGAAGGAACTCCCGTATCTCTTGCCCTCTCCATCGCTTCTCGCCGGATAGGTTCGGAATACATGTCGTATCCGATCGCATTTACATTACGTTTGTCTTGAGGTTCGAGGTAGAGGATAGAGCTGTATTGATCGCGCTTCCCTTGTGGCTTTAGTGTGAAATCGAGGAAACCTTCACGTCGCATCTGTTTTTCGACACTGGCTACATCCTCCGGATGAATCATCAATGAAAAACCCATACCCTGCATACCCGGATAAAATTTTTGAATCTGAAGGGTTTGGGTAAACTGATGCCATTCCTCCCGGCTAACATTTTCGCTCCCCTGAAAATAGGCAACTCCGCTACGAAGAACGTGTTCATACATAAGCAACCGCTTTTCTAGATGATCTATATTGGTATGAACTTTTACTTCAAATATTTCTTGCGCCCGATTATCAAAATACGTTTTGGACAGCGACCATACCAATAAAGCTATAATCACTGAAACAAGGACTATTATCATTCCATTTAATTTAGTACGGATAAATGCATAATGAAATAATCGATATAACACAAAACGTTTAGACATCGCTTCCCTCTTCCGCACCACTCATTTATTCATATCATATACCCATAAAGTCATAAAACGGTCACAACACTAAAAGAATTTTACTTGAAAGAGGAAGAAATAATCACAACCGGCAGTTTATATTGCCTTCAAGAGAGTTTCATATGCAATCCGTGCATCACTAATCGACAGATTATAGTGCATTAAAGTAGCTTCAATGTGTTCAAAAGGCTCAATACCATTTAAGGTAAAAAGAGTTCTAGCACACTCTAAAACAGCGCATATCTCAGGATTTAGCCCCTGCTCAGGCTTGAGAGAATAGCGTAGAGAATCGACCAGTAAATCGTCGAAATACCATAATTTAAATAATTCAGCAGCCAACTCATCACCGGATAGTCCGATGACATTTTTCTCTTCCAACGAAAGCTCATGCGGGTCGCATTCGCTGAAACAATACGAACTTTTCTGAAACATCAATGCATACGAAGCAACTAAACGCCCTATTTCGAGGATAAACGTAAGCCCGCCTAACGATTTGAGTATCGGACGGTGCGTCTTCATTAACCAAAGATCCAAAAAGCGTTGTTGCAGTTCCATGACTTTAAACCATTTATCCACAGTGGTTCCATACGCTGTAAAATCGCTAAACGGATGCGCTTTCAGTGCAGCCGTAAGAGCCATCCCTCGTATCGCACAAATGCCAAAAAGAGAAATGACTTGATTAATAGAGATAATGGAATGGCTAAATCCGTGATGCGGAGCATTAGAATAATGGAGAATATCCGTGTACAAAATGGGATCGGCTTCAATAACACGGCTAAGTGCTTTAAAGTCGATATCATCATTATTGCAAATAGTATTAATTTGGTTAATGGATTCTCGAAGCGGTGGAAATGATTCAATCGATTTAAGTAATGTCTTGTTCATCGTAATCCTTATGAAGGCTATAGTCAAATAATTTAACGAAATAAAATTTTAACACTATAACACAAATTCATATCAACCACTATCAACACATATAACCCTGACCTTTTCACATGCTACAATAGCTCTTATGAAAAAACCTCATCACTGTATTTACTGTCACCATAGCCTCTATCACCTGAACGATGGGATGGTCAAATGTTCAAGTTGCAAAAAAAAATACAGTCCGAAAAAAGTGGAAACCATACTGCATCTGATTGATCTTTTTTGCCATGACCACAACGCCTCAGATGGAGCAAAAAGAGCGGATCTAAGCTATGCTGCCACCCTAAAATATTATCAAGAATTTCGAAAATTACTCATTGAGCATTGCGAAGAGGAGTACCATAATAACCGTAAGAATGAGAGTGAATACGAAGAGTATATTTATCAGGAAAAATCGAAGCGGAATCAAAAATCGGCCATCTTTGATGCCCATAATTTTTTAACCTTTGCCTACGGCGAAAAAGTCTACAATATCCTCATGCCCTCTCTCAATCTCTACAAACAGCAATTTATCAAAGATGATCTTGAAGCGATTTATGAGAAAGAATTTTCACACTTTATGCGATCGAGCAAGCTGATTAAAATCACCAAACATGACAATACGATGACCCGTTTTTGGCACTATTTTGAGACCTTTATCACACCGTTCAAAGGGGTGAGCCGCGAATATTTCCCCTATTATCTGAAAGAAGCCGAGTTTAAATTCAATACCCCTATCAAGAAGCGTCATGAAATCCTCGAACAGCTCTGTTTTCGCCCAATAGCAAAAGATTAGGCGTGTGTAGGATATTTAAACAGCTCAATAATCTCTCGACACGAAAAAGGTCTCTCTTTGGGAATCACCTCGACATCACAACTTTTGAGATAGGCTAAAACAGTGGCAATATAGACTTCAAATTGATCCATTAGCGCATCGCTCAGCCCCATATGAAACGTAATGCTTTTAGGGATAATCCCGATAACATTCGACTTCGGAAGCGGTTTCCCCATCAGTTCGATCATATCCAAACATTGCATGACACCCACTTCATGCGCACCGCCACTGTTAAGTCCGTAACCGCTAAGCTCAAAAGAGGGGATATTGTAAATGCTTCCCGGTGTGTCATCAAGATTGATCGTATCGAGGATAATGATATGATCGTTGTCCAAAAAGAGATTCAGCAGATTAATCCCCTCCACTCCACCGTCTATAATTTGGACATGATCGCTGAAGGTATAATTGGCATCCAGATACGCGCTCGCATAAATTCCAACACCGTCGTCTTCTTCCAACACATTCCCCACACCCAATACGACCATACTGCGCGCCATTGAATTAAAACCCTTTTCCGTGTTCAATGCTCGGATTGGCAAACTGCTCTAATATCTCATCAAGACTCATCAATTGCTCTTTTTGGGTACTGATTATCCCCTGCTTTTTGAGTTCATCCACGATAACATCAATATACTCCGGCCATTTTTCGCGCAATGCTGCCGTCACACCCACTTCAACGCTGATAATATCTTCAGGGACGATACTGATCATCGTCGTCTCTGCGACATGATTTGCCATTGAGCAAATTTGGAGCATTTCGGTTATTTCAACCTCATTCGCCGTTTTTTTAATCCCTTGGTTCGCGATCAATTCATCCCCGCTCAACACTTCGATACTGCCGATTACTTTGTCATCGTCCGAGCTGGTATTGGCGATTATCACAACCTCATATTCTTGCAACAGAGGCATTAATCCAAATCCGAGCGTCCCCCCATCCACAATGTCCAATGCAGGGCTAAACGTAAAGTTTTCTTTGATGTATTTACCCGCGTACAGCCCGATCCCCTCATCCATAAAAAATGCGTTTCCCGAACCGATTAATGCGACTTTAGCGTTCATTCTTTTCCTTTTGTGTTATGGTGTGCATAGTAAAGTTGTCCCAATGCAATGGAACCGTCATTCATCGGTGTTTGCTGTTGGGCATAAAATCGCCCCTCGCCAAAACGGCGATACAGTCGAGACATGAGTGCCTGATTTTGAAATACCCCGCCCCCTATGACCATCGGCAAGTCAGGGTGTATATTAGCGAAAGTCTCCATTATCGCCTCAACCGTTGCTATAAATCGGCTTGCGATCACCACTCTTGGATCGTCAAGCGAACACAGTGCTATGATTTGTCCGATCATCAAAGAGAGATCAATTTCATAATTCGTAATGGTAAAATCAAATGGCTCGTTAATCGATTCATCTACAAAACGCTCCATAATCATCCCCCCCTGCCCCTCATAATCAAGGCTCTGGATAAATCCGCCCAAGCTTGCAACGCCATCGAAAAGACGGCCCATCGAACTGCTCAGGGGAGAGTTGATTTGCTTAAGCCACATATGGTGAAGCTGGCGAATTTCATGAGATAAAAAAGCTTCCACGCTCGGAGATGGAAGTTCTAACACTTCATCCAGCGTATAACACTCAAATAAGAGCGATAAAGCGATCCGTCGAGGTTCTTTAATCGCTTTATCCCCTCCGATAAGGGCAAACGGTTTTAGAAACCCGATCCGCTCATACCCATGGGTATCGGCGATCATAACTTCCCCACCCCAAAGATTCCCGTCTTCACCGTATCCCGTACCGTCAAATGCGAAGCCCAGCACTTTTTCGTTTAAATTGTATTCCGCCATACAGGAGAGGATATGGGCATAATGATGTTGAATGCCGTAATGCTCTTTATTCTCCCCTTGAGCGTAACGGGTTGAAGAATACAAGGGGTGTAAGTCGCTGATCAAGAGTGTCGGTTCACAATCGTAAAACCGTTTAAAGGTTTGAACCGTCCGCTCAAAATAGCCATCCGCCTCAATACTTCCCAAATCACCGATATGTCCGCTCAAAACCATATTATCCTTAGCTCCGAGGGCTATGGAGCTTTTTTGATGTGCCCCCACAGCCAAAATACATTTATCTGACGTATGATTCAAAAGACGGGTGTGCGGTGCATATCCGCGCCCCATCCTCAGCATCACAACCCTCCCCTGCGCTATCTGAATGACGGAATCATCCAACGCATTTACAATCAAGCGGTCATGACTTAATATGGCGTCCACCACATTTCCAAGCCGCTGAACTATCTCTTCGGTACGGACAATAATCGGTTCATCGCTGATATTGGCACTCGTCGCAATCAGCGGAAAATCGATCGATTCAAAAATAAGACGATGCAGCGGGGTATAAGGGAGAAACACCCCGATCCGATTGAGGGAGGGTGCTACCTCTTTGGAAAGGTTGGTCCCCTTTTGTCCGCGGACAAGAACTATCGGTTTGATCGCTCCGGTAATAAGGGCTCTCTCATCCTCATTGATATCGGCATACGCTTCAAGCTGTTTTAGTGAAGAAAACATCACGGCTAACGGTTTGGCTTTACGGTGCTTTCGACGCCGCAATTCGCTAACCGCCGTGTCGGAAGTCGCATCGCACATCAGATGGAACCCTCCCAGCCCTTTGAGCGCAATGATTTTCCCCTCACGGAGCATCGATACGGCTAAGGCTAACGGATCACCCTCTAGCGCAAAACCGTTGTTATCTAAAAAAGAGAGTCTAGGACCGCAATCCGGACAACTTATCGGCTCTGCATGGTAACGGCGTGATAAAGGATCGATATACTCATCATGACATTGTTCACACATCGTAAAATGTTTCATCGATGTTCGGACGCGATCATAAGGGGGAATTTGAATAATAGTGTATCGTGGGCCGCAATCGGTGCAGTTGATAAAGGGATAACGATATCGGCGATTATGCAGATCGTCCATTTCAGCTTGGCAGGCAGAACATAATGCGGTGTCTAAAGGGATGGCAACACTTGCCTCACCGAAAGTACTGTCACGAATTTCAAAATGGCCATAATTGCATGCTTCGCGAGGCACAATCTCCATAGAGTCGATACGGGCATGAAGAGGAAGATGGGTACGTAAAGCATCTGTAAACGCTTTGCAGTCCAACCCTTCAGCTTCGATCACCACCCCCTCCGGAGTATTGATCACGAACCCCATAATATTATGCGCCATAGCTTCGCGGTAGACGAAAGGGCGGAATCCGACCCCTTGCACTACCCCTTTGATCGTAATTTTGCAACTGATCATAAACAGTCTTTCTCCCGTATCCGAAAGATACGGGTAGCTTTAGGGGGTTGTAGGGACATTTGTCCCTGCCACTTTGCGGGCTTTGCCCGATAAGTGTGTAACATTAGTTTATAAAAAGACTCCACCGACAACGCAACTTTCCTTCCCGATCGGATAATTTACATTCAATAAGGGCGGAGTTGTTTTTAAATTCCTCTGCATTCTGCTAAAGAGGGATTGCCCTGCAAAATAAGAGCCGCACAATACCACTTCGGTAGCATTGGTTTTCCCTTTGATCTCCGATAATAACTCACTGAAATAATCTCCGAATGATTCAAAGATAGAATAACTCATATAGACTGAATCGACCCCGGCAATTTGGTAGCTGATAATACTCGATAAAAAAGCCGTATGATTAAAACGGTTATCTTCCACTTTGGTATCGATTTGAAGTCCCCCTTTACCGATGAACTTCAATCCCTCTTTCATCACCCCTTCATAGCTTTTATCTTCCAAACCTAAAATGATAGCGGTAGCTTCAAAAAGGTTTACGTCACTGTTCTCAATCTCTAATAGAAGATTATACATATCCGGAAATTTCGTTTGGATATTGGCAATCAGACGATCGGAACCTTCTCGCAGTGTTCTCATCTTTTCAATCAGCCCTTGAGAAGAAAAAGGGTGTGCCGGAACAACTCGAATCACTTTTTTACCATCATAATACAAGAACGAAGGATCCCCTTCAAAATGGGCTCCTACGATTTTGGTTCCAAATTTATTATGTTCTGCAATAACCGACATAAACGAGGCTTCATCTTCGGCCATAGTATGAAAATTACTCGACTCTACCGCAGGGGTTTCACCTTCCAACTGATTGACTTTGGTGGCCGGAGCAGAGGTAAAACGCTCCAAATGATCAAACAGCATCCCTTTGTCATCTTTGATTCCGACCAAACCGTTTGCGATACTGAGCGTATTGGTTCCATATCCCAAGCGTGAGGGAAACGAAACTCTCTCTCCGGAAGTGATGAATTTAATATCTTTATTGATAAAAAGGCGCATATCGCTTTGCGTATGAATACTCAAATCAAAATCCATCACGAAATCGGCTTCCACTGCTTCAGTAAGTGCATCATAGGCAATAGTATCAAGCCCCAAAAGCGAGAGCTCTTTTCCGAGTAAAATTGAAAATCCCTCATCAGGATATTTAACATCAATAGTCGAACCGAACGTACTTCGGAGTACTTCATCTTTGAGTGCCACATGCAGTACCGGCCGTTCTATACTCAGCAGTGCGTTAAACTCATCGTTGATTAGTGAACAGTAGTCGGTAATCTTCATCGCATTTATCAACATCAAAACCGAACCTTGGTTCAAATGATCCGTCCGATAAAAACGGCGATAGCCCATCGTCGTTTTTATCAACAACGTCTTACCGTCACGCAACGCTTTGGCAGCGACTTCAAACATCGTTCGAAAACTCCCTGCATCGTTTGCATAGCGTTCATTCCCTTTGTGCACGAGCTTGACCGGAATAGCACATTCGTGGCATGAATTAAGTACCTGTTTTTCACGATTTCCGAAGGTAACGGTCTCACCTTGGCATGTCGTACACGGTTTAATATACGACATCACCGTATTGGCACGCGTATACGGGTAGTGTTCAAAAAATGCGTATTGACCGCCGCAATGGGTACAGTGGGTAAAAGGGTAATAATAGCGTCGTGATGAGGGATCAAACATCTCTTTTTGGCACGAAGGGCACAACCCGAGTCCAAGAGGATACTCAACGTCAAAATCAGGCAATGACTCCGGTTCCCCCTCAATATCATAGTGCTGAGAACTTGTCATAAAACATGAAGCCGGAAGCGTATGACCGATTGCTTCCAGACACTCTTGAAGCTTTTCATGATTGCTCTCAAAAGCACAAATAATTTTTGATTTTTGTTGATGAACAACCGCTTTAATATTAAACGATCGGATCGTAAAAATCAGATAATTTTTAATATAAGGTTGAGAAGAAGAGTTCTTAAGTTCTAACGTAAATGCCATAAATATCCTTAGTAATGCTAAATCGACAGAGCTCTCATCCATTTCCATTGGAAATATATGAAAACTCTTTTAAAATGGGGCCGAAGAGCATACTGCTCATTCGGCTTTATTCACGGCAATTACATCTATGCATGCACATATAATTTATTTACTATGTGCTTTCTTCGTTTTGACAAATTTTGAACCGCCAACAACAATCGCAATATCTGCCTCTTTCCAAAAAATCGTTCTCCATACCTGATAATAGATGTGAAATACGATCCAACAAATAATAAACCACATCGTATAGTGATGTGACAATCGCACATCCATTTTACTTCCACCGGTAACATATAATGTCCAGTCAGTTGTAAGATGTAGCATCCATGGCCACCATGATCCGATCGAGCTTAACCCCGATCCAAGTCCCCACACATACATTTGAAGACCGGTCAACAACATCCAAATAAGGAGTAAATGAAAGATGGTAAAATAGACGGTATTAAAACTATCCGCATGTGTCGAATTAAACTCATTTTTTCGGTTTAAACTCAACAAATTGACCAAAACATCTTTGAACTCAATAATATTCTTTCTATTTGGAATAACCTTTTTATACGGTTTTTCAAATCGACTGAAAAAATAAAGATATACAATGGCAACAGACGTAACATCAAATAAAATTGCAATAATAAAATGCCCGTAACGGTTCCACGCCATAACATACTTATCAACCGCACCATCCGCAATAAACGACTGATAGTACGGATGTCCGATATAAAGACCTGTGACAATAGCACCAATCATACTAAACGCATTCACCCAATGGATGATGCGCATAGCAGGTGTCATACGTTTAATTTGTTTGTACTCCTGATTCATGCTAACTCCTTAGATACTGCAAGAGGTATCTACTTTGTAAACAGCAAGCTCTTTACCTTTGGTATCGACAACGTGAACCGCACATGCGATACAAGGGTCAAAACTGTGAATGGTTCGAATAATCTCAAGAGGTTGCTCCGGATTGGCCACTTTGGTTCCGATCAAACTCGCTTCATACGCACCAAGACGACCTTTGTGATCCCGTGGAGCAGCATTCCATGTTGAAGGAACAACGGCTTGATAGTTAACCACTTTGCCATCTACAATGCTAACCCAGTGTCCTAATGCTCCACGAGGAGCTTCTGCCATACCACGCCCTTTAGTATTGGCACTTGCTTCGTCGAAATTGAAATCAGTCCATGTTTTATGATCACCTGCTGCTGCATTTGCCGCAAGTTCATCTACCCATTCAACCATCACATCCGACATCAACGAGGTCTCAATAGCACGGGCTGCCGTACGTCCAACCGTACTAAACAATACCGCTATAGGAAGCTTACCGCGCTCTAAAAATTCTGTTACATATTTGGTAATACGTTTATCTTTTGCCGCGACACCGATAACCATACGTGCCAACGGTCCCACTTCTACACGGGTATCATTGTATAAAGGTGATTTAATCCAACTGTACTTCTCTTTGGTTTTGAGATAGGCAATACCGTCTTCACGTTTGTCTAAGCCGGTATATTCAGGAATGGTTTGCCCCTCATACGGGTGAAGAGGTTTATCCCCTTTGTACCATGAGTGAGTCACATCTTCCGCAATTTTCTCTTGATCCAACGGGATTACTTTGGAAATATCTCCACCCATTACAATACCGCTAGGGAAAAGAAGTGCTGATTTGTAAAAACCGGTATCATCAAGACGGAAATCACCGTAACTCATATAGTTAAGCAATCCACCGCCGGTTCCACCTACCCCTTTACCGCCCATAAGTTCCGTAAAGGTCGCTTTGCTATCCGTTGCTTCACCCGCATACATGGTACCGGCCATGTAAACATCCGGTAAATAAGCCTCTTTAATAAATTTACGCCCAGCAAGGAGTAACGATTTAAACAATGCAATGCGCGCCGGATTCTGGATATCCTGGACACAGGTAACTCCGCCGACTACAATACTTTGTGGATGTGGATTTTTACCTCCGAATATTGCTTGCATTTTTGCTAATTCACGTTGGATCTCAAGTGCTTGAAGATAATGGGCAACTCCGATAAGATTTTGTTCCGGAGTTAATTTATAATGGCTGTTCCCCCAATATCCGTTTCCAAAGATTCCCAAACGACCTTGTTTGACAAACTTTGCCACACGATCTTGAATCGCTTTAAATTCGCTTTCACCGTCAATAAACGGAGATTCTCCCGCAACGCTTGCCCATTTACGAGCTTCAGCAGCCGTTTTAGCCGGATCAGCCGAAAGTGCTGAAACAACGTCAACGAAATCAAGCGCATGAAGATGGTAAAAGTGGACCACGTGGTCATGAATATACAAGGCACCTTGAATCAAGTTACGTACAAGACGAGCATTTTTAGGGATCGTAACCTTAAATGCATCCTCAACCGCTTCGATAGAACGCTGATAGTGTGTACCGGTACAAACTCCGCAAATACGCATTGCCAACAATCCGCAGTCTCTCGGGTCACGCCCTTGAAGAATTGTCTCAATACCTCGGAACATTGTCGATGCACTGTATGCATCGACAATCGTATTGTTATCATCAATAACCGCCTCGATACGCAAATGCCCTTCAATACGTGTAATAGGGTCAACTACAATATGTTTACTCATGGCTCTCTCCTGAATTTTCTCGTTTACCTGCTACAGCACTTGCTGCTGCGTGAATTCCAATACCGATTCCGACTGCGGTTAGCATACCCAAACCAAATTCATCAACGGTTTTTTCAACTCCACCCGTAGGTGCTTTAATTTTTGCATTGGCCATCGGACGTTCATACGCGTATTTATCCCAGAAATCGGGTTCTGAACATCCGATACATCCGCGTCCGACACCGATCGGCCAGTTGACAGCATCGTTATAACGAACAATAGAACAGTTGTTAAATGTCATAGGACCTTTACAACCCATTTTATAGAGACAGAAGTTGTTTTGAGCTCCGGTATCGCCCCACTCTTCCACATATTCACCCGCATCAAAGTGTGCACGGCGTTCGCAGTTATCGTGGATACGGTAACCGAATGCGAATTTAGGACGCAATAATGAGTCAAGTTCAGGAACTTGTCCGGTTAAGACATAATGCAAGATGACACCCACCATATTTGCCGGGTTGGCAGGACAAGCAGGAATATTGATAAGAGGTTTATTTTTAACCACATCCATAACACCTACTGCACCGGTTGGATTTGGAGACGCGGCCGGAATACCACCAAAGGTTGCACAGTTACCGACAGCAATAACCGCTGCAGCATTTTCAGCACAACGGACAAGGTGATCGTGAAAAGTCTCACCTTTGGCACCGATAGTTCCGTATTGACCGTTCATTCCCATAGGAATAGACCCTTCAACGAATAAAAGGTATTTCCCTTTAAAGTGTTCCATTGCTTCATCAAGCTGTTTTTCTGCTTGGTAGCCGGATGCCGCTTGTAATGTTTCATGATATTCCAGAGAGATAATATCAAGTACGATTTCATCAATTTTTGGTCCGTCTGCACGTAAAAGTGCTTCAGAGTTACCCGCACAATCCTGTAGTTCCAGCCAAACAACCGGAGCGCGATTCATCATCACTGCTGCATCGGCAACCAGCGGGGTGAACATTGGGGGAAGCATCAACATTGCTGTTGTAGCACTTGCCCATTTCATAAATTCTCGTCTATCAATTCCGTTTTCTTCCAAAAGTTCAGAAAAGTCGAGTCTATTGGCAGGCGTTTGCGCACGCAATTCATTCAATCGCGCCTCACATTTGTTAAACAACTCCTGATAATAAACATCACCTTTTTTCGTATCAACACGCGAACTTTTCGAAGTAAACAGTTTTTTAACTGCTTCTACTTTATCGGACATGATTCCCTCCTCGTTTAAATGAACAATCATTCATATAGTACGGAAAAATAACTTAAACAAATATTATCTAAGCTATCAAACAACAATTTATTGATGCGGTTTACTAATATACACCTATAAATATTTTTTTACTATTAAAAATAAAAAATTAATGCGTGGTGCATACCGAGCAAACATCAAAAGCGCGAAAGGTGAAAGTTGCCGTATCGATAGAAGCAGCTCCGATCATCGCTTTTTGTGCAGAGCCTGGAGTTTGAGGCGAGCCGGAGGAGAGGTTCCATTGTGTCGGGGTAATAAGGGTATAATCCTCTATCATCCCATTTTTCAGGGTTGTTTTATGGATCAATGAACCCCGTGGGGCTTCGACGATCCCGATCCCTTCCCCACTTATAGAGCCGATTTTTTTTGAGGGCTCAATAAATGAGCGTTCTTTTAAATCCAATGATTGTAAAAGATTTTTACAGTGACTCAAGAGCAGTGCCGTTTCATAGCTTCTGGCCATCACACGGGTATAAGTACTGTCGCGATAGTTTCGATATATCTGTTTTATTAATGATACATTGCTTGTCATAGCACGTGCCAAAGGACCTGTTTCATAATGAGCGTTTTTATAGAGGGCATTCTTGGCGAATGTTTTTTCATTGACGGTGTACGGTTCTTGAAGCGTCACATATTTTGAATTTACTTTGGTAATGCGCGTTTGTGCCAGTTTCAACGGTTTAGAAAATCCATGTTCGCCTAATACCAGATACCGATCATAGGAGCAGCCCTGCTGATGCATGGCTGCTTCTCGAAGCATATGTTCAATATCCACCATGTCACCCCTAATCGTAGAAAGCCCTTTTAACGATGACAGGTGAACATACTCGTCCAAAGATATACCGATAAGCTCTTTCTCAAACCATCGAATCAACTCATCCAGCAGTCCTATTGCGCGAACCGTATCGACATAGGTCGGATCACACGTCACCCCGCCGGGTATCATATACGACGAGTGAGGCCATTGTCCGGCAAAAATAGCCAAAATCTTTGTCGCCAGTGAAGCCGAATATGCCCCCTTTAACCGACACGAATCGGCAATATCACGTTTCAGCAAATGGGATAATTCCGGATAGATAACTAGATAAAGCCATTTGAGATGGTTTTGTATCAACTCTAACGAGAGGGTCAGTTCTCGGAGAGCCTCGGCTTTGGGGGAGATTTCGATAGGATACCCGCTGTTCTCATACGCCGATTCGATTGCACGCACCGCCGCGAACAGATGAGAATGACCGCATATCCCGCATACGCGCGGAGTGATAACCAATGCATCCATGGCAGGTTTGGATCGTAAAATCGATTCCATCCCCCGGGTGTGGGGAAACGCTATGGTCGCAAACGAAACTTTCTCCTCTTCGAACGTAAACTGCACCGAAGCTTCCCCTTCGATCCGCTCTATCCATTTATGCGTTATCATCGATCAGCCTCTCTTCTAAGCGGGGTATATGAAACGATTTGGCAATGCCCGCCATGGTTAAATAGCTTCGCTTGGAAATGCCGAACGGGACATCTTGGGGGATAGACATATTGGTTTTGGTTTCAAACATATCGGTTCGGGGAAAATCAGGTTCTGTACACCCAAAGCACGGTGAACCGACCCGTGTTTTCGAGCTTACTTCATTCCATAATATTTTATTACAAGAAGCATGGGTCATCGGACCTCGGCACCCTTGCTGATAAAATAGACACCCCTCTTTGGTACCGAAATGCTCCGCATCCACTTTCCATTCAAAATACTCGTTTCGGGTACATCCATGGTGCGCCAAATAGGCATACAGCTCTTTAGGACGGTGCAGTTCATCAATAGAGATAGGTTTGTTTTCGGCAATCATCCGAAGGGTATATCCCATCCACTCCGGATGGATCGGACACCCGGAGAGATTGATAAGCTTATCATTCTGAGTAAAAGGGCCTTTGAACTCTTTTTGATCAAATCCAAGTCCCGTAATATGTTCAGGATCGCTCTGTTTCAACATACCACCGAAACTCGCACAGCTCCCTGCCGCAATAACGTACCGAGCATGAGAGCCGTAATGGTTCACCAAGGTCTCCATACTGGTATTGATCCGCATCATCCGAGAATCATAACCCCCTTCAAAAACAAGGATATCGCATTCATAGGCACAGGTTGTGATTTCTTCAAGGGTATAGGTAGAGGGCAAGATGGGATGAAATAAAAATTCGAATCTCTCAAGGATGTAGGTAAGATGGGGATAATTGAGGAAGGAATGGGTGTTACCGTTACAGGTAACACCTTGAAGCCATAAGATTTTAAGACGGGTTTTCATGGCAACATCCTGACAACGGTTCGTGATATGAACCATTATTCATTTTATTTCTTGATAGTATACTATACGGTACTACAAATTACAGTGCACTATTTTTACCCCTTTATGTATTAGTCTCTGCCATGACCTTTGTTCCCATGATCATTACCTCTGCCTCTGTCCCCATGATTATCACCCCTGCCTTGATTCTGGTAATCATACCCGCGATCATAGTGTCTTTCTTGGTAACGCGGAATATACTCACGTTCGTACCAGTCATCGCGCACAAATAATACCCGCTCGCCGCAGGCACGGTATTCGTGACAGTGCTTCCTCCAATTTTTGGCGTGCCCCGGCGGGACACGCAGATAGACTGGCGGGCGATTCATCATTCCCCCCCGCTCAACGATCATCGGTTGAGCGTAGAGCACCCTTGGCTGCGGGAAATCGCCGATGTCAATTTGGCCATAAAAGCCGGGCTGGCCGATACTAACCGAAACACCAACGTCGGTAGCGAGTGCCGGGACAGTAAGAGTGGCAGCGGCAATTACCGCTGATAGGAGAAAACGTTTCATCTATAACCCCTTTTTTCTATAATATTTTTTTACTATAACATAAAATGATATATTTCGCAGTTTGCCAATAGCAAATCAACCTTTTAAAAGCTTTTGCAATAAGATTTCTTCCACATTTTGTCTTGAATCCAAAATAGCCATGATATAGACCGTGTCATTCCCGACTTTGTAGATAATCCTCCAAGGGGACACAATAACCTCACGATAGAGGGTTATCCCCTCTTTGTGAAGTTCGGGTACAACTCTCCCTTTTAATGGGAAAAAATTACTGGAGTGGGCTACTTTTTTGATTTTCAGATACACCTCATTGGCATTGCTCGGACTATCTTTTTTAATATATTCAATGATACTTAAAAGGTCGCTTTGTGCATTGAGCGTCCATAGCAGTTTATAGGTTTTACTCATTGTTTCAGTAACTCTTCTACCGAACGAAATACATCCTCTTCGCTCTGCACATTGGCATTTTTTATATCTTCTTCGGCAAAAGAGAGAAGTTTTAACAGTGAAATCGCATTTTTCATATCTTCATAACTTTGCGGGTCTTGAATAACCGCTTTAGCTTCACCGTTTTGTGTGATGATCATAGGTCTATGTGTTTCATTAATATGTTTGAGTACGTCTGCCGCTCGACTCTTTAAATAGGTAATGGGTTTAATATCATTCATCAGCTGCATCACAAACTCCTTCGATCTTTATATGATACCGAATTAAGACTGATTGTGTCAATTTTCATTTAAAGTATTTTTGAAGTGAGGGTTTATTTATGGGGGGGAGTAATTTTTATAATCTTAGTGAATATTATACACGTTTTAAAAAGTTGTCTATCTTAAATATAGTTTTTATCGATTTACACTAACCAATTTTTTATAAAGTCAATGTTCATTCTTCAGAAGATTCAATTGCTAACTCTACTGCATCATTAAAAGTTGCTGATCCTGCAATATGATTATAAAAAAACATTAAGTATAGTGATAATATATCTGCAACAATATATCCTATATGTTTTAGCTCATATTCCATCTCTTTAAATACATTTTTTTCAGTGCTATCAAAACACAAAAATCCCCATACAGTTCTTACTCCATCTGTATGAGTTATATTTTGAGAAAATTTCTTTATAAATTGTTCATCATCATTCTCATTCACTCGAATAGACATTGGTATGATTAACGTAGAACGATAATGAAATTTTTCTTCGCTACCTTCTACAGATGTCCAGCAATCTTCCCAACTTATATTACCTTCTTTAAATTTTTCACGCAAACTGGCATCTAACCTTGGATTATTATATTCCCCATTTATAAAATCATTTTCTAAATCATGTCTTATAAAATGCATACACTTTGGATCTTTCATAATTTCGGAAAATCCTGTATTACTCTCAATCTGAGTTGTACTTAAATTAGCATTCGCATGACTTCTAAAAAAATCAAGTACAGCACCATTTTCAAGTGTTTTAATAGTAATATTTAGTTCTTCTTCAAGACCTATACTTTTTAACATATTATTAATATCATCAACATTCGCATATAGAATATTCATCAAATTACCATATGCCGTATCTATTAAATTTTGTAATAAATTATTTAGTTTATCCAATTCAATATTATTCTGATCTTCAACATATTTTCTTAGGTCTTTGTGTCTTTCTGAAACTAAATATTCATATTGTATTAATTCTTTTTGATTTAAGCATATGAATTCTCGTATTTTTTTTAAACAATACATGATTATGCGACCGCTTTTCTCATTCGATTTAATAAAAATTCTTGGTTAACAAGCGATAAAACGTTTGTGATGCCATTTTCTATATAGGTACTTTCTTCTATAGAAGATTTTTTATAATAATCGTAATCATTAAACTTAATTCTCAAAACCAATAAGGAATTAACTACTTCAAAAGTGCTTTGATGCATTTCTAATACTTGCTCAGTATTTTTAGAATGTAGCATTTTTGTTGGATCTTTCGTAATACTATTTTTATAAATATTACTCAAAGGTTGAAAAAATAAATACACTTGATTTTTAAAAAATTTTTGATATTCATAGTGCTTAACATAAGAAAAAAATTCTTTTAACTTTGGTGTCTCAGTTAATACATATGAAATAAACCTTGTGATTTTCATCTTTTACCTCCTGTGATTCCAGATTTTTTTAAGTGTAATTTCAAAATGAACAAAATAATAAACCATTAAAATGACAGATTCTAACAATAGCATAAAATATTCAACAAAATATGCAGCATAAAATGCATATTTTTGCTCAGGGAAAAATTTTTCACAATAACCAATCCCATAGCCTAAAGAAATTACTCCACCAAAGATGATAAAATATATGACTAAACCAGAAATAGTAATTAATAAAAAATCATATACTGATTTTAATGACTCAACCAGATTATCCAAAAATCATTCCTTACAAATACATTCACTAAGGATATTACTCCAATAAAAATTAATAAATACTTTACTAAAAAATAAAAATGACCCAAAATTTTTAATTCGTTCTAATGTCGAAAGATATTCTATTCAATAGTTCGACAGGTTCACCACGAACGGAAAGTAAAATGACGGGAGCCTTTAAAGCCTCACTACTTTCGCCCCGAATCCCCCCAAATGCTGTGGAGCATCGGTAAAGCTTTTAACACTCGGATGAACTTTGAGAAACTCTTTGACAGCAAACGAAAGTTTCCCCGTTCCGATACCGTGGTAAATAATCACCTCATCGAATCCCTGCAAAAGTGCATCAGAGAGAAACTTATCCATCCTCTCGCATGCCTCTTCCCCTCGGAGTCCGTGAAGATCAAGTTTGAGACCGCTTTTTTGATCGATCTGCGACGTCACTGTCACTTTCGGTTTTTTCGGGAGGTTGCCGCTCGGTTTCAAATCCGTAAGTTTGACCCGCAAACGCATCCCCTCCACTTCGATCATCGCCTCTTTGTTCCCTAAACTTACAATAGTACCACGCTGAGTGCGGTATTTTACCGTCTGCCCTACTTCGTACTTGATCGGTTCAGGTTCTGCGATCTTGATCGGCTCCGGCTTTGGTAATTTTGCCTGCGCCTTGTTGAGCTGACGGTGGATCGCCGCCATATCGTGTCCTCGCGCCGCCTCTTTGGCTTCGCGGATCGCTTCATCATAGCCAGAGCGAAGTTTCGATTTCTCGTGATCGAGTTCAATGCGCAAATGTTCTCGCGCCTCTTTGAGTGCGGCTTCTTGTCCTTTGAGCGACTCAAGCCTCTCATCGGCTTCACGGTTTTTCGTTCGCAAGGCACGTTCGAGTTCACTCCCCCGCTCGATCAAGACATTCAGTTTTTCATGGTTCTCACCGTAGAGCACTTTGGCTCTACTGATAATAGAGGGGTTGATCCCGTAGCGTGACGCCGTCTCAAAGGCGTAGCTCTTGCCGATCACCCCTTGCAAAAACTCATAGGTCGGCAAACGGCGCTCTTCATCATACAGTGCCGCCATCAGCTCCACATCGTCCCGATCCGCCATCAGAGCGGCGAGACGTTTGTGGTGGGTGGTGACGATGATCTTCTGTCCCCGTTTGATCAGCTCATCGAGGACGATGGCAAACAATGCCGCCGCTTCGTCGCTGTCGGTTCCGAGCTCGATCTCATCCACCCCTACCAAAGCGCTTTTATGCTCAAACAGATGGCTAAACTGCACCATCCGCCCCGCAAAGGTCGAAATATCATTACTGACACTTTGGGGATCGTCAATGACCGCCTCGATCCGCTTGAAACTCCCGATCCGAGATTTATGAGGATTGATTTTCATCGGGATGAGATATTTCGCCATCAGACTCGCCGAGAGGAGCGATTTGAGGAGCATCGTTTTACCCCCCGCATTGACCCCCGTAATCATCAGGAGATTGGAGCGGAAATCGACGCTGATCGGTTTGGGTTTATGTATGGCAGGATGGGAGAACTCTTCGAGGATGATATCGGTATTGTTTTGAGGTTTGAGGATTGCGAAATCCCTCGCGCGGGCAAACAATACCCGCGCCTGATAATGGTCATACCGGTCGAACTCGCGGTCGATAAATCCGATAAAGGGGACGAGGTTGGAGAGTTTTGCGCTGAAGCGTTTGGCGTACTCATACAGTTTCGTTTCACGCTCTTGCAATACATAACGGAGCTGTTCTTTAGACCTAAGCACCGAATCGGGGGCAACGTAGAAAAACCCTGCCCCCGTACGTCCGACCACAGAACCTTTAAGGACATGGTTAAATCCGCCGCGCACCAACAAGGTCTCTTCGTCGTTGATGTAATGAATCTGGGTATCGACGAGATACGGGGTAAGTTTTTGGGTGTGAAAGAGGCGTTTGATCGAGTCGTTTATCTCGGTTTTGATCGCTTTGATCCGCTGCGCGATTTTATGAAGTTCCTCATCGCGTGATTCGATAAAGTTCCCCTCATAATCGAAATACTCATCGATCTCACCAAACGGTTCGGGGATAATAATCGTCTCCATCCACTCACCGATAAGCCCTGCGAAGTTGTGGTTACGCATCAAACGAAAGTAACGAACCACTTTGAGGAGTTCGTGGATCTCTTCGAACCGCAATACCCCCTGCTTTTTGAGGTGGTTGATAATGCTCTCAAAAGCTACACTCTTCGGTGGAGCTTTAAATTCCAACGCATCGAGCGCTTGAATAAAACGGTAGTGCCGTTCCTGATCTCCGGGGATAGCGATATTTTGTTCACGGGAGAAAAAATGTTCCAACGAAGCGATATGGGTGAGGAGATCGAGTTTGCCGAAAAGCTCGGCAAGGTTAGCGGAGAGTGAACTCATAGAGGATACGATCTCACTTGGTTCCCCGTAATTGGTAGGTCAAATCCCCTGCTCCAAATCCGACGATCAGATCGTGATCGTAGGTTTGAACCACTGTATCACCGATGATCGATTCGATCGTATCCCCCGCGCGGTGAAGGTTGTCACTCATCGTGAGGTTATAGTGCCCGAAACGTCCTTCAAAATCGATCTCACGCGGCTCTTCGCTCGCCGCCCATACGGGGAGGATAACGAGTTCAGCACACCCTTCAAAACACTCGACAAACGCATCGAGATTATCGATGGTACGAGAGTATTTATGCGGCTGCCAGATAGCAATGATCCGCTTGAACCCTTTAAGCTCCGCGTAGATTTTTAGAGACTCCATTGTCGCTTTGATCTCAGTCGGATGGTGAGCGTAATCGTCAATAATCACTCGGTCTGACCCTTTGAAAATCACATCAAAACGTTTTTTGATCCCTTTAAAATGGAGGATATTCGCACGGATCGCCGCGATACTCATTGTCTGCGCCGCCGCTAAAATTGCGAGCGCGGCATCCATCGCGATATGCTCTCCGAATCCCCACACTTCAAACTCACCCATACTTTTGAGGGTAAAGCGGGTGTAAGGCTCATCGTCGATGAGGGTATAGCGGATATTGGTGATGTCTTGACTCGGATAGAGACGGATCGCATCGTAGGTCAACGTCGCCATGAACGGATCTTCCGCATTAATGACCCGCACGGGAGCCATCTCGACGAAACGGCTATACGCATTATGAAACTCGTCGATGTTGTAGTGGTAATACTCCATGTGTTCCGGCTCGGCATTGGTAACAATGGCGCAGTATGGGTTGGAGTTCAAAAAGCTCCCGTCTGACTCATCGGCTTCGAAAAGCATCACATCCGTGCTTCCGTCATATCGGACGTTAGAGCCGAAATCCTTGGACTCCGCACCGATGATGGCACTTCCGCTCATAATAGAGGCTAAAATTGCCGTCGTCGTACTTTTCCCGTGTGCACCGCACACTGCGTACACTTTTTTCTCTTTGAGGATACGGAGCAATGCATCTCGACGATGCAAAACTACGATCCCTCGGCGTTTGGCTTCAACCACCTCGACATTCGTATCGCGGATAATCGCCGAGTGGATCACCAAATCACACCCCTCAGGGATATTTGCCGCATCATGTCCGATGGTTACATTGATACCGCGATCAAGGAGACGTTGCGTAATATGGGTCGCTTTCATATCCGAACCGCTCACTTCGTGGCCGCTGAAACGCATGTATTTAGCCAAACCCGAAATACCGATCCCGCCGATCCCGATGAAATGAATTTTCATGCTCCGATCTCCTTTTTGAAAATACTGATATAAAACTTCCCACCATTTTGAGTTGCGACCATATCGACGTACTCATCGATAAAATCATCAAACGGAATTTGGGTATCACATGCCGCGCGGTGAACCGCCATCGCTTCTGAAAACGCCTCATCATTTGAAAGGCCGCCGAGCACTTCAAACAACGCACTCGCATCCGTTGCAGCGCCTGCACTGTAATGTTCAATCGCATATTCGTACAAGGCTCGAAGCGTTGCAAAATCCTGCACTTCGCTCATATCAAATTTTTCAAGATTCTCTAATGTATTCGTGAGTCTCTCTAACGCCAAATCAAGGATATTGGCATAATACGCCATTAACGTCTCTTCATCAAATGTCTCATGGGCCTGAGCTTCGAATACGTACAGCGATGCAATGTCCCCTTCGCTTTGGGCTTTAAAAATTTTCTCTTTAAGTTCGTTCATTGCATTGCCTCCTTCAGGCGGTTAAGTGCTTCGATGGTACGTACCGTCTCTTCCACGAGTGCGATACGAATATAGCCGATTCCGGGATTTTCCCCCGCACCATTGTCCCGTCCTAAAAACTCTCCCGGCAACACTTTTACATTATAGTCCCGGTAAAGTCTTTGGGTAAATTCGAGAGCATTAGGCACTTTGAGCCAGACGTAAAATGTCGCATCCGACGTTGTAATCCCTAAAATCTCTTGCGCCGCTTTAAAATTCGCCGCATATACCTCTCTGGCACGTTCAACATGATACTCATCCCCCCACGCCATTGCCGATGCAGCCTGCAGCGGAAGCGGAGACGCGCATCCGACATAGGTGCGATACTGCGCGTACCCTTTTAGAATCTCAGCGTCCCCCGCGATAAATCCGCTGCGCAGTCCCGGAGCCGAAGAGCGTTTGGAAATCGAGTTTATAACAAGGACGTTTTTAAACGACGGATTCCCTACGTAGACAGAAGCTTCCAAAAGTGAAGAAACTTTCTCGGCGGTATAAATTTCGCTGTAACACTCATCATTGATAAGGAGAAAATCGTGTTTGAGAGCGAGTTTTACCCATGTTCCCAACTCTTCGAGACTGAGTACCGATGCCGTCGGATTGTTCGGGAAATTCAAAATCACCAAATCACATTCAGCTAGCTCCGCTTCGTTGATAATCGGTTTGAAGCTGTTGTGCTCAGTCAGATTCAGATGGATAACCCGTGATCGAGACGCAATCGCCGCCCCCTCGTAAATCTGATAAAACGGATTGGGATAGGCCATCACGGGACTCGGTTTATCAAACAGATAAAACTGAGGAAAGTTAAACAGCACTTCGCGCGTCCCAAACGTACTGATCAATTCATTGCTTTTGAGCTTTACACCGAAACGATTTTCGACGAAACCGCGCATCGAGTCGTTCAGATAGGCTTCACCCGCTGTTTTCGGATAACGACGAAGTTCTTCGGAGTGTTTGGCAATTGATTTTTGGATAAAAGCAGGAGTCTCGAACTGCGGTTCTCCAATGGTCAAAGCGATAGGCGAATAGGCAGGATTAGGGGTAATCCCTTCTAGAAGGGAGGTGAGTTTTTCAAATGGGTACGGTTCAAAATGCAAAGGACGGTCTTTGTAATGGAATTTGTTGTTATATTATAGCGTTAGACGGCTGTATTTTATTTTATCTCTATCGGCACCTTTAATGTATCGATATAACGCGCCGTTACCACTCCAAAACGTAATCCGATATAGGTGACAACTCCAACAATCAGAATTTTAGATAAGAAAAATATACTAAATAGAAAAAGTGTTTTGCCGGCCGTAAAAAATATCATAGGAAAAATAGCCCCTATGGTTATCAAACGCGTTAAAATAAACGCTTTTCCCTTATTCCAACATCCCATTATTAAAGCAAATGGAAGTAGAATTATCAATACTCCGATGAGAAAATCAAGACCTTCAAAACTCAACAAGACCACAAGCTTTGAATAATAAGTCGAAGAATTTATCATTAGATTTTTTTCTATGGTATGGAGATCCACTACCATCGCATTTATTGCCATTAGCACAAAACTAAGCCCCATAGAAATCACGATCAGCGTAAGCTGAAAATACCATGAAAGTTGCTGCGGATCGTTCGTAATTTTTTTTTCCTCCATCTGCGCAAACCATTCATTAGATGGTTTCATAAATGTCATAAATACAGATAGCACAAACATACCTGTTCCGAGTAAAGCATATAAATACTGAAAATTGAATTGCCAGTGATACTCAGGGGAAATGATCCATATGCCAGTCAAACCAACCAGCAACGGTAAAAACAACAAAAAATAAAAGAATAGTAAATTTCTACCCCACTTTTTTCTTTGCCAAATCGCAAAAAGTGAAATCAATATTATAGCAGCACCGATAAACGAAATAGGCTTCATTAAACCTTTAGATATACCATAAGCATTACCTATTACAGTAAGAATAAAAAGTATTCCTACTGACCATTTGATTGTCCACGGCCTTTTAACATCCATATTCCACTTTCCTGTTAATATTCGGTTTTTTATACCGAATATTATAGCAAATCAATACGCAATAATCTCTTTTTTAGAGGGTATCATCCGATCTTCCGTTCCGTCTACCATTCTCTCGAAATCTTTGATCGTGTGTTTACTGATAACCATATAACGCCCCAACGCCATCGTATTATTACCGGATGAAGCATGGCGGCGATCAATCGTAAAGGCAGCTGCATATCCCGCCCTCTTCGCATCAACGAGGAGCGCATCATCGTAAATACCGAATACCCATGCAAGATATTTGATCTCATGTCCCATGTGCTCTTCGAGTTTTTTCTTCGCACCGCCGAGCTGTTTATCGACAAACTTAACGTACTCTTCGGGTGAGAGTTTTTTCTTCTCGTGTTTAAAATTCGGATGCCAATAGGTGTGGGATTCGACATGAAACAGTTTTGTTGTTTCGAGTTCGCGTAGCTGTTCCCACGTCATCGCATATTTCGCGTTAGAGATTGCACTCGGATAGATAAAAAGGGTGATCGGGATTTTGTATTTTCTGACGATCGGAGCCATATCGCTATAAACGCTTTTGTGTCCGTCATCGACGGTGATGACAACCGATTTGGCAGGGATCGATTTGATGTTCCCTTGCATATACTGCATTGCACTGTCGAGCGGGATAACCGTATAACCGTTTGTTTTAAGCCACTCCATCTGTTCAGAAAACGCCGAATTTTTAATCGTCATCGAATCAGCAACCTCCTGAGCGAAACGGTGATAACATAAAACGGGAATTTTTTTCTCAACGGCAGCTCCCCATAACACACTCACTAGCAACACCCAAACCGATATAAAACGAACCATTTAAACCACCCTATAAGAATTGGTCGGATTATAGCGCAACCGTAAAGCCATGGATTAATATTGTTAACAAATTTCTCTTGACATCTCCGTATCATTATCCTACAATTCGCTCAATTAGTTGCATAGTCAACTATTTAGGAGTTTATTATGAATCGATGTGAATGCCCGATCGAAGAGTCGCTAGGGTGTGTAACCAACCACTCCGCGATGGCGGCACGTAACTATCTCACTCGTCAACTCGCTCTGCATGGGATTGACATGACAATCGAGCAGTTCAAAGTGATGGTTGTTTTGTGGAAAGAGGGAAGTTCTACCCAACAAAATATCGCCGATTTCGTCGGTAAGGATAAAACCAGTGTCACCCGTCTGATTGCTGGTTTGGAAAAACGCTCTCTCATCCAAAGAGCAACCGATTGTCAAGATAAGCGGTGCAATCATGTCACCCTTACCCCGCAAGGAATCGCCTTGGAAAAACCGACGATGGAGGTTTTAGCAGAAGCAACCTCGTATATCCATCGAGGGATTGATCCCCAAGAACTTGCCATCACCCTGCGCGTCTTAAAACAAATGTGTCTAACCCTAAACTACACCTCAAAGGAATCCGAATGAACCGTCTCTCTACTCTCGCCCTCTCCTCTGTTTTATTACTCGCATTGAGCGGATGTGAACGTCCTAAAGCTGCCGGTATGGAAAAACCGCCCGAAGGGCCTGTTCCAGTCACGACAACCGAAGTAAAAACCGGTAATTTTCCTGCTGTTCTCGAAGCAACCGGGCAAACTCAAGCATTTTACACCGTACAAGTTTTCGCACGGGTCAATGGCTACCTCCAAAAAAGAGCTTATACCGAAGGGCAATTTGTAACCAAAGGGCAAACGCTTTTTACCATTGATCCTTCCGATTTGAGAAACTCCCTAGAGAGTGCAAAAGCTGCCTATGAATTGGCATCCGCAACCTATATCAATGCGAAAGCGGTGCTAAACCGTATAAAACCGTTGGCACAAGCCAATGCTGCCTCTCAGCAAGAGCTTGACAGTGCTACCGCCAATGAGCGTAACAGTGCAGCTGCGTTAATGGGGGCAAAAGCATCGTTAGAGCAGGCCAAACTCAACCTCAGTTATACCACGGTCACATCCCCTATCAGCGGATTTGTCGATAAATCGAAAATGGATGTCGGCACCTATGTCGCTGCCGGAGCCAACGGATTGCTTACAACGGTCTATCAAACCGATCCAATGTACGTCAATTTTACCTTTAGTGAGAATCAAAAAATTGCTCGGCAAAACGCTATTGCCAGCGGTAAATTGGTAGCTCCGAAAAATGGCAAATATGAGGTAGAACTCACCCTCAGCGACGGAACAACACTGGCACGAAAAGGGGAAATCAACTTCATTGCTCCGTTTATTGATTCAACAACCGGAAACATCACCTACCGCGCACTGATCGACAATAGCGATCATAAACTTCTTCCGGGTCAATTCGTCCATGTTAAAGTCAAAGGGATGGAATGGAGCAATGCCCTGTATGTTCCGCAAAAAACACTTCTCACCGGAGACAAAGGGAAATTTGTCTATACGATTGAAGCCAATAACACCGTTACCCCTAAACCCGTTATCGCGGGAGAATGGATCGGTGAAAATGTTCTGATTGAAAGCGGTATTGCTGCGGGTGAAAAAATCGCTTCCGACGGACTTCCTAAACTTAAACCGGGAGCGGAAGTGATTCCGAACGGTAACAAATAATGTTCTCTAAATATTTTATCAATAGACCTGTTTTATCGGCTGTTATTGCCATGATTATCATGCTGCTCGGATTCGTAGCGATCAAAACGCTACCGATTTCGCAACTGCCGAATCTTACTCCTCCTACGGTTGTCGTTACGGCACAGTATCCGGGAGCCGATGCGCAGACCATAGCGAACAATATTCTAACGCCATTAGAATCTCAAATCTCCGGTGCCGATGGATTGATGTACATGTCATCCAAAGCTGCCGCATTACCGGGAAGTGCCACGATCACCTGTACCTTCAACATCGGTGTCAATCAAGATATGGCAGCCGTCGATGTCCAGAATCGGATTAATTCGGTTATTTCCCAGCTTCCTCAAAGTACCCGTGATCTTGGGGTAACCGTACAAAAGAAAACCTCCGATATATTACTGATCGTGGCAATCACGTCTCCCGATGGAAGCTATGATGCAACTCAAATCAGTAACTATATCTCTGCCAACCTCCTCGATGAAGTTAAAAAAATCCCCGGAGCAGGACGGGCCCAAATTTTTGGCCAACGTGACTATGCAATGCGCATCTGGCTTAATCCGGACCGAATGGCGTCATTGGGGGTCAGCGCTAATGATATTGCTGCGGCGATTAAAGATCAAAATCTCCAAGTCTCTCCGGGTCGTTTAGGACAAGCACCAACCACCGATGAGCAGATGTGGACGATGCAGCTCACGTCTCAAGGGCGTTTCTCTACCCCTGAGGAGTTCCAAAACATTATTGTTCGTGCGAAAGGCGACGGTTCAATTCTCCGTCTCAAAGATGTCGCCCGTGTCGAACTTGGAAGTCAAAACTACGAATTCTTCGGGCGAGTCAACGGCAAACCGGCGGCTATGATCGGTATTTTCGCCGACACCAATGCCAATGCATTGGATACCTCTGCCGCCGTAGCTGAGAAGATGGCAAAACTCTCCAAAAAATTCCCTCAAGGGATTGAGTACTCTATCCCTTATGATACGACCGATTTTGTCAAAATTTCAATCGAAGAGGTTGTATTCACCCTCCTCGCTTCTATTGTTTTGGTCAGTTTGGTCATATACCTTTTCTTGCAAAGTGCCCGTGCGGCGATGATCCCGATCCTCTCCATCCCGATCTCTCTCACCGGAGCCTTTATCGGAATGTATTTGCTGGGATATTCGATCAACACCCTCACCCTCTTCGGACTGGTACTTGCTATCGGTATTGTCGTTGATGATGCCATCGTTGTTATCGAAAACATGGAACGTATTCTACAAAGCGAAAAACTACCTCCGCGCGAAGCGGCTATTAAAGCAATGGGGCAAATTTCGGGTCCCGTCGTTGCTATCGTCCTCGTTATGTGTGCCGTTTTTGTCCCTGCTACCTTCCTCGGTGGAATGACAGGGCAGCTGTATAAACAATTCGCGGCCACCATCGCGATTTCTGTTGTCTTCTCAGGATTTATGGCGTTAACGTTTGCACCTGCAATAGGGGCATTGATCCTTAAACATCATGAAAAAGAACCTGCACGCTTTTTCCGTTGGTTTAATCGCAAGTTTGCCTCTATGACCGATAATTATGTCCGCCGATCCGGCTTCATGATCCGAAAATCATTTATCTTTTTGATCATCTATTTATCGACCTATTTTTTCATCGGCTTTTTTCACAAAACACTTCCAAGTGCTTTCTTACCGATGGAAGACCAAGGCTACTTTATTACAGCGGTCGTTCTCCCTGACGGTGCAACCGCCAATCGAACACTCGAAGTCGTCAAACAAGTCGAATCTGTTTTAAGCAAACAAGAGGGGGTATACAAATACACCGCCATTACGGGGCTAAATATCCTCACGTTCTCCCAAGAGCCCAATGCTGCAGTTATTTTTACCCGTCTTAAACCATGGTCAGAGCGAACGACCAAAGAGTTAAAAGTATTCGGTATTTTAAATACATTAGGACCGAAGCTGGGCAGCATCAAAGAGGCAAAAGTATTTGCTATGCCTCCGCCGCCGATTCGCGGTATGGGGCCATCCGATATGTTCAGTTTGCGTTTATTGCAACCGGGAGATAATGATTTTAATAAATTGGCACAAGCTACCAATGCCTTTGTCGGTGAGCTTCGCAATGATCCAAGCATTAAAAATCCGATGACTACGATGAACATCAATACACCGACACTTAAAGTCGAAGTGGACCGTGAAAAAGCAAAAATGATGGGTCTCTCCATCAGTGAGGTGTTCCAAACCCTCCAAGCGACTATCGGAACGATGTATATCAATCAATTCGATAAAAACGGTAAAACCTATTGGGTGCAGATGCAATCGGATGCATCCTATCGGGCCACCCCAGAAGATATCGGCAGAGCATGGGTTCGCTCAAGCGGCGGACAACTCGTCCCTCTCTCTTCGGTAGTACATGTGAGTATGTCCAGTGCACCCTCATCGATTGAACATTTTAACGGTGTTCTCAGTACCACCGTTATGGGTTCTCCGGCACCGGGATACAGCTCAGGCGATTTGATTAAAGTATTAGAGGCCAAAGGGGATACCCTTTTACCGACAACAGTAAGTTACGATTGGGACGGTTTGTACCTCCAAGAGAAACTGGTCGGATCAAAAGCACTTATGATTATCGCTTTTGCCCTGGTAATGGTTTATTTGATTCTCTCTGCGCTGTATGAACGATGGACCTTGCCGATCTCGATTATGCTGGCGGTTCCTTATGGTATTATGGGGGCGTACACCGTAGTGTGGCTGATTCCGTTCTTGAATAACAACGTTTTTTTCCAAATCGGGCTCCTCACCCTCATTGCCCTCTCGGCAAAAAATGCGATTTTGGTTGTCGAGTTTGCCGAAGAGCAGCGGCATGCCGGAAAAAGTATCTACGACTCTGCTATGGAAGCAGCCCGTTTACGTTATCGCCCTATGATGATGACCTCGTTCGCCTTTTTGGCAGGAATGTTACCGCTTATTTTCAGTTCGGGTGCCGGAGCGATGGGACGATTCTCCATCGGGGTAGCGATGTTTGGAGGGATGTTAGCCGCGACATTCATTGAGCGTTATTTCATCCCATTCTTGTACTACTGGGTTTCCACTATCAAAGAAAAAATCGCCCCTGAAAAAGGAGTTACACATGAATAACTATTCTATCTATGGGTCATTAGCCCTTACCCTTTTACTTGGGGGTTGCGCCATCGGACCTGATTATGCAAGACCCGATGCAACGACGCCGGAAAGTTTCCGATATACCGATACCAACGAAAGCGCCAAACATTCCATTGATGCACAATGGTGGAACAACTTTGGGGATACCCTCCTTTCTGAGAATATAGAACGTGCCCTCACAAACAACCAAGATCTCCAAGCCTCACAAGCTTCCGTTGATTCGCTGCTAGGAAAATTTGATCAGGCAAAATCGTACCTCTACCCCCAAATCAACGGTAACGGTTCTATGGATAAAAAAGGGGTTTCAAATGCAACAACCGGAGGGTACCAGCTTAGAGAAGGGGTAACATCAACGTATGCGGCATCCCTCTCGCTTGCCAGTTATGAAATCGATCTGTTTGGTAAAGTACGCCGAGCCAATGAAGCGGCACGCGCATTATTGCTCTCCAGTGAATATGCCAAACAAACGTTACGCGTTTCTACCGCAACCAGCGTAGCAGCCTCATACGTGAAACTTTCATCCCTAAACGGGCAAATTGCGTTAGCCGAAGAGAGCCTCAAAGCCTCCCAAGACATCAAAGAACAAACTGCCCTTAAATATCGATACGGCTCTATCAATGAAAGCGTTTATCTGCAATCTGAATCCGAAGTTGAAAGTGCAAAAGCGACCCTTTCCCAACTGCAAGCCGCAAAAATCAGTGAAGAAGCAACGTTCAACCTCCTTTTAGGACGTAATCCGCAAGCCGTTAACACGACGAATATTGACACAATCCACATCCCTGAGGTTCCCTCTGCTCTTCCGAGCAGTTTGTTAGCCAATCGTCCCGATATTGCTTCTGCCGAACAAAATCTTATCGCTGCCAATGCCCAAATCGGAATTGCCCGCGCTGCCTATTACCCCAGCATCAAACTAACAGGAATGTTAGGAGTCCAAAGCATAGAGCTAAGTAACTTTATCTCTAACCCGGCAAAAATATGGGAAATAACCCCATCGATCACCCTCCCAATCTTTACAGCAGGACGGGTTGCAGGAGAGATTAAAACGGCTGAAGCCGATCACAATCGAACACTTATACAATACCAAAAAGCAATTGTTACCGCATTCAACGATGCAGACAATGCTATCGGTCAAAACAGTAAATCCAAAGAACAGCTCACCTATCAAGCCGCACGCGCGAAAGCCATTCAAAAAGCATTCGAGCAATCCAAACTCCGCTATAACGTCGGAACCATCTCTTACAGTGATATGCTGCTTGTTCAACAACAATGGCTTCAAGCAAAGCAAAGCTACTTAATAGCCAAACAAAATACCCTGATCGCTACGATATCACTCTATAAAGCACTTGGAGGGGGTTGGGACAGCAATGCCAAGCTACCTGAGCCTGATTTGCTCCCTGCGGGGAGATAAGGGGAATTAGCGTTTAAGCGCTCGATAAATATTTTCCGAAATTGACGCTTCATACTCTTCAATCCCTTTGGGGAGGATGTTTTCTCCGTATAAGAAAACCATCCCACCCAAATATCCCATAAACAATCCAAATGCACTGAAAAAATCTTGATCGCGCAGCTCTTGAGAGCGAACACCTTCTTCGAAAAAGATCATCATCTCGGTGACAAACGGACTAACACAGATCATCCCTTCGCACCCCTCTTTAAAAACCTCACGGTTTGAAAGATAGACCCGTAGAAAATACTCTATCGTTTCAGGCTTCTCCCGTGCTATGCGAAAATACATTCGTACAATGGCCGCTATTTTTTCATTCACACTAACACTGCTTTCATTAATGAGCCGTATCTCATTACCTAACAACTCGGCAATGTATAAAATCAATTCTTTTGCCAATGTCTCTTTTGAAGCAAAGTAATTATAGAAATTACCGACACTCATTCCAACTTTTGCAGCAATGGAAGGCATCGTCGTTTGATAAAACCCCTCTTTGGAAAAAAGTTCCAGCGCTTTAGACATAATATTTACTTTTCGTTCTTCTTTGGATGGACGTGCCAAATTATCCCTTTTTACCTTATTTTACACCCCTATAGGAAGTAAATAATGTTTTATCGTATACGAATAATACCATTTTAGAGAATATTTTCTCCTGTCTCAGGATACTCGAAAAAGACAACAAAAAGTAAATCAAGCAAAAAAATGGAAAAAACCTATTTTTTTATCTCTATAAATATCACTATTTTATGACATTTAACAACTTACTTTGAAAAAATAAAATTGCTGTAAAGCCCTAAAATAGGGAAGTTGAAAAAAATCTTTGGAAATTTTAGAAAATCTCTTGACAAAGGGAGGGGGAGAAGTGCTATACTTCCGCCATATTTTTTAAGGAGCCTTACCATGATGAAAATCGTTTCTGCTTTGTTGCTTGCCGCAATGTTTATCGGATGCAGTGATTCTGCTAAAACTGAAACTGCACCTGCTACTGAAGAAGTAGCTGCACCTGCTGCTGAAGAAGCTGCACCTGCTGCTGACGCTGCTGCACCTGCTGCTGACGCTGCTGCTGCAACTGATGCTGCTGCACCTGCTGCTGCTGACGCTGCTGCACCTGCTGCAGAAGCTGCACCTGCTAAATAATTTTAGCTTTTGCAACTTCGTTTCGCACTTCGGTGCGAAGCACTTTTCTTCTTTTTCTTCTTAACATAAAATCAAACTAACTTTTACTAAAATGTCCTAAACCCTTTAGGAGTATTTCTATGAAAATCTTTATTCCCGCCCTTTGCTCTCTTCTATTCATCGGATGCAACGACACGGCTAAAGCAACTGCACATGAAAACATCTCCGTAGTATCTGAAACAGCCGCAGTACCTGCAACGACTCCAACAGTAATGGATGAGACGAATACTTCCTCTGCCGTAACGGTAGCACCCATTACCGATGGAATCGATGGAGGAGCCCTGTTTGCTCAGAAATGCGCTTCTTGTCATGGTGCAAAGGCTGAAAAATCAGCACTAGGAAAATCTCAAATCATTGCTACCTTTAGTGAACAACAAATTAAAGATGCATTACATGGATATCAGTCCGGAACGTATGGAAAAGAGATGAAAGCATTGATGCAAGGGCAGGCGAAACCGCTAAGTGACGAACAAATCAACGCATTAGCAAAACATATTTCCACTCTTTAAGGAAGTAAAGAGAAGCATTCACGCTCCTCTTCTTCCGGATTACTCTATACCGTTCAAAACTATTGAAGCTGTCGTATAAAAGAATCTATAAAACTTTCGTCAAATTGATTATTCATCTCCTGTTTCATCAATAATAATGCTTCAAAACTCGTGTAACTTGCCCTAAATGTCCGTTTCGTTGTTAATGCATCAAAAACATCACACATTCCAATAATGCGTGCGGATTTTGGAATCTTTTTCCCCCCTAGCTGTTTAGGATATCCACTCCCATCCAGTTTTTCATGATGATATCGGACTCCATTGAGTATTTTCTGACTTGTAATACCATTGGCTTCTAAAATAGCATGCCCATAATCACTATGTCGCATAATAATTTCATATTCATCCTCATTCAATGGAGCGTCTTTTAGTAATATAGAACCATCAATCCGTAATTTGCCTATGTCATGTAATAAAGCCGCAAAAATAAAATCTGCCATATCTTCTTTCGAACACTTTTGTACTTTGCTTAAAACAGCTGTCAACATTGCAACATTCGTACTGTGGTGATGTGTAGAGTACTCTTTATTCATTATTTTCAGTACATAGGGCATTACATTTATATCTGTATTAAAACATTCAACCAATTCAGAAGCGCAGATTTGAAGCGCTTTTAGAGGTAACTCTTCATTTTTACTTTCAAAAATCACTTCCATTAGAGTAACCATAGTTGTATAAATAATCTCTAATTGCTCTTCAAATAGAATGACTGAAGCAAGACGTTCATTTAATGTTAACGCGGCTTCAATACCCTCTCGTTTTGATAAACTCAATACAACCACGGTATTATCTACATAATGTGCTGCACTATACTCATAAAGTTTTTCAGAATCCATTTTAAGTATATAAATGATTGGATGTTGATGTAATTTTTCATAAAGATCTTTAACAATAAGGGTACCAGCCTCGATAATAATAACAAAATCTTCAAATCGCTTTATATAACAATCAAATGGGATTACACTCCCCTCGATAATTGTTTCAGGTTTAACCGAAAAGTATTTATGATTAATAATTCGATGTACTACTTTTGGCATACACCCTCACGAATATCGGAAATGGGCAGTAAAAATTTCTGCGTTACCAGTTCCCCTTCATTATTGAAAAATAGATAGTATAAATAATCTTTTTTGACACTCAACCCTGCTAAATACCGTAATGCCAGATTGGCTTGCAATGACGCAATATGCATAACGATCGGTGCGGCTATACCGGCAGGTGTTTTTGAGGTAATTTTAAATAGTTCCGTAAAAGAAGCCTTTTCGAAAAAACAGACTTGCCCGTTAAACGCCTCTACCGATCCATAGATCCACGGTAGAGCTTTAGATACCGCATAGGTATTAATCGCACCGCGTGAGGGGAGATTATCGGTAGCATCGATAATCAAATCAACGTCAATATTTTTATGGGTAAATTCTTCAAAATTACACACGTGTGCATTGGCTTTCACATAAGGGCATCGATCTTCGATTAAGGTTGCACACACCTCGGCTTTGTATTTTCCCTCATCTCCCATTTTAAAAGCTATTTGACGATGGATATTGTGTAAGCTCACCGTGTCAAAATCCACCATATGAATCTCACCGATCCCTGATGCACCTAATGCAAAGGCCAACGAACTTCCAAGCCCTCCGCTCCCAATAATTGCTATACGTTTATTTTGAAGAAGCGTTTGCGTCTCTTCACCCCAAAGCTGTACCTGACGATGGAAATAGTGCATCATCTTTTTCTCCCTCTATATCTTATAGTACTTTATCGTCGTTTTGATTAAATGTTTCGCTATTCCAACTTAATCGGTAAGGCTTGAGCATCTTCCCCTATCAGGAAAATCATAAAACGTACCCCATCAGGGATATTTTCGACCACTATTTTTCCTCCGAAACTCTCTTCGATAATGTATTTTGACATGTGCAATCCCAATCCTGTCCCATGGTCAGGATCTTTTGTTGTAAAATAGATATCAAATATTTTTTCCATCACATCCGGAGCGATACCTCGCGCGTTGTCTTCGACACTTATTTTGACACCGGTACCGGAGTCTTCTACTTTAATGATAATTTTTCCATCCATTATCCGCTGTTCCACAATCGCATCGTGAGCATTTTTAATCAAATTCATCAATACTTGAACCATCTCATTTTTAGCTATGAGTACTTTCCGTGATGTCATCACATTCAAATCCGTTTTAATCTTCGCATATTTTAAAAAGACATCACTCAGACGTAATGCATCATCCGCTAATTTTCCTATATCTTCTAACGATTTAGATTTATCGGTTTTATAAAAATTACGAAAATCATCGATTGTTTTGGAAAGATATTGCAAATGTTCATCAATTTTTTCATGTGTCTGATCAAAATATTTTTCATCACATGTGCCGAGTTTGTACTTAACATAGTGTTCCTGATTAATTAATGCGAGAGTATTGAGTGGTTGACGCCATTGGTGAGCAATTTGTTCAATCATCTCTCCCATCGCAGCTAGCCTCGACTGCTGTACAAATAAACGATCTTTCTCACGTGCTTCCATTAGTGCGTTTCGTACGTTTTCGCTCAAGCTTTCATTAAGATGATTCAGCTTGTCTATATACTCTTTTTGGAGTAAATGGATCCGATCTGCCAATGCCCAAGAAAGAAATATCATCTCTACTGCGGAACCAATCTGTTGAATATGGTTGACTCCATCAAAACTTGGGATAATATCAAACTTATTAAAAGCAAAAATAATGGTTCCGACCAACAATGAACTCCATCCGGCAACATAAAAACGTGCAGGACGATAATTTTTTCGTAGTACCATAATCCCTGTAATAAATAATATCAAAGGTACAATTGAACCTAATGCGGCATTAATTGCAATAACCTTTCCGTAGGGAAGGATCAACGATGCGACAGCCATTATCAATGCAATACGCATGATAAAAAGGATCAATCGATCCATTTTAGGGGTAAATTGCAACGTATTTAAAAAGCTTCTGCTGAAATAGAGTGCACTAAACGAAGACATTGCAATCCAAAATCCTGCACCGTGTTTAATAAACCAAAACCAATCCGTCCATAAATACTCAATACCGATTCCATCAAACGAGAGCTGCCATAAAATAAATGTCGATAAAAATAATGCATACCTCATGTAGTTAGGGTCTCGTGTAAAAAAGAATAAAACTACATTATAAAGAAAGATTATAAGGAAGATTCCATAATAGAGACCGGCATAAAAATTGTTTTTTTCAATCTCTTTTAATAAGCCACTAAACGTATAGATGGAGAGAGGCACTTGTATGGAACTTTGTGTTTTAACCCTTAGATAAAGTGTGGCTTGTTGGCATTTTTCAAAAGAAATTTTAGTAACAAAATCACGCATCAACATTTCTCTATCTGCAAATGGAACCATAGACCCCAACACATGTTGAGATAAAAGCTTCCCATCCGAATCGGTCAAATATACATCAACATACTCCAGCAATGGATAAGAGACCAAAAGCCACCAATTCTTTACTACAGAATTAGGGTCTTGTTCCAAATCAATCCTGAACCAATAAACAGAACGGCTAAAACCAAAATTGGCATTAGACTTATTATAGCTATGAAACGAGGTGTTTTGTATTTGAGAAAGCGTTTGCGTTCCGTTAATATCTTCATAATAAGATAAATGACCTTGAACGGAATAGTAATCACTATTAGCAAGCTTTAAAGGTGAAGCATACGAGATAAGTGCTGTTATTAGTGTAAGAAATAACAGCCGCAACATTAATCTATTTTCTCTTTCTAAGAGCCTCTTTAAAACCCCACCCTTTTCGTGAATCACTCAAGGCTTTTCGATCCAAATCAACAATCAAAAGTTCTTCGGTATTTCCAAGATCGGCTTCAACTTCCCCATCCGGAGAGACAAGCATCGAATCACCGTAAAATTTCCAAGCGTATTTTTCATCATTGTACTCACCGATACGGTTTGCACGCAAAATATAACAACTGTGGGTGAAGGCACGCATTTTGACCAATTCACGCCATCGGTTATGCGATTCGAATGTCGAAGCACTCGGTACTAGAACTACGTCAACCCCTTTAGCACTGATTGCTTCCCATAACGGATCGAAATGGAGTTCAAACCCGCTCATAACCGCAAATTTAAATCCGCCGGCAGCAAAAATCATCGGCGATTTAATCGGCTCTATCGGATTGGCAAAAAATTTCTCTTCATTCCAATGGGGATAATTGATCAAAAATTGCTGCGGATAGTAAGTAACGCTTCGTCCACTCACCTTCACGATCATCTTGGTACACTCTTTTTTCTTTACCGTTACGATAGGAGCAACGAAGATAAGATCGTATTTGAGGGCTAAGGCTTTAAGCGTCTCTATTTGGTGATTGCTCTGCTCTTGGATCATAGAGATGGGAGTTTGCACCAGCTCTTTAAAAAAAGGGTTGAGGAGATACTCTCCGAGCAAAATAAGCTTTACCCCTTTTTGGTGTGCAACGCGGGCATAATTATCAAGCTTGTTGCTTCCCATACCGATTGAGGGGAGTTGTAAAATAGCGATGCGCATCATTGCTCCTGATTTTTGAGTATTTGAATTTGTAATTGAGCCTGTTCTAACATTTTTTCGGCGATTTGTAGCTCTTTCATCCCCTCTTCATACGCTTTGACACTTTCGTTCATCGGCAATGCAGGATCCATTAGTTTTTCCAAAATTGCTTTGGCATTTGCTATTTTTACTTCAAAGCTCTCTTCTTCACTCATAATGCTTCCCTTACATACATATCAATTTTATCGATCTCTACTAAAAAGGCATCATGCCCATAATCGCTTTTCACTTCAAGATAATCGACATTTTCTTTCCCTAATGAACGCATAGAAGTATAAATAGATTCCATTTCAGAAGGCAAGAATAAGATATCTTTCTCAAACCCGACCAGGTACAATTCACTGTTGATTTTAGAGAATGCCTCGTCAAGAGAGTCAAATCCTCTCGAAAGATCATATATGTTGATTGCTTTGGTAATATATAAATACGACAAAGGGTCAAACCATTTGGTAAAATTATAGCCGTTATACTCCAGATACGATTCGATCTGAAACTTTCCGAACAGCTCATACAGCCCATCCGTCCGTTTGTATTCACGCCCAAATTTTTTTGTCATCGACTGATGAGATAAAAAGCTGATATGCCCCGCCATACGGCCGATTGCCATACCGCTGAGACCGTTTTCACGAATGACTTCGGGATCGTAATAACCGTTCTTAAAATCAGGGTCTTTCAGAATCGCTTCTTGTGCAACCTTGTTAAAGGCGATCGCCCACGGCTGTGTTGCCGCCGTTGTTGCCATAGCGATAATCTTTTTGGCAAAGTTCGGAAAAAAGACACCAAATGCGAGCGCTTGCATCCCCCCCATCGATCCTCCGATTACCGCATGTACCTGATGAATCCCCAAACGGTCAAACAAGATTCGCTGTGCTTTGACCATATCTAAAATCGTCACAACCGGAAATTTATAACGATACGGCTCATTATAGGGGTAGCGCGGAGACATCGGACCGGTCGATCCGAAACAGCTCCCGATAACATTGGTACAGATCACGAAAAATTTGTCGGTATCGACCGCTTTTCCCTGCCCTATCAGACCATCCCACCAGCCACTTTTGTTGTCCCCTTCATACGTCCCTGCTGCATGGTGCGATCCAGTCAGGGCATGACAAATAACAATGACATTGTCTTTTGCATCATTGAGCTCCCCGTACGTTTCATAAACAATATCGTACGGTTCTAGAATACGTCCGCTCTCTAAATAGAGCGGATTGGTAAAATGTTCACTGTGAAGCTGCAGGTTTAACATAATGCCCTTTACGCGTCGAACGCCGCTTTCAAATCAGCGATTAAATCTTCATGAGCTTCCAAACCGATACTCAGACGAATAAGCCCTGCTGGGACACCGCAGGCAATCAATTCTTCATTGGAGAGCTGTTGGTGCGTTGTTGATGCCGGATGGGTAATAATCGATTTTGAATCCCCGATGTTCACGACGAGAGAGAAAAGTTTCGTTGCATCTACGATTTTTTTCGCTGTTTCGAAACTCTCCACTTCAAAACTAAGAAGCCCGCTAGACATCCCCTTCTCGAAATAACGCTGTGCATTGGCATAATTAGGATTGCTTTTCAGCCCCGGATAGTTTACTTTTTTCACTTTTGGATGAGATTCTAAAAACTCTGCAACCGCCTGGGCATTGCGAGAGTGTTCGCGCATACGCAGTGAGAGGGTTTCAATACCTTGGATAAAAAGCCATGAGTTAAACGGTGATACAACCGCCCCCAAATCACGTAAAAGGGATAATCGTGCACGTAAACAAAAAAGCGGCAACGGCACATCCACGTACGTTAATCCGTGATAACTTTCATCAGGTTCATTAAACTGCGGATAACGAGCATTTCCTTTGATAAAATCGACCAAACCATGGCGTTCAACCATAATTCCACCGATGGCAAGTCCCTGCCCTGTCGTGTATTTACTGGCACTGTGAACGACCACATCGACACCGTGTTCCAACGGTCGGCATAATACCGGAGTCGCTACCGTATTATCGACAATCGTGAGAATACCATGCTTTTTTGCAATAGCGGTAATTGCAGCGATATCAGCTACATCAATACTCGGATTGGTCAAAGTTTCAAAAAAGATTGCTTTGGTCTTGTCATCTACTAACGCTTCTATTGCACCCGGATTATGAACATCAAAAAAACGGGCGTGAATCCCAAAACGTTTTAATGTGTACGATGCTTGGGTCAATGTTCCGCCGTAAAGTTGACGAGCACAGATAATATTATCTCCCGATTCAGCCGTGTTGGCGATTGCATAAAAAATAGAAGCCATGCCGCTTGCCCCGGCTAAAGCTGCAGCACCCCCTTCGAGAGTAGCAAAACGTTTTTCAAATACATCCGTTGTCGGATTATTCAAACGGGTATAGATATTGCCTAACTCTTTAAGGGCAAACAAGTTTGCCGCATGTTCGACATCACGAAACTCATACGCAGTGGTTTGATAGATGGGGACTGCCATCGTACTCTGAGTATCTTTATCGTATCCGGCGTGTAACGCTTCGGTTTGGAGTTGCATAGTCATCCTTTACAGTATAGTGTAAATTATTGTATCGTCATCCCACTTTTTTCCCCAAGTATCCCTACCGATTTAATAGGGATTATCCTTGCAATGAAATTTATACGTGGTAGTTCGGTGCCTCTTGGGTAATAATAACATCATGAACATGAGACTCTTTGAGTCCTGCACTGGTGATTTCAACAAATTCCGCTTTATCCCAGAACGCTTCAATGCTCTCCGAGCCGCAATATCCCATTGATGAACGCAGACCACCCATCATTTGATGGACTACCGCCGCAATGCTTCCGCGAAATGGTACACGCCCCTCAATCCCTTCAGGAACGAGTTTATCCGCAGCTGTCCCTTCTTGGAAATATCGATCGGTTGAACCTTTCGTCATTGCTCCGATTGAGCCCATACCACGGTATGATTTGTACTGACGCCCTTGGTACATGATCGTATCACCCGGGGACTCTTCGGTTCCGGCAAGGAGTGATCCTGCCATAATAACGCTTGCACCTACCGCAAGGGCTTTTGCAATGTCACCAGAATAGCGGATACCCCCATCAGCGATGATTGGTACTCCATGTTTGCGTCCGACTGCTGCACACTCATCAATCGCGGAGATTTGAGGAACACCGACACCCGCAACGATACGCGTCGTACAGATCGATCCCGGTCCAATACCTACTTTGACCCCATCAGCGCCCGCTTCGATAAGTGCCAATGTCGCTTCACCCGTTGCAACATTTCCGGCGATGATATCAACGACCATCTCTTTTTTGATCGCCTTAACGGTATCCAAAATCCCTTTAGAATGACCGTGAGCAGAATCGAGAACCAAAACATCGACACCTGCATCCACAAGAGCACGAGCTCGGTCAAGCTGACCGACACCGATCGCAGCTCCGACACGAAGACGGCCGAAATCATCTTTGTTAGCATGTGGATATTCGATACGCTTTTTAATATCTTTTATCGTTACCAAACCTTTTAGTAACCCGTTATCATCGATAATTGGGAGCTTTTCAATTTTGTTAACGTGCATCATTTGCTCTGCTTCCGCCAATGTAATCCCTGCTTTTGCGGTAATAAGCGGCATTGGGGTCATAGCATCAATAGCCAATTTAGACAAATCTTTTTCAAAGCGCATGTCACGGTTAGTCAAAATTCCAAGTAATTTGTTATGCTCATCGACGACAGGAACACCCGAAATTTTAAATTCGTTCATCAATGCTTCAGCATCTTCCAATGTAGCGGTTGGATGAACAAAAATCGGGTCAATGATAATGCCGCTTTCTGATTTTTTTACTTTTTTTATCTGTTTCACTTGGGTTTCGATATCCATGTTTTTATGGATAATCCCGATACCGCCCAAGTGTGCCATAGCTATCGCCGCACGATATTCGGTAACGGTATCCATCGCCGCAGAAACCATCGGAATATTGAGAGGAATATTACGGGTCAACATCGTTTTAAGGCTTACCTCTTTCGGAAGCACTTCAGAGTATTTAGGGATGAGGAGTACATCTTCAAAAGTGAGGGCGCGTTTACGAATATTCATGAATTATCCTTTGATTTTTAGTTGGTTTTCGAGACTTAAAGCACCGTCAAAAAGAGCTTGTTCATCATACGCTTTGGCTATCAGTTGTAGCCCCACAGGCATTCCGTTATCAGCGATATCCACCGGCAATGAAATCGCAGGCAAACCGGCAAGATTCACCGAAATCGTATAAATATCGCTCAAATACATCTCAAGCGGGTCGCTCAAAGCACCGAATTCATACGCCGTTCTGGGAGCTACGGGAGTCAGGATCAAATCCACCTCTTCGAAAATCTTATTATACTCCGCTTGAATCAACGTGCGTACTTTTTGTGCCTTAACATAATAGGCATCATAATACCCCGAAGAGAGGACAAAGTTACCCAACATAATACGGCGTTGAACTTCGGGACCGAATCCTTGAGAACGTGTTTGCAAAAACGTATCTTTGAGATTCTCCCCTTCAACGCGGTTTCCGTAGCGAATACCGTCATAACGGGCAAGATTGGTTGTCGCTTCGGCAGTTGCGGTGATGTAATAAGCTGAGATATCGTATTTAGGATCCATCAAGGTTTTCTCGATGATGGTATGTCCCGCATTTTCAAGCGCTGTAACTGCTTTCGTGTAGGCATTACGCACTTCTAATGAAGCATCTTTAACGTATTCAGGGACAATAGCAATTTTCAAAGGACGCTCAGGGTTGAGTTTATCGCTCACCTTACCCTCACCTAACTCTGCACTCGTTGAGTCTTTTGGATCGTGTCCTTGAATAATGTCATACAAAATCGCCGCATCTTCGACGTTTTGAGTCATCGGACCGATTTGATCAAGTGAGCTTGCATACGCACCCAGTCCGTAACGGCTGACACGACCATAGGTCGGTTTCATTCCGACGATACCACAAAATGCGGCTGGCTGACGGATCGAACCGCCGGTATCGCTTCCCAAGGCTGCAATCGCCAATCCCGCTGCGACTACTGCCGCCGAACCGCCAGAACTTCCTCCCGGAACGCAATTATGATTGAGAGGATTGAGTGTTTTGCCGTAACAGCTGCTCTCCGTCGTAGAACCCATCGCGAATTCATCCATATTGGTACGTCCAAACGGGCTGAAGCCGTTTGCCAAAAGTTTCTCAATAACCGTCGCATTGTATGGAGCTACATACCCTTTGAGGATATTAGAACCCGACGTAACCGACCATCCGCTCACTTGGATATTGTCTTTAATTGCGATGGGGATCCCTTCACCGACGTTTTCCACATCAATGTAACCGTTCAATTCAGGATAAGCGGAAATTTTTACTTTTAGCTCTTCTTTAAATTTTGATAGCTCATCAGGAGAGAGTTTTAACGCCTCTTTGAGTGTTATCATGCACGTTCCTTTTGTCGTTTTGCTTGTTTTACCATGACGATGCCTAAAGCGATCACAGCGAAAATAATTCCTACCGTTTCGATGACAAAACTCATCGGGACGGGTTGTGTAACATCGATCATTATCCGACCACCGAAGCACAACGTGGACACACACTCTCTTCATCCACACTGTGGTATTTCCAACAGCGCGGGCATTTGGCCTTGGTAGCTAATGCAATGGAGTATTTCTCCCCATCAAGTTCAAATTCTCCCAAAATGTTATTTAAAGAGCATGCACACCATTTTGAAATGACCAGATACTCTTCGGCATCCTCTTTTTTTACGGTTTTAGCTTGAGGAGCTATGGTAGAAACGACGAGTTCAAGGGTATTCTTGATCACTTTCTCTTTTTTCAAACCATCAACAATTTCATTCAACCCCACACGAACCGCTTTCATGTATTCGTCATTCCATGTACTCTCAACCGGATCAATCGATTGATACGTTACATCGAAAATATCTGAGGCACTCCCTTTGATGATTGCAGGGGCATTTTCAAAAATCTCATCGGCGGTATAAGTCAAAATCGGTGCGATGAGTCCAAGCATTGAGCGGGCAATAATCGCCATCGCACTTTGAGATGAGCGACGGGTGATCGAATCCGCACCGTCACAGTACATACGGTCTTTACTGATATCGATATAGACACCGCTGAGTTCATTGACGATAAAATAGTTCAACGCACTCATACCGTGAACGAAATTGTATTCACTGAACAATCGATCTGTTTCGTCAAATACCTCTTTGGCTTTGGCCACGATCCATCGGTCGATCTCACCCATTTCAGTGTAGGGAAGAATTGTTTCCAATCCGTCAAGATTGGCCAACATAATACGAAACGTATTACGTAATTTACGATACTGCTCTGCCGTTTGTTTGAGAATATTACCGGAGATCTTCAGATCCCCCTGATAATCGCTCATCGCTACCCATAGACGCAAAATCTCTGAACCGTACTCTTTAAGCACCGTATCGGGAGCAACAACATTTCCCTTGGATTTGGACATCTTCTCACCCTTCTCATCAACGGTAAATCCGTGCGTAAGAAGTGCTTTG
>OBEQ011866058.1_pt1 | contig 62821 bp, 66 predicted proteins | sample 1670901 | NCBI WGS metagenome assembly OBEQ01 (sample SAMEA104232315, study PRJEB22302) | groundwater metagenome | biome: forest; feature: aquifer; material: groundwater | place: USA | collected 2011-08-07 | depth 5.4 m
ATCAGCCCGTTTGTACCGAGGACGATTATTCACTTCAACAGGTCAAATTGCAATGGCTCGCACGAGATCCCGGCCCCAATGCAAGAGGTCTTTCGTTTCATTTTGGATTATACAAATGCAACGATCCATCGCGAACCCCGCAATGCGTTCCTCTAAGGCAACGGAACCCAGAAGACATTGACCCCGAACCTTTTGTGGAGTATGGAGTCGGGCCATACAGCAATGACCCGACTAAATTTATTTATCTTCCCTCTTTAACAACTGTCGCAAGCGGTTCCATGACAGCTGATTATGATGCGCGCAGAGATCCGCAGCGGCCGCTCGCACTCACAGAAATTGTCATTGATGTTCATAAGCTTGGACTATTAATTGCAAGTGGGGCTTTTGCCGCCACTGGAGACCCCAGCAATCCCAATCTAAATCATCCCCATCCCCACCGCCCGCGCGACGCGGATTATCCTGTCATTTTTTACATTGGGATTCCAACGGAAACTTTTTCTGTTGCTCAAGGCCAGAATGTGGAATCTTACGGCGTGATGAGTTCAGTGGTCCGATTGAGTGAAGCAAATAAACTGCCGAAAAAAGGCCTGACGGTTGCAACCAATGGATTCCTGCAAACTTTAGGAAATTACAACAATGTGTGCCCAGTTGGAGCTGCTTGTGCTGCTGATCCGGCTGACCCGGGTTATTGTGAAATGAACCCGGCCGCTATTTTAGCGGATCAAATCGAGATTCTTTCCGGTGCTTATCAGAGTTATCCAATCAATACTCGCCCGGACCCATCTGCACCTTCTCCGTCTCAATTTACAAACCCGATTGACGGGTTGAATTATTTGTCACCGGTAGATTCGTCTGTTCCGCCACATACTTTTTCAATTTCGGATTACCGTGCTCATCCGATTTATTCGCAAAATCCAAACGACGCGGATGTCACGGTGAAAAGCATGCTGATCAGCGGAAATGTCCCGAATCAGCTTCGGCCCATTTTTGAAAATAATCCGAATGTGAACCGTAAATTTTATTCTGATTGGATAACAGGAATCCAAAGTTATCAGCCGGACCCGCAAGGTTCTGTAAACAGCGTTCAGGTGGTTAACCAAGCGAGTCGTCTCGATCAGGACCCGCACGCCGGTGCCTATCTTAAGAAAACAGAGTTCCAAAGATTTTTATGCAATCACCCAAACGTAAATGATGACCCAGTGGATTGTCCAAATCGAACAGGCATAAATCCCAATTTTCACGACCCCGCTTACGAAGATATCCCTGTATATATTATTACAGGTTACATAGATAATGCCCAAGGCACGGATCAGCCGCAATATCAACCAGTCGGAACAATCAGAACCATCTTTGGGCCGAACAGTGATATCCCGCTTTACTTAAAAGTTGATGAGAACGGAATAATTCAATCCGGACCCCCCGGTCAATATTTAGAACCAAGCGACTTGGAATATTCCTGCAAGCGCGTCAACGATAACGATCAAAATCGCACTCAGGCGTACCGAATGAAACCCGGAACCCGCTACGCTGCGCTAAGCCAAATGAACCCTTTTTTAACGCCCCCTCTTCCGCAAGATCCTGCACAACCAGGATACGATCCTGCAAATAGAGGCTTGAGCAAAGGCATTAATTTATTTAAACAAAGCGAGAACTGCTACGCTAGATATGTATGTTGTCACAGTGGAAATACATGCGATCCATACACACCGAACTACTGCGGCCAATTTAATGCGTGCGGTTCAGGCAATGAATTGACTTGCGTACACGGATGTACAGGAACAGATTGCGGCGTCAATTATTCATGCACGGGAAGCGGCGGTGAAGGACAATGCAGCGATGCTCCCGCTCATTGTATCAATCAAGTTCCGGGGGACTCACAGGCACCCAATGGATATGAACAATGGCGCCAACCTCACTGTAATGACAGCTGCCCGGCAGTGTGCGGCAACTGGCAATGCAGAGGCGGTACTCCACCCACTCTCTATCCTTTTGAAAGAAAGCTTGTGTACAACATCGGCGGTTATCCTCGGGTTTATTATAGTTCATATCGTCCGAACACAAGCTGGCAGGAATGGAAACGCGAATTTTTATATATTCAAAATTCCGTGCCAGCATACAGCGGCGGATTGGAAAATTTCCTGCGTTTCAGAGAAAATTGGAACAAAGCAGCGTGCCATTTTTCTAACAATCTGATCAGCTGTACAGAAATTCCCACTCAACAAATTAATTTCAATCATTACGGCGCCCTAGATATTTTGTGGACGGCTCAAACACTCAAGCTCTCAGACGGACAAACTCCGGCCTATTGGTCTTCAGCCAGCTACGCGGCGCCCGAACGGACATTCCATTATTTAGTAACTCTTCAAAAACCGCAATGCACTCCGGCGGGGATTCCCGGAACCGCTTCGGTGGAGAAGCGGGGATTTTCTGAAGAGCACTAACGGCATAGAAAACTTGATTGGCGGAAAATAAAATGAAACTGCACAACCGATTAAAAAATCAATGGATTGGGGTGACATTGATTGAATTATTGATCGTCATTTCAATCGTCGGAGTGATTGCAGGGATCGGTTTCCACACTTACCACGAATCGGCGCGAAGAATTGTGATGGAACACGCGCAAAAATATCTCTGGACCATTTTGAATGCGGGTCGCGCTCATGAGCGCGACCACCTGAGCGCAACCGCCCCTGACTGGATTCACGACTGGAAAAGATATGTCACTCCTTACATTTCAGAACAATTGGACACCACGCCAAATTCCCCTTTTCTCACAACAGCCGGTGCGGAACCAGTCAAATATTTCTTTGACATCGATACAGCCGGAACTTACGGAGGAACGCCGGGCGCACCCGTCCGTGTCATTATCGGAAAAAATCAAATTACCGGCGCTTATAAAATTCTCACATGGAACGGGTTAACTTACAGCGGATCTGATACTTCAGGAACACCGGGCCAGCCGCCGGATTCCTGCCAATTCGATACTGAATGTGACAATGGCAACCTCTGCCGCGCGCACACTTGTGCGTCGGGGACTTGCAGCCATCCGGACATTGCACACTGTGATGACGGAAATATTTGTAACGGAACGGAAACCTGCAATCCATCTAACGGAGCATGCATTCCAGGAACCCCTAACCCGAACTGCTGCAACAGTAACAACGACTGTCCTCCCGACAACCTTGACTGTACGGATGATGTCTGCAATCCGATAAACCATCAATGTGAGCACAATCCGATTCCGAGTTGCTGCAACAGCAACAACGACTGTCCTCCAGACAACAATGCTTGTACGGATGACGTTTGTAATCAAGGAACTCATCAATGCGAACATAATCTGAGACCTGGATGTTGTACGGCAGACCCCGGTTGTAATGACAACGTTTCGTGTACGGTAGACCATTGTGTGAACAATGCGTGTACCCACGCACCCGATAACTCTCTTTGTCTCAGCAGCAATCCTTGTAAACCTGGCATTTGCAATTTAACTTTAGGGTGTCAATTCCTGCCAGCTCAAGATGGCTATTCATGTTCTGATAACAATATCTGCAACGGAGCGGAGACTTGTCTCGCGGGCGCTTGTAAAGCCGGCACAAACGCACGCAGCGGAATGCCGTGCGACAACGGAGATTCTTGCCGTCCTGATTCCTGTAATGGTGGCGGCCTTTGCATAAATTCACCATTATGCGCCGGTGGCACCGGCACTCCCGACACCAACTAAGCTTTTTCATTCTTTTCCAATCATAGCCAAACAATTTTCGGTTTCTTTTCTTCATTTTTTTTCATATAATAATGTTTCTTTCTTGGTTACTCATGTAAGAATCAGATTTTTTTGGAAACCCAGTCATTTGTTCGCTTTTTTAAGCAGAAGAAGAAGTGCGCGGGATTTCTATTTTTCAAATCTTAAGCCCTGAAAAAACTTTGCAAAATAAGCAGAATGAAAATGAGCCGCCATTTCGCGGGCTGCGCCAAGTCAGCCTTTTAACCACCATTCCGATGGTCATGGTCGGCGGGCTTTTGGTTGGTTACTTTTTTGGAAATTGGATCGACCGATTTTTCAAATGCAGTCCGTGGGGAAAAGTGACGTTAAGTATCTTAGGAATCATTGCCGGTTTTAAGCAAACCATTCGTTTAATTCAGGAAGCCACGAAAGAAAACGAAAAAACAGATTGATTTATGAAACACGAAGCCGCGCATCACGCAGCCGAATCCCAAGAAGCCATGAAAGAAATGGCGAATTTTCTCACCTTTATTATTCAAAAACTGCACGGAACCGTGCTTGGTTCTTTTTTACACCGCTGGGAAAACTTCATTTTTTCGATGATCGCGGCTTTATTTCTGGTCGGCGTTTTTTACTTCGGAACCCGAAAAAAATCGACCGTCCCAAACGGATTTCAAAATTTTATTGAAATGGTGGTGGAAGCTTTGGAATCAATGGTGGTCGGTGTGATTGGTCCGCGCGGGCGAAAATATGTTCCTTTTATCGGGACTCTTTTTCTCTACATTTTCACGCAAAATTGGATGGGTTTGATCCCCGGATTTAAATCTCCCACTGCAAGCATCAACACAACAGCCGGGCTTGCCATTTCCGTATTCTTTTATGTTCAATTTGTCGGACTCAGAGAAAATGGCCTCAAACATTACATTTTACACCTCATGGGAAGCCCGAGCGATGCGGTTGGCTGGGCGATGGTTCCATTAAATTTCCCGCTTCACATTTTGGAGGAATTCATTCGCCCGCTCAGTTTATCGCTTCGATTATTTGGAAACGTGTTCGGTGAAGATGCGTTAATTGGTGTGTTTACGGGGCTTGGCATTTTGGCTTTATCGGCACTGCACAGCCCGGTAGGTCTTCCCCTTCAGCTTCCTTTTATGATGCTCGCCATGCTCACAGGAACGATTCAAGCGCTTGTGTTCTCACTTTTAAGTACCATTTATATTTCGCTCATGCTGCCTCATGAAGAACACGGGCATGGGCATTGACTTAATAATAGAGCAGAAAACAGATGTCGGATGACAGAGATCAGAAAAAGTGATTTTTATTATTTAATTTCTGATATCTGATATCTGACTTCTGACATCTGAACAAAACAAAGGAGAATAAAAATGAACTTTTCAGCAGCATTATCTTGGACATTACCGATTGGCGTTTCCATTGCGGCATTTGGCTGCGCGCTTGGCCTTTCGAGAGCCGTTTCTGCAGCCATGGAAGCGATGGGACGCCAGCCTGAAGCCGCCAATAAGATTCAAACCGGCATGATCATCGGCTGTGCGTTTATCGAAGCTTTGACGATTTACGCGCTTCTCGTGGTCTTTATTCTTCAAGGTAAAATTTCCTAATCACATTCGAACCAATCCATGAATGTTTCCATTCAGGAAATTTTAACGCAAGCACTCAGCTTTGCCATTCTCTTCTGGATCTTGAAGAAGCTCGCCTGGAAACCTGTGCTGGATCTTTTAGAAACGAGACGCCATAAAATTTCATCCAGTTTCGAAGAGATCGAGAAAACAAAAGCTGAGCTATCGGGCCTTAAAACGGAGTATGACCGGAAGCTTGCCCGCATCGAAGAAGAAGCGCGCGGGAAATTGCAGGAAATGATCCAAGAGGGGAAAAAAGTCTCGCGCGAAATCCAGGATTCCGCGCGCAATCAAGCAAAGGAAATCCTCGAGAAATCAAAAGAAGACATCGAACTGGAAGCAAAAAAAGCGCGCGTGGTTTTAAGAAAAGAAATGGCTGCGCTTGTGTTCCAGGCCACCGAAAAACTGGTAAAAGAAAAGTTGTCACAAAAAAAAGACGAAGAATTGATTCTTGAGTTCATCAAGGAACTGGAAGAATCGAAGGAATCTTTGGTTCAATAATTTATGAAAGACCGGGCTGTTTCCGCACGTTACGCAAAAGCGCTTTTTGAACTTGCAAGCAAAAATGAGCTCGAGCTCAAAATTGAAGATGACCTCCGAATCTTTTTAAATTCGGTGAAGGCAGAAAAAGGGCTGGGTTCAATTTTCCAAAATCCTGTGCTTTCACTGGAAAATAAGAAATCGCTTTTGATTAAAGTTGCGGGCGTAAAGAAAGAGCGGCTTGTGCTTGAATTTCTGATGCTTTTAATTGAAAAAGGCCGCTTTGGTTCGCTCGAATCTATTTTAGAATCATACCACGAACTTTTAAATGCGAGCAGGCACTTCGAAGAAGTGACGATTACAACCGCGCGGCCAATCGGGGAACAGCTTAGAAAATCGCTTGAGAAAGTTTTAGAGCGGAAAATCGGTGAAAAAATTGTTTCAGAAACAAAAGTGGATCCGGCTCTCTTGGGCGGCATTAACATTCAAATCCGAAACCGCCGGTTCGATGGTTCGATTCGCAGCAAATTAGACGATTTGCAAAAACAAATGCTTGGATGATGGATTTCAAATAACCCTAAGGAATTGAGTTATGCTGAAGCCGGAATTCGTTGTTACTTTGCGCAATGATCATCATGGATTTCAAATAACCCTAAGGAATTAAGTTATGCTGAAGCCGGAATTAGTTGTTACTTTGTGCAATGATCATCATGAATTTCAAATAACCCTAAGGAATTGAGTTATGCTGAAGCCGGAATTAGTTGTTACTTTGTGCAATGATCATCATGAATTTCAAATAACCCTAAGGAATTGAGTTATGCTGAAGCCGGAAGAAGTCACATTTGCAATCAAGAAAGAAATTGAAAAATACGAATCCAAATTAAAAATGGATTCGGTGGGTTACGTGCTCCAAGTCGGAGACGGAATTTCGCGCGTCTACGGTTTAGATGACGTGATGGCAAGCGAGCTTGTGGAATTTGAAGACAAAACAACAGGGCTTGCGCTCAATCTTGAAATGAATAATGTTGGCATTGTCATTCTTGGTTCCGACAAGAATATCAAAGAAGGCCAGCTTGTTAAACGCACCGGAAAAATTGTTCAAGTACCGGCCGGAAAAGCACTTCTTGGGCGTGTTGTTAATTCGCTTGGTGAGCCGCTCGACGGAAAAGGCCCCATTGTCACCGATCATTACCGCGCAATTGAAATTACACCGCCCAATGTCATCGAGCGCCAGCCCGTAAAAGAACCTCTTGAAACCGGAATCAAAGCAATCGACGCCATGATTCCAATCGGACGAGGTCAACGCGAACTGATCATTGGCGACCGGCAAACCGGAAAAACGGCGATCGCCATTGATGCCATCATCAACCAAAAAGGAAAAGGTGTTTATTGTTTTTATGTCGCCATCGGCCAGAAAATGTCGAGCGTTGCCACAATCGTAAACACGCTCCAAAAATATGGTGCGATGGAATACACAACGGTCGTCATTGCCGCTGCGGAAGACCCTGCTCCCCTTCAATATTTAGCGCCCTACGCCGGTTGTGCAATGGGCGAAGAATTTCTCTACAATGGCCAGCATGCGCTTTGTATTTACGATGATCTTTCAAAGCACGCGCAAGCTTATCGCCAGCTTTCCCTGCTTCTTCAGCGCCCGCCGGGCCGCGAAGCTTATCCGGGAGATGTATTTTATCTTCATTCTCGCCTTCTTGAGCGCGCGTCAAAACTTCACCAGTCAAAGGGCGGCGGCTCACTGACAGCACTTCCGATTATTGAAACTCAAGCAGGTGACGTTTCAGCGTACATTCCAACCAATGTCATTTCGATTACAGACGGGCAGATCTACCTTGAATCTGATTTGTTTTTCTCTGGCGTCCGGCCGGCCGTCAATGTCGGCCTTTCTGTTTCCCGTGTCGGCGGAAACGCACAAACAAAAGCGATGAAACAAGTAGCGGGAATGCTGCGGCTCAGTCTTGCGCAATACCGCGAGCTTGCGGCATTTTCACAATTATCAACTGACCTTGATAAAGCCACCCAAGAACAGCTCACGCACGGCGAGCGGATGGTTGAAATTTTAAAGCAAGACATCCTCTCGCCGCTTATTTTGAGTACGCAGGTCATTTCGATTTTTGCCGGTACGGAAGGATATCTCGATGACTTAAAAATTGACGTGGTGCAAAAATTTGTATCGGAACTTGTGAAATTCGTGGGAGAAAAATATGCCGAGATTCCGCACAAAATTGATACGGAAAAAATCATTAGTGAGGACACCCAAACGAAACTTCACGAAGCGGTAAAGTCCTTTAAACAAGAATTTAACTCAAAACTGTAAGTTATTATGGCACAATCACTTAGGCAAATTAAACGCAGAATTAAGAGCGTTGATAACACCAAGAAAATTACAAAAGCAATGGAAATGGTTGCTGCGTCAAAACTGAAAAAATACCAGGACCTTCTCGGACAAACCCGGTTGTATGCGGCGAGGCTTGAGCAAATGCTCGGTAATTTAATTGCGTCCGCAACTTCCTACCAGCATCCCTTTTTCGAAATCCGCGAATCCAAGAAAATTTTGATTTATCTGGTGGCGTCTGATTCCGGTTTGTGCGGATCGTACAATTACAATTTATTTCAAACAACCGAACGCTTTCTTTCGGATCGGAAAGAAAGCGTTTCGTTCTTTGCCATCGGCCGGCAGGCATCTGCCTATTTGAAACGCCGGCGAATGACCATGATAAACGAACTCGGCATTCCAAAACCACAAGACATTCAAAATACTCTTCAACATGTGATCGACCACGCGAAACACGTTTTTCTCGAACACGATGCTGATCAGATTTTTATGATTTATACAGAATTTATTTCGATGGGATCTTACAAGCCAAAGGTCGAAAAAATTTTCCCGCTCGGGGGAATTCCGTCAAAAGAACCCAGCGGTGCTTTAGACAATTACATTTATGAACCCAGTGCGGAACAGATTTTAGAAGAAATGATTCCGCATTATCTGGCTTTAAAAATTGATCAAGCCCTGAAAGGCGCTTTTGTCTCGGAGCAGGTTTCAAGAATGATGGCCATGCGCCAGGCAACCGACAACGCTACGGAAATGATTGAATCGCTCACGCTTCAGCGCAACAAAGCACGGCAAGCTTCCATCACAAAAGAGTTGATCGAGGTTGTTTCGGGATCCAAAGCGCAACAAGCAAAGTAAATACGATAAAAGGAGAACGCATGGGTATCGGTAATGTAGTGCAAGTCATAGGGCCAAGCGTCGACATTCGCTTCGAATCAAACGACCTGCCGAAATTGTTCAACGCGATCAAAATCGAGGACAAAGAAAAAAAAATTGATTTGACGCTCGAAGCCGCTCAACACATCGGGGACAATGTGGTTCGCTGTATTGCGCTCGGGCCAACGGATGGGCTCAGCCGCGGAATAAAGGCGGTTGATACCGGCGCATCCATTACGGTCCCCGTGGGCGAACAAACCTTGGGCCGCATTTTTAATTTGCTTGGAATACCAATTGACGGACTTGGAGCCGTTTCTGCCAAAAAAAGCCCGATTCATAAATCGCCGCCCAGATTTGAAGATTTAAATCCTGTTTCCAATATTTTAGAGACCGGGATTAAAGTCATTGATCTTCTCGTCCCATATCCAAAAGGCGGAAAAGTGGGGCTTTTTGGCGGTGCCGGTGTCGGAAAAACAGTGGTTGTTATGGAGTTGATTCACAATATCGCCACAGAACACGGCGGCGTTTCGGTGTTCTGCGGAGTCGGCGAGCGGACCCGTGAAGGAAACGATCTTTGGCTTGAACTCAATGAATCGGGCGTTGTGAAAAAAACGGCTCTTGTTTTCGGACAAATGAACGAGCCGCCCGGATCCCGGCTTCGCGTTGCACTCTCAGGCCTTACCATGGCGGAACATTTCCGAGACGAAGCTCATCAGGATGTTCTTTTATTCATTGATAATATTTTTCGCTTTGTCCAAGCGGGGAGTGAAGTGTCCGCTCTTCTCGGCCGCATGCCGTCTGCGGTCGGTTACCAGCCCACTTTGGCTACTGAAATGGGGGAGCTTCAAGAACGGATTACTTCAACCAAAAACGGATCCATCACTTCCGTTCAAGCCATTTATGTTCCTGCGGATGATTTAACAGATCCGGCACCCGCAACCACCTTCGCGCATTTGGATGGAATCACCGTGCTTTCAAGGCAAATTGCGGAGCTTGGAATTTATCCGGCTGTCGATCCGTTAGAATCCAACTCCAGAATACTGGATCCGCGCGTGGTCGGCGAAGAACATTATAACGTTGCGAGACAGGTCCAGAAAATTCTCCAGCGATACAAAGATTTGCGCGACATTATCGCCATTCTTGGCGTCAATGAGCTTTCGCCGGAAGACAAGGCAACGGTGATGCGGGCGCGGAAAATTGAGCGATTTCTCTCACAGCCGTTTTTTGTCGCGGAAGCTTTTACCGGGCGGAAAGGAAAGTATGTGAAAATTGAAGATACGATCCGCGGATTCAAAATGATTGCCAATGGCGAGCTGGATGACATTTCGGAACAAGATTTTTACATGGCGGGCTCGATTGAAGAAGTGAAAGAGCGCTCAAAGGAGACAATTAAGAATTAATTTATATGCCGAACACTTTTCAATTTGAAATCATCACACTTTCCGGAAAACCATACACCGGGAAAGTTGCCTCTTTGGTCGTCCCCGGTGAAAAAGGTTACTTTGGCGTGCTCGCCAATCACGCTGCTTTGATTTCAAATTGTGTTTTTGGAAAACTCAAGATAAGAGAAGAATCCGGAAATGAAATTTTTTTTCAAACCGGAAAAGGATTTTTTGAAGTTATCAAAAATCAAGCTGTTTTGCTTGCCGCCGCAGCCGAGAAAATCCCGGCATCTTCATCTCCAGGGTCGTAATTCCCTGTCTTGATCTCCCCACGAGAAAAGAAGCCCGTTTGAAAAATAAAGCGATTCCGTTGAAGAATCATTCTTTCGATAAACCCATTTTTCGCTTGCGCCATAATCCAGGTTTGCGCTTTCAATGAAATCCGGCTCGCCTTTCACCCGCTTTACCTGCTCCGGATTCATGCCCGCTTCCAAATACCCGTTAAAGGAAGCCGTATCGAGCGGCATTAATTCATCTTCGTCGAGCAACTCCCCATTGTCATCAAAAAAATAGCAGCGTTTCGGCGGATTTAAATAAACCCATTCTTTTACCAGCCGGCTGCTTTGTTTGTCCTCAAGGTCGAAAGACGAGACATATTTTGGAACGCCGTAGCGCCGAAGCATTTCTACTTTATCTTTCGATAAAACACCTAAGATTTTATCATTTGTTCCAATTTCAAATTTTGGTTTTATTTTTTGTGCGTTTGTCATGAGTCGATAGCCCCACGGCTCGGCTTCATGGGCACAGCCGGTAAGTAAAATAACAAAAATCAGAAACGAAAGAATGGCCATGAGATAACCAAACCATTTTGTATTTCTGATTTCTCGAATCCAATTGATTGGCTCGACGCGCCAATTAAAGGACTGCATCATGATTTGATAAAGTTTGATGGAGCGCTTGGGCGAGAAAGCGGACAAAACCCCGAGGGCTATCCCGATTGAGGCGATCAAATAAAGGATAATCTTGATCCACCGAAGAACTACGGGAAAATCAAAAGATGGAAACAAATCATCACACATTTTTTATTTTTTAAGATAACAACCTTTCCTCATCTATCGGCAATTCCCAAAAAAATTTGACTACGGATTAGGCAGATAACGGTGAGAAATGTTCAAACGCTTCTTTCAAATTATCTTTATTTCGGCGTTTAGTTTCGTTATACTAAATACTTTACACACTTAAACTTACGCTAGTTTCTCCATGACTGAAAATGTAATCTTTTATTTCTTGGCAGCGATTTCTATTTTAAGCGCCGTCTTCGTTGTCACTTCAAGAAATTCGACCTATGGTGTCCTTTCGCTTGTGATTACCATGTTTTCGCTTGCCGGTTTATTTGCAACGCTTGGCGCGCACTTCGTCGCCATGATTCAAATTATGATCTACGCGGGCGCCATTTTGGTGCTTTTCCTCTTTATTTTAATGCTTCTCGGAATGGAAAGCTCTTCAGAAAGTGAGGAGGTGCGTTCGAAACTAAAGCTATCGATTCGATTCATTTTGGCAACGGCTTTCATGGCAGAAATTGGGCTTCTTTTGGGTGCGTCAAAAAATGATCTTTCCGGAAATAGTCCCGGTTTTGCGGGAACGGTCGAAGCCATTGGCCGGATTTTATTTCACGAACACCTGTTTTCATTTGAATTAATCTCACTGGTGCTCCTGGTTGGTGTGATTGGCGTCGTCAATCTGACCAAAAAGGAAAACGCAAAATAAAATGCTGCTCAATTATTTGATTTTAAGCGGAATTTTATTCTCGATCGGAATTTTCGGCGTGGTGACACGGCGGAACATCATTGTTATTTTGCTCTCGATCGAAATTATGCTGAATGCCGCAAACCTTTCCTTTGTGGCTTTCTCCAGTTTCGGGAATGACCTCAGCGGACAGGTTGCGTCTCTTTTCGTGATTGCAGTTGCTGCAAGCGAAGTAGCCATCGGGCTTGCGATCGCGGTTCTTTTGTTTCGAAAGAAAGATACGATCGATACCAATTCTGTCAGTTTACTGAAATGGTAACCGCATGAATATCTGGCTCATTTTATTTATTCCGCTCATCGCTTCTCTTTTAATTACTTTCATAACGCGCGGAAACCCAAAACTAAGCGGCTTCGTTGCGCTCGCAGGCCTTCTCACATCTTTTGGGATGGCCCTTCCGTTTGCAATGTCTGCTTATTCCGCCTATGCGGCCGGTAACATCTCTACGTTCGAATCTTCCGTTTCATGGATTGCAATTCCCGGCCTTTCACTTGAATTTGGGTTTCTCGTGAATCCGCTTTCGCTTGTCATGATCCTTCTTGTTTTGATTGTCTCGGGCGCTGTTTTTTATTATTCGATCGAATACATGGAAGATGACCCAGGATTCTCAAGGTACTTTGCCTGTCTTTCATTCTTCGTGTTCTCAATGCTTGGAATTGTGCTCTCGAACAATTTTCTCCAACTATTTATTTTTTGGGAGCTGGTTGGAGCGAGTTCTTATTTTTTGATTGGATTTTGGTACGAGAAGGATTCCGCTGCAGATGCCGGTAAAAAAGCATTTCTGACAAACCGGGTCGGTGATTTCGGATTTTTGATTGGGATTCTCCTTTTATGGACGCTTGCTATTCAGCTTGGCGAAGGAACTCTCAATTTTCTGAAACTTGAAACCATGTTTTCCGTTTCCGCTGCAACCCATTTTTATCCTGCATCAGGGATGGGAGTCATTTCGCTTTTAATTTTTTGCGGGGTGATCGGTAAATCCGCACAATTTCCGCTTCACGTGTGGCTTCCGGACGCCATGGAAGGCCCAACACCTGTCAGCGCACTCATCCACGCAGCAACCATGGTTGCTGCGGGCGTTTATCTGCTTGCCCGGACTTTCTTCCTATTTCACTATTCGGCTCCCTTTGCGCTTGAAATGATTGCTTACCTCGGCGGTTTCACAGCAATTTTTGCTGCCACGCAAGCACTCGTTCAAACTGACATTAAACGCATTCTGGCTTATTCAACCTTAAGCCAGCTCGGATATATGGTGATGGCGGTTGGTTTGGGAGGCTCCGGCATTGCGATGTATCATTTGACAACGCATGCTTTTTTTAAAGCGCTTCTTTTCCTTGGCGCGGGTTCCGTCATTCATATGACTCACGAACAGGATCTGGCAAAACTGGGTAAGCTCCTTTCCGCAATGCCAATCACAGGAATTACATTGATAGTCGGGGCACTGTGCCTTTCCGGAATTTGGCCGACAAGCGGATTTTGGAGCAAAGACGAAATCTTAACGCTTGCTTACGAACAAAATTTATTTTTATTTTGGATCGGGATTTTGACCGCATTTCTGACTGCCTTTTATACCACCCGGCTGGTCATTTTGGCATTCTTCGGGAAAAAAGCGGCGGCCACACACGCAGGACACAAACCAAAAGATCCAAAACATTGGATGCTGGTTCCGTTGATTTTGCTGGCCGGTTTTTCTCTTCTTTCAAGCAATTTTGGTTTGGAAAAATTACTCCGTAATCACCTGGATCACCACACAGAATTTAATATGTTCGTGGCAGGCATAAGTTCTCTTTTTGCTTTATCCGGAATTTTCCTGGGTGTTTTTATATATCAATGGAACCTGAAACTGGCTGCAACGCTTCAAAAAAAGTTTGATTGGATTTATCAGGTTTTAATCGGCCGTTACTTCATCGATCAATTTTACGACTGGATTCTGGAAAATATTCAAAGACCTTTTTCTGAAATGTGCGAACGTTTTGAACATCAAGTGGTTGTGGACGGAATGGTAAATGGAACGGCGCGCGTCACAGCGGCTTTCGGCAATATCGCCCGGAAACTCCAAACCGGCAGAATTCAAACTTACACGACTGTCTTTCTCGGCGGAGTTGTTTTCATTCTTTATTGGTTTTTGATTCGGGGGAATTTCTGATGGGATTTCCTCCACTGGTTCCACTTCTAACCCTTGTCCCGCTTTTCGCAAGTATTTTGATCGCATTCATGCCCAAAAATGAAGAAGCCGCGATTCGCGGCGTCGCGACTGTTTCAACTTTTTTCACTTTAATCTTAAGCGCCTATATTTGCTGCCGATACGATGCGGCAAGCGCAGGTTTCCAACTGGCTTTCAAACAGCCGTGGATCGAATCGCTTGGAATTTCTTATCACGTTAGCGTTGATGGCATCAGCTGTATTTTGATTTTGCTTCACGCGCTTTGCTCATTTTCAGCTGTTTTGGTGTCGTATAAAATCAAGGAACGCGTGAAAGAATATTTTGTTTTCCTGATGATTCTCATTGCAAGCATTTTCGGCGTGTTTACGGCAATTGATTTATTTTTTCTCTATGTTTTCTACGAAATGGCTGTCATTCCGCTTTATCCGCTTATCACAATCTGGGGAAGTAAAAACAAAGAATACGGTGCGATGAAACTGACGCTTTACATTACGGCGGGTGCTGTAATGGCTTTTGTGGGCCTTCTTGCTCTCTATCAAACGGCGGGAATTAAATCGTTTGATCTGATTGATATTCAAAATCATGTTGCTCAACATCCGCTAGCCGCATCGTTTCAAATGTGGTGCGCGCCGGTTTTTATTGTCGGATTCGGTGTGATTGCTTCTCTTTGGCCGTTCCACAGCTGGTCGCCTATCGGATACGCGGCGGCACCGTCTGCTGTGAGCATGCTGCATGCGGGTGTTTTAAAAAAGATTGGAATCTATGCAATGATCCGATTGGTGATTGGACTCTGTCCGATCGGCGCGGAAAAATGGCTTCCGTATGTTGCAGTGCTCGCGGTCATGAATGTGCTTTACGGTGCGTGGGCGGCAATGTCTCAGAAAGATTTAAAATTTGTGGTTGGTTTTGCAAGCGTAAGCCACATGGGTTACGCATTGCTCGGAATTTCTGCATTTAATGAAACTGCCTTGATCGGGGTTGTCTTCTTTATGTTTGCCCACGGCATCATGGCAGCCCTTTGCTTTGCGCTCATTGGCTATATCGATCACGAAGCGCATACCCGCGAAATCCAGGAGCTTGGCGGGCTTGCCAAACAAATTCCTTTCATCAGCGCCTGTTTCGTTGCCGCAGCACTTGCATCCAGTGGACTTCCCGGCTTTGCTAATTTTGTTTCTGAAATTATTATTTTCTTTGGCAGTTATCAAACCCGTAAAATTGAAACCATTCTTGCCATTTTTGGCATTGTGATTACGGCCACCTACATGCTTCGGGTCATTCGGAACGTTTTCTTCGGCAAACTGGATTCCAAATGGAAAACATTGAAAGATGCAAAAAGTTTCGGAGAACGGCTTCCATACGGACTTTTGGTTGTGGTTTTGATTGTGTTCGGATTTTGGCCGTCCATTCTTCTCAATCTCATCCGCCCGAGCGCAGCCAATGTATTCGCGAAAGAAGCGCCCGCCGGCCTGCACCAAACTTCCGGCCAAGCTTCAACGGGAGAATTTTGATGGATAAGCTTTTGCAATATTTTCCGTTCATTTCAATCGAAGCAAGTTTGGGTGCGCTGATTGTGGGATTGCTGGCGATTGATCTGCTTGCTTCAAAACAAATCAGTGAAAGAATAATTCCAAAAATCTCACTTGGCGGACTTTTGCTTATTTTTTTCCTCGAAATTCCATTTTTGTGGGAAAAGGACGGGATTCTTTTCCAGCACGCTTATATCTTGGATAAATTCGCATTATTCTTTAAAGCATTCTTTCTTTTGAGCGGCTTTTTTCTAATTGGAATTTGCCGGCAATATCAAAAACGTTTGGAAGCCGGGACCAATGCATTTTTTATCCTGCTGATGACAACCCTTTTGGGCGCTTGCTGCCTTGTTTCTGCTTATAACTTTCTCGCCTTTTTTATCTCCATAGAGCTCATGACAATTTCATTATACATCTTGACGGCCTATCTGAAATCCGATAGCCGTTCGACAGAAGCCGGGGTGAAATATCTTGTGATGGGCGCTTTCTCGTCTGCAATCATGCTCTATGGAATCAGTTTCATTTATGGAATCACCGGAAGTTTGTCTTTCGAAAAGGTATCTTCTGCCATTCAAGCAATGCCGCACTTGAATTTTTTGCTTGCCGCCGGATTTTTTCTTTTGATCGCGGGAATTGGATTTAAGATTTCCGCGTTTCCATTTCAATTGTGGGTGCCGGATGTTTACGAAGGCGCGCCAACGCCCATTACTGCTTTTCTATCGGTCGTATCGAAAGCAGCCGGTTTTGCGGTATTGCTCCGCATTTTATTTTCCGTGATGGGTCAATCGCTTGGCGCGATGTGGACCACTTTAGCCGCATTGCTTGCGGCTGCAACTTTACTTTATGGAAACTTGGGAGCGCTTCCCCAGGTTCAGGGAAATATCAAACGGCTGCTTGGGTTTTCAAGTATCGGACATGCCGGATATCTTTTGATGGGCGTTGCAAGCGGTTCTGCGCTTGGTGCGAGCGCAATTCTTTATTACTTAACAGCTTATGGACTCGCCAATTTGACTATTTTTTTTGTCGTTGTGTCGGCTTCTGATAGAAACGAATCGATCGAATCTTTGCGCGGTCTTTTCTCGCGTTCGCCGATTCTGGGAGCTTCTATTTTTGTTGCGGTTTTGTCACTGGCCGGCGTCCCGCCGCTTGCAGGTTTCTTCGGAAAATTCCTGATTATTCAGGCCGTGGTTGAGAAAAAAATGCTCTGGCTTGCGTTTGTGGGAGCGATCAATATTGTGATTTCTTTATACTACTACTTGATGATCGTAAAAACCGTCTACGTTGACAAATCAGATGGCTCTCCAATTCACGTTTCGCCTTCCGCCCGGTGGTCACTCATCACCCTTACCGCACTTATCATCCTTCTGGGTGTTTTTCAGGAACCGCTCTTGAATCTCATTCAACAAGCGATTTCTTTGTAGCATTAGGGTCGGACCTGAAATAACACTACGTGAAAAATAAAAAGAGCTTGTCTCGAGATTTAGGGGAGATCAATTCTCGAAACAAGCTCTTTTTTATACTTTTGGATCCAAAAAACTACTTTCACTTGGCACTCTGAAGCGTGCCCTACAACGGATTACTTAGAAAGCGTAAATCATCTCAGCGCCAAGCGTATGTTGAGCATTCGCGCCGCCGTTTCCTAAGGTCGCTGGGCCACCAAGTGCAACGCTATCGGTTGTTCCATTGCTTAAATCAAAGATAGAATTATTTGCCCAATCATAACGCCATTCAAGACGGGTAATGAGATTCTTGGCCAGTTTAACATCAGCCGTGTAAGTCATCTCAAAAATATTATTTCTTTGAGGCCGAGTGACACCATTCAGCGCACCAATTCGAGCGCCTTCCGGATCAGAGAAATATTCCACACGGCCGGCAAGCGTTAACCAATTATTAACATCATATTTGGTTCCAAGCGCAAGCCCCTGCCATTTTGCAACCCCTGTACCAACTTCACCCGAGAATTGTCTGGCTGAATTAGGAGTCAGGATGGCTCTCGCTTTCTCTTCCCAACCGTAATCAAAATTGGCCAGCACTTTCCAACCCTCATTGGTAGAAAGCGGTGTCCAAGCAAGCACGGAATCAAGAAGCCCGCGAAAATTCCTGTCAGCCCGATTTCCTCCGGTTGTTCCTGACCCACCAGCAGCTGAACGAGCTTGTTCGGAACCCACAATAAAGTTTTGTGTAAAATCAACACCTTTCATCGGGTGCAGAGCAACTTGCGACAAAATGGTTTTGCCCTTGTTGTTGTCAACGCCTGCATCCCAACCGTTGGCAAGACCAAGTTTTGCATCCACCATGTCAGTGAACTTATAAGAAGCGAGCACGCCGTTATGCGTAAACGGAATGGCGTTCGTGAAAAGCAAGCTGCGAGACGTATTCCAGTTATCTTTGCTCTCAATGACTTCAGCTCCTGCAATCGTCACAAAGCGGCCTGCTTTAATGTCGATGCCATTCCCAATTGGGGCAATGTATTGAACGTAAGCTTGCTGTACGAAAACATTGTTTCTTTGATCCCCATTGGTGCTGCCGGACAAAATTTGAGCATCGCGCCCAAACATTAAATCGGTTCTAAAACCGGCAGTTCCTGCTTCCGTAGCTATTTTCTGAAGATCCACTTCGGCATTTTCCGTAAAACTATTGGCATCCCGATCAAATGCTCGGATGTTGGTATTCGTGCCATTCACTGTTGATCCGCCAACCGTAGCTCCTGTATTTGCATTCGGGCTGTTGGTATTGAGGTTGTATCCTGTCTCAATGTAACCACCGACATGGATATCTTCAACGGATTTTAAGAGCCCTCCACCCGTCGGAGCAGTCATTGGAACTTGTTTTTCCGGTGTAATATGCCCTTGCATAGACACTTTGGTCTCGAGTTGAGACACTTTCGATTCCAATGCTGAAATTTTATCAAGAAGTCTTTGTGTATCGATATCAGCCGCATAGGCAGAACCCCATCCGGTCAATGTCATGACGAGAAGCAAAGCTAACGCCCCCGACATAAACTTTGTCACTTTCGTTTGTTGAATCATCGTTCGATCCCCCCTGTTTTTAATTATTGCTTTTTTAATGATTAACTACAAGATTACTCAATTAATTAATAACGAAAAACCGTTGTGTTTTGATCTTACAATTCGTATGCCAACTCTACACTCTTTTTAACTTCAGAGCGACAAATATTTTCAAACGAAAATACCGAACTTTTCTTAACAGGTCAAAACTACAATATTGTACAAAAGAATTCGATATTGTAAACCTTTTTATTTCAAGTCTTTATTACTTCGTCAACCTCAAAATAAACCTTAAACTTTATTTTTGAGTCCATTTCAAAATATGCGCCTCTTTGAAACAGTTCTCAATAATACGGCACGTCATTTTCAAACTTTAAGGATTTTTTCAATATTTCCAATAAAACTGTGCCGAATGTAAACAACTTTGAGCTTTCTCAAATATGATCTCAAACCTCAAACGCATTTTGAATCAAATTGAACTCAAACTGCCCGCTCGGGCGGATCAAAACGGAGAGGACATCAAACCGGCTCGCCTTGCTCAAACTACGGTTTTGCTTCAAATAACACTGCGCGCTTTGAATTAACTTGCGCTGTTTCCGCAGATGGACGGATTCTTCAGGCATTCCGTACGCTCTACTCCGTCTGGTTTTGATTTCGATAAAAACAATCGCTCCGCTTTCCTTCGCAATCACATCCAACTCTCCAAACGGAGTTTTATAATTGCGCTTTAATATATCGTAACCCATTTTATTTAAATAGGTTATGCTATTTTCTTCGCCAATCTTTCCTGTTTCGATGTGGGAATAATTCATCACGAAAGCTGACTCCATTTCGCGACCGGTTCAAAGCTTGTCCGGTGAATCGGAGATGGCCCGATTCTGCCAAGAGAAGCCAGATGTTCAGCGGTCGGATACCCTTTATTCCTTAAAAACCCGTAATGAGGGAAAATTTCGTGATAGTTCTCCATAATTTTATCTCGAGTCACCTTCGCCACAATGGATGCGGATGCAATGGAGATAACTTTTGTATCACCATCAATAATCGGGACTTGTTCAAGAGGCAGCTCTTCCAGCTCATGAATTCCATCAATCAGAATAACGTCCGGCGTGCTGGAAAGCGCAAAAACCGCTATTTTCATTGCAAAGAGTGAGGCACGTAAAATGTTCATTTCGTCAATCTTCTTTTCGTCTACGACGCCGATTCCCACGCGCGCGCTCCTTATAATTTCCCAGTATTTTTTTTCACGCATTTTCGGGCTAAGCGCTTTGGAATCACGGATTTCTTTAGAATCAAAAATAGGGGAAAATGGGGGAAACATCACTGCGCAAGCAACCACAGGGCCGGCGAGCGGCCCGCGGCCAACCTCATCAACACCGGCAATCCGGCAAAAACCGTTTTTTTGAAACGATTGCTCGATGGAGTGCATGCATTTAACGTTTCTATGTAATTTCAATCAATAAAGAAGAAACAGTAACCAGATACCAGTCACCGGATCGTCTGGTTTCTGGCAACTGGTTGCTTAACCTTACGCCGTGCCGACCTTTTTCTTCCGAAGATAATAGAGCCGGGCGCGTTTAAATTGGCCTTTCTTGACAACGGTTATTTTTTCAATTGTCGGGGAATGTAAGGGGAAAATTTTCTCTACAATATCACCGCGCATGTCTCTTAAAACTGTAAAGGATTCGCTAACACCGCTGCCGCGCTTCTTTATAACAATGCCTTCAAAAATCTGCGTTCTGGTTTTATCGCCTTCCTGGACTTTCAGAGATACTTTCACCGTATCTCCTACCCGAAACGCAGGTACCACTTTCAGATATTCTTTTTCAATCAATGCGAGCTTGCTCATTTTAAAACCCTCCTATACTATTGCAGTCGTACGGGTGCACGGCCCTTCGACAGGCTCAGGATCCCGAGCGGCGTCGAGGGACCGTGTGCCCTTACCAAATTATTTTCTTAATAAATCGGGTCTGAATTTCTTTGTGATGCCCCTTGCTTCCGTTTCCCGCCACTTTGCAATTTCCCGATGCGCACCGCTCCGCAAAACGTCCGGCACCTTCCATTTATTAAATTCATAAGGCCGCGTGTACTGAGGATATTCCAGCAAACGGCTCTGAAACGATTCTGTCTCCAAGGAGCTCTGATTTCCCAGAACGCCGGGAATCAAGCGGGCAATAGCATCGATGATACAAAGGGCCGGAAGTTCTCCGCCTGTCGTAACAAAATCTCCGATCGAAATTTCTTGATCCACCAGATGTCCGTGAACCCGTTCGTCAACGCCTTCATAATGGCCGCAAACAAAAATCAAATGTTTTTTCTTCGAAAGAGCGTTTGCCATTTTCTGATTAAACACCCTTCCACGGGGCGAGAGCATAATCACATGGCCTTTTGCGGGGCGGCCAATTTCACAAAGCGCTTTGAAAATTGGCTCAATTTTCATGACCATCCCGGGGCCGCCGCCAAACGGCTTGTCGTCACAAGTCTTGTGTTTGTCATAAGTCCACTTTCTCAAATTATGAACTTGGATCTTAACGAGTTTTTTCTTCTGCGCCAAGCGAACCATCGATTCGCCGAGCGGCCCGTTAAACATTTTGGGAAAGAGCGTTATAATATCAATTCGAAGCATAAAAAAATTGTAAATGCAGGGGGCTGTCCCCACGATCACAGATTGTTATTTCGAATTTTCTTTTTTAATGCCTTTACGTTTCAAAAGGCTTTTGACAAGTTCGGAAGGCTGCGCGCCGACCGAAAGCCAATGTGCGATCCGATTTTCTTTTAATTCAAAATGAATCGGATTTTTCTTAGGATCATAAAAGCCAACCTCTTCAATGAAACGCCCGTCGCGCGGCGATCTGCTGTCCGCAACGACAATCCGCCAAAAAGGCCTGTTTTTTGTTCCCAGTCGTTTTAATCGAATTTTAACCGCCACTTGAAATTACCTCCTCAATATTAAGATGGTTACTCTTTTTCTCTTTTAATATTTGCACCGAGCGAACAAAGTTTTTGCTCAATTTTCTCATAACCGCGGTCCAAATGATAAATCCTCTGAACGTGCGTTTCGCCTTCTCCTGCAAGCCCGGCCAGCACAAGCGCCGCACTTGCTCTCAAATCTGACGCCATCACGGGAGCGCCGCTCAACTTCTTCACCCCGTTAACGATCGCGCTCGATCCTTCAAGAAAAATATTGCATCCCATGCGGTTTAATTCGCTCACGTGAATAAACCGGTCCGGATAGATTTTTTCTGTAATCACGCTAATTCCGGGTGTCACTGCCATTAAGGCCATCATCTGCGCTTGCAAATCCGTCGGAAACCCGGGATAAGGGAGTGTGGTTACGTCCACCGGCTTTAATTTTCCGTTTCTCCGCACACGCACGGAATGGCGTGAGCGCTCAACCAAAACGCCGGCTTGTTTTAATTTATCAATTAACGCATTGTTATGGTCCGGGTTACAATTCTGAATCGTGATATCCCCATTCGTCATGGCAGCAGCAACCATAAATGTTCCGGATTCGATTCTATCCGAAATGACAGCGTGCCGTGCACCGTACAATTTCCGGACTCCCTGAATTTCAATTAAGTGAGATCCGTGACCGTGTACTTTTGCTCCCATTTTGTTTAGGAAATTCGCCAAATCGACAACTTCTGGTTCACAAGCTGCGTTTTCAATGAGCGTTGTCCCGATCCCCAACGTTGCGGCCATCATTACATTAGCAGTCGCTAAAACGGATGAGCCGAACGCGCCGCCCAAATAAATTTCGGAGCCGCGCAGCCGGCCGCGTGAGTTTGCATACACATACCCATGTTCGATTCGAATCTTTGCACCAATTGCCTGAAGCCCCTTTAAATGAAGGTCAATCGGACGGGCGCCAATCACGCATCCGCCCGGAAGCGACACTTGTGCTTCGCCAACCCGCGCAAGAAGCGGGCCCAGTACGCACACCGAGGCGCGCATGGTGCTCACCAAATTGTAAGGCGCAACGGGTTTCAATTTATTTCCCGGCGTCACTTGGACAACACCGTTTTCAAACGTGACTCTAGCGCCAAGCACGCGCAGCAAACGGCACATCGTCATGATGTCACGAAGATTCGGGACATTTTCAATGATCGACTTTTCTTCCGCAAGGAGCGTTGCCGCTAAAATCGGAAGTGCAGAATTTTTGGCGCCTGAAACCTGCACATGGCCGACCAATTTTCTGCCGCCTTTTATAACAATTTTTTCCATTTCAACCCGCTAATTCAACCTGCTAAACACGCCGAAACAATCCGTTCGATGCCGGCCAAATCTTTTGTTTTTTGAATATCACAAAATCCGTTTTTTTTGAATAGGTCTTCGACTCGACCGGCTTGACCAAACCCAACTTCAAAACAAACGATTCCCGCCGGTTTCAAAATAGACTGAGCAGATTCTATCATGAATCGATACGATTGAAACCCGTCTTCGCCGCCGTCCAGTGCTTTTTTCGGTTCAAAATCAATTTCCGGCTGAAGTTCCGTAAGTTCCTTTTTTGTAAGATACGGCGGATTTGATACCAAACAGTCAAATCGCTCCAGGATTCCATCCCAATAGTTTGTTTCAATCAATTTAATTCGTTCACAAACACCGTTCCGAGCGGCATTTTGTCCGGCAAGACGGACCGAGATTGACGACTGGTCTGTCGCGACAATCGTTGCTTTTGGAATCTCGAATGCCAAACTGACGGCAATTGCTCCCGTCCCCGTTCCAACATCTATGATGGCTGGGTTCGCAATTTCAGATTCACAAATCCTTGATAAAACAACGTCGACCAAACCCTCCGTCTCCGGCCGCGGAATAAAAACTCCCGCTTCTACTTTTAAACCAACGGCTCGGAATGGAACAGAACCGATCAAGTATTGAATGGGATATCGTTCCGCGCGCTGCTTCAATAATTCAAAGAACCGACTCTTTTTTTCTTCCGCAAGGGTGGACTCAAAACCCAAATAAAGCGAATATTTCTCTTCTCCAAGCGCATGGGACAAAAGCTGTTCTGACGACTCAAAAGCATCCTCAATTCCATATTTTTCCAAATAGCGCCGGCCGGCGGAAAGAACTTCGGAGACGCTTGACTTCATTTCGTATCTCCTTTACTTGCAAGCCTTTCTAAACGTTCAAACTTTCTTAAAGCCTCCACAAGCTCGTCCAAATGGCCGTTCAAAATATCACCCAAGGCATGCAAAGTCAAACCAATTCGATGGTCGGTCACTCGGTTATCCGGAAAGTTATAAGTCCTGATTTTACCCGATCGGTCGCCGGATCCTACCTGGCTTCGCCTGGCTTCCGTAATTTTCTTCTCCTGCTCCTCTTGCTTTGCCCGGAGAAGGCGGGCTCTCAATACCCGAAGCGCTTTTGCCTTATTCTTGAGCTGAGATCTTTCGTCCTGGCATCTCACTATTAAACCTGTTGGAAGATGCAAAATTTGAACTGCCGAATCCGTTGTATTCACTCCCTGGCCGCCGGGGCCGCCCGCTCTGCAAACTTCGATTCGAAGCTCCTCCGGCTTGATATTCACTTCCACTTCATCGGGTTCCTGCATAATCGCAACGGTTGCGGCAGATGTGTGGACGCGGCCGCTTGCTTCCGTCTCAGGCACACGCTGAACCCGGTGAATTCCGCTTTCATATTTGAATGCGGAGTAAACCCGCTCGCCGCTTATTCCAAAAATAATTTCCTTAAATCCGCCCTTCCCGGAAACGCTTGTATTCATCACATCGACCGAAAATCCGCGCGTTTGCGCATACCGCTGGTACATCCGGAAAAGCTCGCGGGCAAAAAGAGACGCTTCTTCGCCGCCCGTTCCTGCTCTGATTTCAATGATGATATTCTTTGTTTGAGTATCCCCGTCATCCCCGAGTAATTTTTCCTCAATGTCAAGCCGAACGGCGTCTCGCTTCTTGACAAGCTCTTCTTTTTCCTGCTTGTAAAGTTCTACCATCTCCGTTTCATCTGTTTTGGCAGACTGGATGAGATCCTCCGTTTCGCGAAGTTGTTTTTCGATTCTCTGACATTCTCCGTAAAGCCTCAGAATCGGATAAATTTTTGAAAGTTCTTTCCCCAGCGTCTGAACTTTCTCCCGATTGCTTGAAACTTCGGGGTTCGCAAGAAGAGAATGAATCTCTTCCGCGCGCTTGCGGATTTTTTCGAGTCGCTCAATCAGCATCAAAAATTACTTTTTGCTCGCTTCTTTCTTTTGTTTGCTCACGCGAACCTTCACCGGCTTCGCTTCTCCTTTCGAGGAAACGCGGCCGCCGAATTTCTTCGCAAACTTTTCGATGCGCCCGGCCGTATCAATCAATTTATGCTGGCCGGTAAAGAAAGGATGGCACGCAGAGCAAATTTCGACGTTAATTTCTTTTCTGGTGCTGCGTGTTTCAATCACATTTCCGCACGTGCAGCGAATAACGGCGGGCCCGTAATTTGGGTGAATTTCCTTTTTCATGTTCTCCTCATTGTACGTTCTGATTTATTTTTCTGATTTATTCAACGACAACAGAAACTCTGCGTTCGTTTTCGTTTTTGACAACCGTTCCAAGAGAAGCTCCATCGCTTCCGTCGGATTAAGTTCGTTTAAAACGCGCCTGAGCATCCACACGCGGTTTAACTCGTCCGGATGCATGAGAATATCTTCTTTTCGCGTATTCGATTTCTTGACGTCGATCGCCGGATAAATTCTCTTTTGGAAGAGGTTTCGATCCAAAGAAAGCTCCATGTTGCCGGTTCCTTTGAATTCTTCAAAAATCACCTCATCCATGCGCGAACCCGTATCGACAAGCGCGGTTGCGATAATCGTCAAACTTCCGCCTTCCTCGATATTTCGTGCGGCACCGAAAAACCGTTTTGGCTTGTGAAGTGCGCTGGAATCCACACCGCCCGAGAGAATTTTCCCGGAATGCGGAACGACGGTATTGTAAGCACGCGCAAGACGCGTGATGCTATCCAAAAGAATCACGACGTCGCGCTTATGCTCAACCAAACGTTTCGCTTTTTCTAAAACCATCTCAGCCACTTGGACGTGCCGCTCTGCCGGCTCATCGAAAGTCGATGAAATGACTTCTCCTTTGACCGAACGCTGCATATCCGTTACTTCTTCCGGGCGCTCGTCAATCAAAAGCACAATCACATAAATTTCAGGATTGTTTCTGGTAACGCTATTCGCAATCTTCTGGAGAAGGATCGTTTTACCGCTGTAAGGCGGCGCAACAATTAATCCGCGCTGGCCTTTTCCGATGGGCGCCAGAAGATCCATCACACGCATCGAAAGTTCCCGCGGATCGGTTTCTAAAATGATGCGGTTTTGCGGATAAAGCGGCGTTAAATTGTCGAAAGGAATTTTATCCCGGACAGCCTCGGGTGGTTCATAATTCACCGCTTCAACTTTGAGAAGCGCGAAATACCGCTCGCATTCATTCGGCGGCCGGATGGGGCCGGTGACCGTATCGCCCGTTCTCAGATTGAATTTCCGGATCTGGGACGGTGAGACATAAATATCATCGGGAGACGGCAGGTAATTGTAATTCGGTGAACGGAGAAACCCAAACCCGTCCTGCAGAATTTCCAGTACGCCCTCCCCAAACATCAGGCCGGACTGCTCCGCTTGAGCCTGCAAAATCCGAAAAATAAGGTCCTGCTTCTTAACGCCCACCACTTGATCGATCTTAAATTTATGGGCGAGCTCGTGAAGCTCGGTCACCTTCATTTTTTTGAGATCCGCAATGTCAAGCAGGCCTTCGTGGCTCCTGGACACATCGGACTCGTCAAAACTGTTCGGCCCTTTTGAAGAATCTCTTTCTTCTCTTCTGTGATTTTTGTGATTGTGTTCTTTTATTTCTCTTACCATTTTTAATTTTCTCCTTTCGAGAATTTAATTCAATGTCATGATGCCAATTTTTTGTTAAGTAACTCCCAAAATTTGACAACCTGTTTTTTTAAATTAGCCTTATCTTTGTCATTATGAATAATAAAGTCTCCTTTTTTTCTTTTGCGCGTAAGCGGCCACTGAGCCCGCCATCGCAAATTAATTTCCTGCTTTGAAAACCCTTTCTTCGCCAATCGTTTCTGAATGGCTGCCATCCCGGCCAAAACGACCGCCGTACAATCGACCTTTCGGTCAAATCCTGTCTCAAAAAGAAGCGGCATCTCAACAACGGCGATACCTTTTCGAAATTGCGTAAGCTTTTTAGAAACCCGGTGAAACACGTACGGATGAATGACCCGTTCAAGCTTTAACCTTTTCGCAGGATTTTTAAAAACAATCTCTGCAATTTCGTGTTTTGCGGGCAACGATTGGACGGACGACACATGTGTTGCCCTTGCATTCCCAATCGCCTTCAAAATTTTCTTTTGCAAACCCGCTTTTGGCTGATACGCATCGCGCACCAACTGATCGCAGTCAATCACGCGCGCACCGAGCGATTCCAACACGCGCGCCGCGGAACTTTTTCCGCTACCAAAAATTCCCGTTAAACCAACCGTGATTCGTTTGCCCTTCTGCGAATCAAAACCCATTATGATTTGAACCAACTTTTCCCGTGAACCACGTCCGCCTGAAGCGGCACCCGAAGCTTTGCCGAATTTTCCATTTCGTGTTTTACAAACCGCTCGGTTTCATCAAGTTCATTTTTTGGAACGTCGAACACCAGTTCGTCGTGAACTTGGATGACCATCAAACTTTCTAATTTTTCTTTTTCAAAACGTCTTTGAATTCGAATCATGGCAATTTTTATTAAATCGGCGGCAGACCCTTGAATGGGCGCGTTGATTGCAGCGCGCTCGGCAAATTGTTTCGCCATCGCATTGGACGAGTTAATTTCCGGAAAGTACGACCGCCGGCCAAACAGGGTGATTAAAAATCCTTTTTCGCGGGCTTCCGACTTCATGGATTCCAAATATTCTTTGATGCGCGCGTAACGTTTAAAATAAGAATCGATAAATGCCTGTGCTTCCGAGATTGAAATTTTGAGTTCTTGCGCCAAACCAAACGCACTCACGCCATACACAATACTGAAATTGATGGTCTTGGCGACATTTCGCATCTCGCGCGACACATCTTTTTCCTCGACACCATACAGGAGTGTCGCTGTAAACGCGTGAACGTCGCGATTTTCTTTAAAGGCACGCGTGAGACTCGGATCTTCCGATAAATGCGCCAGCACGCGAAGCTCAATTTGAGAATAATCCGCGGAAACGATTACTCGATCCTTGCCGCGCGGGACAAATGCACGGCGGATTTCGCGCCCCGTTTCCGTTCGAATGGGAATATTTTGTAAATTGGGATCCGAACTCGAAAGACGCCCCGTTGATGTGACGGTTTGATTAAACGAGGTATGAATAAAACCTGTTTCCGGATTCACGAGATCCGGAAATGCGTCTAAATAGGTTGATTTTAACTTTGATTTTTCCCGATATTCTAAAAGCAGTTTCGGAAGCTCATAGCTGAGCGCCAGTTTCTCCAAAACGCCGACGTCCGTCGAATAACCCGTCTTCGTCCGTTTAATCACCGGCAGCTTCAATTTCGTAAACAAAATATCGGCCAGTTGCTTCGTGGAATTAATATTAAATTCTTCGCCCGCTTCTTTGTAAATTTCTTTCGTTAATACTTCCAAATCTTTTCCGGCACGCTCGGACAGTTCTTTCAAGAAATCAATGTCAATTTTAACACCGTTTCGTTCAACCTCGGCCAACACCAAAACAAGCGGCATTTCAATTTCGCGGAATAATTTCTCAAGCTGGTGCACATGAAGTAATTTCTTAAGAGGTTCCACAAGCCGGTACACACAATCGGCATCTTCGCACGCGTATTCGCTTACTTTTTCAACCGGCACTTGATCCATCGTAATTTGTTTTTTGCCTTCGCCCAAAAGATCCGTGACGGAAATTTTTTTGACGCCTAAATATTCAAACGAAATGTCATCCAAATTGTGGTTGAGTTTGATCGGATTAATTAAATAGGAAGCAACCATCGTGTCAAAAAGGGTTCCGCGGATTTGAATGCCGTGGCGCATCAAAACCAAGTAATCGTACTTAATGTTCTGTCCCCACTTTTCAATTTTGTCGTCTTCCAAAATAAGCCTGAAATGTTGAACAACACTTTTCAGCGGAAGACCGCTTCCTTTGTGATGCTCCGAAGAAACGGGAATATAAAAAGCTTCATACGGATTCATGGAAACACTAATTCCGACAAGATGTGCGCACATCGGATCCGTTGACGTCGTTTCGGTATCAATGGCAACCGCGGAAGATTTTTTTAATTTAAGGATTAACTGTTCTAATTTTTTGGGCTGATCGACCATTTGATAGGTTCGTTTCTCGGAACCAGATTCACCCGTTGGCGTGAGTTCCCTTAAAAGGCTTCGGAATTCAAACCGCTTAAAAAGCTCCGCCAAACGCGCTTCATCGTGTTTTCCGATGCGCAGGTCATCGATATCAAATTTGATAGGAACCTCACAATCAATCAGTGCCAAATAACGCGAATCGCGCGCTATTTGTTCGTTTTCTTTTAACGTTTGTTTCACAGCACCTTTCACTTCGCTTAATTTCTCAAACACGCCGTCGACAGATCCAAATTCTTTAATCAGAGAAACCGCTGTTTTTTCACCAATTCCCGGAACTCCGGGAATGCCGTCGGAAGCATCCCCCATCAACCCGAGAACTTCGACCACTTGAACAGGTTTCAAACCCGAGAAAAGTTTTGACACTTCTCCCTCATCTAAAATTTTCTCTTTGTGCGTGTGATAAACTTTTACGCTCTCATCTACCAGTTGAAACATATCTTTATCGCTCGTCGCAATCAGAACTTCAAGACCGTGTTTCTCGCCTTTCTTCGCCATGGTTCCGATCAGATCATCTGCTTCATAACCGGCCATTTCAAAGGTGTTGATTCCGTAGGCATGAATCAATTCTTTAATATGGGGAATTTGTTCAACCAACGGATCCGGCATTGGTTTTCGGTGCGCTTTGTATAGATCGTATTTTCGATGACGAAACGTCGGCTCTTTCCGGTCAAAACAAATCGCCACATATTCCGGTTTTTGCTGATCCAAAAGTTTGTTGAGCATGGTCATAAATCCGTAAATGGCATTGGTGGGCTCACCTTTTGAATTGCTGAGTTCCCGAATCGCAAAGAATGCCCGGTAACAAAACGATTGGCCATCAATAAGAAGTAATGTTTCAGACACAAGGTAACCTTTTCACAAAATCAGAAAATCCGAAATAATGTAACAAACCGTCAATAAGAAGTAATGTTTCAGACATGATTTATAAAAAACATGAAAAAATAGATGATTAAGAAGAAGCTTTTGATTTAATTTGGGAATTATTTAATCGAGTTTTTGGGGTAATGAACGCTTAGGGCTATTTAAGCGTTTGAATTACAGGTTTATTCTCTATTTCTAACACACGACAATACCAAAGTTCCTTTTTGCTGGGAATTTGCAATTGAAATGAGACTGAAAGGACAGATAAACAATCGAGTTAATATACTGATCTTTCTTCTGGTTTGCAAGTACTTTTTTAGCGGCTTTTTTTCCCCCCGGCACCTGCCACAGCCAATTTTGATGCCTGAAGCGCAAATTGAGCCGGGTCATAGGCCATCTCAAGCGCTGAGTCGTAACTGATAATTCCTTTGGAATAAAGCTCCGTTAAATGACTGTCCAGGGTGCGCATTCCGTGTTTGCTCCCGGTTTGCAATTCCGAGAAAATTTGGAAGGTTTTCCCTTCTCTGACAAGGTTCGCAATAGCCGGTGTGTGAATCATAATTTCAAATGCAGCCACGCGGCCTTCTTGATCAATCCTCGGAATCAACACTTGGGAAATAACAGCTACGATTGTTGCAGAAAGCTGAGTGCGGATTTGCGGCTGTTGATGCGATGGGAACACGTCAATAATACGATCGACCGTTCTGGCAGCGCCGGTCGTATGAAGCGTAGCAAAAACCAAATGCCCTGTTTCTGCGGCGGTAATCGCGGCTTCCATGGTTGCCAGGTCGCGCATTTCACCGATCAGAATGACGTCCGGATCTTGCCGGAGCGACTTCACAACTGCTTCCGAAAAAGACGGGACATCCACGCCAACTTCGCGCTGGATCACAACGCCTTTTTTATGATCATGTGTGTATTCAATGGGGTCTTCAATCGTAATGATGTGAACGGGTTGATTGGTATTAATGAAATCAACCATGGTGGCCAGTGTAGTGGATTTGCCGCTGCCTGTCGGCCCTGTTACCAAAATCAACCCCCGCGGAGAACTTAAAAGCTGAACAATTTTATCGGGGATTCCGATTGTTTCAAAATCATAAAATTTACTCGGCAGAAGACGGAGCACCATCCCGTGATAACCTTTTTGCCGGAAGGCGGAGACACGCAAACGCTTTGAACCTTCAAATGCAAACCCGAAATCGATTCCGCCGACCCGGTCTATTTTCTGACGGTGCGCGTCGTCTGTAATTGCGCGCATATAATTTTCGGTATCCGTTGCCGAAAGCGGCGTCTCATTAATCGAAACGAGATCGCCGTGCAAACGAAGGGTGACCGGACGTCCGACTTCAATATGAATGTCAGAAGCGCCCTTTTCAAAGGCAAGTTGTATGACTTCTCGAATGTTCATGTGAATAGCATTAAACGATAGAGGACAAGCGGTAAGGCTTGAAGCAAAAGTTGCTGCTTATTTTTTACGCTCATCCCTTATAACTTTACATAATAACGGCTGAAATTGCAAATTCTTCAAGGAAATAAAGTCACTTAATAATAAGGCTGATTACCTCAGAAATGCTTGTAATCCAAGAAGTAAAATTCCCGCTGAAATGAGCGTCACTGGAATGCCTTGCCAGGATTTTGGAACGTCCGATAATGTTAGCTTTTCGGATAAGCTGAAAAAAACTGCCGATAAGAAAAAACTGATGATTGGTAACATTAAAATTACAACCGGCGGATCAAAAAAAATTCCGCTTTGCGATTGATGAACCCGTGCGAGCGCAACAAACAAAGCGGAAAAAGCCAAAAAAGAAGGAGCGGCTTGCACTTTTCTTCTGATCATTCTCTCGTCGTTTTGAAAGAGAAAGGAAAATGTTTCACCAATCAAAAAAGCCACAAATGAAATAACGACGCCTGACCACCAGTCAAGTCCGATAAACGCCAAAAACCCATCCATTTTCTGAGCGGCCAAAAGCCCAAAAAAAAGAGCGCCGACATAATAGACAGCCGCGCGTGCAAGTGCGCGCGCGGAAATCCGGTAAAGACGGACCTGAAACAAAGAAAGCAAAAGTAAAATGGCAATCCATTCCATGAATGATCTACCTTCTTTTAGCTAAACTCTCAAAAATGCTACGCAGAAAAACGATGCTAAATGCGGTCACGATAAAAAAACACGGGTAAAAAACTTGCGTAACAGGGCCGCAAATATTTTGGATGGCGGCGGAAAACAACACGAAAATAACGACAAAAGCGGCCGTTTCCATTCGTTCAGATATTTTTGAAGATGATAAATTGATCAACAAAATAGAAACCGCCAAAACTGGCGAGAGCGTTTTCCCAAGAAAATCAAGTTTCACATTTGCGATTTCAATCAATGTCAGAATCACAACCAGTTGAAAAGGAATTTGAAATGCCGGAATTAGGAATCGTTTGAATGTGAATTGTAAAATATCGGCGATCAAGAAAATGATGATCACCGAACCCGCAGCCAGAATTTTTGCTTCCGTGCCCGGATGCGAAAAAATGGCCGCGAGCGCAGCAAAAGCGGCCCATTCCAATTTAGAATTCAATTTTGCCATTTCAAATCCTGTTGTACCAAATTAAGAACGGATAAAAATGAGAATTAAATAACTATATAAAAACGCAATCGCTAAAACAAAAATGCTCCGCCAAATTTTCTTTGTTTTCTGACGATTCATCTAAATTCACGCTTCGGTTTCAAATATCGATCCATCAAAGGAACCAGCGTATTCGTCAGTAAAATTCCGTACGTGACCGCTTCCGGATAGGTTAATTTTTGTTTCAAAAAGCTTACACAGGCAGCGGCAAAAAGTGCGGACAAAACCCGCCCGTTGGAGGCGACGGGTGAAACAACTGAATCGCCCACCAAAAAAAATGCGGCAAAAAAAACGCTTCCCGTAAAAAGCCCGGCAACCGATTGAATGCCGTTTAACATGGACACTCCAAAAAGCGTTAGAAGAAAAATAACCGGCGTTTTCCACAAAACAAAGCTTCGATACACCAAATAAGCGCCGCCGATCACAATGGCTAAAATACTGACTTCTCCGATCATGCCGGACCCTGCGCCGCCGGAGCCATTGGCATCAAAATTCTTCAAAAAGCTGAACGATTCTTCACGGAACAAAACAAAAAGGGCGGCGCGGCCAACGAGTGCCGGTTGAAATATATTTTTTCCAAAACCGCCGAAACATTCTTTCGCAATCACAATAACAAAAAAAACGCCGACCAGAATCGCCTGTACAGAAATTTGAGCGGGAAGAAGAAATGCGAACAGCGCGCATTGATAAAAAGTGCTGCCGTCGCGCCACATCAAATTTTGATGGTTCAGTTTTGCAAATAAATAGTCGCACACAAACCCGCTTGCGATTGAAATCGATAAAATGCGAAGCGTGTTTTGCAAATCAAAAATGAGTGATGCGATCAAAACGGGCAGCAATCCAATCGTCATCTGCCACATCCAATGGGAAGCGGAATGCTCCGCATACCAATGCGGCGCGTGTGATTTTAGAAATATTTTTTTAAACTTCATCAGCAACCAATTGTTTCCCTTCCCGCAAAATATCTGCCATCGGAATTTTAGAAGGACAGACAAATGTACAATTTCCGCATTCAATACAGCTTTGAATGTCAAATTCACGGACAATTGACTTCGCTTGATGGCGGACTGCCCGAATCAACATTTCGGGATTGAGTTCTTCCGGACACACCTCCACACAAAACCCGCAGCGAATACAGGGGCTTTCTTCTCCGCGATTGATGAATTCCGGCGCAAGCGCAACAATTCCGTTCGTCGCCTTTGTAATGGGTGTATCGAGATTCGTAACGGAACTTCCGGACATCGGGCCGCCAAAAATAACCTTGCCGGGATCCCGCAAAAATCCTTTGCAAGCTTTGATTAAATCAGAAACGGGCGTCCCGATGCGGCAGATCAAATTTTTTGGCTCAACCACGCAATGTCCTGTGATGGTTACCACGCGTTCCACGAGTGGTTTATGGAACCGGACGGCTTCGCAAACAGCAAATGCGGTGGCGACGCTGTGAACAAGAGAGATTCTACTTTGTACGCTCCCGCCCAGCACACAACGGACCAACTCCCGCTCTGAACCCTGCGGATAACGTGTCGGAAGCGCCTTTACTTCCATTTGGTTAAACCCGTGGCCGCGGATTTTACTCAGCAGAATTTCAATGGCATCCAGTTTGTTATTTTCAATTGCAATGACACATTTTTTTGCGCCTGATGCCCGCAACAAAAATTCCGCACCGTATAAAATTTCAAGCGGATGATTGATCATTAAAATATAATCCGACGTCAGAAACGCGTCGGATTCGCATCCGTTCAAAATTAAAATGCCGCTTCCGGAATTTTGAAACGCTTCGCGCACGCCTGCAATTTTAAGATGTGTCGGAAACGCCTGCTTGCCAAAGCCCACGATTCCCGCATCAAAAATGGCATTTAAAATTTCCTCCCCCGGTGTTTCTTTCCAATGTTTCTCCTCCCGGACAGCCAAATCCCATTCGTCTTTTCCGTCCGAATCAATTTGAATGAATTCTTCATGAATCGCCTGGATAATTCCGGAAATGCTCGAATGAAGGTTGGCGGAAAAATCGCCCTGCGCAACCGCAATTTTGGCTCCAACAAGAACTTTGTCGCCTGCTTTCACGATAGGAAGCGCAGGGATTCCTTCGTGTTGTTTGAGTGGAATTGAAACTTGCGCGGGAATGGGCGCGCGTTTAAGTTGTGTGGTGGAAAGGCTTAAATCTTTGTAATCCGTGAGTCTGATTCCACGACTTAAGATTTTCATGGAGAGGAGAAAAGAAAGGATCTGTTTTAATTCGAAGCCAAATTTACTTGGTTTTGATTCAGGAATTCCTCAGATATTTTTCTTGCAATCCAGCCGCCGCCCAAGACTTGACCGCCGTCATAAAACACACAGCCTTGCCCGGGCGTGATGGCTTCCTGCGGTTTATCAAAAGATACTTTCACGAGAGCATCCGAAATTATTTCCAAAGCTGCCCAAGCTTTTTGATGCCGTGAGCGGATTTTAACTTCCGCACGAAGCGTGGTTTCTCTGTTTAAAGCGACAAACCAATTTACTTTCTCAACTTCACACACGCGGCTTAAAACTTCATCTTTACCGCCGGCAATGACGAGATTTTTCTCCGGAATAATGTTAATCACATAGAGCGCGTGTTTAAACGGAATGTTAAGCCCGCTTCGCTGTCCGATCGTGTAATGATAATATCCTTTGTGCTTTCCAAGTACGTTGCCATGAGAATCTTGGATGATGCCTTCGTTTGTCTCGAGTTTTAATTCACGCTCAAGAAACGTTCCGTAATCATTGCTCGGAATAAAACAAATTTCCTGAGAATCCGGCTTGTCGGCAACGCGAAGTTCCAGCTTGCGGGCGAGCGCGCGAATTTCCTCTTTTGTGAAATGTCCAACCGGAAGTTCGAGATGCGAAAGAATGTCCTGATCAAGCGGAAAAAGAACGTAGGATTGATCTTTGTGTGAATCAACGCCTTGTGTAATCAGATAGCGGTTTTTTCCCGGATCGAATTTTACTTGCGCATAATGGCCGGTTGAAATATAATCGTAACCCAGTTCGAGCGCGCGCCTGTAAAACAACTTGAACTTGATGTGCTGATTGCAGGCAACGCATGGGTTTGGCGTTTTCCCGTCCATGTATTCCCTTTGAAAATAATCCACGACGTGCGTTTTGAATTCTTTTTCAAAGTTGAAAACGTAATACGGAATTTCGAGTTTCCACGCCACATCGCGCGCATCCTCAACCCCGACGACGCCGCAGCACGATTTCGTATTCCGATCCGTACATTCCCCGCTTGCCCATGTTCGAATGGTCGCGCCGCCAACCGTCCAGCCTTGTTCTTTTAAAAGGTAAGCTGCGACAGATGAATCAACTCCGCCGCTCATCGCTACTAAAATTTTTTTTGCCATCATTTCAGCCAATCAATGTGTTGATATTAATCCGGTCTTTAAATACTTCCGCCAATTTTCCGTAGCGGCAATTTTCGATATCGATATCGTCCAGTTCGGGAAGCGAGCCCAAAATCGGAAGCCCGGTCAATTCATGAATGACTTTCGGATTCGTGAGCTCCGCAAGCGAGAAATTGACAAGCGGCGCCCGGTTGAAAATAATTCCTTTGATCGCAAGTCCGCGAATAATGGCGGAGTCGACGGTAAGAAGCGTGTGGTTAATAGCACCCAATCCGATCGGTGAAACAATCAAAATCGGAAGCTCGAGATCCCGCACCAAATTTGCCACATAATATTTTTTCCGGATCGGGACCATCAAACCGCCGATTCCCTCTACAATTACATAATCATAAATCTCCGACAACTTTTGATAAGCCGCGCGAATGTTATTCACATCCACTTTTGGCTGCTCATAAATTTCAGCAACGCTCGGCGCCACAGGATTGCGGAACCGGACGGGACTGGTGAGCGGCGCGTATTCATTTTGTGCAGCTTCAAAAAGATAGACAGCGTCGTGGCTGATCAATCGGCGATTAGCACCGACACAACCCGTCGCAACCGGCTTCATCACTCCGACGCGGATACCGCGATCACGCAACGTGAGCGCAAGTCCCGCTGAAACAACGGTTTTGCCCACACCGGTATCTGTCCCTACAATGAAAATTCCTTTGGCCATATTTTTATATTATTGATTGCGTTACGTTTTCAATCGATTCATAAACAACGCGAATTAATTGATCAAGCTCGCTCATAGAAATCGAAAGAGGCGGCATGAGAACAATCACATTCCCAAGCGGGCGGATCACCACACCTTTTTTTCTTGCCTCATCGATAACGCGAATCCCAACTTTTTCTTTCCAGTCATACGGTTCTTTTGTTTTCCGGTCACGTACAAGCTCAACTCCAACCATGAAGCCGGCTTGACGAATATCGCCGACGTGACAAAGATTCCAAAAAGATTTCAGCTGCTTGGCCAAAAATGCGATTTTTGGCTGAAGCCGCTCAAGCGTTTTTTGTTTCCGAAAAAGATCGAGATTCGTAAGACCAGCCGCACATGCCAAAGGATTTGCGGTATATGTGTGGCCGTGAAAAAATGTTTTGAGCTTTTCATAATTCGCCCAAAAAGCCCGGTAAATATTTTCGGTCGTCAGCGTTGCCGCAAGCGGGAGATAGCCGCCCGTCAAACCCTTCGCTACACAAAGAATGTCGGGAAGAACTTTTTCATGACTGCACGCGAACCATTTTCCGGTCCGGCCAAAACCAGTGGCGACTTCATCAAAAATAAGCAGAGTATTATACTTTTTTGTAAGTGCTCTTGCACGTGAAATATAACCTTTTGGTTGATGAATCATCCCGGCGGCGCCCTGCATGAGAGGTTCCATCACAAGTGCGGCGGCTGTGTGCGCGTGCTTTTTTAAGATGGATTCGAGTTTTTGAACGCAAAATTCCAGATAATCTGAATCATTTCCATGATAACGATCCCGATAACGATAAGGCGCCTCAACCGGAATGGTTTTAAAGAGTAAGGAATGGTACGTATGATGGAAAAGATCAATTCCACCAACGGAAACAGAACCGATGGTGTCGCCATGATAGGCATTCGTCAGCCGTATAAACTTTCGCCGCTTCTTTTCTCCTTTATTCCGCCAATACTGATAAGCCATTTTAAGCGCGATTTCCACAGATTCTGAGCCTGAGTCAGAATAAAAAACGCGCTTCAGTCCTTTTGGCGCAATCTTGATCAGCTGTTCCGCTAAAAGAACGGCCGGAACGTTTGAAAGCCCGAGAAATGTGGAATGCGCAATTTTCCCAAGCTGCTTCTTAATGGCTTGATCAATTTCAGGAACGCGGTGCCCGTGAATATTGCACCAAAGTGACGATACGCCGTCGAGATATTTCCGCCCTTTTGTATCGCAAAGATAACTCCCTTTCCCCGACTCAATGACGAGAATATCATCCCGTTCCCAATCCTTCATTTGGGTAAACGGGTGCCAAACAAACTTTTTGTCTAAAGCTTCAAGTTTAGAATGACCGTATCTTTTCATGATTGAATTGGTACATTATATTGTAAAATCATACACGGGACATTTAAATTAAAAAACACCATGTCAATTTCAATTCAAGCCAAGGGAAATATTCGGCGGGGGCTGCTTCTCTGGTATCAAAAAAATAAGCGCGATCTGCCGTGGCGGAAGAAAAAAAGCGCTTACCGCACGTTGGTTTCGGAAATCATGCTGCAACAAACACAAATTAAAACGGTTATTCCCTATTTCGAGCGATGGATGAAAGCCTTTCCAACGATCGAGAAATTAGCAAAAGCAAAACTCGGAAAAGTTTTGAAACTCTGGGAGGGCCTTGGTTATTATTCACGCGCAAGAAATTTTCACAAAGCTGCAAAAATCATCGCTTCAAAACATCACGGAAAAATCCCAAGCGATTACAATATTCTCATTTCACTTCCCGGAATCGGACGTTACACCGCAGGTGCCATCTCAAGCATTGCTTTTAATCAACCCGTAGCGCTCGTCGATGGAAATGTTTCACGCGTTCTCACGAGAATTTTTGATATTCATGACGACATTTTAAAATTAGAGACGCAGAAGGAACTTTATAAAATTGCAGATCAACTGGTTCCACCGGAAAATCCAGGCGACTTCAATCAAGCACTGATGGAGCTTGGTTCTCTGGTTTGCTTTCCATCGATGCCCAATTGCGGAGATTGCCCGCTCAAAAATATTTGCTTGGCCCGCCGGAAAGGAACTCAGGAATCACTTCCTGTAAAATCAAAACAAGCCCCAAAAAAGAATGTTTACATATTTGCCGGGATTATTCGAAATCGGGAAAAAATATTGGTGCGCGAGCGGCCTCACACAGGAATTTGGGGCGGGCTTTGGGAACTTCCGAACATCCATGGAAAATCGCATAAAATAGAGGGCGGCTGGCAGCGCTCGCTTCCTTTTGGCGAACAACTGCTGCCGGTTTCCGAAGAATTCGAAAGAGTAACGCATCAACTCACACATCTCAATGTCACTATTCTGCCTTTCGCATTTGAAATTAAAAATACGTCTCCGGGGGACTGTCCCCGTTTTTGGGGATTGTCCCCTCTTCGGGAAAAAACAAAGGCGGGAGCGAATAGCAATCTTCGTTGGATTGATCAATCGGACCTTCGGCGATTATCATTTCCCGTTCCTTTCCAAAAAATTATGAGAGCAGTTTTCCACAATGAAAAATGAACTGATTGTGCAGTATGAAAATGTAATAAAACACGGCGGACTGTTTGATTTTTCCTACCGCGGAAAAATCGAGGTGACGGGAAAAGACCGCGTTTCATTTCTTCATCGAATGCTTACAAACGACATTCAATCTTTAGCGCCCGGCCAAGGCTGCTACGCATGCTTTTTAACTGCGCAAGCTAAAGTCATTACCGATATGAATGTCCTTATTTTCGAAAATCATGTGTTGATTTCGGTCGAAGCCGGCTTTGCTCCGAAAATAATCGAGCGGCTCAACAAATTTGTAGTGATGGATGATGTCAATTTCTTAGACCAAACCAATGAACTTGCCGCATTTGCTATTTTCGGAAATAAAGCAGAAATTGCTCTCGCAAGTTTGTTTCCCATAATTCTGCTTCCAAACCGGCATTTTTCTCATGGCCCGGCTCATTTAAACGCTGTCTCAATCGAAATCGTCCGAGTTCCCTTCTATGGAACAAAAGGTTGGGTTCTACTTGTGCCATCCGCACAAAAGGAGACGATGTGGACCTTATTAATAGAAGCAGGGAAAAAGCACTCGATTGCGCCCATTGACACTGAAACAAAGGAAATTCTTAGAATTGAGGAGGGAATTCCGGCGTGCGGTATTGATTTTACGGAAGAAAATTTACTGCTGGAAACCGGGCTTGAATCGCGCGCGGTTAGCTTCACGAAAGGCTGCTATCCGGGGCAGGAAATTGTGGCGCGCATGGATTCTCGATGGAAATTCGCTAAAAAATTGGTTCGACTTGTACTTGAATCTGATTCTATTCCAAAACCAGGCGACTTAATTGAAAAGGACGGAAAAGGAATTGGAAAAATCACAAGCGCAGCTTTTTCTCCGAAATTAAAGAAACCCATTGCGCTTGGGTTTATCGCAAGAGATTATTTTCAAAACGACCAGGAAGTTGAAATGGTTAGTTCCGCTCAAAAAGTAAAAGCGCACCTTCTTCTTTAATTAATTTCCATTTCCCTTCTTTCGAAATTCCAGCCGAATGTTCATCAAATTCTGATTTTGAAAGCGGGTACATTTCCGCTTTTGGATTTAAAAGCAAAAACTTGGCAGCGCCCGAACATTCCGGGTAAACAGATGTTTCATGACTAACCGGAAGATGCGGATAGAGTGACGACTGAACGCACATGGGTTCTTTTTGAATCCATTCTCCTGCTTTATCGCGCAAGATGGCTGATTCCCGTTGAGGAATAAAAAATGAAAACCGCGGGAGACCAACGATAATTAGTACCACAATAATTAACACTGCTAATGGTTCATTTTTCTTTTGAATCCGTCGAACTCCTTCGATTGCCGCAAGAAACGCAAACGCCGCCGGAATTAAACCATAATGAATGCTTAAATTTCGAATGAGCGGAAACCCGCACGAGGCATTCAAAAAAAGCGGCGGCAGAAGAAAGATCAATGTGAGCGGTGCAGCGAATGGAAGGAAAAGAAATTTCAAAAATAAATTGATCATAGGTTGATAAGATAGGTTTCCGAAAAGCGCGGCTGGATGAGTTAAAACTGTTTTTGCAATTTCGCCGAAACCATTTCCCAAATGCCCCCACGACCCCGCATAAGAATAACTGCCCGTTTTCCCGGCCATTTCATAAAAATAGGGCAGCCACCATTTGAAAGCAAAAGACGCATAAACAACACTTGCGATCAAAACCCAAAATCCTCTTATTCTTGTTTTCCGATCGATCATGAAATAAACGCCGAGCGGAATTAAATAAAGCGCGTAATCTTCTTTCGTGATCAAAACAAGAAAAAGCGAGACCCAGAACCCGACACTCCAATTTTTATAAACTGAGAAAAATAATAAAAAGAAAAAACATGGGGCAAAAAAATCCGGATGAAATTCGTGAAGAAACGCGCCCCACACATAACGATTAAGACCAAACACAAGAGCAAACAGCACCGCAAGCGAACGTTTGCCGAGCCGTTCGTATACAAGTTTTGCAATTAAAGAAATTCCGAGCGCAAACGCAAGCGCGGATAAAACAAAAAGTGTTTCCGGGCCGCTGTGGATCCAGTAAAAGGGGACGAATAATACGAGAAGGAAAATGAGATGGTCTGAGAAAAAAATTTGATGGCGCAGTGAATCCACCATGAAATTTCCGTGAAGCGTATTCCAGATTGCGGAATGAAAAAGTCCGAGGTCATGCGCGTGAGTTTGCAACGCAAGATGCTGCGTCCACTTTGTGAAAAACATCCAGAGGAAGAAAAAAGCGGAGAGAAAATAAAATTTGTCAAACGTAAGGGCAAAATTGCCTCGCCCGTTAGCGAGTCGGGAAACCCGACTCTTACTAAAGAACAAAAACCCAAGAACCAAACCAATCAAAACTCGAAGAAACAATAAACCAGTTGAACTTAATCGCCAGACTGAACCGTCAATAGACCAAAAAATGTTAGGCACGAGCAGTTGCAATTTCGCGGACTTCATCCGTAAGCGCCGTGCTCAGATACCGCTCGCCCGAGCTTGGGATCACAACCACGATCAGCTTCCCTTTGTTCTCGGGGCGTTTTGCTACTTGGACCGCAGCCCACACAGCAGCGCCTGATGAGATCCCAACCAGAAGCCCTTCTTCTCTTGCGAGTCTGCGGGCCCATTCAATGGATTCTTCATTCGACACTTGAATGATTTCATCGATGATTTTCGTATTCAAAATGTCGGGAACAAATCCCGCTCCAATTCCCTGAATTTTGTGCGGACCCGGTTTTCCACCAGATAACACCGCGGAATCTTTCGGTTCCACAGCAATTGCTTTAAAAGATGGTTTTCTAGGTTTAATGACTTCGGAAACTCCTGTGATGGTCCCGCCCGTTCCGACTCCTGAAATTAAAATATCCACTTTTCCGTCTGTATCGCGCCAAATTTCTTCTGCGGTTGTACGGCGATGAATATCCACATTGGACGGATTCTTAAATTGTTGAGGCATGAATGAATTCGGAGTTTGCGCAACTAATTCTTCCGCTTTTTTAATCGCGCCGCGCATTCCTTCAGGGCCCGGCGTTAAAATAAGCTCTGCGCCAAGAAGCCGAAGCAGCATTCTTCGCTCAATGCTCATGGTCTCAGGCATGGTAAGAATTAATTTGTAACTTTTCGCCGCACAAACAAACGCAAGCGCGATTCCGGTATTCCCGCTCGTCGGTTCAATCACGACAGAATCTTTTTTCAAGAGGCCTTTTTTCTCGGCATCTTCGATCATGTTCACACCAATTCGGTCTTTCACGCTTGAAAGTGGGTTGAAAAATTCGAGTTTCGCCGCCACTTCCGCGACACAGCCTTGTGTGACCCGGTTTAAGCGAACGAGCGGGGTGTTACCGATTGTTTTTGTGATGTCTTCATAAATTTTCATAGCATTCTCTCCTTAAATATTTTTTTTCATCAAATTCTTCAATGTTTTCAAATGTTCCGCCATCACGGGTTTTTTCCGCGGATCGCGTAAAATAAATGCTGGGTGATATAAAATGATGATTTGAACATTCGGAAAATCCGGATGTGTAAAGAACTTTCCAACCTCATCTCCCATTGAAGCACTACTTTTGCTTGGAATCAAGTGTTTCAGCGCGGTTGCGCCCAGGAGCACAATAATTTTTGGTTTAATAAATGCAATTTGCTTCCGCAAAAATGGAATGCACTGATCGACTTCCTCTTGTTTGGGTGCGCGATTTTCAGGCGGACGGCACTTCACCACATTGGCGATTAACGTATCACGGTTCGTGTCAATTCCGATTTCGTTCATCATTTGATCCATCAATTGGCCTGCGCGGCCAACAAATGCTTTCCCTTGAATGTCTTCGTTCTCGCCAGGCGCTTCACCAATCATCAATACTTTCGCTTCCGGATTTCCGCGGTCGACCACAATGTGATGTTGCCTGGACTGGGACAAAGAGCATTTGGTACAGTTTGATTCCTGAAGAAGTTTTTTAAAGTCAGCGTAGGTTTTTGCTTCTAAGATTTGATTGGATGTGGTATCAAAAAGGTCAAATTGCATGAAACCATTTTACAAAATCGGAGGGAATTAGTCTTTAAGAATTTATTTCCTTCACCATTTCTTTGACATCTTCTCTTATTCGCTTCAAATCTTCTGAGCTGAGCATAGACTTCCAATGAAATGCTTCGGCGGTCTTCTTTTCATCATTGATCTGAATGAAATAGCGGTATCCGTGGCGATCATAAAAATCAAGCATGGACAAATTGTGAGAAACTCTGTGTTTTGCAATCATGGTCCAGCCATTTTGGCCCGGGTGTTTGATGACAAAATCTCGGATTCGGCTGCAATCGTCGTAATTCATTTTTAAAATATCTTCTTTTGTCATATTAAATTTCTCGGTATTTTTGCTCATGCCGGGATTCAACCGGCTGCAATTAAGAGATGACAATGCGAATAATACCACAAACATGTGAATTTTTAGAAACCTTGGGGTGAGAATCACTAAAGGACTAATCGCCTAGAATTTTACGAGATTCGTGGCCGCTGAGAGCGATTCCTTTTAAATTCATGGAAAGTTCGTGGGGTTTGTCGCTTGCCCGGTACATTTCGAGTTCAGAAATCAGCCCTTCTTCTTTTAATTTGAGGAGTGACTGATTAAGCGTCTGCATTCCGTCCGCCGAACCGCCCTGCATCACCTGCGTCAATTTATCAATTTTCTGCTGACGCACCATTTCACCAACAATTCCGGTCATGGTGAGTACTTCAAAGGCAGGAACATAACCGTGGCCATCCGCGCGCGGAACAAGCCGTTGGGATACAATCACGCTTAAATTATAGGAAATATCAACCAACATCCGCATTCGTTCTTCCGGGCGAAAAAAACTAAGCAAACGCTCAAAGACATGCATCACGTTTCTGGCATGAACCGTGGTAACCACAAGCCGCCCGATTTCCGCCGCTGAAACTGCGCTTGAAAACGTTTCCGCGTCCCGGATTTCGCCGATAAAAATAACGTCCGGCGCCTGGCGGGCCGCGAAACGAAGCGCATTTACAAAGCTTGGCGCATCCTGGCCAATTTCGCGCTGATTAATCAGGGACCGCTTATTCGCGTGAACAAATTCGATCGGATCTTCAATTGTGATGATGTGCTTTTCCATATTCTCATTGATGGAATTGATCATGCAATTGGCTGTCGTGCTTTTCCCTGCTGACGCGGCGCCCGCAATAATGATGAGCCCGCGTTCGGCAAGCGCCCACTTTTTGAGCGTATTGGGAATTCGAAGCTCTTCAAACGATGGGATGACTTTCCATGCAATCCGAATGACGCAGCTTAATTCGCCCTGCTGATAAAACACATTGGCGCGTAAACGCCCGTGCCCCTCGATCGCAAATGAAAGGTCGACGCTCCGCTCTTGTTTCAATATTTCTTTGTGATTTTCCTTCATTATAAAATTTACAACTTCTTCCATGTCCGTGCCGGAAAGTGGTTCGATTTCTGTAAATGAATTTAATTGGTTGGACGCACGGTAGAAAGGAATCGAGCCTGTCTTCAAATAAAGATCTGTCCCTTTTGAAGTTGCTATTTTGTCGAGACATGATTTTAGGAAATCTTTCACATTCATTGATTTTTCCTCAGGGAAACACTTTCTGAAAGTATACTTATCCATCCTTTATATAGCAAATCGGGTGGTTTTACTATTCGACATTATTAGCTCTAACCTTGAAAATTATAAGGAGGCCATGAAAAAATATAGCTCGTAACTCTTGACACTGTATCATAAATCATTATAATTCATAGTAACCATATAGGAATTATATGATATGAAAATTACAAAGAAAGGTGAATACGCATTAAGAACATTGCTCGTGCTTGCTGCCAATTTCGAGCAAAACAAAATTTATTCTCTCCATCAAATTGCGGAACAGGAAAATTTACCGGTGAAATTTCTGGAACAAATCATGACCATTCTGAAACATGCCCAGTTTGTCATCAGCACCAAAGGAAAACACGGCGGCTACGTGCTTTCAAAATCGCCAAAGGAAATCACGCTGGGTGAAATTATTCGCACCGTTGACGGCCCTCTTTCCCCTTTCCTCACGGCGCAGGAAATCAGAGACAGACTGAAAAGTTCTGCTCAACATGCCGGCCTTTACGCAACTTTTCTTGACGTCAGGAATGCCATCGCAAAAATTCTGGATAAAAAAACGCTCGCCGACGTTGTCGAGAAATCACTCGAACTTTCTTGGTCGAAATCAACATCCTTTGTGTATGAGATTTAAATCATGAGCGACACTTCTAAAAATAGAATTGCAAAAAATTTGAAATGAGTGAGGAGAAATTGCCATGTTTGGTATCAGAAAATTTTTTGATTTGAAAAGTTATGTTCTTTTTTTGATTGTCTTCGCTGTCACTTCCAACGTTTTTGCGGCAGGCTCTGTCAAAATTCGTGCGGGGCACTTCCCAAATATCACGCACGCGCCGGTTTTGGTCGGACAAGCAACGGGCCGCTTTGAAAAAGCGTTGAAAGATGAGGCGAATATTGAATGGAAACTCTTCAATGCCGGGCCCGAAGCGGTTGAAGCACTTGCTGCAGGAGCAATTGATATTCTCTACGTGGGACCCAACCCCGCAATTAATGGATTTGTCCGGTCAAAAGGCGTTTTGCTTCGCGCGGTAGCAGGCGTTGCAAGCGGCGGAAGCGCGTTTGTTGTGCGAAATGGCTCGGGCATTGAAAAATTTGAAGATATTCGCGGGAAACGAGTGGCAACACCGCAGCTTGGAAATACGCAAGATGTTGCACTCAGGCATCTCATGAGCGAGAAGGGCTTAAAATCCAAAACACAGGGCGGCAATGTGGAAATTTTCAATCTCTCCGGCGCAGATCAACTGACAGCCATTTCAAAAAATCAGGTGGACGCGGTTTGGGCCGTTGAACCGTGGGTGTCACGTTTTGTTTCCGAAGCCAACGCCAAAATTCTTTTCGATGAAAAAGAATTGTGGCCGGATGGGAAATATGCCACAACGATTTTAATCATTAGAAAACAATTTCTGGATCAAAACCCTGGATTGGTTGAAAAGTGGGTTCATGAACATGTGGAAATTGTCCGCTGGATGAACCAAAATCAAAAAAAAGCGAAACAAATTGTAAACGATGAATTGAAACGCGAAATCGGAAAATCGCTTCCTGAAAAATATTTGGATCAATGTTTCGAGCGAATCCGTTTCACGGAAGACCCGATGGAAGCTTCCGTGCTAAAATCTGCCGAGCGCGCATTTCAAATTGGTTTTTTGGGAAAAGCCCCGATTGACCTTGCTCAATTTTATGATTTGTCATTTTTAAAAAAATCTGAACGGCCAAAAAAATAACATGCACCTTTCGATTCAATCCGTCAGCAAGGAATTTGAAAACGCTCAAGGCAAAGTGCTTGCGCTTGAAGAAACGTCCATTGAAATTAAAACCGGTGAATTCGTCTGTTTGGTCGGACCTTCCGGGTGCGGCAAAACCACACTACTCAATTTGGTTGCTGGGCTTGAGAAACCATCGCGCGGGGCTATTCTTGCAAATGGAAAATTAATCACGGAGCCCGGAAGTGACCGCGTGGTGATCTTTCAGGAAACCGCTCTTTTTCCCTGGTTAAATGTGATTCAAAACATTGAATTTGGATTGGTAGGAAAAATGGAAGCTTCCAAAAGACGCGAGATTGCCCGCGTACTTCTCGATTTGGTTCACCTGGGCCGCTTTGAAAAATCCTACATTCATCAACTCTCGGGCGGAATGCGAAGCCGCGTGGCTATTGCCAGGGCGCTTGCGTTAAACCCTTCTGTTCTTTTAATGGATGAGCCATTCGCAGCGCTTGACGCTCAAACACGCGACATTCTTCATGACGAAATTCAGGAAATATGGCAAAAAACCAAACAAACCATTTTGTTTGTTACGCACAATGTTCGTGAAGCAGTCTGTTTGGGTAACCGTGTGCTTGTTTTTTCTGCGCGGCCGGGACGAATCAAAAAAGAATTCAAGGTTGAAATTGAAAGACCGCGCGACATCAACAGCCAATGGGTTATGGAATACGCTAAAAAAATTCAGGATGAGCTCCGGGAAGAAATTGAAAAATTTCTTCAAGAAGAGGTGGACCGTGGCTGGCGGCTTAAGAAAACAGATTTCTTAAGGCCTGCGGGCGTTGATTTGGGAAGTGACATATGAAATTTAATCCTTTTAAATTTATCCGCAAAAGCTGGATTTTTTACGGGATTTTGCTTTTGCTTTGGGAATTTGCATACAGACGCGAAATTTGGCCGCCCTATCTTTTCTCGTCTCCGGAGGAAGTTTTCCAAACTCTACTCTCTGGAATTCGTGATGGATCTTTTTTGCTGGGAACCTGGGCCAGCTTGCAAAGAATTGTAATCGGTTATTCGATTTCGCTTTTCTTTGGCGTCCTGCTGGGAGTTTTGATTGGACATGTGAAGCTTCTCGATGAAACCATCGGCTCCTTTCTCGGAATGCTGCAGGTTTTGCCCAGTATTTGCTGGCTTCCGCTTGCCATTTTGTGGTTTGGTTTAAGTGAAGCTGCCATTCAGTTTGTGGTCATTATGGGCGCTCTTCTTCCCATCGCCATTGCAACTGACGGAGGAATTAAAAATATTTCTCCGCTGTATTTACGCGCGGCAAAAACAATGGGAATTCGCGGAAGTGCACTTTACTTACGCGTCACGCTCCCGGCATCGCTTCCTGCCATTGTCACCGGAATGAAATTGGGTTGGTCGTTTGCTTGGCGTTCACTGATGGCCGGAGAACTTATTTTCGTAAGTCTTGGATTGGGTCAGCTGTTGCAAACCGGGCGGGAATTGCACGACATGTCTCAAGTGATAGCTGCTATGTTCATTATTATGATGATCGGGCTTTCATTCAATAACTTGGTTTTTTTGCCAATTGAATTAGCGGTTAGAAAAAGATGGGGAACAGATTAAGTTATTTCCCTAAGAGTTTGTCCAATTCACTAGCTTTATCAAGCGCTTCAAGCTCGTCAAATCCGCCAACAAACTTTTCACCAATAAAAATCTGTGGAACGGTTTGGTGATTTGTTTTCCGAATCAAACTTTCTAATTCTTCGGGATTATTTGTAACGTTGATTTCTTCGTAAGAAACTCCTTTTGATTTCAAAAGCCTCTTCGCCGCTTCACAATACGGACAATAATGTTTGGTATAAATGGTTACTTTTGGTTTCATCTTTTCCCTTTTACTCGACAATCTGTTTCTCTCCGCTTCTCTGCGCGCGACGATTTTAGGCCAATCGCCTAAACAAAATCGTCGTGCTCGACCGAAAAATAGGAGATCCGATCGGAATCTCCTATTTTTAAGGCGCTCTGAGAAACAGCTTGTCGAGTCCAATGATTCAATAGGATTCGCATTGCGAAGCGGCGTCACGAGAAAAGATTCCATGGACTGGATCTTTTCGAGTGCCGCAATGAGCACGCTTGATTTAGCTTTGGCCGATCGCCATAAATCAAGCGAGCGGAGTGTAGCGGAACAATGCGAATCCTGTTGAATCATTCAATCCAGTTAAGCGAGCGTCTCACCGCGTCTTTCCATTTACCGTAAAGCTGATTTGCAATTTTTGATTTCATTTTCGCACGGAAAATTTTATCGATTGCGCGATGTTTTAAAAAATCCTCTTTGCTTTTCCAAAAACCAACCGCAATTCCGGCAAGGCCCGCGGCCCCCAGTGCCGTTGTTTCAATAATTTTTGGGCGTTCAACCAAACACCCCAAAATATCAGACTGGAGTTGCATTAAAAAATTATTTTGAACGGCGCCGCCATCCACTTGAAGTTTATTGATTTTGATTCCGAGTTCCTTTTCCATTTCCGACACAACGTCTCTTGTTTGATAACAAATGGCTTCAAGCGCCGCTCTTGCAAAATGTTTGGCCGTGGTTCCGCGCGTGATTCCGAGAATGGTTCCTCTTGCGCTTGAATCCCAGTAAGGCGCGCCAAGACCAACGAGCGCCGGAACAAAATAAACGCCGTCGTTCGAGCGAAGCGACTTAGCAAGTTTTTCTGTGTCTCCGGCGCGTTTAATCACACGGATCCCGTCGCGAAGCCATTGAATAGACGCCCCGCCGATAAAGACACTTCCTTCAAGCGCGTAATCCACTTTCCCTTTTATTTTCCATGCAATCGTTGTGAGTAAATTTTTGGAGTAAATAATTTTTCCTTTCGTATTCATCTGAAGAAAAAGGCCCGTGCCGTAAGTATTTTTCACAACGCCGGGCTTGAAACAACCTTGGGCAAACATAGCGCCCTGCTGATCGCCTACAATTCCTGCAATTGGAATTCCAGTTTTTATTTCTTTACAGGACAATTCACCAACTACTTCGCTTGATTCCACCACTTTTGGCATCATGGAAAACGGAACGCCAAATTTCCTCAGTAACTCTTTGTCCCATGTTAAAGTTCGAATATTAAAAAGCATTGTCCGAGACGCGTTACTAAAATCCGTTACGTGAACCCGGCCGTCCGTCATTTTCCAAATAATCCAGCTGTCAATCGTTCCGAAAAGCAAGTCCCCTTTTTTAGCTTTTTCCTGTGCGCCCGAAACATGATCCAAAATCCACTGGATTTTAGTTGAAGAAAAATAAGCGTCGACTACGAGTCCGGTTTTCTTTTTGATTTTTCCCGCCCAACTGCTTTGAATTAATTTTTGACAATCGGGAACTGTTCTCCGATCCTGCCAGACAATCGCATTCATGACCGGTTTGCCGGTTTTCCGGCTCCACACGACAGTCGTTTCGCGCTGATTGGTAACACCGATAGCGACAACGTCTCTTAATTTGATGCCGGACAAAGCTCGTTTTACAACCTTGAGTGTGCTTTTCCAAATCTCAATTGGGTCGTGTTCAACCCAACCTGGTTTTGGAAAAATTTGGCGGAATTCCTGGTAGGATTTTCGGATGATTTTTTGATTCCGGTTGAAAAGAATCGCACGGTTTCCTGTCGTTCCCAGATCAATTGCCAAAACATATTTCTTGCTTACGGAAATCATGATTCATTTTAGCACAGCCTTTCCGGAAAACAATCTTCTCCCAAATTTTCAATTTTGTGATGGACTTGTGAGCAACTCGTATTAAAATACCACACATAATGAACTGGAGGATTCGTGATTAAAAAAATAGCGGTTTTGCTCATTTTGACAATTGGTCTTATCAGCCCATCCAGCTTTGCAACCGAATTCAGAGTACCCGGAGCCGCAGCGTCCTATGATCCGAGCAAATGGCAAAAAGAACCGGAATATATTGATCGGGCTTTCGGTAAATTTACTTATGGGGTTTGGAATTTTATGATGGGGTGGATGCAGCTTGCCAGAAAACCTTATGAGGCCTCCGTCTTGGGAGATAATCTTTTCGTTGGAATCGGAAAAGGAATTGCATATTCCATTGCAGACATGGCGGGCGGCGCAGCAAACGCACTAACCTTTCCAATCACGGCGCTTAAAATTCCGATTCCGGAAGGCGGGATTGAAGCACGCGAATTCTGATTTCTAACGTAGAGGCCGGCCCCTGTGCCGCCCTAATTGATTCAATATTAGATAATGGGCGACCAACAGGGGGTCGCCCCTACATTCTATAATCCCAAATTTGCCAAAACTTGCTCTACCGACCTTGATTTGTTCAAACAATAAAAATGGAGTCCCGCCGAACCGTTTCGAATTAAATCTTCGCACTGCTTTGCCGCGAGTTCAATTCCATATTGCGCTGCGCCTTCGGGATTATTTTCATATTTGGCAAGTTCTGTTTCTACGTGCGGGGGAATTTTCGATTTACAAAGTGCGGTAAAGCGCCGGACTTGCGGGACTGAAAGAATCGGCAAGATGCCAGGAATGATCGGCACGCGCACTCCCGCTTTTCTCACCAAATCTGCATACTCATAAAAATACCGATTGTCAAAAAAAAGCTGCGTAATCACAACGTCCGCTCCGGCATCTACTTTCTTTTTCAGATAGTCGATATCATTCTTTCGATTTTGAGAATCCGGATGCATTTCCGGAAAACCTGCTACCGCAATCGAAAAACAATTCATCCTCTTCGCTTCGATCACCAAATCCACCGCATGTTTGAAACCGTCCGGGTGCGGTTTAAATTGATCAGCCCCTGCCGGCGCATCCCCACGCAAAGCGATGACGTTGTAAATTCCCTTTTCTTTTAAGAACTGAAGCGTGTTTCGGGTTTCTTCTTTCGACTGGCCAACCACAGTCAAATGACACATGGTTTCCACGCCAGCTTGATTCTTGAGACGGTCCACAAGCCCGAGCGTCAGGTCCCGCGTTGAGCCGGCCGCACCGTATGTCATCGAAAAAAATGCCGGCTTGTGTTTACGCAGCCGTTCGACTTCCCGAAACAAGTCCTCAATGCCTTTGTCCGTTTTGGGCGGGAAGAGTTCTATGGAAATGTCGATTTTGTCCTGCTTATAAAGCGCGTCTAATCTCATGGGTTCGCCATTATATCAAAAAACCCGCTTGAGTTAATCCGAAGTTCTTCCGATACATGATTTAGAAAAAATTGGTACCTAAAAGGAGGGCTTTCAAATGATGAAAAAAATTTCAATTTGGTTGGTTATATTCACGCTGGTCGCGGCACCTGCCTTCGCAGACGGCGGGCAATGCATGCAGAAGTGCATGGGCAAAGCCGGAGATGGACTTACGAATCTCGCGCTCGGATGGACGGAGATCTTTACCGAACCCTACGACGCCAGAAAAAAAGGCGACAATGTATTGGTAGGCCTTGGAAAAGGGCTCTGGAATGCTGTCGGAGATACGGTGGGCGGGGCGATTAATCTCGTCACCTTTTTTATTCCCAAAGCAACGGTTCCGCTTCCGGAAGGCGGGATTGATTGGTTTAAGAAATAAATTTCCTCTAAAACAAAGACTGCGGATGAACGTCCGCGGTCTTTGTTGTTTTGTCTCATGGCCAAACTATCTATCGTCATTCCCTGTTACAACGAATCCCGTACGATTGAACAAATCGTAAAAGCAGTGCGTGAGTCACCGATCAAAGACAAAGAAATTATCGTAGTCGACGATTGCTCAACAGACGGCACGAAAGAAATTTTGAAATCAAAAATTGAACGCATTGTTTCAAAAATTATCTACCACGAAAAAAATCAAGGAAAAGGCGCTTCGCTCAGAACCGGATTCGCTCATGTCACAGGCGACGTCATCATTGTCCAGGACGCTGACCTTGAATACGACCCCAAAGAATACGAGAAAGTCATTAAACCCATTTTGGACGGGAAGGCGGATGCCGTTCTAAGCTCCCGATTTATCGGCGGGGGCTCACACCGAGTCGTTTATTTTTGGCATTACCTTGGCAATAAATTTCTGACGTTTCTTTCCAATATGTTCACCAATCTGAATTTAACCGATATGGAATGTTGTTATAAATCTTTCCGGCGCGAGATCATTCAACAAATCAAAATCGAAGAAAATCGATTCGGGTTTGAACCTGAAATTACAGCGAAACTGGCGAAATTAAAATGCCGGATTTATGAAGTCGGCGTTTCCTATTCCGGAAGGACATATCAAGAAGGAAAGAAAATTAATTGGACAGACGGCGTCCACGCTATTTGGTGCATCCTCAAATACAATTTATTTTCCTAAGATCTAGTTTTTCTCAAACAAGCCACAAAAAAAGCTTCCATAGAAGCGTTCGGAACAACACGGACGGCTCTTCGGACAGAAGGGTTAAAATTTTCACCTTCCCACGACGCAAGGCCGGACATTTGATTTGGAATCGGCAATTGAATCGTTTCAATTTCAATCAGCCCCTCGAATTTTCGGACTGCCCAGTTAAGAACCGCTTCGTTTTCTTCCGGTGCAAAGGTGCAGGTTGAATACACCAAAGTCCCGCCCGGCTTCAGCGCCATAATCGCCGAGAAAATAAGCTTTTTTTGTTTCTTCGCCATTTCATAAACTTTGGATGGTTTCCAATAACCAAACGATGCGGGCTCTTTTACGTTAAAACGCCCCTCCGAACTGCAGGGCGCATCCAGTAACACTTTGTCAAAATGATCAGGATATTTTTTCCCGATGGTCTCCCCGTAACACAAGAGTGTTTCGACACTTTTTGCACCCTGCATCTCAAGATTCGCTTTCAATTTAAAAAACCGGATGCGGTTGTTGTCGCACGCCACCATTTTCCCCTCACCGCACATCATCGAAGCGATCTGTGTGGTTTTGCTTCCCGGCGCTGCCGCAAGATCAAGCACAAACTCGCCGGGTTTTGGGTCGAGAATAATCGGCGGAATCATGCTTGATAGATTTTGAACATAAATTTCACCGGTTTTATATAAATCCGTTTCTTGCAACATTCGCAGGGAACGGTCGCGATTGTTCCCTGCTATCATTATAAACGCGTCCGGATACCAAGAAACTGGTTCAAGGCGAAATCCTTGTGATTCAAGTTCTTCCTTCAGAAAGACAGGGACAGGTCTTGAATCCAGACCTGTCCCTTTCTCTTTAAGTTTTAACCGATTGATTCGAAATGTGGTCGGTTTTGACTCCGAAAAACTATTGGCAACGGTGTCAAATTTATTGGAAGGAATTATTTTCCGAAGGCGTTCCAAAAAACCTTTCGGCAACACTTGAACTTCAGTGCGCATGAAACATTATTTCTGATTCCACTCGCCGTTCAGATCCTGTAAGTAATCGCCGGTTTTTGCTTTCTCGCGCTGAACATCCGCAAAAACAGCTTTTACTTTTGCGAACCCGCTTGACCCCAGTTGATTCTGGTCCACAATTGCCCGATAAATCACATTCCGGTCCTTATTTTCTTCGTCAGTCAAACTAACAGCGGCCGGGATTCCTTTGAGAGCTTTCACAAACCCTTGATTGGTTTCACCGATCGTCCCCTGTGATTTCCAGTTCTGAAGTTCGCCAAACCGCGCTTGCCGGTTCGAAAGTGCTTTTTGAATTTCGGGTGTTATTTCTTTGATATCGTACTGAGCCGCAAAAAGCGAGTGCGAACCCGCCAAACAAAAAATCAGAAAAAAAGCGACAAGAAAAAATTGTTTTTTTAACATGGATCAGCTCCCCTTTGAAACCATATCTTCGATGTTGGTCGCGGTTTGTTTCAAGCCGCGGATATCAACCACGATATTGGCATTGATGGTAATCGGACGGTTCGGGTCCCCGACGGCTTTCACCGTACAACCCGCCGCCAAAATGGCAATCAGCAGCCAAATGAAAAATGACTTTCGACGCTTCATGTTTTTCCTGCTCCGATGAGTCCCAGAATTTCCCCCATTTGCCCGAACGCGTTTTTCGCGTCAATTTGTATGTCCACGTTCGTATTGAAACGTAGATTATAGTCGGGAATCGAAATAATGAGAAACAATTTTATCACGTCGGAACGCGCCATGTTGATTGTGAGCGTGGCGTCCTGATAATGGATCAGCCCGCCGCTTGCGGCCAATTGTTTGACTTCGATTTTTCTGGCCGTTTCGGGCAGGTAAGGAAGCAGAAAATTAAGAAAGCGCGGTTGGAATACGCCGCCCGGTTCGTCCACGTGCAAATTAATTTGAAGCGCCGGTTCTTTCCCCTTCGATGCGCGAAGAAGGATATTTCCTTTGAGTTTTCCGCTTGCGCCCCGCAAATTTTCCGGGTTGAGCCAGATCATTTCTTCAAGTCCGACTCCGTCCACACGAGCCTCCAAATTAAAAAACCAGCCCCGGATTCCTTTCAACTTGATTTTACCGTGAATGCCGGGATATTTGGAATCTTCAAAAATGAATCCAAGAAAGCGAAGGGACAAGCCGTCTTCTTTTAAAAAATGAATGGCGGAATTTTCTGATTCGATGGAACGAATTTGAAACGGAACCGGTTTATCTTTGGTTTGTAATTTGGCGCGGAATCCATCCACTTGAATTTTCAAATCGCGCTCGATACGTACTTTCTCGAGACGGATAGAACCTGAGAAAAGTTCCTGCGTTTCCTGATTTAAAATCCATTCGAGAGCTTGGCGGAACAATTCCTCGCGGTGGTTAAACGCAAAGACAAAAGAACAGGCTAGGAAAATGATTAGAAGAACCGCAACAAATTTCGTCATTCCATCTAAGAACTTGCGCGGATTATTCTCGCGATTTGATATTCTTTCGTGATCAAATTTTCAATCCGCGAAAGTGGTTTGGCAGGTTTCGGAAGATTCGGTGATTTCCCGGAATGAGAAGCGAAACGATGCAGAAAAACGGCGTTTCGTTCCGCGCTTGATATGACAGGTTTTATTTTAGATTGTATTTCATTCACTATTTCCATCGCATGAGCGGAGCCGCTCAAAATAAGAAGACTTGTGATTACCGCAAGATTTGCTTTCATCATCACACACCTCCCATAATTGATTGAGAAAAATTTCGGGCTTTCTCTGCCTGTTTTTATTTATCGGCAATTGCGGATTTAAAGTAAGGGGCTACACATCTTCCCACGAGCTTTTGTAAGCACCGATTGATTCGGCGTATTTGATAAAATCGCGGTAAAACGGAATGGAAGCGAGCGTTGCGCTGTCGCCAATTACAATTAATTTTCTCCTGGCACGCGTCATGGCCACATTCATACGCCGCGTATCGGCCAAAAATCCCATTTCGCCCGTCAAATTGGATCTGACAAGAGAAACAATAATCACCTCTTTCTCGCGGCCCTGGAAACTGTCCACGCTGTCCACTTCAATTCCAGGGTCTTTCGTGAAGCTTCCGAGAAGCCGCGTCTGAGCGCTGTAAGGGCTGATGAGCCCGATTTGATTTGGCTCAACACCGAGTTGAAGAAGTTTTTCAAGCGAGCGGATCACGAGCTTCGCTTCCTCAACGTTGTATTTGCTTTCGCTTCCGGGTTCCAGCGCTTCTTCAAATCCGCGGCCTGCCGTATCGATATACAAAAACGCTTCTTCCGTTTCCGGCGCGCGCGTGACATTCGCCAAACCCGCCAGCGTGTGATCTTTAACCGATTCATGAGCAACCATTTCGCCCGAATAAAATTCGCGTGATGAAAAGTTCATGATTTTTTCATTCATTCGATATTGAATTTTAAGAAGGGTTCTAAACTCTTCGCCAAGCAGTTTGTGAAAACGTTCAAAGAGCGTTATCCCAAGCCCTCCTTCTTCGGCTTTCCTAGAAAGAATCGTGGGCGGAAGCTGGAAATGATCTCCCGCCAGCACCGCTTTTTTAGCGCTCATGAGCGGAAGCCAGGAACTGGGTTCGATGCTTTGCGTCGCTTCATCCATCACGAGTAAATCAAACGTTTTTCCTTTTAAAATTGGGTCGGCCGCCCCCATATGCGTTCCGATAATGACGGATGCGTTCTGCAGAACGTTTTTCAAAATATTGTTTTCAAGCGTACGGATTTCGAATTTCAGATGCTTTATTTCATCTGCCATTTGGTGCTTCATATCGCGCGTGATCGTAAATTTTTCTTCCCCGCGTTCGCGCTTCCGGTAAAGCCGGTGAAGTTCGGCTTCCAGTTCATCCACCATTTTGGAATGCGGATGGCTTGATAATTTAAAATCGAGCGTGTGATCCCGCAAATGCCTCAAGATTCGCGCGGGATGCCCGATCCGAAGCGTGGAGACGCCTGCTTTCACAAGACATTCGAGTAAATGGTCGCACGCGGTATTGCTGGGAGCGGTTGCAAAAACAAAATTTCCCGAACGAACTGCCTGGCGGATCACTTCCACCAAAACAGTGGTTTTTCCGGTGCCCGGCGGGCCTTGAATCAAACAAATGTCTTCCGCTTGCAGCACGGATTGAACTGCGCGTTTTTGCCATTCGTTTAATTCCGGATTAAAAAAAGAAATGGAATGGACCGGAACAGAATTTATTTCGGCAGGAAGTTTCAATCCCAAACTAAGATCTCTTAAAAAAGCCAGCCGATTCTTCTCCGCCGACCGCACCCATTTCAAAACTTCAAATATTCGTTTGTAGGTCGCGCGGTTTCCTGCCAAATTAAGATGATAAATTCTGTCCGAGCTGACCCAATCGGGCGGTTCTCGGTTAAACGCAACGGTGATTTGCACGGTCGTTTTTTCGTAGACAGTTCCGATCGGGAGATCGAACGATTCTCCGCTTTCGCGGGAAAGGCTGACCACGTCGCCGACATCGGGCGAATAAATCGGAAGCGCCTTTCCGCTCGCGTAAGAAAAGGTAATTAATCGGTGAGAGCCGGGGCTGTAATGAAATTCAACAATTCTGAGCCGAAGAAGCGCTTTCCCGCTCCGCTCACGCTCTTCCGGACTTTTGACCAAAAACTCCTGCTTGAACTGACTGATTTCTTCGGCTTCCTCAAGCTCAAGTAATTTCCGGAGACGTTCGAAGTGATTGTTTGTGGATAAATCGCTCACAAACTTTTCACGACCTCGTAAAATTTCTTAAGGACATCGTGCCGGCCGATCACGCCGACGAGTTTATCGTCTTCCATCACAGGAATGGTGTGGATGCTTTTGTTGCGCATGGTCTTCACAATCTCATCCAGGGTCGATTTTTTAGAAACGGAGATGACATCGCTTGACATCGCAAAAGAAACGGTGGGGCTGAAAGTCGGTTTGCCGTTTTCTTCCACCGATCCTTCGAGAATCATGCCCATGACAATTAACAAATCGGTGGTGGTGATGATCCCAATAATTTTTCCGTTCTTTCCAATGACGGGAACCCCGCTGATTCGGTCTTTGATCACCTGATTGGCAAGCTCAGACAAATCGGCATCCGGCTTGGTGGTAATGACGGATTTTGTCATGATACTCTCGGCTGAAATTAATTTTAATCTCACCTCAAGTTCGCTTGTCTTCTCTCTCAATTGATTTGACATTGGAACTCCTCTAAATCGATTGGTTTGAACCCTATTGACTTTTAACAAATATAGAATAGTATAGCACTTATCATTGATTGAAGCGAAGCTTTAAGGTCGAAAAATGAATCGAGTTTGGCCGCAAGCGAACGAAGGTGCTTGCGGTTTTTTTTATTTGAGGTGAATTGTTGATTTCAGCAAGCAAGGTTAAATTACAGTACGGAAAGCGCATTTTATTTGAAAATGTGAACGTCATCTTCTCGCCCGGAAACTGTTACGGCCTGATTGGCGCAAACGGATCTGGCAAATCGACTTTTCTTAAGATTCTCTCGGGTGAAATTGAACCCATGGCGGGAGAAATCTCCATCACAAAAGGCGAACGGATTTCTATTCTCAAACAAGATCAATTCGCTTACGACGAATATGAGGTTTTAACTACAGTCATCATGGGCCACAAAAAATTGTACAACTTGATCCGCGAAAAAGATCTCATTTACGCCAAAACGGATTTCTCGGAAGCCGACGGCATCCGTGCGGCGGAACTCGAACACGAATTTGCCGAAATGGAAGGCTGGAATGCGGAATCGGAAGCCGCAAAACTTCTGAGCGACCTCGGTGTTTCTGAAAATTTACACGCGCTTAAAATGAAGCAGCTCGAAGGGAGTTTGAAAGTCCGCGTCCTTCTCGCGCAAGCTCTTTTCGGAAATCCGGACGTCCTCCTTCTCGATGAACCAACGAACCAGCTGGATGTGGAAACCAGCATGTGGCTCGAGGAATTTCTCTCGGAATTTCAAAATACAGCGATTGTGGTCTCGCACGACCGGCATTTTCTTGATCAGGTGTGTACGCACATTGCAGACATTGATTTCGGAAGAATCCAGCTTTATCCTGGCAACTACACTTTTTGGTATGAGTCAAGCCAGCTTGCTTTGCGGCAAAGGGCGGAAGTTAACCGGAGTATTGAAGAAAAAAGAAAAGAACTTCAGGCGTTCATTGCCCGTTTCAGCGCCAATGCATCGAAATCCCGTCAGGCAACCTCGCGCAAAAAACTTCTTGAAAAACTGACGGTGGAAAACATCCAGCCGTCTTCGCGGCGGTATCCGCACATTTTATTTAAATCAGAGCGCGAAGCCGGAAACGACATCCTTGAGACAAAAGACCTTACAAAATCAATCGACGGAAAAGCCATGTTCAAACATTTGTCGCTTCGCATCAACCGGGACGACAAAGTTGCGTTGGTGGGCCCGAACGATTTGGTGAAAACAACGCTTTTCCAAATTCTGACGGACGAATTGGCAGCAGACAGCGGAAGCTCCAAATGGGGCATCTCGACTGCGCGCGCTTACTTTCCGAAGGACAACAAAAAATATTTTGACGTGGATCTTAATTTAATCGATTGGCTCCGCCAGTATTCCAAAGAAACGAACGAAGGTTTCATCCGAGGGTTTCTCGGCCGGATGCTTTTCTCAGGCGAAGAATCTTTGAAAAACGCACGGGTTCTCTCGGGCGGCGAGAAAGTACGCTGCATGCTTGCCCGAATGATGCTCGCGGGCGCAAATGTTTTGATTCTGGACGAACCGACAAACCATTTGGATTTGGAATCCATTACCGCGCTCAACAAAGGCCTTCAACTTTTCAAAGGGACGGTTCTTTTTTCATCCCACGACCACCAATTTGTTCAAACCGTTGCGAATCGCATTATCGAAATTACGCCCAGTGGTGTCATTGACCGGCACGATACGACTTTCGACGAATACCTGACCGACAAAGAACTCAAAAGAGAGCGGGCCGCACTTTATCAAAACTGATCGGGGTTATTCCGTTGTTTCGATATCGTGAATTTTTTTTAAATCGATGTGGATTTTCCCATCGTCCCCGCGCGAAACCATATCTTTAAACCGCGCGCCCCAAATCAAATCTTCTGTCACATACGAAAACCGGGCATGGATGGATTGTGAAAACGTGTCGTCGATACCGGTAACGGTAATCAAAATCTCCGCATTCGTTTCTCTCAAATCCTCCTCCGCCATTCCAAGAAGCGGGCTTTCCGAATCAATCGGGTGAATTACCGTCCAGGTCAACGCAAAAATTGGTGAATGGTTTCGGGTAAGTTTCAGGTCGCAAATTTTCCGGTAGGTCTCGCCTTCCCGCGTGCGTTCAGTTTTCACAAACACGGCGTTCACATGCGCTTCTGAAATTTGATTTAAACGTTCATTTGCAATCCTAAACACAAATGAGGGAATACCGTCCAAAGGGGCGATGAGTGCATGCTGACTGAATATAACGCGCGCAGTCGGGCGTGCAAATCGTGCGTAAAGAAGACCGGTCATCAGCGCAAGGCTCAAAAGCCCCATCAATGCTTCAACCGTTACAAGAACATTTGGAACGAGCCCGAACGGAGAAATTCTTCCGTAACCGATGGTCGCAATCGTTTGCACGCTGAAAAAGAAAGAATCGATAAAACGAGAAAACGCCGGGGACAAGCGTACCCCTTCCAAGGCGCCAGGCCCGCAAAGAAAAAAGAGACCCGCGAAAATCAAATTAATCGAAAGGTAAACCAAAATGACGAATGAGAGGAATCCGGGCCACGATGCAGAAAGAAGTGAATGATACAAATCCGAAGCGAATGCTTTTTTATAACCGCCGCGGGCAATATTAAAACTCCCGTCGCGGTTTAAAAACCGCCACGATTTTTGGGAGGGTGAATTTGTGGATTGTTTGAGTGGTTTGCTCATGCCTTACAAAACCTTGTTGGCCATATTATAGTGGGATTTGACCTGCCTGAAAACCAAATTAGCTTATCCGGGCTTTCTTTAAAAAATAAATAAGTCATTTTACCTGGGGTTATTTTTTTGACACACGCCCAATCGCCAGCTACTCTTTAACTAATATGTCAAAAAGGAACGGTATGCCAACCCATGGAGATCCATAACGAAGACAATTTAAACCTGCACCAAAACTACAAAATTATGGTGGTAGATGACGAGGCCATTTATCTTGTGGAGTTTGAAGATTTGCTTCGCGAACACGGTTATCGCGTCCGGGCAGCGGTGGACGGAAAAGCGTGCCTTGAGATGGCGGAAGATTTTCGGCCTGATTTAATTTTGTTGGACATTGCGATGCCAAAACTAAACGGCATTGAAGTGCTGAGGCAGCTCAAAACGAATCCTGCATTTAAACGGCTTCCGATTATTGTTGTCTCCGGAAAAGCGGCGCCCACAGACCTCCCAAAAGATTGCCGCGATTACGTATCAGATTTTTTTTCGAAGCCATTTGATATTAATCTTCTTTTAGATCGTATTGAGAAAACGCTTCTCTTCGGCGCCCGCTAGAAAAGAAAATTTGAGTTGCTACCAAATCCAAAAGGAGCGTTACTATTCGGCGGCGCTCCTTTTGGATTTGGTACTCTTCTTTCAATTTATTACCGCGGAACAATTTTAAATTGTTGTATGAAAGAATAGTTGTCACCCGGTTTTGCCCGCGATTCTGCTAAAATTTCGATCCAATCGGTAAGCCCAGGAATATTCGGATCATCTATGGGAGGATAATTCACCCAACCTCCGCCATTACAACCTTCCGTATCACATGTCGCTAAACCAACACCACCCAGGGTATAACCCGAAGACGTTCGAAAATAAGCTAAACCATGAAGTTGAGGATCTCCATAGTCACCACTCTCCATGAGCAATCCATGATCAGAATCAAATGAACTTTCTTGGAAATTCACCCGACTATAGATGCGCGACAACCTGTACAATCCCTGAGGAACTGGTGCAGGAACCGTGTGAACTGATAGATACATCCACTCCACAGGCACATTGCCTAAAGATATAGAGTAATTATACTTAAGTTCATAGGGGGTGACCGTATCATAAAAATATACATCGACACCGCTGATGGTAGCGAGCAGTCCTTGATAATAAATCTCAGGATTTTGCGGATCAAAGGAACATTGAAGAGAAACGCTTTCTTGAAGATGGTATTCGTAACGCTTTTCTGTAGAATTCCAAACGAAATCTTTGAACGGAACAGAAAAAATTCCGGAAAAAGGCCCGGCTACTATACGAATTTCGAAGATCGGTGTTAATGCCTCAAATTCAACCATCGGAGGATCTAATGACTGAACAGGCGGCCTACTAAATCCATTTTCACAAGCAAGTAAAAATATAACGAGACCAATCACTGCGGTATTAAAATTTTTCATTTGTTTTTCCTTTCGTACTACCATTCTGAGAAAACCTACACGCTCTAAATCCAATTTTCAATATAAAGTTTTAAAATATATGAAAAAAGTAGTATTAAAGTTTTAAAATACAAACTTCCGGTAGGTAATTAACTATAATAGGATGATAAGCGGGGCTGTAATTCCAAAGAAGAAATAAAATGGGGAGGTGAACGCTTCGTGATTGAAATGACAAAATCAAAGTGAGGTGGCGTTAAATACCAAAACACGTGAGAGGCTGAATTTTGCTACTTCCAATTCCACCATTTCAAGAGTTCTGGTTTCGGATTTGGAGACGAGTTATATTGGAATGTTGTGGTTTGAGGATTTGAATCCGTTGGCTTGGAAATAAAAAGAGCGTATCCTTTCGGTTGTAGTTTGAATATTGAAACGGTGGCGTGCTCGAGCGAGCAACCACAAAACCGATAGGAGGAT